>WLWD01000075.1_pt1 | contig 334477 bp, 204 predicted proteins | sample 6712731 | NCBI WGS metagenome assembly WLWD01 (sample SAMN12718690, study PRJNA576275) | sponge metagenome | isolation source: marine sponge | host: Mycale hentscheli | place: New Zealand: South Island, Marlborough, Capsize Point | collected 2014-11-01 | reverse complement strand
TAACGGCAACTTCACAGTTCGCAAAACAAGACGAATATTTTCATCCATAGCCATAGATCAGGCTCATGAGCAACATAATGCTATTGTGAAGGGAGATGGAGGAGCTGTTGGTCTCACGCAAAACCCTGAGGCACTCAAGCGGTGGATGGTAGCTGGGCCCGAAATGGCAAGAGTAACAGCTCAATTTGAAGCATCCCAGAAACAAGCGTGGAAAGGGTATCAGGAGGAGAGTGGATGCAGCTACAAATATACCGGGTAATTGGCAACAGTTTTTGCGAATGGATGCAAACAAAACTGAATTGTTTGCATTCTTGGCCAATCATATTTCATGTTTGAGTATAGACAAACAGGTAATCACCACTAACGGCACTGATGTTCTATGCATTCGTACGCGAGACACCAGTCGTTTAACCCCTTGTGATCACGAAGAAGCGGACACAAGGATGATCCTGCATTTAGCAGATGCTGTAAGTGAAGGTTTCCGTACGTTTATTCTGCGCACAGTAGATTCTGATGTTGTCGTGTTAGCTGTAGCAGCAGCATCCAAGCTTGATGTTCGGGAACTGTGGGTGGCTTTTGGAACAGGCAAGAAGTTTAGATACATACCTGCTCATGAAATTGCTTTATCTCTTGGTCCTAACAAATCCCAGAGTCTGCCAATATTTCACGCATTCACGGGGTGTGACACAGTCTCCTCATTTCACACGAGAGGCAAAAAGACAGCTTGGGAGACTTGGAAGGCTTTTGAAGAGGTGACTGCTACCTTTTTATCACTTTCTGATGGACCTTCAGAGATCACTGAAGATCAAGTGACCATGCTGGAACGTTTTACGATATTGCTATATCATCGTACTAGTAGTAAAGTTCATATTGATGAAGCTCGGCAAGAGTTATTCACAGTTAAAGGATGGGCAATGGATGCAATACCTCCAACTAAAGCTGCACTTGTGCAACATATCAGGCGAGCTATATACCAAGGTGGACACTGCTGGGGCAAGATGCTACAGGCTACCATTGGGATGCCATCAGCTGGGGATTGGGGATGGGTGGACCCCAGCAACTGGAGGCCAAAATGGACTACTCTACCTGAAGCTAGTGCTGCTACTAGAGAATTAATTCGATGTGGCTGCAAAAAGGGGTGTACTGGGCGCTGCAAGTGCAAGAAGGCAGCATTAAAGTGCACTGCATTGTGCATGTGTGGTGGCGAACATTGTGATGTCGGACAGGACAATTAACTAGTGCATTTTATCATGTTGTTTGTCAGATAGTTGGCCATAATTGTTGATCAAAATTAAGTGACATATTGATTCATGTTTTAACATACTCTATATAGTGAGACCTTTAACGATAATGCCGCGAAATTACATTCGCGATTACGTGCGCGTACTCCGAAAGTACTGGGAGCGAAGGAATCCCTTGGAGCGCTACACAGCGTTGGTGACTGTCAGGTGGAGTGCACCCTTTTGCGCTCTTGCCTTGCCCTCCCCAAGGTCTCCTTCATCCTTCGCGCCTGCCCTCCCAGTCACATCCAACGCACCGCTGCCGAGTTTGATAGAGCCATCCGCTGCACCTTGGAGACCATTGTAGGTGGCCCAGTTTCCCACTGGTCCTGGTTGAAGGCGTCTCTCCGGTGTAGTCATGGGGGCCTCAATCTTCGCAGTGCGCTACGCCATTCACCAGCCGCCTTTCTCGCCTCCACCTCAGTAACAAAGTCTCTGGTGCTACAGATCCTCGCCAGCCCACCAGCCCCCTCTCCACACATCACCCCGACAGTTTCGCGCCTGGCCACAGAAACCGCCCGCCTAGATTGGAAGTGCCTAGATGACATCGACGTCCCTCTCCGGCAGAAATGCCTTAGTCATGTCGTTGACGAGGCCTGCTTCCAGCAGCTCCTTGACTCGGCTCCCACCTGCCGCTCGCGGGCCCTTGCGTTGTCCTCCAGCCTCCCCCATGCCGGAGACTGGCTGAACATCATCCCCTCCACCACCCTCGGCCTCCATCTCCACGACCGAGAGTTCCGGTGTTGCCTGCGCTACTGGCTTGGGGTTCCCCTCCACAGCTCGTCATACCCCTGCCCAGAATGCCACCTTACTGCTGATGCGTACGGTGATCGCCAGGTTGGCTGCGGGGGGAATAGGGATCGCATTGCCCGTCACAATGCTGTCCGTGACGCCATCTACGCTGCTACCCAGTCCGCTGCTCTCGCTCCCTCCAAGGAGACCCCTGGCTTACTGCCTGGCTCGCAAGCTCGCCCGGGCGACATTTTCGTTCCATGCTGGAGCCTTGGACGTCCGACCGCCTTTGATGTGCTTGTCATCAGCCCGCTACTGGAGCTCACCATCGCTCAGGCTGCCCAAACACCTGGCCATGCCCTCCAAGTTGGTGTGCAGAGGAAGCTTGCAGCCAACCTCTCAGCTTGCCGCTCCTCCGGGACGGACTTCGTCCCTCTTGTGGCTGAGACACTAGGTGGGCTGGCTGAGGACACCATCCGCACCATCACCATCATCAGCAGGGCCATCGTGAATCGCTGCGGCACTTCTGACTCCACCCCAACTACCAGTCACCTGTTTGGCCGCGTGGCAATTGCTTTATGGCGGGGCAATGCATCGCTGTGGCTCCACCGTCTCCCCACCATACCCCCCTCCCTGGACGGTGTAGCCTGAACTTTTTGTATATTTATTGTCTTTTTCCTTTTTCTTTTCATATTTCATTTTGCGATATTTGCACGCATGCGTGATAACAGTTACACAGTAAAAAAAAAAAATAAAAAATAAAAAAAATAAAAATTGTTTACAAGAAATCGTGACCTTCACCACGAGGCTTGAACCACCTGAGCTTTTTCTTGTCTAGAGGCAATACGCTTCGAAGTAACCGACGGCGATGTATTAACTGATTGAAGCTAAAGCCTTCCTCTACCCGCGGGCTAAGTTTTGTTTAGTTTCTAGGCGTTTGAAGTGTATAAAGTGCGCACTCATTGGAAACTACAAGCTTCAAGGTAAGTATACCATTGTTAGCATCAGTATTGTAAAAGTTTAGGCTAAGACCTCATGTTTCATAGCTATATATTGTTGTTTTAAATGATCACCAGCCGCTTGCTTTGAAATAATTCAGCAACTATGGATTTTGGCTGTTTATTTTTTTTTTGTGTGAGCCATATACTAGAATAATATAATATTATAACATAACAAGCAATTATATAGACTACTGTGTTTGCAATTCTAGGATTTTTTTTTGATAATACTATGAAGCAGTCCGATTGAACTCCCATGGTGACAAAGCCACACCCCATAATCGACACTGTACCGTACCATGGTGTGTCTGTTGTTACTGTTCTTGACATAGATTGCACATCCTTCTCTTCATACCTGAGAAACTTTCTCCTAAGAAATCCATTTTATGGGCACCCTCAAGTAGGGGAGAACTGGGAGGAAGAAAGTCTGTATCCTCATGCAATAATAACTTGACCTTTTTGTGGTTAGTGTTGTTCAAAATCTATATAACCCTCTGTGTATGAACAAACGAAGCTAAAATAGCTTGCCTTTTTCAACCTTTATTTCCTCCAGGTCATCAAATTCTTCATTGCTGCCCTCCATGAAGACTTCTTGGCCACGGACCTCTACACCTGAGAAGTCTTCTCCCTTATTCTATCTCTATTTCTTTGAGATCATAAAATTCTTCATCACTGCCCTCTATGAAGACTTCTTGGCAGTATTTAAATTTTATTGACAACTTTATATCATATTATTAATAATTGATAAATATTGTTGTCTATTAGATATAGCTATTCATATTTTTTTTTTGTAACTTTGATTTTCTTTATACACAAACAGTGCTACAATTTCAATCTACAAATAATAAAAAAATTTCCTATGGTAAGGGTCATTAAAACCTTGCCTCCCTTACACTTACCTCACAGGAAAATCGCTACGGCGTTGTGGGAGCTCTTGAAACACTTGCGATTGCTGCTGGTAGCTAATTGAAGCGGGTACTATGGCGGTTACGCAAAAATGCGTAACCCGCGCTGTGAAGCACCCTCGTGCTTGACGCGGAAACGCGTAATTCGGCGATAATCGGTTAATTTGATATCCTACATGGTCCCTTTTCCCAGGCACTGTCACATATGGTTAATTATTTATCATCATGAAAATAACTAATTAACACCTTGAGGTCGTCAGAGGTGAAATCTGATGTGGCTCCACTTCTAATATCAGTCTAAGTACCATTATCTACAACTATGCAAACTTTCATGCTTCTATGTATATGTGCACAACTTTTTTACAAATAGTCCTGACTACAGGTGCAGAAGGATAACACGGCAGGGGCTCGAGATGAATTCGGCAAAGGAACTCTGGAACTGAAAGAACAAGTAAGAAGTAAGACAACTGACAAAATGAATGAGCAAGAACTTGATTCCGATGTGTGGGCCCGATCTCTGAACCAGAAGAGTCTAGTCAACTGGACCACCGCTGTCACCAGGTGTGGTAGCAAGGCTGGCGGCTAAGATAGCAAAGAAAGGGTCACAGGTACGCTGCCACCAGAGTTGCACGACCAAAGCTTATTAAGGCTCCCAAACCCAAGTTGACAGAGGTTTAATCCTATCAAAAATGAATGTTGGTTAAGGCAAGATAGTACAACTCAACAGAAGCAAGCACAGGAAGGCCAATATATAGAGAACCCTCCTGAGCATGCCCAATGCATGGAGAGACATAAATATGTGATGTATGAGGGTGATGCTGGGAATGAATTGTTCTAAGTGAATGACCAGTATATGGGAATGACTTGTTCTGAGTAAATGACCAGTACGTGGGAATGACTTGTTCTGAGTGAATGACCAGTGCGTGGGAATAAGTACAAACAAACAACTGATGCATGCTAATAATAAACTGAGTGATTGTTCAGGTCCACACGGGACTGAACAGAGCTGAGCAGCACAGGACCAAAACTTGAATTTCCTGTACTTTCAAAAGTACAAGATTTGTAACTGAAATATCGCTCTGTATGTTCACCACTATAAATATCATGTTTCCTTAAGAATTTATTACACATAAGGAACTCTGATACAGCCATCTGAATTCCATCTGAAAGACATATGACCTGTCATACAGTTTTCTGGTAGTCCAGGAAATCTGATATAGCCAGCTGAATTTCTCACTGAAAGACATGTGACCTGCCATACAGTTTTCTGGTAGTCCAGGAAATCTGACATAGCCAGCTGAATTTCCCACTGAAAGACATGTGACCTGTCATACAGTTTTCTGGTAGTCCAGGAATTCTGACATAGCCAGCTGAATTTCCCACTGAAAGACATGTGACCTGTCATACAGTTTTCTGGTATTCCAGGAATTCTGACATAGCCAGCTGAATTTCCCACTGAAAGACATGTGACCTGTCATACAGTTTTCTGGTAGTCCAGTAAATCTGACATAGCCAGCTGAATTTCCTACTGAGACAACTGAATTTCTCACTGAAGGAACCAGCTACTATCTGGATGTGAAATGGGTTTATTTGTTCTATTAACTTTTTGATAAAATAGTTACTTAAGTTGTAAGCATAATAATGAATTAATCAGTAAGTATTGAAAGACTTTGTGGAGGATTATGATTATGAAGTTGTACTGGCACAGCCAGTGGACTACAAGAATCATATTTAAAAAATGGCATTAACATCAGCAGGAAAATATACTAAAATAGAAAGTTGCTGGGAAGAATCAGGCTATATAAACCCTTTACCGAAACGCCAGACCCTTTATAGCAAAAGGGTCTGGCTACGCGAGACATGGTTAAGGTATAATAAAACCCTTTACCTGAAGTTCATTGGTTTGGTATAGGGTCGACACCAGCTTTGGCGTACAAAGTGATATAAATTGCGAACACCCTATACCTCCTGTGAGGTGCTCAAATAATTCTGTGCTCATTTATATTGTTGGCGGTGAAAGATTTGGCCGGGATGCATGCGGTGTTGTCTCTGTGTCTTAAACGCCGAAACTGCTGAAATTTCGGGTGAGTGACAAAAAAGAAGCAAGGAAACACAATGTTTAGGTGGTAGCTAATTCTATGACACTTGAGTTATGTAGCTATATTGAGAGTTGCAGCATAGTTGCTGCTGGCAACTCATATATTGAGATTTAACGGTAAGGGAGTGTGGTTAAATGGTGGAGAGCATAGGGGCATCATTGGAGCCATAGTAGAAAGGGTCCCTCCAGTCTTATAGTCTTATAATTAGGGTGTAGTTGAGCATTTTTTCATGTGTGCACGTGCTACTACAGTACCCTTTCGGATAACTGACTCTACTGTACCAACTAGTAATGTAGCAATTATTGCTGAATTTTTTAAGAGCAGAGCAGATTTTAATTTTTTTCTTTTTTTTTTTCTTTTTTTTTTTGCTTCATTAATATAAAGAAAAAATGTGTTCTTGGGAACAGAGTATTATACACTAGTGAATGGTGTTTCCCATGTTGTTTTTGTTTGTTTTCTTTAGGTTTTCACTGCTTTATCAGGTATAATTTGCTGTTGTTGTTTTGCAACTGCTTTCTGTATGTGTTGTATTCATTATAATTAAAGTGCCATAAACTAAATATTACACTTCCGATTAATGTGGTACTTAATTAGATAACTTTTGCTGTTTGTACTGGGCTTTATTTTATTAGCATTATTTCTAATTGAAATATAAGGGTTTCACTCTACAAATCTATTTGTACTGTTCTGTCAGGAATCAACTGCCTGAACACAAGAGAACATGAAAGTCTCTGCATCTAAAGTGTGGAGAATACTTCCAGTCCAAGTGGCGCTATAATTACAGTGAATACGGTATGTCATGCCAACAATGTGTGTATGACTATTTCTTAGTCCTCTGCCAGTATCTTCACTTACTGGGAATAGAGAGCATGAGTACTACACATTATCCGGACAGTCTTGGACCAAGAGGTGTCCGTAACTATGAAATGTCTGTAACTTAGAAACAAGCCTTTTTGATTGGGATCAATAGTAAACTGATGTCCCTTTACCACAAATATTGCATGTTTTCAATACACAATAATAATGGCTGTGTGTGCGTCCGGTAGGCAGAGGTGTCCATAACTTACTAACTTACGGAGGTGTCCATAACTTAAAAGAACAGATAAGAGAGGTTGAGTGTATTAAGGGTGGCCGCACACCGCCTACGCAATTTTTTGTTGATGGTTGCTATGCACGATTACTACTATTGTATACTTACAGGGGCTTCTCTACTATAACACAAGGACACAGTACCTGCCGAAGGAGCCGCTCACTAATTTTAGAGCTAATCTGGAGGAAATATCGGGGCCTGGTTATAAAACTTTGTAGCAATTTTTTGGAGCGGTGCGGTAAGTTGGAGCTCCGCAATTTGGTGCACTACTAGCCGAGCCGATACTCTACTGCAAGACAAAGAGTTCTTATCCATTTCAATATTACTTATGATATATTCGCATTTTTTTCTATTTATAAGATATTGAAAAATTCTCAACGTGGTGCAGTTCATTTTTTTTTGGTTTACCCGTGTATAAAATTTTTGTGCCGTTCTCATTATTAGATTCCAAGAAAAACTGTTACAAAATTTGGAACTTTAATTCCACTCGCAATTCTTAAGAAATAGCCCCACCCCCATATCTCGTACTTACGAGTACGCGAGCAATTTTTTTTTCAATTAGTTTGTATTGGTTCTAAAAAGAGCCCGCCTATATCAAGAGTAAACAAACATCAATACAACAATAATAAGAGAGTCAGAAGAGAGAGCAGTTTATTGGAGATAGCCATAGGTGAAGGTATTAGATCTGCGCAGCTTGGGAAGTCTTCGCTCCGCAGAAATCGAGCCTGGTATATCCATCCGCTTGAGTTCAGGTGCGCAGAGTCCAGAGAACGGCTACAGGAGGAGAGGCAGCCTGGTGCACCTTGCTGCGTGAGCTCAGACGACATATGGAGAGTTGCTGTAAACGGATATGAGACAACAAGAAGCTAAACTAAAACACTACAACTTCGCAAAGTATACTTCTGCTACTACTGCGGATAGTTTCTGCTCGCGTATTATAAAATGGTGGGGTATTGGCGGGGAATAAATTAATGTCCGGATCTACAGGCAGTGCGCGTTGCTATGTGCGGCCACCCTTAATGAGTGATGTGGGCAGATTTTTTGTAATGATCAGTACCATCTTGATAGCTGTTTCTGAAGTTTGCTGGGATGGAGAAACATTCTAAACAGATAATTGGATTCACATTCAAACACTCACATACCACACATAGCCACCACACACACACACACACACACACACCACACATACACAATTCATAATACATAGTTAGGAAGAATTTTTTAACCTGTTGCAGTGTGCTATAGGTGTTGTGTGTGTGTGTGTGCGCGCGCGTTAAGGTATATGATGAGAATATTTTTCATTTACCAAATTAAGCTGTCCGGAACCAGTAACATGTACTTTACCTTATGTAAGCCAACACATAGGTTATAGTTGGTCGTTTGTACGCCAAACTGCCTTTGCTTAGCTAGGTTGCTTCACTGTGCTTTATATTTTCAATGTCCATGTATACAAGTACATGTACCAATACCTATCAATGTCCAGGTATACAGGTACATGTACCAATACCTATCAATGTCCAGGTATACAGGTACATGTACCAATACCTATCAATGTCCGGGTATACGGGTACATGTACCAATATCTATCAATGTCCATGTATACAGGTACATGTACCAATACCTATCAATGTCCATGTGTACAGGTACGTGTACCAATACCTATCAATGTCCATGTATACAGGTACATGTACCAATATCTATCAATGTCCAGGTATACAGGTACATGTACCAATATCTATCAATGTCCATGTATACAGGAACATGTACCAATACCTATCAATGTCCATGTGTACAGATACGTGTACCAATACCTATCAATGTCCATGTATACAGGTACATGTACAATATCTATCAATGTCCATGTGTACAGGTACCAATACCTATCAATGTCCATGTATACAGGTACATGTACCAATATCTATCAATGTCCATGTGTACAGGTACGTGTACCAATACCTATCAATGTCCATGTATACAGGTACATGTACCAATATCTATCAATGTCCATGTGTACAGGTACCAATACCTATCAATGTCCATGTATACAGGTACATGTACCAATATCTATCAATGTCCATGTGTACAGGTACGTGTACCAATACCTATCAATGTCCATGTATACAGGTACATGTACCAATATCTATCAATGTCCATGTGTACAGGTACGTGTACCAATACCTATCAATGTCCATGTATACAGGTACATGTACCAATACCTATCAATGTCCATGTATACAGGTACATGTACCAATGTCCATGTATACAGGTACGTGTACCAATACCTATCAATGTCATTGTTAATATAAGTTTCTAGCATGCACACACTCAACAGACTGAGGAGTAAATTATTTCATTGAAGCTAATTGGGGCATTAGCTCTTTCACTGCTAGATATTTCACAACTAATGTGATAAAATGAAGAAAAAATATACTTATATTTCCATTTCTTGGAAATGAGTTTAATATTGAGACATTTAATGATCTAATTACACTCATCAATGCTACCTCAAGCATACAGGGAATGGTTGAAAATTTTGACTGCCAACATTGATACTAAACAGCATGCAGCTTGGCTCAAGCTGAATATATAGAGGTTAATCTGAACACCATTGTTGTGAACTATAATTATATTCATTGGAATTTTGCTGTGCATTAAATAGAGAATAGATTGGTTTCCTATTCAAAATGACTCATTTTTCGTATCCGAACATTTTGCATATCCCAACATTTAGCTTATCTGAACAACCCTCAGTCCAAGGTGTTCGGAAAAGTGAGGGTCTACAGTACATATAATATTCTGTTCAAAAAAAAGAATTTTAGTGCTTTATACATAGCAGTAGGTTGTTGATTTAATTTGGAGAGTCGCAAAATAATAACGGTGGTGAAAGAATAATTGTTTAAATTATTGTTTTTATGTCAGGTTACAAACTGTGACACCTGTTATTTTACGAAACTTTTCAGAGAATTGTTTTAGTCTTTACCAAAGCTGTACCTATATTCACAGGAAGTGAGGCAATATATCAATACACACATGCACATACACACACACACACACACACATGGTGCACACACATACATTCATATACATACACTCGTACGCATACATGATGCACATACACACTCACACATGTGCACATGCACACAGTCATGCTCAAAGATAATGCGCACACGTCTAAGCAGCATGCACATTATTCTTACAGACATATGCACACATGCAGGCACATACACGTGTATATGTTAACCCTTTCGTTCCCAATCCCGCTTAAAAGCGGGTGAAGACCGGTTGGCTTCTCCGAATTTTTAAAAATAGTTACTTTATAGCTAGAACCTTCAGATTGCATACACAGGTGCCCAATGCGTTGGAGAAGCATCTAAAATAGCTTTCAGCCAGGGCTGCTTCGACAGTACCTCACAGCAGTTGCGTTTATTTCTTCCTCGGCAAAAAAAAAAAACATCGGTTCTCCGTCGAATTTTAAAAAAAGTTACCTTCTTCACAGCAGCTTCATTTATGGATCCAGTCATCTCCAGAGCTTTGTAGAAGCAGCGAAAAATTGCTTGAGCCCAGTAGCCTTCCATAACACATTGAAACAACCGCTTCTTTGCCGACCAAGACTTTGCGGTTTGACTTACTGTCTTCTTTTTTTTTTTATAAAATCGCCAGTTCAACTGGGGGCCTCCCCATTACGTACAGGCTTAGGTAATGCTTATTACATCACAGGAAAAAAGTGAGCGTGTCGTGTGATCCAGGTAACTATGCAAAAAAAAATTTTTTTTTGAAGTCAATTTGGAAAGATGGCGTCTACCAGTTACAGTGCTGTGGAAGTTTTATACTTGCTTGATACTGACTCTAGCGACTCAGGATCAAGCGGAGAAGAGGGAGACGACATCTAGGGCTATAGGAGGCCCTGTATCAGGGTTGGGGACCAGACCCCGTCAACTCTGACACTGACAATGGAAGTCAAAAAGATGATCGATGTAAGCTTGTCTTTCTCTTGTCTTTCTCTTGAAAACTAGCAAGCTTCTGTTGTGGAAAGGACTTATTTATAGCTATATTGAGATGGAGAAAGCTGTTTAGCTATAATATATATATATTTCATTGAGTTTTGAGATTTGAAAGTGGGTTGTGGTTTGTTGAACAATTTCAAATTTTCAAAAAAATTTAATTTTTTTTACCAGAATGTACTACTAGGACCAGATGTGTATGCAGTCACCGACCCGATTGTGAAGAGGGATTGTGAAGAGGGATTGTGAAGAGGAAGCAGATAAGGCAACAGGAGCAGAGTCTTCCATTGATGAAGGAGAAGATGCTGGACCTGGCGAAGTACACTCGGAGCCCCACCCCCCTCCCTCCCAAACAAAAATCCTGTATGAAACCGCATACAATACATCATAAAATTGCAATTATATAGGATCATGAATAATTTGTTGTTTGTATTACAAATATCTTTGTTGTTGGTGTTTTTGTGTATATGAAATTGTTTTGTAGTGGAGCTCGACGTCCAATGGCGTATGTTCCTTGTGGACACTCATAGATGTCTCCTACATGATCACAATCAGCACCACACACAACAAACAACATATTTTATTGTTGAACTAATATAATATTGGTATAAAGTACATCAAACAATATTATTTCTATTTTTTTATTATTATTATTGATGGGAAAAGTGGAATTTTTTGGGAAAAAAATTTTTTTTTTTTAAAGTAATAGTAGAGGGCCTAAATATTATTCAATTTTCTCAATCAAAAAATGAGGGGAATCCCAAACTCTTGGTCTATTTAGTGATATATGGTTGCTATGGGGTTTTCCCAGCCAGCATCGAGTTAAAAAAATAAAACGGTAATGCACTATTCCGCGGTAGGAGATTAGATTTTTCCCCGCGCGTCCAAACAATTCGGGAACGAGAGGGTTAATGAGTAAGACCTGAGAGTAGCTTGCTTGTTGCATTTGCTGGCCAATGCTACTTATGGTGGTGGTGGGTGATGTGATTATGTAGTGGATGAGCCCTCACTAGGAACATTACAATATGTTTTACTAGGAGGTTGTGGGAATGGTGACTCTGTAGTTCATACTACAAAACAAGGATAGTTCACTTGTGCAAGTAGTCAGGCACTGATGAAAGGCCTTCAGGACCCTAAAGTATAGTATGAGTCATGTTTTTAATGCATGCTCAGAGCATTCATATAGAAATGTTCAATACCCTGAACACTCACATGATGTGGAATTTGTTAGTGTACATACATACATATATACATACATACATACATTTGTGTTACATCATTCGTAATTGACATAATTGGTAAAAAAAAATATGGATTAGATAGTGGCACAGCCCATCCTTTTTGAACCTCTGAGTGAAAGCAATGTTTCTGAGAACAACACATGTGTGGTATAAATTGATTACATGATAGAAAATTCTGGCTGTGTAACTCACTCATTTCCCATTATCTCTGACTTACCTCGGGAATAATCGAAACATGACTTTCTTCCACAACCCACACTTAGCTTTGATCTTATGCACACTAACAAACAAACAAATATATATACACACACACTTGTATCATAGTTCGTTCAAACTGGCCAATCAGATTTATCAGTTGGATGTGGTTGTTTTTGCTGGAGGTATGCCATCTAATGCATAACAGCAAACTTTCAAAATTACCAACCAAGCCTTAGTTCAGTGAGACTACATCGACACTCTCCCGCATTGCATGGACATATTTATTCCTAATGAAACCATCTACAAGCAGACGTTTTGATTGATGTCATCGACTTTATGAGTGTCAGTATGGTCAAGTTATTATTTTTTTTTTGTCAGTTTGGTTGAACTTGCACTTTGAACTTACAATTGAGAACTGGGCGAGGAATGGCTATTGATATTTGAAAACTATCACCTACTTTGTGAACTGGAAGAGCGCCACAAGATTATTTCAACTGGCCAAAACAGTCGCAGTCCAATACAGAGAATAAGGGTCTACTCGTCTTGCACCACTTGGTTCGGTCTGTACAAGATTTGTATTACCCTTGGGCCTTTGGCCCTCAGTAGTGTAAATCCCTTATAACATGTCCTAAATGCTTGTATCCTATTTCTACAGGTCAGCAGGATGTGACTAGTAGTGATACTTTGCTTACACTAAACACTATCTCAATCACACGTTATGTTGTTGTCCATTGATCCATGGTCAATGTGCCAGCTGTACATGTTTTATTCAAAATTCTATGTCGAAATATTTTTGAGAAGAAAGTTGAGATTTTTTTCTGTATTTGTGTGTGGGTGGAGGGGATGGGGTGTGTGTGTGTGGAGGGGGGGGGGGGGGGGGATAAGTTGGGTGGTTTAAGGGGTAAGGCTCTCCCCTTCCTCCTAGATGAAGCCTTGAAGTGTGGGTGTGTATGTGATCCTAGAAATGAAAAGATCTCCATTGAAACACAACAATAATATTGTGTTTGTGTGTGTGTGTGCTTAGTTTGTCTTAGAAGATGTTCATGGATGGCTGAGTGAATATGATGACTTAAGAGTGGGTGTCTAATGTGGCAACTACACAGTAAAAAATGGGGTGCTTAATGGGCACCTTATGGGGTGTTAGAACGGCGCCTCCTCTACAACTCCTCACATGGTGCTCCCTTAACCCCCCTAATAGGGTGTAATGAAACACCCTTAAACACCTCTGTAGGCGTTTGTGTGGCACTCTAGACAGTGTTATGCATGCACCTCTAGCATGTGAACCAGAACACCTTTAGTGGTGCTTTAGTACACCCTTAGTAATGTTTAGTGGGCACCTTTTTCAGTGTTATTAGTACACCCCTACAGTTCTCATATTTTTTCTTTGTTATACTTTCTTTTATAACAGTACATTCAATAAAAACAATGAATATGAGTAAAATAAATGATAATCATGTTCATGACTTCACTATACAGTGCTTCCAGCTTAAAGAGTGGATTTTTTAGCTTTTTGGTTAAGGTTGCTAATTCTGCTATAATTTCTCAAGTATGTGTAATAGAAAGCTAAAAATTTGTATTATTATACATTAATGTCATATTAACATACAGACAAAACAATTTTGTGGGTTTGTGGTTATTGTTGTGGTTATAGGTGATGGAACTGGGAGCTTCAAGACAGTGAATTTGGAAGTGTTTAAGCTGAAAAAAGAGAAATTATTTTTCCTTATCTCTATAACTTGGTATACTGATACTTTAATACCTGAAGTTTCATATGAGCCAGATTTTGTGGGCACACGAAATTTGAATCTCGAAATATTTTAAATTTTAAGAAAAAAAGTGTTTAAGCCAGGATTTTTGAATTTATTGTGTTATATCTCTATAAATTTGACACATGATGTAAAATTGCTTTAAAATTATTATGTATAACTTTGGTAGCTATACCTTAAAAATCAAGTGAGTTGTGGCTGTTTTTCACCAAAATATTTTTTCGCACGGTAAGGGTCATCAAATGATGACGTTTAGAGCGGGTTGTGGGCCTTTAGTACACGTAAACGCGACGTCACAAAACAGCGCATGCGTATTTGTGCAAGGGCGCCAGTTTACCGCTAGTTGTTACACGGGTATGGCTGATTTAGCTACAGTTGTATCTCTGGCCCTAGGTATCAAGTTTTACGGCGTTACTGCCTATCATGGCCAGCGTTTTAACTTCCGTCTGGAGCTGCACAACCAGTAGGACTCCAACTGCATCGCCTTGATGTTGTCAAAATACCGAATGCTGGGCCTTGGGAGTATTACACTTCTTCAGCTTTTCTTCAGCTCTTGAAAAAGATGACCGCTTGGATAGGCTTGGCTCCAAGTTAGTAATATACCAGCCAACAATTCTGACTGATTTCGACTTCCTTTACTGCTGCTAGTAGCAGTCATTCCGCAACCAAACCGGAAGCCAGACGTTTTGTGTACGATTTTATTTTTTGACCATTCCTTACCGCCAAAACCCCGCGAAATCTCGCCTAGATTTTGGTCAATTTCAATTCTATACAAACTAGCGAATGAGCGTACAGCACTGCTGGTTTGAGTCGTATTATTTTCTGCATATTCTAGGCTTGTACTGAGAACAGAAAACATTCGTTTATCTAAAGTATAACTCAAAATCTAGCAACTCTATTGCATGCCCTGAATATTTGACATCCTCACAAAATTGGTGAAAGAAAATTTTCGGACACACCCCCAGCTACCATACCCACCTTACTAAAATTGCATAACATGCTTGAATGACCAGAACAAGTATTACCTTGTGCAGCCAGCTGGAAAAGTCATAAACTTTTACCCAAGTTTGTGGTTATTCGATAAAGCCAAGTAACCAGATTTCATGGTAAGACTAAAGTATCTATGGCTTCCACTTAAAACAATTAATACAATACATTAAATCCCTCAGGAAATATATTCAAATTGACCCTCTATCTGGTTGTTGGTGGTATATCAGGTAAGATGACATTGAAACAATAAAAAAAATCATTATGAAATAACACAATAAATCAATCCTTTGCAGTGTAATGACTGAATCACGGAGTGGTAGAAGTCTCGCCACAGCGTCTTCAGATGACAGCAGTTCCCAGGTAGTTTGCTTTTTCTGTAATGGCTCCCATCATAACATGAGCAGTCCCATGCAGTGGAAGAAAGAAACTGCACGGACATTTGCCTTGTCATATCACATCCCACAAGAGGGTGTAGTATGTCAGGCATGTAGGAAGGACATAACACGAGTGCTTGTTGACAGCAATCATGTTCCTCGTTGGTCCAAAACGTGTCACAAAAGAGAGTGCTGCATAAAAGAGTGCAAAAATATTGTATTTGTGTCACTACATAAAACCACTACAGAAGATCTTGACAAAGTGCTCCAAGCTTTGGCTTTAGAGAGTTCAATTTCTACTCTACCCATGCCACTGTGCAAACAGCATTATCATACAGTGTACAATCAACTACACCCCACTCAAACCCACTGCAGCACATGCAAGGTATCACTAAGACATTCTAGTCCCAAACCATGCCCTCAACCATCAACAATCGAAAACTATTTAAAAACCAATACTGGCTTTCAGGGTTGCATTGCAGAAAACGATATGGTATGTTACACTTGCTATCGATCACATTTGTTCATTTTGAGACAGTGCAAAACTGTTAGTACAGACAGAGATCTAAGAGAGTGCATTTCTATGATAGACAAGAAAAAGCATACTATTCACTCTATTAAAGATCTGATTGAGGCAAGTATGGATAGAGTGATAGCTGCTGTTGGCAGAGAATTACTGGAAAGAAATGCCTTGCTGCTTCCTGATGTATATGACTGGTTCTGCCTTTTTGCCAATGAGCAGTCACACCACTTGAAAGATGTTGATACATTGAAACTGACTACATCATCTAATATTCTCAGCAATCTAGTCGCTACATTAGAACACCATATTACATATTGTTGCAAGACAAGAAAGTATGGCACACTACTCTACAGGCCCCAGACAGACCTGACAGAGAACCTAGCCAAAGCTTTGTGGAAGCTTCGTCAAAAAGACAAGAACTGTGCGACTACCTCTGATGCATTCAATACTACTCACAGCTCCCAAACCAAAGACAACACACAAGTGTTAAATAATTTGAATTCATTAGCATGCTCGCATATCAACACCTATCTAAGACAATACAAAAAAGACAAGTTTGAGCTATCAACTCTTACAATAGATGAACAAATAGACAAAATTGACCCAATGCTATGGGAGGCAATACAGATCTTAACAAGATCTACGTCTGAAAAATTTGGAGTTACGACTTCTTCACTTTCTAAACACACTAAAAAAGTGCGAAGATTTTTCATTTTTTGTGCTATGATGTTTTGTATCAATGACGATTACACAATACCATTGCATACTTTGGTCACTGATATCATTGATGGTCAGGGTGGTTCAGCCATGCTAATAAAAATACTCAACCGGCTAGGTGCCTGTGCATCTGCTGATACTCTGTCTCGTTACATTCAGCACAAAAATAGTAACCGAACTGATGCTATTTGTGATTACCTTGGCACAGATAGTTTCACGATTGTCTCAGCAGACAATATTGACTTCTTGCATAGTTATGCTCGGGTTTCAAAAGGAAGTAAAAGCAGTACACATGCAACTTCTATACAAGTGGTTCAACCCCAACCTTCTCTTTCAGAACTCAGTATATGTGGTGAAGTGTGTGATACTAATATACTTGCTGTGGGTACACCCGGCTCAAAGAGAACTGGAGAAAAACCACCACCCATGTGTCTCCCACCCTCCAAAAAAAAAGAAAGAAAGCCACGTACAGGAACCGAGCAGTCTAGCCCTCAAACTTTAGATCAGCATGAACACATTTGCATACCCTCAGGTAATACCACTGGACACATTCAAAAATGTAAAAATCTTGATAATTTTTTCCCAAATTCCCAAGAAAGAATAGCACTTTCTGAGTTAAAGGAAGAAATGAATGTGTATATGCTTCAGAAGGTTGCCATTGCCAATAATTGCAATGATAAGTCTCTCCTCAACATTCAGGATTATTTTTCATGTACAAGGGCCACACACACAGAAAAATCACAAGTATATTTTTTGAATATTATGGATGCTGTTGCTGACAATAAAGATACCCTGATGTCAATGTTATTTGACCTACATGTGCAATTTATTGCATCCAGGCGGTGTGAATACTTGGTGGTTGAAGGTGATGCCAAATTATATGAAATTCTTCAATCCCTGAAAGTGGAATACGATAGCGAATTAAAATGGGTTGTGCCATACCCAGGAGATTGGCATGCACTTATGAACTATCAGAAGGCCCTAATGAAACCTTATTTTGATGCTGGTTTGAAGTCACTAGCAGAAGCATGCGGCTACCCAACAGCTTCAATTAAACATTGTAGCCAGTTCAAAAAAACCCACTTATTTATCATGGAAGCTTGGGAGGCTCTATATAGAATCATGTTGACGAAGTTCTTGGAATCAGGGTATGAAATCAATACAGCATTGCTTGATGATGTCATACAATCCCTTCAAGATGTTAAAGCAGAAACAAGAAATACGTTTCTTTCAGAATTTAACTGTATGATTGCTGATATAACCAACAAAGTACCACAATTTAGCAGAAAATTTGATGAATTTATCCACAAAATGTCAAGTTCGGATGATGTATGGAAGCTATGGTCTCAGTTTGTGTTCAGAGATGGCATGGCCTATATAAGTCTATTTCTTGCTATACGTAGTGGTGATTGGCACTTGCGAATAGCAAGTTTAAAAGAAATGGTTCCTGTGTTCACTGCATTTGACCATCCCACCTACCAAAAGCTAATTAGTCATCACATTGCTGATTTATTGGAGTTGCCAGATTCTATCATGGTAATGCTATCACAGGGAGCATTTGTTATAAACATAATGGGTAGGGAGTGGCACTCAGTCGCAATAGACGAAGGCCATGAAATGCTAATAAACAAGCAATGCAAAAATGCTGTGGTGAAACCGTCGGAAGATTATATGAAAAGAATGGCAACATACTTGACTTACCGAACCAGAACTCTTCAGAGGTTCAATGAGCAACTGTTCCCCCAGTCCTACAAGAAGAGAGATGCAATCCCCTCCGTGTTTACCTATGGATAAAAAATTTGAAAGTAATGTCCAATCTCAAATAAAAGCAATGATTCAAGTTTCACTCTTGCCACTGACAGATGTCAACCGTGGTCTGATAAATGTTTTTAATGGCATTGAGGCTACAAATCAGCAACATCACGATCTCCTCAATTTCAGACATATTGGAGAAGAAGACTATAAATTACGGATAATGTATAGCATTCTCAAGGAACCAAGTGTGAAAGCACCAAATAGGAAAAAAGCATTGCAAACCTTCTCAATAAAACAAATAAAAACGGTTCGAGTGTCTCAACTTGAAAAAGATAAAAAATTGCTTGTATCTGCTATGAAAAGAAAAATTCTTTTTTCACAAAAATTTGGGAAACCAGTAGAGAAACCAGAGGAACAACTACTAGAATATCCTCTTTCAATAAGTGATAGTGATGGAAATCCTCTCAAGGGGCAAAAATCATATTTAACTAAAGCACTACAAAGAAGATACAAAGATGCTAATCCTCCTATCATTACATCCTGCTTGCCATTAGGCTGGGTACCTCAGTGTTGTATTATTGAGGGAATGTTTCTGATTAATACGTCACCACTACCCAATCACTTCAATTTAGCCAACTATGGTAGCTTTTTACTAAAAAGATTCATTGTTTCCTATTGTAAGAAAGGATGTGCAGAGGTTCATGTTATCTTTGATTCCCCAGATCGACTAGAAAATACACCAAAATACTTTGAGCAGAAATACCGAGACTCAAAAGCTACCATAGCAACTGATCATAAATGCACAGAGCTCACAGGAAGTACCTTGATATCTGGAAAGAAATGGAGGGAACACTACCTCAATTGCAGAAAATGCAAAAGAAAATTAGTGGTATTCCTTGGTGATTACTTCCTTAAAAATTCTAGCACATACCTCAAAGAACATCAAAAGCTGTATGTAGAAGGCGCTTTTGATGGAGAAATTCAAGACACCGCATGGTTTGTCACAGAGAACAACAGCATCCAACCAGATCCCACATTCATTAGCAATGCTGAGGAAACTGACACCAGAATATGGCTACATGCAAGAAAGACAAGGAATACAAAAATTCTTGTATTGTCTCCTGACACTGACATCTACGTAATTGGCATATCTTTACAGTGTGCACAACTGAAAGACGTCATGGTACGCATCAGCAAACAGAATGCAAGAGAAACTGCTTTTCTTAGTTTGTCGGCATTGGTTAAAGCCTTAACAAATGACCCAGATTTAGGAAGATTAAACAAATCAGATCTACCCCAGCTGCTCCAAACTATTTATGTTACGACCGGGTGTGACTATATTTCCTTCTTTAGTCAAGTAGGAAAGGCCACTTTTTAAAAATATTTCTTTCAGTATGCTTCATTTATAATTGACCAAGAGAACCCACATACTCCTGGCTCATTAATGCATACTAATATAACCAATGATGAATGGAAACATGGATTACTCTCCTTTCTTAGGCTAATTGGTACCGTTTATTTTAAAAAACATTCATCAGCTTTCGACGTGCAGTCTCCGGTGACACATTTCACCCAGTTTTGCAATCCATCTATTTCCACTGAAGAGCAACATTTCAATTGGTTAGAGAATATCAGACAAACAATCTGGTACCGGACTAAATTTGATAATGAAATGCTAGCGTCCAACCAGGCCCTTACTTTTCATTGGAAGAGATCTTGTTGGGTAGTACATATGTGGAAACAAGCCGATTCAAATTACATGATCCTTGAACCCATCACAGAGTATGGATGGACATTAAAAGATAGTCAACTAAAAATCAAGTGGGACACTGAAGACAATCTCAAGGCCATTAGAGAGAGAGTGACGACACTTACTAGGGGTTGCAAATGCCTTTCAGGCTGTCATACTAAAAGGTGTGGATGCATGAAGAAAAACCAATTATGTTCTGCTGGATGCGAGTGTACTCATTGTACTAACACCCACTCCAGTACCTCTACAACTACAACCCTCACCACTGAATTACCTTCTGATGACCGTGATGACCTGGACGATGACCTGGACAACATCATGACCAGCGTATTTGGAGGGGACGACCATTATGAGACAGACCTGAATCAAGGAAGTGAGAATGAGGAGAGTGAATACAGTGATGGTAATGAAGAAGTTGAAGAAATTGACAGTGCAGGCACTGACAGTGATTACTAACTTACTAATTGTTAATAGTCATTGGACATACAAATCACAATATTATAGTGTACAGTATTTTGTGTGACATTTTATTTTCAGACACTGGTTTCTATAAAGTAAAGCAATAGTAATAATCACCTAGTATTAGCCCTTAACTAAATAAATTATTATATCGTGTACCAGTTTATTCCAGGAGATATTCTTGATCACACAGACAGAGTTCAGAGTCTTGAACTTGAACAGAAGACATAACTACTCTCGTAGAGTAACGTGCTAACACGGTAGACGCGTAAACACCACATATTTTGTAACCTCAGTCCCCTTCCGACAGTCTCCGGTGGCCATACCGCGCTTTGAGGAGCAATTAAACAGAAAAAGCTTTAGCTAAAGCTTCGCTGGATATGTCAACAACAAATGTGGAACTCAGGCTTCTACATTACGTCATATAAAAATAAAATTCACGTGACCGTGGCGGTTGCGGAACAACTGGTAGAACGATGAGAATCCATACAGCCGATTGCAGTTAGGGAAAGTCCCGTCTTACTGCTCGGGGAAATAACCGTTGGACCTTAGCTCGTTAACTAGTTACGTTTAATGACGAACTACCGCAAAATCTTGACGTCAAAAAAAATGGCGTAAAATGTATTAGAGTGAATGAGAAAAGTGCTGTTCTCCGTTTTCCATTCTCTAAACAGGCAGTTTTACTATTGTAAACATTGTTGGGATGATGAAGAAGGTATGTGTATGTTAAATTACTGTAGTGAGGGTCTATACAGTAGTTTCAAAAAATCCACTCTTTAAGTTGGAAGCACTGTAGTTTGCTTGTATTGTTCACAGAAATAACCTTCAGTCATTTCTTCAAATTTCTGGACATTGAGAAAATTGGTGCACTGAAGGTCTCCACACTCTCGCCTAAATGGAAATAACAATAACATTAAATATTTATAAATATTCAATTTCAGACTGATCATATAATATGCTGAAAAATCACCAAATGTATTTGTTTGAATTGACTCCATTCTCAAACACTCACTCTAGTTATAATTTAAAAAAAATACTCAAAGTTGAACAGCCAAGCATTTACACAATCACTGAATAAATCCTCATTCTATGTTTATTTTCACTTTAGTTGGTTACGACTTCTCACACACACACAACTAATTCTAATATTCTACTTAGACCCTTTACCAAGTAAAGGCAGATATACCATGGTATACACATTTCCTCGATAACTTGTAGACTAGGTTGCACTCCACACACCGGACTGCTCTATGAAACATTGTGTACCATCGTGAAACTAGTGGAGACCTCTGTATATTAATACAACTCCTATGTGGCCTACATATATATAAGTACTTTTTAGTTATAAAAAAGATATTTTAATATGAAAACCCTTTACCTAAAGACATTCAATGACCGTTGCATATAGCCTGACATTGCTAACCCTTATCTCCTTTTAATATTGTGCGGGGTTGGAGGAAAGGGTCTGGGGACTCTAGTGCCAATGACCAGTTCAAAATGAATTTTTGTGCATGCGCTAATTAAGCCTAATTATGGACACTTGGGTAGTCCTGCAGTCTATTATCCAAGAGAGGTCCCTCACTTTGCAATTTATATGCTATGTCAGTCTCAGAAGGCGCTTGTATTGCATGGTAATGAAAAAGATTGCCTTACTTTATATCAAACGACCTTGCTCTGGTTTGAAGGTATCAATCTCGTTGAGGCGAAGTATACAAGCGTTGCGGTGAATATTTTTAATGGGTGGTTAGCGCAAGAATCTGGCGCTCTGGACTGATCATTAGTACTAAAGTCCCCAGACCCTTTCCTCCTCCCCCGCACCATATTAAAAGGAGGCAAGGGTCGGCAAAGCCAGACTATGCTGTATAGTGGATCCTTGAAATTCTTAAAATACCACATTTTAGCTTTCTGAACTATGATGTTTAGTTTTTCCCCACTGGCTTCACTTCAATGAAAGAGCCTGCACTGTTTGCCAAAGTATTCTACAGAGGCATTACTACTTTAGCATGACGACCATTTACCAAACCAAACTATATACAGGTCCTAGTTAATCGTTATGTTGCCTTGACAAACATTGGCAATAAAGTGATGATTCATAAATATCACCTTAGTATGCACTTAAATTGATAAGAGGGCTACTCCCTCCTGCCCCCTTCCCATCACTATCTCTGTCATACAGGTATTGTCTGGTAAAAATTTTCAACATCATTTAAATGTCAGTGTTCTCAATTAGATAGGTTTCCTATTTTAAAATTCACATATTTTCCCAAATGTTTTCACAGTCGGAAAAATATGGGTGGGACAGCGTCATGTTAAAGACTCAACATCTACCTTATGCGTAAAAAGAAATGCTAGAAATGGCTTTGCATGACTCAAGCCATGTACATAAGGAGGAACACAATGAAAGACCAAGGGCATGACACGACAAGGTATTCAGAAGTGAATTTAAGAGGAGCTAAACGCAGGGCAAAGTTAACCTACAAAGACACAAAACTTCAGATGTGCATAGCTCATGCAACTTAGTACTTAACTGACCACCCCCTAGGTAATCACTTACTCAAACATCTCACATCTGTGAATACTCCAGATTGCCACAGTTCTACAGGGACTTGTTTTAGGTTATCAAGTACACCTGCATGAAAACAGAAATATTCAGATTATAAATTATCACATAAGAATCAATACCTCCATTTCTAGCTAAATTTACGTAACATTTTATAGTGTCAATTTGTACCAAGTGTCAAGGCTAACTGATTGTGATGTGATTGTCTGATCAGGCCTTTCGAAATAATTGTACTGATACTGTGTTAAGTAATTATTGTAGTTACAATCACCATGATGTATAAGTACACAACTATTATTCATTACAAGGCAAACTCCATTAGCACAGAAATGGGCCAAGAAATCTAGCCAGCCAAACCCTTTACCCGATTACTACCAACTACCAACTACTAACTGATATCCTTTACCCAATAGAAATGTTGTGCACTAGTGAAAAATAAAACAAAACAGAACCACCCACACGAAATATTGGGCTTACATACGATTTACAAACAAGTAGTTGGGGAGATGTTAGTATACATATAACCATGATAAAAACGCTTTAGTTTCTTCAAATTTACTCTTTCACCAGCTGACTCCCACTAAGGTAAAGGGACATGGTTCTACCAAAGTATTAAATAAAAAAGAATTAGGTAAAGGGACATGGTTCTACCAAAGTATTAAATAGAAATGTACATAGTTCTACCTGTCTGGCATAGCCAGACCCTTTACCTACCGCATAGCGGGTAAAGGGGTCTGGTCAAATGCAATGGTATGACCTGTTCTGGTTCCCCATGTTAAGTGGGGAAAGCCGCAATGGCCATTAGCTAACTGCGCTATCCTAATAAAATGCGTGTAAAAATCGGATCTCTGCTGCAGCATCCAGACAGGCTAGCAATGGCGACTTGCTGCATATGCAGGAGTGATCTATCTACTGTTCAGGCGAAGAAGCGGAGGAAGAAATTATATGGTATTAGCTAGAAAAGAAGCTGTGACTTTATTAAGCTTCACAAAATATCTGAGCTGGAGCAACAACTCAAGCTGTTAGATCAGAGTGACTTCCACATATAGCTTCTTTCATGTTTTCTTTCAGTGACACCAAATAACTGCATGCTCTCCCTCATTGCACTTTCTGCATCCACACTTTAATTAACAAGCTAAAAAAATGAAACGTGTGCTGCAGAATTGTGCGCATTTTGTGGTAACATTTCACGCACCAATGTATGATGAGTCAGCAGAACAGGTCATACTATTGCATTTGACCAGACTAAGTTCTACCAAAGTATAAGGTAAAGGGACATGGTTCTACCCTTTACTCACTAACTATGTATTGGTTCTACCAAAAGTATTAGGTAAAAAAAGTAATAGGTAAAGGGACATGTAATAGGTAAAGGGACATGTAATAGGTAAAGGGACATGGTTCACCCCTTTACCCACTAACTATGTATTAGGTAAAGGTACACAATCCCCACTACTACTTCTCCCCACGCTCGCTAGCTCGCTAGCTACGAATAGTCTGGAGGCGCGCAGTAATTTAAACAAACTTACTCCGCCCACTCTGCACGCATGCTCTTCAATTCCTCAGTTTTTAGCTTTGGATATTGTGGGCCGGGAAAAAATACGCGACGAGACGTCTCTACTAACTTGTGGACGTATACTCTATGACGCGATGACGGGAGGGGGCTCAGCTGCCATGCATGTTTTAGAAGGAAAGTTATAAAAGGTGAGTTTTAATGTTTTTGGCACATATAACCCATAGCCAGCACTTTGAATTAGGGGTTCTAATTTTGCACCGAATGCCACATCCACTGTTTTGTTTTCTTCAATCATTTTTACACATAATTAAAAATTTTGATGTAGATAGCTATCTATATTGATGACACTAATTTAGTCTCTATAGCTAAATTCATTGAATACTGAATGATGAATACTTAACTGATAGTGGCAGAGACAGCATATGAAAAGTGGGAGGGGGGAGGTGCTAAGACGGCCACCTGTCAGGTTGGCTCCCTGGATTCTCTGCCACTGTGATAGTGCAATAGACTTCTCGCATAGTGGGCTTCTAATAACAACGAAGGATGAACTGATACTCAAACTCCTACAGGTTCATATGCCATGTAACTAAGAATTTAAATTAAAATATTAAATGTAACATAGCTTGACTTACCTGTGTGCTTAGTGCTAGCACTGTGCACGCACGTAGTATTAACACTGCACGCTAGCTGCAATTGCATGCCTTGTGGTACCTGGGATAATTGGTGCTAGTCTTATACATTTGTGGTGGCTAGGCCTTTGGACTACGAGGTACATATTGTGGCTAATTATTAACTTCTGGTCACTGAAAAGGGTTAAACCGAACCCACCTGGCTATGGGTATGAAAAAAATAATCTGCTTGCATGTGAATGAAGGGGGCACAGGAGAGCTTTAGGTGTATGTTGTTGTGTAGATGATCTTTCACACGAATCATGCACACTTCTGAAAATTAATTTAGATTTAATGATGCCTTCACTGGTTTCTTTATGGTCGATCAAATGATAAAGTTGAATATCTGTTATATGTACGTGTATGCTAATTGAGTTGACTACGTATGTTAGCTATCTATATTATTAGTAGGGGATGAGATTTCCCCTTTAGTGAAAAATTGTTATTCCTGTGTGTTTGTAGGTCTGTTGTTTGCAGTCACCTGACTGTAGGACAAGGTCTGTGGATTCCTCGGAAGGCACATGTAAGGGGCATGGGGTGAATTGGGTGGGGGGTAGGGGGTAAGGTAGTGGTGGGTGTGGTAGGTAGGATTGGTAGGGGTTGGATAGGTGGGGTAATTGGGTAAGGTTAGTTGGGTGGGTTGGGCGGGTGTCATTTCCTTCAGTGCATCAGTCTGTAGTACTGGGTTGGTTAGGATTAGATGGACCTTACTGAAGTTTAGATTTAATCATCTATCCCAATGTGTTTGATTGATCGCAACCCTTCACAATCGTTTTTATCGTGTTGTTGTAGATGGTCTCTGTAGCTGCATTACAGGTGTTGTGTCTGCCTCTCTCTTCATCGTGGTCCATGCTCCCTGCTACTGTGAAGCTATCTCGGGGGATGGGGGTGGTTGTGTGGGAGTGGCTTCTCCTGGTTCAGTGCTTCTGTCCGGTTGTCGCTTAATCGGTTAATGTTGTTTCTTGTTGTGTGCCTTGTGGAGGTGACTCTTTAGAAACATGGTGGTGGGGGGTATGGTAGTGTTCGGCTGCGGGGGTGGTGGTTCGGGGTGTGGTTCTGTGACGTCACCTGTGGGTCCATTTCCTGTCGGCCATTGTGTGGTGGGTGCAGATGATGGGTGTGGCTTCCTGTTGATGAGCTGGTTTCTGATATAGTTCATAGAAACCATTGAAAAATAGGGGGGAAACAGAAGTGGTGGAAATAATAGCAAGTTTGTTATGTATTCTTAGTGTAACAATTAGCTACAACTTTACTCTTATTGAATTAGCTGTAAGTAAGGAGCGTAGGTAGCGAGCTATATACAAAATGTTTTGGTTTTGTTACGAACGTTTGAGGTTTAGTAGCAGTTGCGACAGAAGCGTTTCCTAGCTAGGTTTGCAACTCAGTAGTTAAACATTTATAACAAAACAATTGGAACTTGGCCAGGGTTTACTTTAGTACCTACACCGCGACGTGTTAACCTTATTTTGTACGCAGGGATACATGTAGGTGGCTATCTAGACTTATTTTTACCATAAAAAATATATTTAGCTATCAGCTATACTTGAATTGTGTAAGCTAACACTTGCTAGATTAATTTAAAGATATAGTTGTGGGGGGCATTACGGCTACATTTCTGTTTTGTTGAAGCAGCACTTTTAATGAATAAAAGACTGACTCTTTCCCTGCCATTTCAGCAGCCGTACTGCTGCAAATAGAAATTTCAAGCGGTAACTATGCCCGCGGGCTATAAATTAGTTATAAACCAATATTTTTTTATAACTAATATCCTGGCTCTATTTTACACCTTGTCCTGGATATGTGGCTTCCTCTCCCACTACATACATAGAACCCTGAAGATGTAAGCAGTTGTGAGGGCTTTTAAGAGTATTGCTGGATTTTATTTCTCTGAGCTGGTCATCCGGTAGGAAAAAAAATTGGCACAATATGTGTGGACAGTACCATTTGATTAGTGAATCCTGCTTGTCTTGGCTAATACCTCATCACGATGATAGCCCAGTTGCCTAACTGTGTTTGTTAATTAGATTTGTGGTACTTTAGACAGGTGTTGCACAATTACCACTGAGTGTTCACACCTATGGTGATCTCGCTGAAACAATAGAATATCCAGTGTATGAGTGTTGCCAGCTTTGTGCTTATTATTTTGTATCGCTAAGGCTTATTCCATTTAATGCACGTCCTACGTGTGGATAGAACCTAAGTTAATATTATTACGGTTTGTTAATCAGTGAGCTTGTGATAGTAATGACTGTTGTCTGAAAAATGATTCACCAAATTGAGGGAACATCAGATCACAATGAGACAATTAAAAGGAATTTTGTTGGACATATATATTTTTGTTGTCATCACTTACCTGGCAGTTCTGTTTGAAGTATTAACGCAGCCGCAAGTACAGAAAAATGTATACAATTGTATTTAATTTGGAATATTAAAAAAAAAAATTCCGGTAATAGCATATTTACATAGAGTACTGGTAGAACCTCTCTCCTCACCTCTATTATCCAGGTGCCTAAATCTGGACAAAATCAATTAAATGAGTGGGTGGATTGACATTCTAGTGACCTTTCCAGACATAACTAGATTGAAAATACATTGTCTCAGAGATACGGGCACTTTCAGAGTTACCGGCACACACTGGTCCTAAGGCGCCCGGATAAGAAAGGTTCTACTGTATATATGTCTTGATATTTTTTGCTTGAATATTTCTGCATCACGCAACGTTCTGTATTTTCCCAAATTGTATGCTTGTTATTGAATACTCGAATAAGCACGCACGTGGCAAGTAAAATCAATTAGAATTGTATTGTAACCGATTAAGAAAAATATCAAGGCAGCAATGAATCACTTATCACACTCGTTGTACAATATGGGAATGATATTTTACTCTCACACAATATTTCACTTTCTCTTCGGCTCATGAAAATATTTTGCATGCTTCTAAAATATTTTCCCATATTGCACTCGGACTCGTGCTACAAGTACTATGTATGTATTTGCAATGTACATGCGTATTTCAATACTCTTGTTGAATATTAGCTGGCCTTGTGACCGTCTACAGGAAAACCGGGCACAACGCGGCACCCTTTGAAATTTTTTTTTTGCACTTACAGAGTTGTCGGCGTCCAGATATTGAGCTCTCCAAGTTTTATCGTCGTAGCTTAAGGCGTTCCCGCTATAATAGATTTAACCGTTCCCTTCCGTTGGCTTGAAACAATACATTTTTAAGAAATCGATCGATCTTTTCTCGATATTTACGTTCGCTGTGTTGTGCCCAGTTTTCCTGTAGACGGTCACATTTTATCATGACATTGTATTATTGTAGTATTGTGTCATTGAAATAATAATAGAGATGTTGTTGTTTTTGTTGTTGTTATGCTATCAATGTCTACTGTGAGACTGAACACATGATATGGATATTGAATTATGCATGATTGTGGCGTGATGAAGGTGGTGGGATTAGGTTACGTATCACAAAGTGTATAAGTTCAGATTGGAAGTTGATTTTTTAGGCCTGAATATTATATATATATAATATTTATATATATATTTTTTTTTTTTTGGTTTTTATGTAGCTTGATGGACTGAAGTCTTGTGACACTGAAGCTGTGAACTCTGATGACCAGTACATAAAATCCAACATCTTTATTGTCACTTTGTGTGTTATATAATATGTATTCTATTGTAATGAATAGCTTCTTTTTTTTATAATTATTGTTTATTATTATTACCGGTAATATTATTATTATAATGATTAATAACATTGATTTTATGATCACAGCAAAAAAGGAGAATGTAAATTGGTAAATATTAGCTATTATAAAAATGAAGGTCACTCGACGCCGCTGATTGTCCCCAGGATAGCCACATAGTTCGCTCTTTATAAAATGCACTCTAATAAACTACTAATTTTGTAACTAATGAAACAACACACAGTAAGAATTATTATATTTTTTCAATGTCTAAACGAAGTTGTCAGTATACTCCAAACAATACATACAATGATTGTGCCGTAGATAATTATATGCATATACGTGTATACCTATATTAGTTTTATATAAACATGTTATAGTTATGACTTGACGTCTTGGAAAGGTTGAGGTTGTCCAAGCATAGGGAGTTGGGTCATCTGAACATTTACAAAATACTGGTAGTTCATTATCTAATAAGTTGTACTAGAATGAAGAACAATAATACTGGAGACATTCCCTTCACACGTTTGATACAGATTAGTGCATAGCATACCACCTCGAATCATAAAATCAGCAACATGCATGTTTGAATAAAGTTACTACACTATCAGACTATACATTATAGATAAACATGTTAGGCAAACTATTTGAAACAAGTTATATACAGTGGAGTCTCCGGATAAAGGACACTTTGGGAGCTATATAAATTCAGCGCATTTTGTCCCTTGTAGAGGGATTGTCGTTAGGAGATTCTATTTGGTACAGGAATTAATTTTGGGGGACTTCAGGTTTGTCTTTCTAAGAGAGATTATCAATACATTGTCCCTTCGTCGGAGTGTCCTTTATCAGAGACTTCTGTATATATTTGAATTGTAAATTGGTGCGCACACACACACACTTATATATACGTATACTTATTATACTGAGTACGGAAAAACATTTAATAGCACACCATTTTTTTAACGTGCCAAATTGGAGTGATAATATGGTGAGAGAACCCACATGTATTTGCAATAAGTGATTTCTTGTACTTCTCGTGATATTATTACTCCACCAGTTACAATTTTTTTCCATTGATTTTCCATTGATTTTGCTCACTACGCAAATGCAGGAGTAGTGATGTGGAAATTATTGCATGAGTAGAAGTATAATTATGATGCATAGTTCACAACACAATCATAAGTGATTAATTTTCTTCTTTTAATGTTCCAGAATGTGGAGTTTCACCCATAGAGCATTTGTGTTTAATATGGGAAATTATAACACACTAATATGTGGAACTTTGATAAAATATCAAGGGTACAATAAATATAATATTATCCTATTGGATTATCAAATGCTTGCACATGATAAAGCAGTAGCCATAATGTGCTCCAATGCCATACGTAGCAAAGAGTGGTTGAGCACTGTTTTTGTGCTTCCAAGTTCTTATGCTGATTATTGTATACAATTAGTACTTTCAAGGCAATGTTAGAAACTGTCTAAAATCCACGTAGGTATATTTTATTGAATAAAAACCACCAGGTAACATCTAGCAACATGTATATACAAACATACATACACACACAGCAAATTATATATTTAATTTGGTAGATGTTTTTTAATGAACTTATCTTTCCGACAAATGTCAGTTATAACCAAACTCAATAGTGGCACGTGCAGTCACGAATAATTTGCTTGACCACACCCTCTCATAGCACTCTACAATATATTTTTCTATAGGATTCAGTTATCCGAACACCCCTCGGTCCCAGTGTGTTCGGATATGTGACATTCTACTGTATTCAGTAGCTATTCAGTCACACAAGAACTGGAGAAAACAAGTATTTTGTACAACAATGCGCACCTCATTGGTGAGGACAATTATTGTGTGTGTGTGTGTGTGCATGTGTGTGCAGAACTGAGAAGATTATACAATAATTTATTCAACTGTCAGACTGGTTTGTTACCACACTATCACACAACCTATATCCTCTGCCTAGCGTATGTTCACAGGAAGTGTATTACCAACAGTTGTATATAATGTTCATCACTGACAAAATTTGGTAAATATATCTTTTTCAGCAAGTTGGTTCCCTTCGCAAATTCAATTAATACAGCCACTCCTTGCATGTTTTGAGCTATCATTGAATGAGCACCGCAGGGATAACAGCCTCACATATGGCACATCCCATTATAAAAGAAAACTTGGCAGCTCCATGGAGTATATATGTGTGAGTGTGCGTGAGTGTGTGCATATGTGATGTGATGTGTAGTGTATGTGGAAGGAACTTCGCACGGCCTGGAGACCTCAAACGACACAAGTGTTTACAAGAACGACAAACCAGTGAAGGACCGGCAAGGCGCTGTACAATGTGGAGTATGCCAGCAATGGTTTCGAAGTGCCGATGGTCTTGCTGTTCATCAGCGCACCCATAATCTCCAGCCAAGTTGAGGCCCTACTCATACCCTCTATTGGAGGGACGCGTGACCCGTTGTGGGCAGTATTGAGACAAGACAAGTATGCACGTGTGTGCGTGTGCGTCCAAACTGTGTGCTTGTTTTTCACATATCTTAACATGTTTATACTTTATACCACCACCCTCATGTCACCATGTTATTTATTGTTTGTCATCCACTGATGAAGGTCACTGTTAGTGTGATGAACCGAATTACAACAAATAAAGGCTAGTGGAGTTTCAATAAAAACCTTGTTATGTCTATCCCTAGCCAAACAGGTATATTTATAGTAATAAATGTGTGTGCTTGCACGCAAAATTTGATAATTAGGCAAAGTAGAAGCATTCATTTCTGATATATTGCCCACATGTATCGACTGGTTGCACCATTGGATATTCACATTTAAATAAATTTTTATTTTGAATAACTGAAACTGGCAATATTAAAATAATATATGAATATGACTACAAAATACCACAAAAAAAACAGCTGGAAATTTTGAAACAAGGAATCAGTTTAGTTATAATAGTTACTTAGATATCCTGGACATCTTCTCTATAGAAGAATCCTGAAACAGATATAATACAACAATAAGTTCACTTCAAGCATAGTAGAGCAAGAAGTATTGCACAAGTCAAAGAACAATAATGAGGAAATGTTAGTGAGCAAGCATTACTGCATCCTACTCTGACCAAGATGTACGAATAAAAACTAAAAGTATTGCATACCCACAGTGACAACACAACTCAGGATTAGGGCTACTAACTGCTATTATTAATAAAAAGAGGCTCTAAACTGTGATTGTTAAAAAAAAAAAAAAAAAAATAGTAGTACAATGACTAAATTTACCCAAATTATGTTTTCTGTTTAACAACAAGAAAGTTCACAAACTGAGACTGAGCAGATGACCCCACATATCAATAACCTATAACCACGTATGAAAGCAGCCGCAATAATATGCGGTCAGGTTGTGGATGCGATTTCTGCGATTTCAACTTTCATCATGCACATACTTTGTAGGATTTTTCAATGCTTCGGGTTGTAACAAACAGAAACTTTGAAAATAGTTTTCAGCCAAAAAAAAAGTGTTCTGAGGTACTCGAGATCAATGACCTCACGTAGACATTAAAGTTTCATTTGCGCATGTGTCGTTTCCCGCCCCCAAGCAAAAAATCCTGTATGAATCCCTAGGACTTGGGTCAAAAACAACAACAACAACAAACAAACAAACAGAACAACTGTAATTTGCTTAATATCAATCCTTTATGGGTACCCCCAAGTGATAGTGTGTGTTGTGTGTGTGTGTGCAAACCACATTTCATTATATTTTTTGGAGCATGCTAATCCATTTTAAAGCTTTCAATATGAAGGTTGTGAATGTACCTTTTAATTTTTAATCTATATGATACTCCCAGTAGTAGTACGCACCATCATGAGTTTGGCATGAGTACAGTACCCAACACATGCTTGTAATTCAACATGTACCATCCACCCCCAACCAAACCATAGTGGTTGACCAGTGTCTACAAATAGCAGCTGCTTTTGTATGTGCCAGAAGACAGGAGGAGGCTCTGCTAAATCATAGTGGTTAGTACCTAGCAGAGTCTCTGTCTTCTAACACACTCACACATGCACTTTTTGTTTTTTTTTGTTTTTTTGTTAACTCCTTCATTTTTATTAATGAGGGGTGAGGGTGTTCCAAGATCAATTTGTCCACTGACTTGACAACAGTCAGGCACAATCCCCTGGACTCACACACAAGTTATACATGATACACATTTTAAAAAAATGAAGGAAGGGAGAGAGGGACGGATGGAGGAAGAAAGGAATAAGGAGAAAGAGAGAAAAGATGAAGCAAAATATAGTTTGGACAATGGCAAACAAACACACACACACACTATACACACAACACATACATAGAGGTTAAGAATACATGATATACACAAAATAATTATAGTTTGGATAATGAGTTAATTGTTGCTTTTATGGTTTCTACATTTTCCATATATAATAATTCACATGCACACACACACACACTTTTTTTTGTTAACTATACATTGTAATTAATGGGGGGTGACTGTTCCAAGTTAAGCGGGAGGGAGGATAAAGAGGACAATGAGAGAAAAGATGAAGCAAACAAACACACACACACAACACATACATAGAGGTTAAGAATACATGATACACACTAAACAAAAAAATAAGGAAGGGATAGAGGGAGGAAGGGAGGGACCGAAATTAATAAAAAGGAAAGAAAGAGAGAAAAAATAAAGCAACTGAAAGTAAAATAAAGGAACACACACACACACTACTGATTTAAATAACAACAGTCAGGCACAATCCCCTGGACTTATGATACACACTGTAGCAAGCACTTGAAATGGTAAGGCCAGGGAGTGGGTGCAGTCAAGCTATGATAAGTGTGGCTCTTGAAAAATATGGGATGTTAACAAAGATTTATATTGAAAGAGATGAGGTCATATGCGCCACAAAAAATCCAGTTCAGCAGCATGCATGTAGCATATGCCCAGTTAAATATCTGACACACCCACTCTTAAACTCAAAAGTGGTCCGATCAAAGTGGATCTGCCAGATCACTTGCTACGACCATGCATACGCACACACCCGCACATACACACACACACATACACACATACACACACTCACATACACACACTCACATACACACACATACATACACACCACACACACATACACACACACACACATACATACACACACACATACACACATACATACACACACACATACACACACTCACATACACACACACACACACACATACATACACCCACACACACATACTGTACAATAGAATAAAAATTAAGTTGTGGAAAAAGATTGCACAACTAGTTTAATGGTAAATTGAAACAAAGTATCTGAAAATTGTCATGTCGTACGTCTAGTACATAGTACATTTTCACAAGATGGCGAGCAAATTTCTCTATAAAAGACTTATCGTAGCAAATAGTTTTCTCCAGATGATAGCAATAGTAATAATAATAATAATAAAATAATACTAATAAAAAAATAAATAAATAAATAAAAATAATAATAATAATAACAACAACAACAATAACATAATGATGATAACAGTAATAATAATAATAATAATAATGATGATAATAATAATAATAGTAAAAATCATAATAATAATAATAATCATCATCATAATAATAATAATAGTAAAAATCATAATAATAATAATAATCATCATCATAATAATAATCATAATCATAATAATAATAATGATTATAATAACAATAATAATATTAACAACAACAACAATAATAAATAGATTTGAATTTTGACTTTGGTGGGAGCCAATAGCTCTCTCCCCATTTAAAAAAACCTGAAACCTCTTGTAGACTTTTGGCATAGATTTGAATTTGACTTATGGGAGCCAATAGCGCTCCCAGCAGACATAGTGGCTAACACAGTTTCGGTGATCACATGATCACAGGCATACTCGGCCTATATAAGGATTGACTTGAAAGCTGACAGAATATTGCACTTACAGCAACTAGCGATGGAAGGATTGTCGTGCACTGAGCTGGCGAACTTTATGCTGGATAACGGAATTTCTGAAAGTGTAATAGATAATTTTGTAACTAATGAAACAACACACAGTAAGAATTATTATATTTTTTCAATGTCTAAACAAAGTTGTCAGTATACTCCAAACAATACATACAATGATTGTGCCGTAGATAATTATATGCATTATACGTGTATACCAATATTAGTTTTATACAAACATGTTATAGTTAGTACTTACAATGTTTATTGAACTTATATTATACCTTATTGGAGCGTATTTTAACTTTGAAAATGAAATCATTAAGTTCCATTTTTATTATTTTTCACCACTATATTATTTTTGAAATAGATCATTTCAAAGTTACCTGATTCACTATTAAACTTTATAAGACTTAGTCACTAAAAGAATTCATCACTATCATACTATTAGTTTGTCCTCATATTATATCATTTAACATTGTAAAACATTTCAAACTGCTAAATAAAAAAAAAAATAATAAAAAATAAAAAAATAAATAAAAAATAATAATAAATCATGGTTAGTTGCCGTTTACTCTGGAGTGTGCCGAACAGGAAGACGCTCCTGCATACAGATAATAAAAGAAAAAGCTGTTTCTTTTTGTTTAATATCATAAAGGTGGTACAAGGTAACAAAGATTCTACCAAGTCATTTGCTGCTAGCTCGCTCACCATCAATGCGTACTTGAGTGCACCACTAGTTATTATTACTATTCAGAGCTAAGACAAAAATAAGCTTTAGCTTGCTAGTACAAATTATTCAAATGCAAGCAAGTTTATACCAGACAGACAGTTTTTTCTTCCTTTTTTAAAACTCCTCCGCATTATAGGTCGTTTGTGTGTTACATGTAAATATGTATGTATTCCAGATCCTTCTTCTACACGTCACACTGAGCTAGCATAGGCTCTTTATGCAAGATGAAATGCTGCAGAATTACTCATAAGATATAACATTCATGTACATAAAGCTACTTGCTCTAAATGTGGTATTCAGGCTAAAAACAAACAATCAAAATACCAAAAAAAAAAAAAAAAACAATCAAAAAATAAAATAAATAAAACAAATACAAAACAAACCCTACAAACATTACATACTATATTTCCTCAATCGGATGCCACACCTACTATTTCAGTTTCTCTACACGGGTCTATGGCAACAATTTGAAGACGACGTTACACAATCCATAATAACAATGTGACTTGATTGCTTGCTAGTCAATTGCTTCGTTACAGAAATTTTATTATTATTTTTTTTGTAAAAATGTAGAATTTATTTAAAGTACTCGGCACTGGTAGTTTAATCATCTCAGTATTTGTGGGCATGTCCAGCTATTCAAGGGCAGCGAGTTATACTACTAAGGCAAGAATATATGTGGCTGAATTGGAGGGCAGCAACTATTGGAGAGCGGCATCTGACATATGAAATAACTTTTTTTTGTTGTTGTTGCAAGTTTGTACCTTCATGGCCAACTGGATGATTGTCCCATAAACTTTTGAGTTGTACGCTAGTGACTTTGTTCTCCTTAGGGAGTTTTCCTCTGAATTGTTCATATCCTGGTGCATTGTAAACGGCTCTGGGACCAAGATCAGAGACTGGATTGATACCAGAACCTAAAATAATAATAATAATAATAAAACATTATTTCTTGCCATGATAACAGATGAGAACATCAGAGAACACTGAACTAGAGTTGTAGTCTAAACAAACAAGACTAATCCTGCAATGAATTAAAGGTAAAATATTCACAAACAGAAATGTGACCTCAGCTTATGGAATACCAAATATACTAATCAATCCTTTCACTACAGTGGTGGCTGCCTATACTTTGAACTTTTAGCAAAATTACCGATCCGTGTTGTTTATTCTCTATCATGACTGGCTATGATTTATTTCTGTATTTTTTTTTTACATCTTATGTGGATGTTAGGATGGACAGTGATACTCAGTCACAAGTACTACCAGTCAACAAGGACGTCTAAGACTGACTACATTTTGACAAATTATTGTTAATAATGATAGGAGTGGAGCTCTAATTCTTTAGCCGTGGTCCTGAGCTACATATAAAACGTGGGTCTACTGGGGCCTACTATTATCCCTGTGTTCTACTAACTGCCAACTGCATCACCATATCTCCAGACATGCTACTCCGCACCTTAGTCGCTGATTCAAACCTCACACACTGTCAATCTTACCCAGCATATGTAATTCTTACCTGTAGAAAACATGATGTCTGAGCATTCTATATTTCCTCTGGTTTGCCATGCCATGTGTTAAGCACACTGAGACATACCTACAAACAAACACAGATACATACAGTCACTCATACTACATAACACATTGAGAGGCGATATGGATAGACATTCATGGAGTTCCACTACATATCAATAATTTAATTGTTGTCTAGCATCCTAGTAAATGTTGGAACTTTCTCAATCAAACGACCTGAAGTTTTTTTGTATTGTTTTGTTGTTTTTTTCCGTTTATTCTCCTATTGAGACAAAGAAGAGGTTATTTAACAGTTTTTAGGTGCCGATGAGGTTGTCTTCTGAAACGTGAATAAGCATGGTGTCCAACCAGGCGGTGATGTTGTAAGACTTAAATATTTCTAGGAAGGAGGATACAAGAGAAGGAGGTACGAGAAGAGAGTAGGGAATGTTACTTTGCCGTATTCAAAGTGTAACTTATTTATCATGTGCCTATAGTAATCCGACAGGATTGCTAAAGGGGACGCGATAACACTTGGAGAGCCGAAGGGGACGCGACATGGTAAAATATTGGGATAGTTCAAATACTATTGTTCCTATGGGACTAGCTGAGTGCGCAACATGATAAAAATTTGTATGGGCAAGGATAGGTGGTCATGAAGAGAGACTCCACATGATGCATCTAATTAAGCCGCACAAAACAAACAATCCAGAAAAACATTAAACCAGAATACACATCGACTATTTCTAGAATCAATCTCTCCAAGGTCCCCAAGTGATAGTGTGTATGTGAGCCAACATTTCAGGAATAAGGGGGGGGGGGGAAAGGAAGGGAACGAGTTACCATGGAAATGAATTACCATGGAAATGAATTAGAATTATGTTAGGAAGGTAATAAAACCGGTTTGTCATTTGCAAAAAGGGCCTTAACCGATTACTGGCCAAATACTGCGTACCTCCGTATTTTGTCCCCGAAAGGCCAAATACGCAATTCTGCTTACAAGAAAGGGGGTAATAACTATCTGCCTACAGCTGCATACCTGAATCTACCAGTTATCTATCATTACATCTCAGGTTTGTAATGTAGTATAGCTATCTGTACAGCATATCTACAAGTGTGGTTACAATATAAAATTTATCAGATAAACCTTGCTACAAAACACTTCAAGTTTATCAAATATTCTCATATAAAATTTTATAACATGAACTATAATTCATGATTATTTGATACTTTGAGTTATGCTGCAATGATAGCTTAAGTCTTCTGGAGAAGTTTATTGATTCTACTGTAGATTCAGGACTCCAAAGATGCAGGAAACACAAGAGTATCTCCAATTTCCAAGCTGATCCATAACTTTGGAATATTAGTAGTATTGTAAAGTTCATAATATACCTGGAATATATAAAAAGAACACAAGAATGTCACAGAGTGACTTATTAATGATTAAAGTCGATATCATTGGCTAGATCTGGATGTTTTCATTCTTACTAATATAAATCTGAAAATGGCGTGTGTTTTGTTTCTTAACAATTCACCTTGATAAGTTGCTGTTAGTGTCCATTACTCAAATCTCTGAACTTGTCTTCTATTGTAAGCTCATAACTAGCGTAGTGAAACTAAGCAACGCGAAGTGGCACCCCAAGGACGCTACGAGATACAAAAATTTTTCGTAGCCTTAGGCGTCCTCCCATCCACTGTCGAAAACTGGAGCGCGCAGGACTTTCAATCCATTGAGCAATAGCAAGAGCAAGCTTTTACCAGCGGCTGATCAATAGAAACTTTATGTCCAGGACCGATTGTTTCTCCGCTACAAAGTCAGAAAGTTGCTTCTCCAGTAAGGGTTACTTCCGGCGGAAAAAATACGGCGGCTCGCGGCACCGCGGTTAAGTAATAATTCGGCCGTTAATCGGTTAAAGAGACATCTAACATCTTCACATCTTCTATAAATTGACTATAATTGTATTAAGCTAATCAGCTTACAAGTATAACTTTTGAAATGTATGTCACACCCTCCCCCCCTCCCCCTTTCCCACACACAAAGCTCACAATGGTGCAAAGCTGTATGCTAAGAACCCTTACCTAGTATATTTCAATTGACTGCTGCAATATGATATAATTTCAAACTTTATTTAGCAGAAACTAGAGCAACAAAGGTGCGAACCTCAGCGCTAGCTGTGCAAAACCATTCTATTAACTTATCTAAGAGCACAAAGCCAGCTTACATCCAAGGCTTAAAAACTACTTCCAGGATATTAGCCACACCCACTCTCCACACCCAAACCATAGCAAATTACATCTAAACTACATCAACACAACCACATCATGTGTATTAAGATAAAAGCATAAAAACTAAACAATGCTTACTCTAGACTCAGTGACAGAAGAAGGAAGGAATAATGAAAGATAAGGACAAACATAAAAACAGCAGAAAAAAGGGAAGGGGATTAATTTATTAACTAGCAAAACAGAGTAAGAATACTAGAGCATCTAGTTGTGAATCCTAGCTAAATGGCAAAAATACATGTTCAGAGCACAAAATATTTTGCTGTCATTATATAGCTTGCTTTCATCACATGGCACACAGCTGCATCATTAGGCTGGTAATTTTAAACTCACTGAAGCTATATACACTTACTGACTACTTCATAAACCTGTAACTGACCGTTTGCAATAAGGAGACCTCAGCAGTAATTTTTGCTAGCACATGACTGTCGTCTAACTTTTTGCAATGACGAACAGTGGAGTCCCCGGAATTGAGGATGAACCATACCGTACGTATACCATTACGCATTTCATTCTTTAGGGGGAATGCTTTGTGTATTGGTGCAGTTTGATGCCACTTTTGATGCCTGAATGGCTCCCATTTCGGAGAAGTGTTGTTGGCAGACAGACAGACAGACCCAGTGGACAACTATAACCCTCAGTGTGCAGCCACACTGAGGGTTAATACAGAATTGAAGTAAATCTATTTTAGTGTGAAACAACGTGTACTCTCATACACAATGCTTGTAATTCAAAACACAACAACAAGCACAAAAACAAAACCACATAGGTTAACCAAGCCAACTGATAAACAGCCTGACACACGCGCACACACACAATTAAAGAGAATAGCAAACATCACACATCACCATCAGAATTGAAACCTCCTTCCAGCCCCCCCCCCGCCCCCCATGTTTACCCTGCTTAGTAAGCTACAATTTTATGCCGGTAAATGTAAAGCTATGATATGTAGTCAAGTCAGGTATTTTGGGGGGGGAGGGAAACCTTCCAAGGATGTCCTCAAGTACTTATGAAAAGAGACCCAAAGGCATATGTACACGAAACAAACTAACTGCTGGAGTACTATTTTAGTCTACCCCATGCAAGAGGTGTGACAACAATGTGTCCCCATCACATGTTGTAATTCAACATGTGCTAGCTACCCAAACAAAACCACAGAGGTTAACCAGTAAACCACAGCAGCTGCTTTAATGTGTGCCCTAGACTCACACTCTGACTTAGGGTCATGCTAATATATTTTTGCTAAGCTTGCACAGAATAATGATCAGCTAAATAAAACAATTTAAATAATGATGACATCACAATAGCAAATAACCTAGTGTATGAAAAATGTACTGTAAAAATTAACAACAAAACAAAACGAACAAAAACAAAAAACAACAACAACCTATGAATATCTGCTAATGCAAACTAATAGTGAGTGTTGTCCAGTAACGCCGTCAATTGTCCCATGCGACTAGGATGATAGAGAAGTCCCTTGGGATGTCCATGCCAAAATAAAAAAATTATGAAATTTAAAACTTTCTCTGATAGGGAACCCCTCCCTGTGGTTGAAAAGTAGCCCTAGCCCGTTGTGGTTATAGTCACATGACCGACACGCCCAATTTTGGGGGGCTTTGCCCCCATATCCCCCAATATGCTCGGGAGGTTTCGCCCCCCGCACCCCCCAGATGCTGTGACAAACATATGAATCAGGCTAATGTGAGTGAATTGAACATGAATAGGATGCTGCTGAATTGTTAGGGCCTTGTAATATGCCCGTGGACATTTGACGGCATTACCGGACTACTATGCATATCATACAGATGTACACACAAAGAACAGTCCAACAAGAAGGGAGAAAGAAGGGAAAGTAAGAAAGAGATAGATGGAAAAAAAAAAAAGTTTCATACAGAGGAGGAGGGGGAACTGGGATTTCCCCCTCAAGGTTCTAGCTTCCTCCCACCCAAGAAGTTATAAATAATTGAATAATAATATACTAGATCAGATTTAATAGCAATAACAATACCGCGCACAATATGCACTACAAGTGCCAGGTCCACTACACTAAACTACATCTTCCCCAAGCAAAACATGCGAAAAACACCATATCCACGTACACACAAACCCGCGCGCATACACACATCTAACCATGGCACGATCAAGCTTTCCCAGTTTGAAATAGAGAGCACCACTACCGTTGAGTATCTCTGGAGGAATATCAGCTCCCACTTTATCTGTCAGAATGTGTGATGACTTATAGTATGCATCAACAGCTAAACAACAAGAACGTCAACAAAAACTTGAGTCAAGCGCTTTTTGTACCATTTTGCTACTCCAATTTTAGATGTTTGTGAAGATCGTAAATAACAACTAAATATGCAGTATTCTGCTCACGTTGTTCAGAATTGGTTGTCATTATTTTTATTATTTATTTAAAAAAAGCTCCAGTTTTTGTATTACTTAGCAGGGCTCTGAATCACATAGTGCCTCCAGATGAGGGCACTATATGTGACTGTCTATGGGAATATCGGGCACACCGCAGCATGCGTAGACGTTGTGAAAAGATAGATTTAGTTCTTAAAATTTTATAAAATAAACCTAACGAAGGGAACGGTTATTGCAAAAATGCTCTATCAAAGTAAACCCAACACATGGTTACAATTCAGTTCTCATGAGATGCTGAGCAAAATTTCATATTATATGGTTGGTTGGTTTACCCGCCATATATGACCACCAACTATGGACTGGAGCTAAACAAATGACTTACCACACCCACCTATACATTCCCCTGCTCCAGGACACTGCCCAGTTCTATATTACATTGACCACACCTACCATTAAATCCCCCTGTTCCAGGATACTAATGCATTGACCACACCCACCATTAAATCTCCGTGTTCCAGGATACTAATGCATTGACCACACCCACCATTAAATCTCCCTGTTCCAGGATACTAATGCATTGACCACACCCATCATTAAATCTCCTTGTTTCAGGATACTAATGCATTGACCACACCCACCTTTAAATCCCCCCGTTCCAGGATACTGCCCAGTTCTATCTAAGTCTCCATATCATCTGGGAACTGGTCTGTCACTTTCTTCAAGTACTCCTAAATATTTCATAGTTGCTAGGCTTAGCTGCCAGAACCTTTTCAAAACACTGGGTAGCATTTTTACTGTCACCTTGGGCAATGTACATCGTGAGGCAACACTGGACAAAAACCTGGTGGCCTGCAGTGAACATGAAACACTAAATTGTTGTATACAATTAGTCTACTTGATTGTTCATCACTGGACTATGAATATGAAGCTAAACATTCATACTGTGTGCTATATGCTGAGCGTCTAACAAAGCTGAGAACAACTGGTCCAGTGGGTACAACACTTCTCTATATGCGACTGCCTACAGAAAAATCACGCCCAATGTTGCCTCCATAAAAAATTTAAAAAAATAATAATAAATTTTTTTTTTTTTGCACTGAGTCGTCAGCATCTATAGATATTGAGTTTCCAAGTGTTATAGTCATAGCTTAAGTGGTTCTCAATACATTCTACATAACCGTTCCCTTCCGTTAGCTTATTTAATGCAATTTTAAGAATTCGACCAACCTTTTCCCTGACATTTACACACGCCATGTTGTGCCTGATTTTCCTGTAGACGGTCACATATAATGACCTGTATTATCAAAAATTAACCAACTGTATGAAATGTATGTGGATTAGCACCTCCGAATACAAGAGTTTTGTATAGGCATACAGGGAGCTGGGGAAGGAAGAATATTCTCTAAGTGAAAGTCTCTCCCCCTCCCACCCCCCTCAAGAAAAATAATCATAATCACACTCTTTCTTAAAATATGCTGTACTCAGTACTAGCCATAGAATACATACAACAGTACCCTCTAGCAGTCATTACAATACAATGTACACACCGAGTTCTCGTCTTCACCTATCCAAGTACAAAAATGAGTGTGGCTTAGCATACTTGAAGTCTCCCCTCAGCAAAAAATCCAGTATGAAACCCTGCCAATATGTAAATTCCCGATGATGCTTATGTGTGACCTACATGTAACACTCTCGCCTGTTTTATCATGCCCATCAACTCTAATTGCTATGTTTCCAAATTGGCACCTTTACTTTCTCTTTGTGAAATTTCTCATTATTATTACCCGAGTTGTCTTGTGTTGTTCTTTCCTCCCTGGCTCACTCAATGAGTGCTGTTCCTTTACCAGCAGCTGACAAATGGGAGTGCGTCTTACAGCGTCTCCTTTTAGTGGGTTGTTTGTGTTGGTGGTCGTAGTAGCTTCTGTGCTGAAAATACATGAAATAAGACAAAAGCAAAAAAAAAAATATAGTGAAGTCAATATGCAGTACTCAATACTAGCCATGAAACCTTTTCACAATATCATACTCCACAAGGAGATTTAAAAAAATCAAAGCCCGAAAAAAATGACTACTTGAATATGAAAAAAGAAAGAAAAAAGATCAACGTTTATCCAATTGGTAGGTCAGTTTAACTGAACTAAATGTCTCATTTCCATACTTAAAGCTTTACCCCTCAAATAAAAATCCTGTATCAATCCCTGATGGGGCTAAAGTTGAAGGGATCACATATAAAAGGAACACTGCAGTTATCATCAGATAAAAATGTTATTGAAGTTCTGATTATCAACCAATATCACACCAGTGCGACCAAACGCATACGTGAACTTGACCAGACCCTTTCTTTCTCTTCATATTGGTAAAGGGTCTGGCCCGCGAGACTAGGCTTTGTCTGTGTAGAGGGCAGAAGCAGAAGAAATGTTAGTCTAATCAGTCTAAAGATGTCTCGTCGACGTAAGTGAAGGTATTCATACAAGTGTTGTTTGGTAATAGCAACCTAAGTCAGATTTGGGCTTACCATATGGTGGGGTTATCAGCCACCTGCACATTGCATATTTAGCTGATTTCAACTTGATGAGAACAGAAGCTTTATGATTACAAGTTGCCTAAATATATCTGTGCATGTGAATGTCAGAAAGTGTACACCCTATGCTTCTAAATAATGGTTTGCAAAATCATGACACTGATCAGGGTTTCATTTAGGGGGGGGCGAAAGGGGGCATTTGCCCCCCCTTGGGTTCTAAATGCCCCCCCTTGGATTCTAAGTGCCCCCCACCCTTTTGAAAGAACCGATATTTATTAAGAGAAAAATGTAAACCAAATTAATAATAAACAATATTCACACAGCAATTCGTCTAGGTTTTTGTTCCATACTGTAATAATGTCATTTAATTGTGTAGATGAGAGCGTCTCGGGTGTCTCCATGGCTATTTTCATCAAATAGGATAATTGTGATTGCCCAATTCGATTTCGAATTCGTGTTTTAATTAGTTTCATTTTGGAGAAGCTCCTTTCCACTGAAGCAGTGCTGACAGGGATAGATAGACATATGTTTGCCAGGGTGCTAATGTTTGGAAAAATTTCACTAAGCATATCACTTGTGGTGAGCTCTTTCAACTGCAAGTGCAGGTTACCTTTCGGCTTCTTCGATAAGTAGCTTCGAAATGTTTTCCACTCCTCTCGGGTTTCGCGGGAAATAAGAGCTTCTTTGGTGTATTCATCTCCACCAGCAGTCTTAGCAGGCAGCTCTGCACCATAGTGAGCTAATAGTACATCTATTAAGTCCTCACCATATGTATGGAAGTCAGAAGAGTCAGCAGCTGGCACTTTCTTCGGATCAAAGATGCCAAATGAGGAGACAATATCTTGTGAAATAAATCTGCTGGATATGTTTGCCTTCAGCATCCTGATAAACGGTTCAGCCACTTGTCCTTGGAATGTAGCAATGCTTTCCGTGGTTAACGTGATGTCAGTGACTTCTTCGATCTCATTCTTTGCATCCATCAGTTCTAATACCCAGTTAGCAGCAGGTAACATGGCATCATCAAGTGTATTGAGAGTGGCATCAACAAGAGGGGTGATAGCTGTCAAGTCTATTCTCTCAGTCTGGAGAGCTCTGCTCAACTTCGCCACTTGTGGCAGAACATAATCAAGGAGGTATATGGCCACTAAAGTTGAGGGCCTACATAAGGCTTTACTGATACCTAGAGCTTCAGGTGCATGTGTCTGCTCATAGATATTGTTTAGAGCAGTCACAATTGCACTGTAGCTAGCTTTGACTGCCTTCACACAGCGTTCATGGGACAGTTGTAGAATCTGTATAGATCAAAACTCAACAACTGCTACGGTGAGCTGAGGGCTGGCCTTTTTATAGCCAGCCAGCAACCGTAAGTGTGAATCAACGTGTGATAAACCTAAGGGGAGGTGAGAGTCAGAGTTGAATAGTGTGTGAAAAGCATCTAAATAGTGAATGTCACAGTTGACTGAAAATTGCTAGACGGTGGAGGTGAAAATGAGTAGCTGAATTAACTTGTCAGGATCTGACATATGCAGACCTCATTAGATAAGATTATGTTTTTTTTAATGTAGGACATAGGCCTTCCAATAATTCTATTTCACTCCCATGGTGACCAGTGCCGCCCGCCCCCCCTTACATTTTCAAAACTCTATTTTGCCCCCCCTTGCAAGAATGTCTGGATGAAACACTGCTGATGTACTGATAGAATGTATCATAGTTATTCTAATTACAGCACCAAAATAATTCAGATTCTGAAATAGTCTATTATTAGAACAGAACATTAATTGTTGGTTTGAGCTGGTTCTAAAATTAGGTCTGAGCTTAGCAATTAGGATGGAGTTGGACCTGTGACCTCGGCAAGTGATCAGTACATTGTCACATCTTCGTGCAGTGATGGCAATTTTGGAGGACCAGCACTAAATTTCATCTTCTCTGCTTCCCTTTCATAAAAAGCAGTAGTTTCAGCCCAGATAGAGGTAGAAGATAGTCCCACAAATCTATGTATGCGATTGAGTCTGTACATATTGGCTAAGCACCACAGAATAATTCCAAATTCAGTTTAGTTTGTAATAGAACTAGGAAGAAAATATTACCGTGAAAAGGTGCTACTATTAGAGTGGTGCTGTAATTAGAATATGGTATAGAGCAGAGTCTATATCCTTGAAGCCCTGTAATATTATAGAAATGTATCCAGTGTTATAGGTATACTTTGTATGTGTAATCATGTAGGAATCTGTGATCTTGATGAAGAGATTTGTTGTGATCTCAGTGACAGCAAGAGGTGAAATAGAATAATATGTGAGTTTGTATTGAACATGAGTAACTAAGGTAGTCAGGATTAATAGCATGAGTAAGGTAATTAGAATGAGGTGATGCATCGTACGACTAACCATGCTATTAGTTGCTATTAGTTTGCCAACATCCTAACATGTACATATTAGAATTGCAGTGCTATTAGCTGTTTATTTAGCATTGATATTTTGTCCTTGAGCTGATGATCAAAGCAGTGGTTGCCTGGCTAGCTCTCTTTACAAGCTAGCAATACCATTACTTTTCTAGGCAGGGCTGTAAGATTGAAATGTGCATTTGTTGACCCTTACCAAACATACCTTTAAATTTAAAATTTGTTGTGCAACATTCATGAGGATTCGATATTAAAAAAACAAACAGCTAGAACCTGTGATATTTACAAAATTCATTAGTATTTAAAAATAATTGGATTTTTTTTGACAAATGCTTAATAAGTGTTTGTTGAATAAAATCAGTTGTCTTAGTTTCACTCATCTCTGCAGTTGTTCTATCACAGTTCCTTCTGTAACTTCAAACACCTTGGATCCCATTAGAGGCTGGATAATAAAATCACGATACGTCATGTTTGCTCTTTGGCAATAGTTTCACTTCTCTCTGGTCCTGTTTTCCTAAATCACACTGTAGTAACAGTGCAGTCTAACATATCTTGTTACATACCACTTTTTACCCATTACACGTGTGCCTGTGGAGATATGTATGCATTTATGTGGCATGTGTATGTGTTCATGTTTGTGTAGGTGAAGTACTTTCTGACAATGGGCCTAACTGATATGTTTGATGTGGTAAGTTAAATGCAGCTAAATGTGTTAAAGTCACGACATGCACGCACGCACACAAACACACACACACACACACTGTCTATGAGCCCAAGCAATGAAACAGATACTTTCTATTTAGTTAACCTGCTTATTCTTACCAGATTTGTATGGTTATGTTCATATCTGGTAAAGGGACAGTAAGTATGCAAATAAATAACAGATTTCAGCAAGAAGTCAAGATAACATTATCATTATATTGAATGCGTAACCCTGAATATTCTGGGGCCCTGGTTAATTCTATGCAGGGTTTGATACAGGATTTTTTGCTAGGGGGGGAAAGTCAAATAGCGACCTTAAAGTTGTATTTTTTTTTGTCCTTGCAATACTAGTAAGGTAAGGAAATTAAACTTATTTTATTATATTTATGTATTGATCAATTGATTACCTCTAATAAACAGCTTTGTTCATTTTGAAAGCTGAATAGCTCTGACATTAATTAAGCCAGACTCCTAATAGGCTATCCTTCTAGTTTGAATGGAGTAGGTGTATCATTTTATGGATCACCAGTTCCAGTTTGAAAGTTGCTTTTAGCACTGGTCATTGTGAAGCAGCTGCCTGGTTGGTAAGGGTATATTTGTTGCTTTGGCAGGCTGTAGAAGTTGCTGAGTAGTAGCTAATGGATATCAGAAAGTATTTTAGGAAAATGAGACCTTGTGGCTCCAAAGGAAGTGAATCCGAACCAAAAAAAAGCAAATGTGATAGCTATGAATTGGTGGAACACAAGGAACAGATTCGAGCAGTGCAGCAGCAGAGAGAGTGAGGAGGTGAGGGAGGAAGTGAGGAAGAGAGAAGAGGTGAGGAAAGAAGTGCAGCAGAGGGAAGAAGGGCTGCAGAGGGAAGAAGTGCAGCAGAGGGAAGAAGTGCAGCAGAGGGACGTAATATAAAGATGAACATTGGCGGAGGCAATCCCAAACGCTCCAACCTAAAGCATTCAAAGGCTAGCCTGAAGAAATTGTACAAATCTAGGCTTACCTACAAGAAAAGTTGGGAGGAAAAGTATTTTTTGTATGTTTTAATAAGTATAGGCGAAAATCATAGGGGGGGGGGGGGGGGGGGGGGGGGGGAAACTCTGCTCAGGGGGGGAAATCCCAGGGTCCCCCCCCCTCTGTATCAAACCCTGCTATGCATATTCTAAATTTTGAATTTCTGTCTAGCAATACTTATCTATGGCTAGGCTGGGTATAACTGCTTGTGGAAAGAAAATCTGATATTTCTGTGCTTGCAACAAAACTTATAGATTGTGTTGTATGTGATGTAGATAATGTGTGCCATCATGGAAGAGTGAAGATCTGTTCTCAAGTCATCTTCTATTGTTGAACCTTCACTTGTTGATCATGTAGAGTTGTTTTTTTTTTCTTTTAAATGTAATGTATAAACATTATTAGTGAGAATTTATTTAAAACAACCCAAATAAAATTGAAGTGTATCAAGGCTTTATTTTACTTGACGATCTATCCTAATTCATTATATGCACGTTGGGTACAAGGTCCTCAGATATACAAGACAAAAGATAAAGCACAGAAATATAAAGGGATAAGTGGCATTTAATTATTTTATAATAGTCTCTATGGTATAGATATGTAGTATTTTGGCAAGAACTTCAAATTGATTTACTGAGTCACACTCATACCATTTGTTTATCACACACAGCCACCAGTCTTTTAAAGAAATTGACAAAATTCAATCATTAACAAAAAGGTTTTTCTTAGACTGCTTTTACAAGTTGCTCTCACCAGGATTTAGGAGTATACTATAAAGTGTTGTGATACATCATAGGGTGTTATGGTACACCATAAGGTGTTTCATTAAACACCTACTTTATAGTAGGGTGTTATGGTGCACCATAGAGTGTACCATAACTAGGCCCTGGCAGATTATGCTAGCATAATTTTGAGCAAAATAGGCACCTGTGAGCAACAGGAATTATGCCAGCAAAATAGGCAAAATTTTCCAATCAAATGAGCAAAATGGGCACCATTTCTCAACTTACCTGAAAAATACCTAGCTATATAAATGTAGTAAGAGTCTTTGCAAAGACTGCACTTTAACAAAAGGCCATATCTGTGCCATAGCCTATATAGTCACTACAGGGCAGTAGTAGCTAGCTATTAATGCATGTGACCTCCAAGGTCAAAGTTTAGTGTGCGTTAATTAGAAACCCACCTGCCACGTGACAAGAAGTAATATTATACTAGAGCTAGCTAGCTACTTAGTAGATCTAGTTGGATGGCTGAAGCCTCTGGCACTAGTTCAGGGGCCTCTGGACCATCAGAGAGTCAAGAAATTGAACTATCTAGCGATTCTGAAAGTGCCATTGTAAGTGGAGCCTGCACGCCAGTGGAGTCGAGCTCAACATCTGCGGACTCGGGAAGAGTGATCACCTCACTTCTGGATCGGCTCAAATCGCCTGAGCCCTCTCACTTGGCCCGAAAAAGGACGATTACAGGCAATATGCCTCCTGTAGGAAAGAAAAGAGGAAAAGGCGCTACAGCTGGTGACCCGAAGTCAGTGCCACCAGCTGAAAGAGTAAAAGCATACCCCAATGAACCCTTGACAGTGAGCAATAAAAAACTGTTTTGTTCTGGCTGCCGAGAACAACTATCCCTGAAAAAGAGCTCGATAGAGCTTCATCTGAAGTCGCTGAAACACGTAAAAGGAAAAGAGCGATTGGCGTCGAAACAAAGGAGGCAGTTGGATATTGCGGAGTCACTTAAAAGATATGATGATGAAGTCCATCCATCGGGAGAAATGTTACCTGTGTCTACCCGTGTTTACAGAGTAAACGTAGTGACTGCTCTACTAAAAGCCGGCGTGTCTCTCAACAAACTGGACAGTTTTCGAGAAATATTTGAGGAAAACGCATTTGCTCTTTCTGATTCATCGCACCTTCGTCGTCTCATACCATTTATCTTGCAGGATGAAATGAGTAAGTTGAAAAAAGATATTCGTGGGAAGAATGTGGCAATCATTTATGATGGAACGACTCATGTGTGTGAGGCCTTCGTGATTGTTTTGCGTTATGTTGACGATGATTGGGTCATAAAACAGCGTGTTTGTCGATTGATGCTTCTAGCAAAGTCTATCACCGGTGAGGAACTTGCTCGGCAGCTCATAACTGTTGTAGCTACTGAACTGTCAATTGCACCTAATATGGTTTTAGCAGCAATGCGTGATCGTGCGTCCGTGAATGATGTGGCAATGAGGACCATATCCATCGTCTATAACCAGATATTAGACGTAGGATGTTTTTCCCATACTTTAGACCATGTTGGGGAAAGAATGAGAACACCCATCTTGAACGACTTCACAAAAGCATGGATTAGCTTGTTTGCCCATAGTCCAAAGTCCAGGCTTGCATGGAGGACCCAGACTAGTCTTCGTACACCTACCTATTCTGCCACTAGATGGTGGAGTAAGTTCGAAGTCATCTACCAACTGCATAAAACCTTTGGAGATGTGTCGTCTTTTCTGCATAGGGATGATTTACCTCCAGCTACCACTGCAAAACTACTGAGAATTGTTGAAGATGAATGTATGTGCAGGAAGCTGAAAATGGAGATTGCTATAACGGTAGATGCAATGGAAGCATTCGTCAAGGCAACGTACAAGTTGGAAGGTGATGGGCCAATAGCACTAGTTGCATATCAACAAATAAGTCTTCTCTATTCACATGTGTCATTGGAGCACTTTCCCAATGTAAACGCAGTTGCAAGATCACTAGCCAATGGAAATTCTACACATGAGAGGCAATTGATAGACTATGCTAAAGCTGCTTGTGTTCCTGCCTATGCTTACTTCAAGGAGAAATTCGACAACGATCTCAGGCCCATTGTTCTAGCCTTCAAATCGGCACGTTACCTTTCTCCCTCAAAAGTGAATGAACTTAAGCCAACTGCTAATGATATGGATTCCTTTGCTGCCTTTCCATTCCTGAACACAGAAGCAATTAATGGCTTGAAGTCCGAGTTACCTGAGTATCTTGCGGCAGCTGAGGATGTTTCAGATGAAGTTGATGTCCTTATGTGGTGGAAATCGCACGAGGGAACACTGCCAAAATGGAGTAGCACGTGCAAGAAATTGTTGTTAGTGCAGCCTTCGTCCGCGGCTGCTGAGCGTGTTTTTTCGTTGCTGAACAATTCCTTCTCCTCTCAACAGGAGTCTGCTCTAGAAGACTATATTCAACTGTCAGTTATGCTGCAGTACAATTATCGAAAAACCTAACATTTTTTTGTCATCTTTGTAAATTATTGTAATAATTTGTGTGTTGTTATGCAAGAAAATTTTTAATTATTTGCTATGTAGGCACGACAAAAAATGGGTTAAATTGAAAAGCAAAATAGGTAGAATAAAAAGCAAAATAGGTGGAAAATTGGAGAATAAAGGAAAAGCAAAATAGGCAAAAATTTGAGCATAATCTGCCAGGGGCTAACCATAACACCCCTGTTTAATAGGGTGTTCCATTGCACCCTAGTAAGGGTGTACCGTTACACCCCATTTTTTACTGTGTAAGTGGCAAGTGAGGAAAGGAACCTACATATATTGGATGACGAAGGAAAAGGAACTAATTCTTGGAGAAAGATAACATTATCAAGAAAACGGTACAACAAACGAGTCCAATGAAGCTGGTCTAGATATTCCCACTGGAATATTAGCTAGCTAACTGTTCATCATGCAGCAGACCCAGTTCACAAATATATTTGAATATTACACTAATTATTATTATTATTTAGTACTAATTCTCATATGATACGACTCTGAAATTGGTTAATGATCAAGGATTGCTTTTGTTTCATACCAAAATGACCCTTCGAGGTTATTTGTTGTTGTTGTTGTTTTGTTTTGTTTTTGTTGTTGTTTGTTGTTTGGGGGGGGGTTTCCTGTACTGCTGCACAGTTCCCTTGCTGGACTGCAACACATAGACGCTGGATCAAATACTCTGTCGATCTTGGTTTTATAATTTCTCCTCTAATCCTGCATCCCTACTCCTGGGAGACTACTGACCTTGGATCAAAGACTCGGTGGCTACTGGTACGAAAATATGACCAGGAGGAAGGCCCCAATATTTTTTAATCTTCCTCTCCTCTGCAGCTTCTGCAAGCTTCCTCAACATGCTAGTGGCATGTGTTCTGTAAGAAGCTGCTTGAGTGTCAGGGCAAGTGGTATCCCACACCAGCTGCCATCTGCCATCTGGCCTCTTCCCATCTAACTGCATGACGCCTGTAGGTTCCATCCTGGAAAGGAATTTGGGAAGATATCAACCCTCGCTTGACTATGTCTTGAATGAATGAAGACTTTATGATCACATGGACAACTTAACATTATACAAAATCATGCAAGCTCTGACATAACATGACCCTTCATGTATGTCAGTTAAACAATCCCCTTTATAAATCACAACCAATTGTAAATCCATCAGATAGTGAACCGGTGTCACATGTAGCAAGTTATAACTGAGTTAATTACTGGTTGTAACTGAAATTAACTCACCACATGAACTATAGTAAGTGGTACAGGAAAAGGAGGGGGAATGTGAGAAGAATATAGAAAAAGGTTGATTTGTCAAGGACGACTGGTGGAGGATTTAAGATAGAGATGATCAGCAAAATTTACAAGGCGAGACACAGACAGTACAACCTCATATTTCAATCTACAACAATGCATTCATAAAGAGCTAACACTGATGTAGTTATGTAGAGAACTTGCATGTCAAAACCATCCAATAATTCTTATTTCATCAGTCATTATTGCTCAACTAAAAACCTCTAGTGCATTGCTATGTAAGGAATTAAGACATTTAACCCCTTCATAGTTAGAAGCAAATACCGGCAACAAGGTGGATCAAACAGCTTGCTCATTCATTATTCAGATAATAGAAATGAATGAAGACGAGGCTGTCGACTCCGACTGATGTGTAATTGATATTACAAACTGGCACAAATTAGCAATGTGTTTATTTTTGAAAATTTTATGTCCTCATTCACAACAACTAAAATGGTTTTGATTCTACCTACTTAATAATGCTCACAGCTAACAAACAAAACTAACTAAACAAACAAAAACACAGTATCAGAATAAAGAGAAGTTTTAGTAGCCTAAAAAAGAAGTCAACTGAACATTTACATTTGCTCTAGTTCATATTAGTATGGAGTGCATTAGTCACTGCCAGTGAAAGCAACTTGCTTCGAAGAACACTACAACTGATGCTACCCCGCTCTCCGTTAAGTTGTCCCATCTCCAACGTCTACCGTGCAGGCATCTTAAACTTCTTGTAACTATAGCGACGGGAGCTATGCCCCACCTCTCTGATACGGGTCGCCATAGTTAGCCTTCCGTCCACCGTCCAGTCATCGGGGTTTCAAAACTTCTGGAAGAGCTTAACTAGTGATGTGCTTGAGCACAAATGGCGAGCGAGCCTGACTTCTAACACTGAAGCTACTGAAAATAAGGTCCAGTTTTGAAATTTAGCATACAGGGTAAAGGGATTTCAGTGCCATAGTAACAACTCTCTGCAACTGCTTGAATTGAAGGGAAAAAAACAACACCAAAACAATACACGTTATTTAAACGTTTTCTTTGTGATATTCTTTAGTGGTTGTAACACAATGCTTAGACACAACTGGACATGCACCTACACAGACTTACCTTAGCGGTAGTCTAGTGGACAATGTATTTTCAAGTAAATACTGTTGGGCACGGCTTATAACCATGACAAAGAGCGCATTGACTTACCACCGCCACTAACTCGAATAGAAATGGAAGTCCCTTAAGTTTTCAAGTTTTAACCGCACCCGCAAAAGAATTCAAAACGGTAAACAATTCAATTTCTAGGGTGATACGGGTACTGATCGTTAAACCAGAGGATTCTGTTTAGTGCAATTTGGGACGGGGTCGACAACCGAACTAACACAAAAACGCGAGGGTCAAAGTACAAAATGACATACGTACGTCCAAACATATATACAAATAAACTAGTGATGTGCTTGAGCACAAAATGGCGAGCGAGCCTAAAGACTATACTATTTTTATATGAATGATTTTGACTTATAAGACTGAAGCTACTGAAAATAAGGTCCAGTTTTTAAATTTCGCATACACGGTAAAGGGATTTCAGTGCCATAGTAACAACTCTGCAACCGCTTGAATTGAAGGAAAAAAACAATAACAAAACAATACACGTTATTTAAAAATTTTCTTTGTGATATTCTTTAGCTAAGTAGTGGTTGTAACACACAATGCTTTGACACAACTGGACATGCACCTACACAGACTTACCTTCGCGGTAGTCTAGTGGACAATGTATTTTCAAGTAAATACTGTTGCGCACGGCTTATAACCATGACAAAGAGCGCATTGACTTATATCACAGCCACTAACTCGAATAGAAATCGAAGTCCCTTAAGTTTTCAAGTTTGAACTGAACCCGCAAAAGAATTCAAAACGGTACACACAATTCAATTTCTAGGGTGATACGGGTACTGATCGATAAACCAGAGGATTCTGTTTAGTGCAATTTGGGACGGGGTCGACCACATAACTAACACAAAAACGCGAGGGTCAAAGTACAAAATGACATACGTACGTCCAAACATATACAAATAAATAAATAAACTAGTGGTGTGCTTGAGCACAAATGGCGAGCGAGCCTAAAGACTATACTATTTTTATTGACTTCTAACACTGATGCTACTGAAAATAAGGTCAAGTTTTTAAATTTAGCATACAGGGTAAAGGGATTTCAGTGCCATAGTAACAACTCTCTGCAACTGTTTGAATTGAAGGAAAAAACAACAACAACAAAACAATACACGTTATTTAAAAGTTTTCTTTGTGATATTCTTTAGCTAAGTAGTGGTTGTAACACACAATGCTTTGACACAGCTGGACATGCACCTACACAGACTTACCTTCGCAGTAGTAGTCTAGTGGACAATGTATTTTCAAGTAAATACTGTTGCGCACGGCTTATAACCATGACAAAGAGCGCATTGACTTACCACCGCCACTAACTCGAATAGAAAAGGAAGTCCCTTAAGTTGTCAAGTTTTAACTGTACCGGCAAAAGAATTCAAAACGGTAAACAATTCAATTTCTAGGGTGATACGGGTACTGATCGATAAACCAGAGGATTCTGTTTAGTGCAATTTGAAACGGGGTCGACAACCGAACTAACACAAAAACGCGAGGGTCAAAGAACAAAAATGCCTTACGTACGTCCATACATATATACAAATAAACTAGTGGTGTGCTTGAGCACAAATGGCGAGCCATAAACTACACTATTGTTAAATTTGATTTTAACAACTAACACTCAAGCTATTAAAATAAAGTCGAGTTTTTAAATTACGTATGAGGTAAAGGGGTTTCAATAGTAACCGCCCGCAACAGTTTGAATTGAAAAAGAAGTAACAAAATCAAATCACGTTATTTAAAATTTTCTTTGTGATATTATTCTTAATAGTAGTTGTAACGCACAATACTTTCACACAACTGAACATACCTACGCAAGACTTACCTTCGTGGTTCGTCTAGTGGACAATGCATTTTTAAGTAAATACTGTTGAGTAGGGCTTATAACTGTGACAAATAGCGCATTAACTTACCACCGCCACTAACTCGAATAGAAATGGAGCTCCCATAAGATTTTGAGTTTTAACTGCACCCGCAAAACAATTCAAAGCCGTAAACAATTCAATTTCTAAGGTGATACGGGTAATGGTCGCTAAACCGGAGGATTCTGTTTAGTGAAGTTTGGGACGGGGTCGAATGCGGAGCGTACACAAAAATACGGAGGGTCAAAGTACAAAATGACATACGTACGTCCATATATATAAACTAGTGGTGTGCTTGAGCACAAATGGCGAGCGAGCCTGATAGTTAGGTAACATAAAATGTTACTATGTTTTAGCTTACTTCATGCAAACACTATAATAGCAGTTATGACATTTGATTTCAGCAAACAAATACAAAATCACTCTCTTACCTTATTAATGGTAATTTTTGTAGTATCAAACATCAACCATTCTGATAATCTCAATCACCAGTAACTCTTGAACAAGCTCTCAGCTACGATAAAAAATAAACCAGTGTTATTATTTGTAATTTTAGCCAACAAATATGGAATTACTACTTACATCATTCTTGAGTATTGATAACTTCTGTAGTATCAAATTGAAGTTACTTTGACCATCGAAATTATCTTGAATTCTTGACAAGCTCTCACCTACAAAAACAGAAGACAATCAATTTTAGCACACAAATACACAATTACTTTCTTACCTCATTTTCTTGAGCAGTGGTAACTTTTGTAGTACCAAATTTGAGCCAATCTGACCATTTGAATTTACCAGTCACTGTCAACTAGCTCTTAGCTACAAAAAAGAAAGGCCAGAGTTAATTTTGCATATTTAGCTAACAAATATGGAATTGCGTACTTATCTCAGCTTCCCTCGAGAAGTAGTAGCTTCCATAGCATTAATACTACGGCATTCTGACTACCAACGGCTCTTGACAACCAACAACCGGCACTCCGTATCCCCCCATAAAACGGCGAAGTTTTGAAATTAAGTCTGGAACAGGGTCTTCAATGCCATAGTAACCTGTCGAATCAACTTTTTGTGTCTTGAAAACAAGCGTTTTAGCAGGAATTTTCTCATACTTTGGAGCTTAAGTATAAAGTAAGGTTTGCTTAATGCTGTAGTTTCAGAATAAACTGCAGTCAAGCCTAAATAGCCGTGTTTTTAGGAGAAAAAAGTTCTCCGCGCGCGCGTTTAAAGAGCATACGTACCATCCATACATACATACATATATATATATAACATATACCCGATTTTGCATTATCCACCCCTAATACTGTCTCGCTCGCTACGCTCGCTCGCCAATAAACATCCCCGATTTTCGATTGTGTTACCCCTGTAAGTGTCTCGCTCGCTACGCTCGCTCGCCAATAAATAAACATCCCCGATTTTTTCATTTTTACCTTACCCCTGTAAGTGTCTCGCTCGCTACGCTCGCTCGCCAATAATAATGGCCGACAGATATATAGAGGTGAGTGCTGTAGTAGTATTTTAAAGTTTTTTTACTTGAGTTTTTGATAGTTTGCCTTTTATCCTGTATTATTGGTGTATTATGTTTCTGTCGCCATATTCTGGAGATTGCTTTTCCCTTTCTTTTAATACTGGACTGTATACATTGGGTTATAGTTGCTACTAAGATTATGTAGAACTAAATTCTGACCTGATGATACCCAAGTTGAGTTGCAGTGAAATTCTGTATGCAGGTTTGAAGGGAGGTCATTTTTGTTTTTTGTTCTTACCTGTATGCAATATGTAATTGGCGAGCAAGCGAGACACTCTCAGAGGTAACGCAATTGAAAATCGGGGATGTTTATTTGTTTACTAGTGATGTGCTTGAGCACAAATGGCGAGCAAGCCTAAAGACTATACTATTTTTATATGTATGATTTTGACTTCTAACAATGAAGCTACTGATAAGGTCCAGTTTTTAAATTTCGCATATACGGTAAAGGTATTTCAGTGCCATAGTAACAACTCTCGGCAACTGCTTGAATTGAAGGAAAAACAACAACAACAAAACAATACACGTTTTTTAAAAGTTTTCTTTGTGATAAGTAGTGGTTGTAACACATAATGCTTTGACACAACTGGAAATGCACCTACACAGACTTACCTTCGCAGTAGTCTAGTGGACAATGTATTTTCAAGTAAATACTGTTGCGCACGGCTTATAACCGTGACAAAGAGCGCATTGACTTACCACCGCCACTAGCTCGAATAGAAATGGAAGTCCCTTAAGTTTTCAAGTTTTAACTGAACCCTCAAAAGAATTCAAAACTGTAAACAATTCAATTTCTAGGGTGATACGGGTACTGATCGATAAACCAGAGGATTCTGTTTAGTGCAATTTGGGACGGGGTCGACCTCATAACTAACACAAAAACGCGAGGGTCAAAGTACAAAATGACATACATACGTCCATACCATATATACAAATAAATAAATAAATAAATAAACATTCCCGATTTTCGATGGTGTTACCCCTGTAAGTGTCTCGCTCGCTACGCTCGCTCGCCAATTATGTTTGGACGTACGTATGTCATTTTGTACTTTGACCCTCTCCTATTTTGTGTTCGCTGGGTGTTCTACCCGGTCCCTAACTTCACTAAACAGAACCCTCTGGTTTATAAATCATTTACCCGTCACCCTAGAAATAGAATTGTTTACCGCTTAGAATTCTTTTGCGGTGCAGTTAAAACTAAAAAATTTACTGGAGTTCCATTTCTAGTCGAATTAGTGGCGGTGGTAAGTTAATAGCTATTTGTCACAGTTATAAGCCCTACACAACAGTATTTACTTGAATTTTCATTGTCCATTAGACTAACCACGAAGGTAAGTCTTGCGTAGGTATGTTCAGTTGTGTGAAAGTAAAGTATTGTGTGTTACAACAATTACTAAGAATATCACAAAGAAAATGTTTAAATAATATGACTTGTTATTTGTTGCTTGCTCTGTTTTTTTTTCAAACAGTTGCGGGGAGTGGTTACTATGGCATTGAATGTCTTTACCGTATACACGTAATTGTAAAACTCGACTTTCTTTTAGTAGCTTGAGTGTTAGAAGTTAAAACCAATCGTTTAACGATAGTGTAGTTTTAGGCTCGCTCGCCTTTTGTGCTAAGCACATCACTAGTATAATTATGTTCACCTGAATTGCATGAGGTCATGGCTCTATCCAATACATCAATTCCAGTTTGTTCGCATGGGATTGTGGAATTGCTATGTTTGCAATAATCTGTCATTACAATAGTTAGCACTGAGTAGTTTTATTATGACATGAAAGTGCCATAGACTTTATGCTGCTTGTTTCCATATTTGCCACATCCAAAAAGTGAACCATCACATTACACGGGATATAGGCGTTACTCACCGTACATGTTTGTGTATCAGTATGATGTAGTTGTAAGTCAGATGCTTAGGTTAATATGATAAATGTACAGCAAATTCCAGTTCAATGTGAGTGGAGAAATTGTATTCATTGCTTTGAAGATCATTCTGACTACCTTACAATATTGCTAGACACAGACGTGTCACCACTCATCCAAAGTGTGTCTGTGTGTGTGTAATGATGCATGTAAGTACTGGCAGAAATGCATCATGTATTGGATGACTTTAGTTCAAGGTGTGTGTGGTATATCTGTGTGTATGTGTGTGCACATATGTGTGGTATGTGTGTAAGCATACATGTGTACAAGGGAGAGCATTGATAAGCAGTTTCACCACTTACAAAATTGCTTGTGGTTTTAGCATGAATTGGTATCATTTATTAACACCTATATTCATTATAGTGATATTCTGTAAAGGACTGGTCCTCCATGTAGTGTGCTGCTGAAGAGCCAGTTGTCAAGTTAGTTTGGTGAGTTTATAGGAAGTAGTTTCTGAGGATTTCACACATCAGGCATAAATATTGGTTTGATCCATATAGTGGCAATGAATAAATATGATGTATGTTTTACCAGTTGTTATACATTTTCATGTTTTTGCTTGCTGTGTGCATGCATGTCAGGGTGTTCTGTAGTCAGTGTTAATATAGTGTGAAAATGGTGAACACTTGGCATGATGCAGATATATTCAAATTAAGTTGAGAGTGTGAGTTAGAGACAATTTTTTCTTGTTTGTACATTCACATGTGTAAGGTAAATATGTCTGTTAGAGGTGGCCGAGTGTAGTTGGAGTGAAAATGAGGATTAAAAAAGATTAGTGTGTTAGTGAAAAACAAAACAACAACACATATGTACAGACCAAATCAAATATTTGTTTCTAATCCTTCTCCTTTCTTGAAGAATCTGTATTTATTTCTACCGAGTATGGGCATGCTGTGTGGTATGTGCTAATAAGAAGTGAAGGGCTCTAGTTAAAATACAATTGGAGACTCATAGCAGGTGATAGCTGTGTAGAGATTTTGTTTGTTGTGCTTCAGATAAGGTGTTGACACCTATTTATGGATTATATATTCCTGTTTTTTACCATTATAAACATAACATCCATTAATTTAATTTATGCTGAATCTTCACCTAGTGGGTGTCAGTTCAGTGTATTCAATTTTATGCTATGTAAGATGTCTGGCAGCTGGCTTCACTACTTGGACGGAATGAAAATGTAGTTGTGTTTGTTGGGCCTGACACAACATATGTAGTGGGTGTGGTTTATGTAGGTTTAATTTTGCTTCATCCAGCCCTGAAAAGGGTACTTTTCTGAATCCCTTGTCTAGCTTGGGAGTTTTATGACTGGGTCAGAAGTCTAACTAATAAAGGAGAAGTATCTACCTCTCTTGCAGTCATGGGTTCATACAGAATTTTTTGCTGGGGTGGGAAAACCTACCATACTAATGTGTGTTTGTAACACCTACTGGTAACTGCTCAAGTTTCCTTAATTACTGTATATGTAGCAAGAAAGTCACAAATTATTCATCCAACTTAAAATACTTTTACATTTTTTTTGTGGTGGGGAGGGGGGGGAGGTTTTTTCTGCGATGGGAACATTTTTCTGGGTTGAAGAAATCCTTGGGTGCCCCTATTCTATAAAACCCTGTGGTCTCATTAGATTCATTTATGGTTTCCTTTTCTATATGCAATTTCTTGTGTGGTGGTGTTTACAATTATGCACCAATATTACCAGACCATTGCTGCTGTAATACTATGTGAAACTACTGGCTCTCGTTAGAGCGTTTTATACTTCATGCGAGTGCGCATGCGCATTGATATTTATATAATAGAACTGGGTACAAAACTACATAGCGATACTTACCAGTTGAAATCGAACCGAACTGGTATGGCTTCTTCATCATCCTGTGGCGACTCCAGCGGTAGCGTACCAGAGCAGTATCGTCCTGAAAAGTCAGTTAAATTCCCAAAGCGGAAATTTGGAAAAAATGAAAGGTAAACATTAAAATAGGACTGCGTACTCATTAGCATTTTCAAGTTATAGCATGCACAAAGTTTTGTAGTTAGCAAGTTTATTCTTACTCTGTTATTGAACTGTACCATTTCTATAACATTCAATTTTTTAGAGTATTCATGAAATTTTCTATATTATTTGTGGTATTATAGAAGTTTTAGGGCAGAGTGGTGTGATAAATGGAATTGGCTACACTATGATGTGGAATCAGATTCAGTATTTTGTTATATATGTATGAAGGCCTCTAGAGAAGGGAAATTTTTAACTAGCAGTAAGCGTGAACCTGCTTTTATAAGCAAAGGATTTTCCTACTGGAAAGAAGCTACAGTAGCATTTGGTAAGCATCAAGTCAGTCAATGTCATCGGGAAGCTAATGAAGCACTAGTTGTTCTTCCAAAACAGATTCGAGGAAATATTGGAGAAGTACTCAGCACTGAACACAAAAAAGAGCAAGGAGTCAACCGTAAGATGTTTCTTATTATTCTTCAAAATATCAGTTTCTTGGCTCGGCAAGGTCTGGCTTTTAGAAGCCACGACGGAGAAATGAGCAATTTCCATCAGCTCTTACTACTTCGTAGTGAAGATAATCTAGAACTATGTAATTGGATTGCTAAGAAAAAAAATAAATATACTAGTCATGACATACAGAATGAATGTCTGCATATTATGGCTATGCATATTGCTCGTGGGTTGAGTGAAGCAATTCATAAAGCAGCTTGCTTTACAGTAATGGCTGACGAGTGTACTGATTTGTCAAACAAGGAGCAGTTCACAATTTGTATCAGATGGGTAGGTGATGATTTAGTAGATCATGAAGATTTCATTGGTCTTTATCAGGTAGACAGCATTAATGCTGAATGTCTTACACATGCAATCAAGGACACACTTTTACGAATGAATATCAGTTTATCTAGTTGTCGTGGCCAATGCTACGATGGTGCTTCAACTATGAGTGGTAGCAAGACCGGTGTAGTAGCAAGACTATGCTCAGAAGAAAAACGTGCTGTATATTCACATTGTTATGGGCATGCCTTAAATTTAGCCATTGGCACAACAATAAAGCAGTCTACAGTGTGCAGTGATGCCATGGATATCGCTTTTGAGGTCACTAAGCTGATAAAATTTTCTCCTAAACGGAATGCTATCTTTGATAAAATCAAGGAAGAAAATGCTACTGAGGATGATAGTGGAGTTGGAATCAGGTCATTTTGTCGTACCAGATGGACTGTCAGAGGAGAATCAATTGGAAATTGGAGAATTACAACGTTCTGAATGAGTTATGGGATGAGTGTTTACAAGATAAGCTGATGCCTGATGTTAAAAGTCGAATAATTGGAGTTAAAACTCAGATGTCCAATTTTAGTTTATTATTTGGTTTGCATCTAAGTGAGAGAATTCTGAAAATTACTGATAATTTGAGCAAAACACTGCAATTAAAATATCTTTGTGCAGCTGAAGCTCAAGTCATTGTGAGTCACACCGTAAAGACTTTGATGAGCATGAGACACGAAGAATTTTTGCTATTTTGGAAGCACATGGATATTTTACCTGTACGCATGAATACAAATGAGCCAGTCTTACCCAGGAAGCGAAAGACTCCAAGGCGCTTTGAAGTGGGTGAAGGAGATTCTAGCCATTCTTCTACAGTTGAAGATCATTATCGCAAGTTATATTTTGAAGCTTTGGACTTGGCAATTAATTGTATTCAGGATCGTTTCAACCAGCCTGGTTACAAGCTGTATCAAACACTTGAAGAACTACTTGTTAAAGCTGCAAATAAAGAAGATTACTCTGAACAACTTCATAAAGTTGTAGCATTTTATGGAAGTGACTTTGATAAAAGTGAACTTCATACTCAGCTACAAATATTTGGCTCTTGCATTTCTACTTCAAGTGGTACTGAGAAAATAACCCTTAAAGAAGCACTTCATTTTCTTCAAAGCCTTTCAGATGCACAACGTAGTTTCTATAAGCAAGTGTGCTGGGTTGCTCGATTAATAATTGTTTTGCCTGCAACCAATGCTGCAAGTAAGAGGTCTTTTTCTACCATGAAAAGAATTAAAACATATTTACGTAGTACCATGAAACAGGATCGCTTGAATCATCTTATGATTTTAAATATATACAAAGAATTAACCAAGAAACTTGACCTTGTTAAAGTTGCAAATGAATTTATTAGTGGGAGTGAGCACAGGAAGAATTTTTTTGGATCATTAAGGGTGCTGGCACATAGCAACGCTCGCGCGCGGCTTAATTGAGCAATAAACCACGAAACCACCGAGTTGTAGAGGTAGAGGGCGGACCTTAAATACCCGCGCATAGATAAGAGCCTTATACGCGTATAGTTAACTCGGCTTACGGAGGGCGGGGCTAGAAAATTGCACAGCTGCAAAAAAGTGCGAGACAATTGGAATCTATTTTGTACTCCAAGTACAGAAAGGCGGATGATTAGTGTTTCAATTTTGGTACAGCGGCGTAACTTAACAAGGTAATAAAAGTAGTCGTTTTTGTTTTTCGATACAGTATACATTTGTGACGCAACAAGAAAAAAATCACGTAAAAATATGAGTAAACATAAAGCAAAATAGAATTGAACAAAACAAAAACGACAATATTGTAAACAATGAGCTGAAGAAGCGGTGGACGAAATTCTGGCTTCTGTGCGTCCTCCACTATCTCCAATAAGTTCCGTTTATTTTGGGACTTTGAGGCTTCATAACTTCTTTGGTTCAGTGCGTGTGTCAGTCATTCTTGGTAAGTCCACATTTTGCCAGCATGTCTCGTAGATCCGCTTGGCTGCGTGAACCTGCAAGGTATAGAATCGGAGTTATTTTCCATAGCAACAGCCAATTAACCTTAATTGATTTGTGTGGGCGGAGCGCGTATCCGGTGTGCCAGCACCAGTAAATTTAGCTAATCATTAATTATCCTGTCATATTTCAAATTCACATTTTATGAGTTATGAAAATAATAAGGTATGGCATTTGCCGACCAATGAAAACAAAAATGCTTCCGCGAACCACTGTAGTAGTAAGTAAGTTGGCTATGGAGAGACTAAGGAATGGTCAGGCAGTATTGAAAAAGCGTATGTTATGAAAAAATTAGTCGGGCAATTATGAAAAAAAATTTGTACGGGCACTTGCCGGATGGGGTCGCCGGGGCCAGTTCCGCGCCCAATGTCCTGTCAGCTGTAATTCTATCATGCATATCATATTTCCTTCAATCATGAATTGAGCACTGCATATGACATTACCACCACATTTCAACCACAAATACTATAGCAGGAAATTCAGCTTTTTGCCCTGTGCAGGGCGGACGCGGACTGTGAGCTGAGCGGACGCGGACTTATAGAAACATTTGAAATAACCACCCTTACCTATTTCACCATGGTTAATGATATTCATGTCTTACCATCCACAATTCTACGATGTCACTGTGTATATATGTACGCATGCTCTAATGATAAAATGTTGCCAAGTAATCTGAACCCTTGCTGTTGTACAGTGGGGGAGTGCAGGCTTTTCGGGGCTATCTAGTAGTAAATCCACCACAGGGTTACGCGAAAAATAGTTTTCCTGCTGCCATCAGACCTTGACATCCTGGTCCTTCGGCGTGGCTCTCACTCTGAGCCAGAACTCCACAGCGACTCTCTACATTCTAGCTCAGGGATTTACAACCCCTGAACATTGGTCCTTCGAGCCGGATACTTCGTCTTGGCGAGAAGACCAGCGACTTGCTCTACAACTAGTGCGTATCGAAGGCACTACGACGCGCCCACACCACCTGTTGGAACTACCTCCAGTGAGCGGCCTAGTGTGGGGTCATAAGTCAGCGGGGGAAGACACAAGTACTGATCCAACCCCTGACTTCTCTACCAGTGTTCGGCTAATACCTCAGCAACTCTCAATTGTTCGTGGGAAAGGTCAACATTCTTTGCGCTCGCCTCCAGCCCTCAGAAGCAGCCATCACTCAGCACCTGACTTTAGGTGTCAATTCATCCAATTCACACCTTGAGAAAGGTCACTCACTCTAGCAACTCTGTCTTCTGCTTCCTAGGGTTCAAGTATTCCGTTCAGACATGGAATCCGTGTCAACCTTCAGCGAAGTTAGAACCTCAGAGCTCGCAAAGGACAAACGTACTGCCCGCCGCGGCCAGATCACAAAGGACAAACTCAAATTGGTCGAACTCAAGGCTAAGCCGCTAGACTCCATCTTTTCTACTGCCCTTCAGTCCTTACTGACCAAGCTCAAGAGAGACCTCCTCACACGAAGCTATCCAGCAACGTTATGAAGAGCTCCTGTCAAAGGAAGAATCAGATGCCTCCCTCATCGAAGAGGAGGAACAGTCCGCCTTCTTAGTGAGGAACACCAAGAACTTCTTTGCCAGTTAGAGGAGTTTCGGGATTGCGTCGACTGCTCTGCCGACTTCAGGAAGTTGAGAGCCCGGTTTTCCATGTTCATCTCTGCCATGGACGCGGAAACTCCTGGGTTTGAAACCGACTGCACACCCTTCCGTACTGCATTCAACGAGATGATGGACAGGATCCTCTCCATCAACGCCAACGAACTAGACTGCGTGAAGAAGGAAGTCGAAGATCTCCAGTGCCACTTGCTGGGGAAGATTCGCGAGTCACGTAACATCCACAGCCGAGCAACTCCCTCTTCAACGCCATCCACAGTCCTACCCGTCGTCACAGCTCCCAGAGGTCCGAAGATCAAGTTGGATCTACCTGACTTCAACGGCAACCCAACTGAATGGAGACACTTCCATCGACTCTCCACGTCTGCCATGACCAGCCGAGGTAGCGAGTTCTCTAACCATGAGAAAGTATGCATCCTCCTCAAATCCATGAAGACTGCTGAAGCACAAAGGATAGTCCAGTCACACGTTAACTCTGACTCGTGCTACGACGAGGCCATGGAAGCATTGACAGCAAAGAAGTACTTGAAGTCAAGACGAGGCTGCATCAATTGCCTCGGCCTGGACCATCAAGTTCAACAGTGCTCATCAGCCTACAATTGCAGGAAGTGCAACGGACGCCATCACACCTCTCTACACTCTGATGACGCTCTGCCTTCAGCACAACCGCCAATCCCGTCCCTCATGGCGACTCCCATGCCAGAGAACTCTGCTCTCACAAGGGATGACCCTCCACAGATCGCCTTCCTCCACACAGCCATAGTGAAAGCCATCAATGGGGATCACGACTGCATGGCCAGGGTCGCATTCGACACAGGTTCTGCATCGTCTCTGGTGACGGAAACCTTAGCAGCCCAGCTCAAGCTTAAGCGGCATCATCAGCGTTTGAGTCTCTCTGGACCTTACGGTGAGGGGACCAGCCTGAATTTCGTGTCTATCACTCTTCACTCCATCCATGATCCCAACCAATTCATCAGTCTCAAGCTGTCGGTCGTTCCCAAATTGCCACAAGCATTTCCTCCCAACCGGAGGGTGGAAATCGCGGCCGTTCCACATCATAAGGATCTCCAGCTGGCCGACCCCGCGTTTGGTGGGCCATTGGACATTCTGATTGGCAGTCTGGACTATGGACGATGCATTCGAGGATCCCTCACCTACAACCTCACGTCGGACCTGTCAGCTCTGCCTACCATCTTGGGGTGGACTGTCACCGGTCCCTTAGATTACACACCTCCTGCTTCCACAACCCTGAAGATTGGTTCAACCGACAACACCTCTCCTCCGGACCTTTCGCAACTCTGGGAATTGGACATGACGCCAGAAGTCACCAGTTCATCCATGATGGAAGACGCTTCTATCAGTCACTTCCTCGACACTCACTCTGTCAGTGCAGAAGGACGGTATGCGGTGCAACTACCCCGTGTGCCCAACCCACCAGAGCTCGGGCAGTCCAGGACTCTGGCTGTTCAACGCTTCCTCAGCAACGAGAGATCACTTCGAAAGCAAGGGATACTGTAGGAATTTGAACATGCACTCCAGGAGTACCTAACACTTGGTCATGCAGAAGAAATCCCGCCAGATGATCTCCAACATGACCACTACTATCTACCAGTCCATGGCGTGTTCAAAAGCTCATCCACGACTACCAAGGTTCGACCAGTCTTTGACGCCTCAGCACGTACGTCATCCGGATCGTCGCTCAATGACACCCTGGACCCGGTCCCAATCTCTATCCTCTTCTCACGGACATCCTGCTGAAGTTCCGAAAGCACACTATTGCCTTCTCGGCGGACATCAGCAAGATGTTCCGTGAGATAGAACTCCAACCTCAAGAGAGAGATCTCCATAGATTTCTTCTTCGCAAGCCGTCAGGAACCCTAGTAGATTGCCGCATGAGGAGAGTCACCTTCGGAGTGCGGTCCTCACCGTTCCTGGCAACTCAGGTGATACGACATCTCGCCTCACAGCATACAGACTCTCACCCAGAAGCCAGCCGCGCAATTCTGGAGTGCTTCTACGTTGATGACTTCATCTCTGGGTCTGAGACTGTAGAAGATGCCATCCGTCTTCGTGAGCAATTGTGTGATCTCCTCTGTCTGGTGAAGATGACCTTGCGGAAATGGCGCACCAACCATGCCGGCTTCCGTGAGACCATTCCTGACAACCTCATCGAATTATAAGACCTCCAGCTGACCTCTCCTCGTACTTCCCTGAAGACTCTTGGACTTCACTGGAGTATCACCAACGATTCCATTCACGTAGCCACTCCCAACGCCATACCAGAGAATACAACCAAACGTGTCATCGCCTCCATCGTGGGCAAAGTCTTTGACATTCTGGGGATGTACTCCCCCTTCACCATCTTGGCCAAGCTGCTACTTCGGCAGCTCTGGCAGTTGAAGGTCTCATGGGACGAACTGCTGCCTGATGACATAGTCACCGAGTGGAAGGCATGGACAAGTCAGCTGCCTTCTCTCACGTCTCAGGCCATCCCGAGGAAGTACTCGCCATGCCCAGAACTCGTCATCCACACTGCACTCCACGGCTTCAGCAATGCCTCTAAGGATGCTTACGGAGCAGTGGTATATGTGAGACAACTTGATCGAGACGGGCGCATCACTACGTCCCTCGTTATCTCCAAGGCTCGAGTAGCTCCTCTCAAAAGCCTCACCATTCCGAGAGCTGAGCTCGCCGGTGCCTACCTCCTGGCCAAGCTCTTGTCCTACTCTGCCCACATACTGTGCGTCACAGAGATTAACGCCTGGACTGACTCAGCCATCATCCTGTGCTGGTTGAGGAAGGTGCCATCATCACTCAACGTTTTTGTGGGCAACAGAGTCGCCGCCATCCATGAACTGCTGCTAGATGCCAAGTGGAGGCATGTCAACACTCATAACAATCCTGCTGACATTCTGAGTCGAGGAAGCTCCACCACCAACCTCAACATCTCTCACTTATGGTGGGAAGGACCGCCATGGCTCCGCCTCCCACCTGAACAGTGGCCACCTCCACAGTTTACAGTCCTGACCGAGCTACCAGAAACCAGCTGTTACCCTGCTCGCACCAGCCTTGCCTTCTCAACAGTTCTGGGAGACCTTCTCCTCCTTCATGACTCTCGTAAGGACATACGCCTGGGTTCGTCGTTTCGCAGCCAATGCTCGTCTACCGGCAGAAAAAAGGCAACTCACTCCTCACTTGACAGCCGAGGAATGCCACTCCACCAAACGCCTATTCTTCCGGTTGGTTCAAGTTGAGACATATCCAGAGGCAGTACGAGCTGTCCAGCGGAATTCTCATGTTCCCAAGGCACATTCACTCTCAGGCTTCAACCTATCTCTGACTGATGATGGATTGCTCACCCTAACTACTCGTGTCAGGGATTTCAGGCTCCACAACCGACCAAGAGTACTGATTCCACTTTCCATCAAGTCATCTCTGGTTCGACTCTACGTCACAGATCTGCATATCCAGTATCACCACGTTGGACCTCAGACTCTTCTGTCCATCATCTCAGACTCACACTATATCCCTGCGCTACGTAACTTCCTGAAAGGACTCAGTCGTCGTTGCACCACCTGTCAGCGAGCTTACAGCCGGGGAACAACACAACAGCTCGGACTACTCCTGCCAGTAGGACGACTCCTGCTCCACCCTTCTCAGAGACCGGGTTGGACTTTGCCGGACCGTTCTATGTTCGTCGAGGACACGTAAGACATCCAGTGTTAATCAAATCATATGTCTGTGTGTTTGTTTGCACAGTAACCAAAGCTGTCCATCTCGAGCTCTCCTCTGACCTCAGCATGGAGGAGTTCTTGGCTGCACTCAGACGCTTTTGTTCCCGACGAGGCACGCCCCTCTCCATACGATCTGACAATGGATCCAACTTCGTGGGCACCTACCATGACATGCAAGACATTCAGTCCCTACTATCACGCTCGGCTAACGGAATCTCTAGCTTCTGCGGAAAAGCATCGATCGCCTGGAAGTTCATTCCGCCAAGGACGCCACACATGGGAGGACTGTGGGAAGCTACTGTCAAGCTCATGAAGACGCTACTCCATAAGATCGTCACTCCACATCCACTTCAGTTCCATGAGCTTTACACAGTTCTGACTGAAGTACAGGCGACGCTCAACTCGAGACCCCTCACGCCCCTCAACTCCACCGACGCGTATGACCAACTCACGTTGACGCCTGGACACTTCCTCATTGGAAGACCCCTCCTCGCGCCACCTACTCATCCAGCCAAACACTCAAAGATCAACAACCTCCGTCGCTGGCAGCTAGTTCAGCGCCTGACGCATGATTTCTGGGTTGCTTGGAAATCCCAGTATCTCCAGCACATCCAGCGAAGACACACATGGAAGTCAGGCCACCACACCTTCAGCCAGGGTGATGTAGTCTTCCTCAAAGACGATGACTCCTTCGGATACCGACGTTGGCCACTGGCTAGGATCGAGACTGTATACCCAGGAGACGATGGTGTTGTTCGTGTGGTGGACGTTCAGTGCAAGGGAAAGACACTCAGAAGAGCAGCCCACCAGCTCATCCCTCTCTACTCCGAGGATGACTCTCCCGCCCCCCCCTCCCCAGTATGTTCAGGTCCGCACGGGACTGAACAAAGCAGAGCAGGGCGGACGCGGACTGTGAGCTGAGCGGACGCGGACTTATAGAAACATTTGAACTAACCACCCTTACCTATTTCACCATGGTTATTGATATTCATGTCTTACCATCCACAATTCTACGATGTCACTGTGTATATATGTACGCATGCTCTAATGATAAAATGTTGCCAAGTAATCTGAACCCTCGCTGTGGTACGGTGGGGGAGTGCAGGCTTTTCGGGGCTATCTAGTAGTAAATCCACCACAGGGTTATGCGAAAAATAGTTTTCCTGCTGCCATCAGACCTTGACTTCCTGGTCCTTCGGCGTTGCTCTCACTCTGAGCCACAACTCCACAGCGACTTTCTACATTCTAGCTCAGGGATTTACAACCCCTGAACAGTGATAATATGAGTGGGTGTTCGAAGTAGTGTGGGGGTGTGGCTGGGCCATTCTACCACACCCAGTAATCAAATTGCAACTAGGCGGACATGCTCGAAACCTTTTAACCTTGTCTACCCGCAGAGCATATTCTTCTGCTTTTCTTTTTCCATAAGTGTGATGAACACATTTTATGTCAGAAAACAGTACTGGTGCTTTGGGCTCATTTCCTTTTGGCCTATTCCATTGTTGAGGCTGGTCAGTACAAGTTTTGTCTGAAGGAATTTCATTTAACCATCTCTTTAACTCCACAACGTGAAGCTGACTTGGCTCCCTGCAATTGAGTGCCGCTCCAGGAACATCTTTTTCACTCAGTTTATGTAACTGTAAAGACTTGCCTACTTGGGAGCAGTTCCCTGAAAAACCAGCAACCTCATTGCTACCACCATCCAGGTCACTTCCAGGAACAACCATAACAGCAGGTCTAGCTCCACAATCAGGTTCACTATCAACCCCACTACCACCAAGTTCACTATCTCCACAACTACCACCGCCTGGCATTGGGTTCTGAGAAGAACCAGCAACAACACCACCTGTCAATGAGTTCTGAGAAGAGCTAGCAGTGAGGTCACCTGTCAATGAGTTCTGAGAAGAATTAGCAGTAAGATCAAGCACGCTCAAATTTTCGCCTTCCATTTCTCCACAACACACCACCGAATAATCTAGAATTTTGGTATGACCACGTTGGAAATTTCATAATCTAGCTATTCCTTTAATTTGGCAGCTCTGCTGCAAGCTATGAGCCCGCTACAGCAAGAAATAGAGCCAGCGGTGGCAAAAATTAATACATTTTCTATGGCACAGGTAAGTCAGTGATACCATAAGTAGACGTGGCCCGGATATACGTGACGTCATCATGCAAGTCCTCTATTAGTGTGTGTTATCATGTCTGACAAAGATATGACTGAACGGGAAGTTTTTGGTGCGTCATTTCCTTCAGCGGAACTTCTAATATGTTTATTTCATACTTTCCGTTCTTTCCGTCGTGAAATCCTGGTTTAGGGTAAATTCCCACACATCCCATGCAGGAGTTGACATGCATGGTCATGATACCTCTGCCTTGGTATATACTTCCCGCGTAATTATTTTATATTGTCGAAGGTTATGGATATAATTATAGTCATATAGTAGTAGTTAGTTAACCCTCTCGTTCCTGAATTGTTTGGACGCGCGCGGAAAAATCTAATTTTCTACCGCGGAATAGAGCATTGCCGTTTTATTTTTTTAACTCGATGCTGGCTGGGAAAACCCCATAGCAATCATATATCACTAAATAGACCAAGAGTTTGGGATTCCCCTCATTTTTTGATTGAGAAAATTGAATAATATTTAAGCCATCTACTAATATTTCAAAAAAAAAAAAATTTTTCCCCCCAAAAATCCACTTTTCCCATCAATAAACAAATACAATAAAATAGAAATAATATTGTTTCATGCATTTTATACCAATATTATATTAGTTCAACAATAAAATATGTTGTTTGTTGTGTGTGGTGCTGATTGTGATCATGTAGGAGACATCTATGAGTGTCCACAAGGAACGTATGCCATCGGACGTCGAGCTCCACTACAAAACAATTACAAATACACAAAAACACAAACAACAAAGATATTTGTAATACAAACAACAAATTATTCATGATCCTATATAATTGCAACTTTATGATGTATTGTATGCGGTTTCATACAGGATTTTTGTTTGGGGTGGGGCTTCGAGTGTACTTTGCCACACCCATTTTTTGGAACCTACACTACTTTGATGCACATCTTTGCATATGAGTCTATATTTCACACTGATGATCAGTGTTCGGTCTTATGCACTAAATGGCTCAGTTATGATAGGAACATAATGGGATACAATATCAGACTAAAAATAAATGCTTCCTAAAAGTTCATTTCTATTCAACTCCCAAAATTCTAGGGGGGAACCCAGCGCTAGCCTCCCACTGTATGAACCCTGTTATGTATACTCCACACTGTACATGAGAGAAACAATCGTTGTATTGAGAAAGTTTAATTTGAAAATGAAAAGCAGTACAAGCACACACGTGGAATTCAACTTACCCGGCATGGATGGTGGCACAGACTGAACGATCCCTCCCATAGGATCTGGAACCTCCATACAATACCAAAAAAACACAAGGGAAAAACTATGATATTTGTAACATACCAGCTGGCCTCGCTGAATTGCCCCCCCCCCCCTTCCATTACTTGTCACTGACATTCTTGTACCATAAACCCCCACAATAAAAAAAAGATTACCGGAAGGAATGGGGAAAATGAAAGGAGCGGGACCAGAAATAAATCCAAAAGAAACAGGAAGCGAAGGGGTAAGACTGGAGTAGCGTGAGGGGAAAAGAAAAACAAAAAAAAAAAAAAAATGAATAACAAACAAAAAGAAAAAAAAACAAAAAAACAAACAAAAAAACAAAAAAAACAAAAAAAAAAAAAAAAAAAACAAAACAAAAAAAAAAAAAAAAACATAAAAAAAAAAAAACAAAAAAAACAAAAACAACAATAAAAAAAAACAAAAATAAAAAGTAAAAAACACAAAAAAAAAAATAAAAAAAAAAAAGGAAGGAGGGAAGGACCAGGCGGGGGGACAAGATGAAAAAAAAAAAAAATAAAAAAAAAAAAAAACCCCCCCCCACCCCCACCCCCCCCCCCCCCCCACCCACCCCCCCCCCCCCCCCCCCCCCCCCCCCCCCCCCCCCCCCCCCCCCCCCCCCCCCCCCCCCCCCCCCCCCCCCCCCCCCCCCCCCAAGCCCCAGCGGGACACCCAAATATCAATAAGGTGAAGTGAACTTCAACTTACCGGCATGGATGATTGCTTGTCACAGACAAAACAAAGCCCCACGAGTTCGTTCTCTCTTAGGTTGGATCCGGAAGTGCCACATACTGTTTGTTCATGGTTGCTCTCTCTCTCTTTCCACAAATGCACGCACACACATACACACACACACACACACACAAGAAAAAAGAAGCTACAGGTGAATACAGATCATAAAAATAAATGTATAATTTATTATACATAAATTGACTGGTGTACACACACAGACACATGAAATTCAACTTACATGGGCATAGTAGTCACGATCCAAAAAGATCCAGAGTTCCCTCCCAGGTTGTATTCGGAAGTGCCACATACTGTTTGTCCACGGTTGCTCTCTCTCATTCCACAAATGCACACACACACATACACACACACACACTAGAAAAAAGAAGATACAGGTGAATACAGATCATAAAAATAAATGTATAATATAAATTGACTGGTGTACACACACACACATACATGAAATTCAACTTACATGGGCATAGTAGCCCCGATTGGAAAAGACCCCCCTCCCCCCCCCCCAAGTTCGTTCCCTCCCCGGTTAGATCTGGAAGCGCCAGAATAACATTTCAACTCCACGCACACACATATACATCGAGTGTGAAGCTCCACTACAACACCACAAAAACACAGACAACGACAACGACAATAACAATACATATTACAACTTTTGGGATGTTCAGGGGGGGGGGGGAGGGGAGGAGCAGCCACAAATATCAAAGTCTGTGGTCCTTCACACAAAAGATTATGGAATATCAATGGTGTGTGTTGTCATCTTTCTTCCACTCTCCCCCTACCTCATCCACCCGACTCTTGTTCTTCGATTCCCGCCTTCTCCGACCGCGAGGACGTCCAGAACTCGGAGCAGGAGGAGCCACTTCCTCTTCCTCATCACTGGAACCTGCTGCCTATTTGTGTTTCATCATTGGAAGACTCAGGTCGGTATCCTCTCCTTCATGACTGGAAGACTCTGCTCCTGTCGCCTCATCTGCGTAATCGGGGTCAGTGACTGCATTCACATCTGGTCCTAGTAGTATATGTGGTAAAAACTTTTTTAATTTTTTTTGAAAATTTGAATTTGTTCAAAAAACCACAAGCCACTTTCAAATCTCAAAACTCAATGAAATATATATATATATTATAGCTAAACAGCTTACTCTATCTCAATATAGCTATAAATAAGTCCTTTCCACAACAGAAGCTTGCTATTTTCAAGAGAAAGACAAGAGAAAGACAAGCTTACCTCGATCATCTTCTTGACTCCCATTTTCAAGTATCAGAGTTGACGGGGTCTGGTCCACCAACCCTGATACAGGGCCTCCTATAGCCCTAGATGTCGTCTCCCTTCTCTCCGCTTGATCCTGAGTCGCTAGAGTCAGCATCAAGCAAGTCTAAAACTTGCACCGCATTGTAATTTCTAGACGCCATCTTCCAAAAAATGACTTTGAAAAAAATTTTTTTTTGCATAGTTACCGGGGTCACACGACACGCTCACTTTTATCCTATGATGTAATAAGCATTACCTAAGACTGTACGTAATAGGGAGGTCACCAGTTGAACTGGCGATTTTATAAAAAATGGAGAAGACAGTAAGTCAAACCGCAAAGTCTTGGTCGGCAAAGAAGCGGTTGTTTCAATGTGTTATGGAAGGCTACTGAGCTCAAGCAAGTTTTTTCTGCTTCTACAAAGCTCTGGAGATGACTGGATCCATAAATGATGCTGCTGTGAAGAAGGTAACTTTTTTTAAAATTCGACGGAGAACCGATGTTTTTTTTTTTTGCCGAGGAAGAAATAAACGCAACTGCTGTGAGGTACTGTCGAAGCAGTCCTGGCTGAAAGCTATTTTAGATGCTTCTCCAATGCATTGGGCACCTGTGTATGCAATCTGTAGGTTCTAGCTATAAAGTAACTATTTAAAAAAATTCGGAGAAGTCAATCGGTCTTCACCCACTTCAAAGCGGGATCCGGAATGAAAGGGTTAAATGCAATGCATTAATGGGGTGAGTCTTTAATTGTTGGGGTGAGTCTGAGCTGCATGCATCCACACATCACGCAGTCACTGCATGGGAATGACATGAACAGTACTACCAGAATGTATAACACCAACTCGGTGCTGTGGGACTCACCCAGCTGCTTTTGCTGCATCCAGATTTGGAGATTGAAGGAGAATCTGAGAGCCACAGCAATGGGGATGAATCTGGGAACTGTGAATTTTGAATCCATGAATCTTGTCTTTTAAATTGAACTGAAGTTAATACCAGTAATGATTTTATGAAATAGAATATAATGATACCTCATAATAATTGAATCAAACAGAAATGGCTAAATAAAGACTAAATGCGGCTGAAGTATTGACTCTGATGAGGAGTGTGATGAGTCTGATGAGGTTATGGCAGAAGATTGCTCACAAATGTCTTACCCTGTCCAATGACCTGTAAATGATATGGGAGGAGTGAACTGAGGAGATCAGTATTGTGGATACTATCATGTTCGAATGAAATGCCGGAAATTTACAAATACATCATTAATTTTCTGTTTGACGTAACCATTACAAATAGTTTCATTCTTTACAATATTTCTCATGATAGAAAGATGAAGAGTTTGAAGTTTTGAGAAATGCTGGCTTTGGAGCTGATTGGTAATTATTGTACCAGAAAGAGAGCTGGTTGTAGTAGAAGTCGCACCATCTGTTCACTTCCTATGCTTCATTTTCCAGCTCGATTTCCAACAGACCATGGGCACAAAAGGGGAAAGTGTGCTCTCTGCAGAGAAAACAAAAAAAAGAATGGACACACAATGGTTTTGTAAAGAATGTGATGTGTGGCTGTGTCACACTGGCACTGAGCATGATTGTTTTCTGTCTTGGCACCAAAGAAATTAACTATATCAATATCTATCCTGTCTTGAAACTTTCTTTCATTTATTTTTCAATGCAACCGTTTATGTTCTAATTAGCTACCACCAAAACAATTTTTTCTATTATGTCAAACAGACTATTTTGTCCAATAAATATTCTTACCTTATGATAGTGTAGTAGCTACTAACTTTTAGACAGTTCTGATGTTCTGTTCTCTCTAAATTTAGTTGCCTTTAACCGATTAGTCGCGAACTAAAAATTGCGATCGCGCCTCTCGTAACGCGGCCGTAACTCACGAGACAGTAGGCTGACTCATGGCTTGGAGGGGGGTCCACACAAAACGCGAGCTAGAAGGCGAACGAAAGAGGATTGCCTCTGGGAAAGTATTGTCGGCAGATAGAGTACGCTCTAGGCTATCTGAAAAAAGAAAGATCGACGCTGTTAGGCAAAAGCTGGCAGACTATCGCCCCAGGAAAAAAACGCTATTAATTTCTAGCAACAAAACCATTTTTTGTAAATCATACCACGACTCTTTGCTAGGTTTTCAGTTATGATGGAAGGCTATATACATGGATGAAGTAGTCTGTTAGTGGATCAAGTAGTCTGTTAGTGGATCAAGTAAGTTAATAAGATTTAGAGCTTCATATTATCACTCTACATATAGGTAAACTTTGTTTATGATTATAAAGTTTTAGGGTGTGGTTTATTTTGAAATGTACTATTGCAGCAATGCAAGCATAGTAGGTAAGGGTGGTATAAAAAGATAAAATACACAAACAAAGTGAAGTAAATAAATGGATGAGATAAATATTACATTCTAGAATGCCATCTTGCGAAACAGTCATCTGAAGTGCTTGGGTGGCATAGCCATACACCACACTCTGTGCATGCCCATATGGTGTCAGCTCTCTTTTTGTTCTCTTTACACAATGAGCATCTTCCCCTCTTCCTTTGCTCATTCATGTAGGGAAAATGAGCCATCACAAGCCTCTTCTGTCTTTTATGCCCCACGGTTGTCCTGGAACAGTACTCCCCAATAAGTTCATTGGCCAACTGGACTCTAAATTCCTATATTTTGACTTTGGAATCTGGATGACAGTGGTGGTAGATAATGTAAGCATTTGTAATTGCTACGTCGAATAGAAAGTTGTAAATATATTTATAAATCTTCCGGCATTTCATCCGCACATGATAGTAGCCCCTCAACTGATCACCTCTATCCACTCCTCCCATCTTTTCATTGTAAACCTTTATGGCCACAGGACAAGTGATGGATTCTCTGGTTCCATCTTTCTTCCTCCTCATCACGCTGGAAGACTTGGTGGGATCACAAGCTGTGTACATGGCCATGACAACTTTAGTGTCCATCCAAGCTGTGGCACACACATTGTCCGACTGCACTGTGACGGACTCTCCCCTGGTAGGTGTATACATAGAACATAAATATCTCATCTCATCACAACAATTTTACACTGAATTAGTTATTCATTATTGTATTTTATTATTGTATTGCAAACTATATCTATGTCATAAATATATTAGTAGTAGTAGTAGTAGTAAGCGTAGTAGTAGTAGTAGTAGTAGTAGTAGTAGTAAGAGTAACTCATCACTTTCTTGTATTTCTTTCATTCAATTACTTGTTACCTTTAAAAAAGAGTAAGAGTAGTAGTAGTAGTAGTAGTAGTAGTAGTAGTAGAGTAGTAGTAGTAGTAAGAGTAGTAGTAGTAGTAAGAGTAGTAGTAGTAGTAGTAATAGTAGTAGTAGTAAGAGTAGTAGTAGTATTGTTATTTTACAGTATTTTTACGCACATAAAAATCAATACAAACCTGGAATGCAGTTTTGCTTTTTTTAGATCAGTGGGAAAGTGCTTCCTATCTTTCCTGGCGGTTCCACATCCATACAGACCCAAGGCTTCAAGATCACACAGGAGCTGTTTGGAGTTAAAGAAGTTGTCAAAAAAGACATGATGGTACTTGTGCTGGAAATCTTGGGTAAGGTCTTTCACCACTCTACTGCCTAAATTGTGTTCAGTTGTATTTCCTTTTTTTCCTGTGTACACTTGTAGTCTGGAAAAATAGCCATTGGAACTGTCCGCTAAAACCCAAACCTTGATCCCTCTCTTTGTTGGTTTTTTAGGCATATATTGGAACTGTCCGCTAAAACCCAAACCTTGATCCCTCTCTTTGTTGGTTTTTTAGGCATATATTGTTTCATTGAAGATCGGCCCTGAAACTTGATCATTGCCTCATCCACAGCCAAATCCTGTCCTGGTGTATAGACAACCGAAAATCTTGTCTTCAGGTGTTCAAGAACGGGACGAACTTTTGCCAGACGGTCATACCGTGGTGAGCCTCTTGGTGCTAGAGTGGAATTGTCAGCGAAGTGGAGGTAGCGACTAATTTCCATGAATCTATCTCGAGAGATGCGGTCAGCGACTGGAGAATAGTGGTACACAGGATTTCGTTTCCAATAATCTTCTAGAGCAGGAAGTGAGTTGATTCCCATTAGTATAGTAAAACCAAAGTAGGCTTCTAAGTCTTGTGTGGTGATGGGGTTCCATTTTTCTACTTTCTCTTCATCCATAACTTCCATTGCATACATGTTAGATTGCTCCACTATCATCTCAATCAAGTCTGATGTAAAAAACAGCCTGAAGCTCTCACTTGGACTGTCTGGGACTGTAACATGAAGAGCAGCGGCAGATTGTCCGGTAAAGGGTTGCAAGAAGGGTTTCTTTAGTGTGGTAGACCACTCTGTTGTGACGTTTGATGGGCTAGAGGACGTGCTTGTTGCCAAGGGAGATGGAATATTGAGGGAGGTGGAAGTAGGTATACTAGAAGCTGGCTCAATAGGATCATTATTGAGGACAGGAGAATTTGCTTCTGTCTCATCTATAAGACAATATTATTATAGATGTTATTATTATTATTATTATTATTATTATTATTATTATTGCTATGTTGTACTTGTATCAAATTCAGGTAGATAATTATCGCTGTCAGGAATGGCAACTTCATCTGAGTCCTCGATCACATCCTCATCACCAGAATCATCACTAGCCTCAGGACAACTGTCACTGCTATCGTCAAAGTCCTCATCACTGCCCTCTTGAAGTGGTTCGTGAACATCATCGAAGTTGTCTTCATTCTGATGAAGGAGAGCAAGCACCTCACTTGCAGATAGCTTTCTACTCGTCATGTTACAAGCACTTATAGCTAAAATCACAATATTTGAAGTTATAAAGAGTATATTCTTATTATAAATTATTATTGAATATGCCATACATTTTCTTCTTATTTATTATGTCAGTATTATTCAAGCTAAATTTACTCAACTATTTTTAATGGTAGCCTATATATTTTATAAGGTAAAAATAAACTTACACTAGTTAGCAATACTCCCTAATGAATTGCGGTGGCTTTTCTGGCTCGATGATGCAGCTACTGGTCGGGGTTGAGTAGGCGCTCTTTTTGACGCGTATACGCGTCAATCGCGGTTATCGATTTTTCCAATTTAGACGCGTGTACGCGTCTTTCGGCGTTAATCTGTTAATGTCCTCTACTGCCTGTGATCGTTGTTATGACAAATTCTTTCCATTCCCGACGCTGAAACTTAGAATAAATATAGCCTAGGGCTAATCTGTGTCTATAGTAGCATAGAATAGCCCTCTAGGAACTAGCGGTCTGTACTTTGTTTTCCGCGATCTCACTTCACTCCGTCTCAACGCTCGTAGTTTTCAAGTAACTCCTTCTAGAAGGGTCGACCGAGACCGTGTGTAAAAAAGATTTCCGTTTTACGGCGGCCTCGCGCAGTAATTAATTCCGGAAGTAATCGGTTAAGGTAAAATCCAGGAAGATCAGTGATTTTGGTTATGATGACAGCTTTCAGAGGAATGGGAGGGTGCTTTTCTGGAACTAAAGAAACTTCGGTCTTGAAACTGCATTCAGGGACCTCCGTTTGAGATATTCCAGTGAGGTGAGTAGGTTCACGAATCTTCTTTGCCTTAAGCAATAGAGCCAATCTAGAAGTTACAAAGGACATGTGTGAACCGCTATCCAGAAGAGCTCTGGCCTTTTGAATACATCCTCTAGATTCCACTGTGACCTGACAGATTCCCAAAACTACTTTAACCTCACTATGTGATGTGTAGCACTTCAGGGTAGCGTGAGCATTTGTCGCAGAAGTTGATTGCTGCTCAGTTGCATTCTCGGTTTTGCGAATAGAACGTTGGCGATGCAGCAAAGAGTGATGACGGCTTCCGCAGTCTTTGCAAGACCTGTGGCTAGGACAGTCTCGACGGAAATGGTTTTAAGATAGGCAATTTGTACATACCTTTAACCTTGAGGCTGTACTAAATCTGTCTTCCACTGATTTGTCCTTAAACATGGAACACAAGTAGAGTGGATGATTTCCTTCATGGCACAGGCTGCAATTGTTATCCTTCTGTACATGGAGAGTAGTAGTTTTACACGGTTTTCGCTTGGTTGTATGAGAAACAGAAGGCTTGGGAGTCGATGAGGAATCGATGGTTCTTTCCTGTAAACGTAGCCGATATTGCGGAAGCATTTCGATAAGTTTATCTGTATTTGGAGTAGTTTTAGCATCCGCAGTTTTCTCAGTCTAGTAGCCAAAGAAATCATCTGGCATGTGGAGCTCAGCTATCACGGTGTAGAGTGTTTCAAGGGAATCCACTCCACACTCCTTCATTGTATCTATGGTATGTTGAATTAAAGTGATTAGCTGGCCAATCCCTTCGTTGGTTAGTTTCCAAGTATGCCTTGAAAAATTTTGATGAGTGGAGCGACTAATAATCCTTGGTTGGTCATAGCGTTCCTTGAGAGCTTGTACTGCAGCACCGTAGTCCGGACCGCGTCGAGTGTGACAATCAATGATTTCCTTGCCTTCCTTGCATTTTATGGTCATGAGCAAGAAAGAGAGTCGATCGACGTCCGTGAGTGAGGGATCTTTCTCCAATGCGTTGTTAAATTTTCCCAGTAAGGACGCCAACCACCGTTCTCCCCGTTGAAACTAGGCAATTCAATGTGTGGGAGACAATCAAACCTGGACACCGCACTTGACTTGACTACTTTGGAGACAGAAGTCTTATCGTCTGGGTTGTCCGTGTGAAACCTTTCCCACAGTGTGGTGAGGTCTCTAGAGAGCCCCTGTGAGATGTCCATAAGTTCAGGACGATCCGTTAGAGGGTGTGCTAAAGCTTGTAGATTGGTTACTTTGGTGTTGAGATCGTCCAAAGTAGGCTTCACTCGGTAACCAGTGACAGTTGGAAGTACAATGATGGAATCGATAGACATCCTAGCCAAACTACTCTGCTCATGTACGCGAGTTGCGTTGAGCTGTGCAGTAAGTCCCTTGCGAGTTGCAAGCATCATGCGATGATGTTCGTGGTATTCGTTTTCTTCTTTTTCCTCATGTTCTTCTTTGACGTGAAGAAGAATAGCGTTCTGTAGCAGTCCAGCAATTGAAATGTTGGCTTCAATCTTTTCGAGATGATGTTCAATTGAACCAGCATCTAAATCTTCCAGAGGCTGTGCAACGCAGTCGCTATGGTAAAGTTCATTCCTCGTGGCATCTCGTCGATTATTTCTCCGTCGTCGTCTTAGAGATTCAATGTCTTCCGTCCGCAGTTCAGCTTCCAGGCGAGCTAAATCATGACTTGTTGTCATGGTACACAGACAGAGAATAAAACAAAGAAAAAACAAATTAGACTAAGAGTGTTACTTAAATGAGCAGCATCCGGCTCGAAGGACCAAATGTTCGGGACTATCCAGCAAGTGGAGGAGGACCTGATCCCGATGTAGACTGAAGCACTACAGACAGAATCAATCCTAGTTTGGTTGATCTGCGTAGCAAAGACCCACTAGCGAGTGTTGCCGTCAGAATTCCAGTTGAGCTAAATCAATTCGTTAATTCGTTGGAAGCTTCGTTGGAGAGTAGAGACAGAGGTTGTAAATCTCAACTCGCTCTCCCACTGACTGGACCTTCTGAATAAAGGGTTGTCTTGACCCAGACTAAGACAAACCTGAGACTCAAATACCTTATTAGATAAGATAAGTAAGCTATGAATAATACAGTAAAATATACCTTACTACCAAGTAGGAAGATTGGTGTGATGACCAACAGGTGGTATATCAAAGATGGATATATTGAGTTCTGAACAACAGCAGGAACAGTAACAGAGTCAATAACAAATTCCGGAACTAAGTGAAAATGAAAATAGCTAAAGTTTAAATACAAAAACGAAGTGATAGATCGACGATCGACGAACATCGACGAGTTAGCTAGCTAGTACGCATGAGTGACATAGCTAAAAGTGTTAATGTTAGTGTCCTTGTGGAGGATAACCCGAACAGTGGATATGGACTCATACAGCTGATCCATCATGATGTTTAGTTTGTATGCGGGTGTGATTCAGCAAATTTCACAGCAAACTTCTGCAAATAACTAGCTAGCTACTTTAGTTAACGTAAGTCCTCAATTGACGACCACTAAACTTTCACCGCAATTTATTTTTTAACCGTTATAGATCTGGACCCAGAACAACCACGATTAGATAGGCCCATCATAGTCAGAGTTGCAACTCGATTGTCGCCAACTTACAGCGAGTATTCCAAGGAACAGATAGTCATAGAGTAAAGCTCCAGATTTTAATTGTCGACCCCGCGTATATGAAGTCGACCGTTAATTGTTGCCCACTTCCCTCAATAAAGTATTATTTTTGTTTTATGAGTAGCTTTAAAAAAAATTGAATTCACAGACGGTTTACATAATTAATTAGGTGTGAAAACATGTTTTGGAACAAAAATTGTAGTATAGATGGTACAAAGTTAGGCTCAACTAAAAAAAGTATAAGAAATGTAAAATTACATGAACTATGGCATTCTTGCAGTACATTTGATGTAACTTCATAAGCACAATTTTTTTTATGAGAGCTGGATTTTATATTACCATCCAAAATATTTAGTGAGTATAATTGTGCCAGTGACGCACTTTACCGACTAAGTCAAAAGGTTCCTGTTAAGGTTAGGGTACAGGATTACCTCATGAATATTAATGAGTTTCTTTTTCCCTGTTTTGCTACACTTTAAAGTTATTTCTTGACTAAACCAAACCTTAGAAAGTAAAAAATCCATTAAGAGCTTCCCAGAAGCCCTACAGTTAACTCTATATTTCCAATTTAGGATCTTGTTCGGGGGTTGGGATTATTGTAGGAAAAGCAACTGGCAAGCTACTTCATGCAGGGGTGCGCAACAAGTTTTGCTCGGCTTGTGCTCAAAACATCCCCAAAGAGAAGTACCACTGTTTTAAGAACTGGGAAGCATCATCTTCAGAAATGGAGACAGATGCAATTGTCGAGGGATTTATTGCTGCCGAGAAGGTGAATGGAGTTCGATACACCACAGTGATTGGAGATGGGGATAGCTCGGTATATCCTTCACTTATTCAGCAAGTTCCTGGCTGGGGTCACTGCATAAAAAAGGTGGAGTGTGCTAACCACATCTGCAAGTGCTACAGAAGTGCTTTGGAAAAGTTGGTCAGTGAGAACCCAGCATACAAGGGAAGTGGTGGTCTCACGGAAAAGATGACGAGAAGGCTGGTAAGTGCAGCTCGCTATGCTATCAAAATGCGCAGCAAAGAGCCAGACAGAAGGCTGGGTGTGAAACTCTTAAGAGCTGATCTTAAGAACGGGCCCAATCACTGTTTTGGGAATCACCAGCTTTGCAATCCAGACTTTTGTTCTTCAGCAAAGAATAGACTCCTGGCTTCTGAGAATCCTCCAGTGCAGGAAGCTGCAGCCCAGTCGAATCCAGAAAAAGAGTTGGAACTGGAAGAAGACGAACTAGCATGTAAGTCAAGCCTGAAATGTTGAAATTATGAATGCTAACAGATGTGCATTTCACTTCAAAGTGTTTTTCCCGCTTCATACTACCAAGTGTTTGTTCTTATTACATAGATTTGTATGCATTAGCAAGCTCTAATGCTAAATCTGTGGTGTCTTTAGATTTCCTCATTTCACATAAACAATTAATTTTAGCGATATTTTTGTTGTATTATTTGTTGTATAATAAAGATTACTACTACTACTACTACTACTACTTTTGTATTATTATATTTGTAACTTTATTGTTGTGTGTTATTATTATTATTATTGTTTAAATCAGGAAAGATTGTGGAGGGAATCTCTGTCAAGTAATCCTACTGAGGAGGAAGTGATTCAAGGAGGGACAACTGCTACCGAGATTAACCCCAAGATGTACCATCACATCCAAGCGATATTGAGCAGGCTGGTAGCCCAGGCTGAGCAACTGATTGATAATGTCACTACAAATTTGGCAGAGTCATGGATGCACGTGCGCACCAAGTTTGATGGGGGAAAACTCATCAATCGCTCACAATCCGGTTCCTGGGAGCAGTGTTGCATGGGTGCTGCTTTGCACCACAATATCGGCAAGGAGTGAGGACCGGCTACTTGGAAGCAGATGACAAATTCATCCCCAACTAAAGTTTTCAAAGGGGTTTCTGAACGATCTGCTAGAAAGGCTAGCTAAGAAAAAGTAAGAAAGGCAAAAGACACTATTAAGGGTGCGCGCACACCGCCTACGCAATTTTTTGTTGATGGTTGCTATGCACGATTACTACTATTGTATACTTACAGGGGCTTCTCCACTACAACACAAGGACAAAGTACCTGCCGAAGGAGCCGCTCACTAATTTTAGAGCGAATCTGGAGGAAATATCGGGGCCTGGTTATAAAACTTTGGGGCACTTTATTGGAGCGGTGCGGTAAGTTGGAGCTCCGCAATTTGTTGCACTACTAGCCGAGCCGATACTCTACTGCAAGACAGCGAGTTCTTATCCATTTCAATATTACTTAATGATATATTCGCAATTTTTTCTATTTATAAGATATTGAAAAATTCTCGCTGTAGTGCAGTTCATTTTTTTTTGGTTTACCCGTGTATAAAATTTTGTGTCGTTCTCATTATTAGATTCCAAGAAAAACTGACCCAAAATTTAGAACTTTAATTCCACTCGCAATTCTTAAGAAATAGCCCCACCCCCATATCTCGTACTATGAGTACGCGAGCAATTTTTTTTTCAATTAGTTTGTATTGTTTCTAAAAAGAGTCCGCCTATATCAAGAGTAAACAAACATCAATACAACAACAACAAGAGAGAGTCTGAAGAGAGAGCAGTTTATTGGAGATAGCCAAAGGTGAAGGTATTACATTTGCCAGCTTGGGAAGTCTTCACTCCGCAAAAATCGAGCCTGGTGGATCCATCCACTTGAGTTCAGGTGCGCATAGTCCGGAGAACGGCTACTGGTGGAGAGGCAGCCTGGTGTAACTTGCTGCGCGAGCTCAGACGACGTATGGAGAGTTGCTGTAAACGAATATGAGACAACAAGAAGCTAAGCTAAAACACCACAACTTCGCAAAGTATACTTCTGCTACTACTGCGCGATTGTTTCTGCTCGCGTATTATCGAATGGTGGGGTATTGGCGGGGAATAAATTACTGTCCGGATCTACAGGGGGTGCGCGTTGCTATGTGCGGGCACCCTTACAGCAACGACGACTGAGGAAAATCACTCAGAAAAAAGAATCTCGCAAGGGAAGGAATGCATATGCTAGATATGACAATGGAATTTTACCATGTGATATTCACAACGATGTGTCTCCAGATCATTTGGAGGCATAAAAAATTAGTTTTTATAACTCAAAATTGCAAGTGACAAGTGGGGAAATCAGCCGCATAGAAGAATTGACAAGAGGTCAGGTTGACAGTGACGTATGGATAGCAGAACGGAGGAAAAGACTTACAGCATCGGTAGTTGGGGGGATAATAAAAATGAGAAATAACACAAAGAAGGCTGGAAAAGTGGAACATTTGCTGTACAGAAAATTTAAAGGAACCGCAGCTACTCGTTATGGCCAGGTACTAGAAGACAGAGCAAAAGAAGAATATAAGATATATCAGCAACAGCAACACCCAGGACTAGCCATTCTCGACTGTGGTCTTTTTATATCGAAAGATACACCATGGCTGGTTGCTACACCAGACATGATATTACAGGCAGCTAGACTATTTAATAGAACTTGCTGCTACCCTGATAGCTAGCCAGGTGTAGCAACTTTCAGAGAGTTTATTTTAGTAGCATAAAACCATAATATTTCGGCTTGTGGAGCCTTCTAGTGGTTACTGAACTAATGAGGATGACTGTACAAGGAATTTTATATAAACAGATGATACAGAACAAGTGCCCCTGGGAATGTTACTTGGTGTTGGGAGGTGTGAACGTGTAATCGTAATTGAGACAGTTAATTAGGGGCAGTCATTCTGAGGGGCCTTGGAGGCCGGAGAGGACCCTCGAGAATGACAATGAAAAATCATCATTTTACCTGAAAATAAAAGACAATAAATTAACATTAAAAACAAATCATGACTATTTTCACCAAATTCAGGCACAGCTATATTGTACGCATAGACAATGGTGCGATTTTGTTGTTAGAACAGACATTGATCTCCATGTAGAGCGAATCTACAAGGATGTCTCATGGGAAAGAAACCTCAAGAAACTGGAAGATTTTTATTTCTCTGCATTACTCCCAGAACTGGCATGTCCAAGATATCATTCTGGTGGAATACGAGAGCCACTAAACTGCTAATATTTATCATTTATGTATATGACATAACCATTGCTATTCTTTATAAAGTTCTTTCAATCCCCATTTCATTACTCACACTGAGAAAGCCATAGGCAACACCACAGGTGGGCTTTAAACCACCCGTTACAACCACTACATGACAGCTGACCATATAATGATATTCATAACACATTCAGTAGCGTGGGTGAAACAGTATACCCTAACCTCAAGGGGACAGGCCAAAAGCCAATTTGCACGGGCGTTTAAAGTTTCTGGAAATCAGGTGACAGTTTAGCAGGCATGGCTCTAGGCTGCTGTGTGGTAATGGTCATGCTATAAATTACGATCATTACCGGACAAAGTTATTAAAGTTGTGCATATATTGATATGTGCATGTAGTTCATAAACTATTAGTTACTGCTGGATTAACATATCACTGCTTCAAAAGTGTCCATTGACAACCACAACAAAATTGTAAATTATTGTATAATGTTTTGATATGTTTGTTAACTTCTACTATCTTGTAACTAATAATTTATGAACTACATGCATGTTTTTTTGTTTTTTTTAACATCTCTTTAAAAGGTAAGGCTGCAAGCTTACGCCAGCCGCTGTTCAAAGGTATAATTCAGCACCATTAGGACACAGACAACTGGTCCTCAAGCGTGGCATATCAAGCTACACTCAATCAACCTTCAACCTCACGTGCTGGGAATTTGTGGACGTATCTAACAAGTGGACACCCCTTATAAGTGCACTAGTGTTACTAGTGACAGGAAGTTAGCACCGGTAATTGTGACCGGTTGTGGGAAAATCGGCCTTAACGCGGCATCTAAAGTTTTCTAGTTTATTCTACCAGTAGGCTGCACGGGGCCTTGGGATGCCTTCCTCCTATTTTGGAAGCTGTAGCACAAGACGTCTTCGCCCTACGCACTACAACACTTCAGTATTTTTGCTAAACTTAATATTGCTGATTTCGAAAAAAAAAAACGCCGGGTAAAGGCGTTGCTAAGGTCAGGGGGCGTGCCTTGTGTCCGTATACTATTACTGCGTGTCTCCGGGCACACTATGAAATAGACTTTTTACAGGCGGATTGAAAGAAGTCTAAAAGGCTTAATGCAGGGCTCCTTAAGAAACTATGATGGCGAGAATTGCGTGAGTACGTGAATTATCTAGAATAGTAAGTGAATTAGTTTGCTACAGTTTTTTCCCCGCTGTTAGTGAAAAGCCCGCCAATAATTTCTTAGCAACTCTCCGTACACGAGTCCAACCGGCTAGTGTTTCTAAGCCTCCTAGTGTGAGTTCAAGAGCACGCCAGAGCTTACGACTGCGTCGTAAGCTAGAGCTATAACTTTTCTCTATCCATTTCTGCCATAAAAATTTTTGCGAAAAAAATTGACCCATACAGCTTTACCCTGGGATACTGAAAAAAATTGTTTGCCGCGTAGGCCGATTTTCACAACCAGTCACAATTATAGTCAATACTTGCGTCAAGAGCGCGCGCAGTGGTCAGATGGAGCGGTTGATCGGTAAGAGATTATCAGCTGTACTCGAGGTCAAAGTGGTTTAACCATGGTGCTTTTTCAGCCTGGTATTCAGAATTGTGGGAATTTGTGTTTTGCCAGCAGCGTTTTTCAATGTCTCCTAAACCAGAGGCTGTTCGAGGAAGCTCTTCATGAGTTGTCAGAGTATCACCAGGGTAATTATGAAAATTCTGTATCAGGTAAGGGGTAGATAATTAAAAAATCTTTTCTTTTATGCGGCTTTGTCTATTTATTATTTATAGGATTTTGTGCTCTCTGTGCAGTGTGCAGTTTTGCTGAAAATTAGCTCTAAAATGACAGTTTTAAAAAGTATCGATTACAGTCTGCACTTCCCTGTAAAGTACCTTGTATGGAGCTGCAAGTCAGGTCTTCAAATAAGGTCAATAAGGTTTTTTTAAGTATCCCTGCAAGCATTATGTCAGTGTGGATATAGGTTGAAAGTGTTAGTGATCTTGTCATGAATGAGCTCCAAGAAGAAATCATTTCTGATGGGATATGCTTTAAGTATAAGTAGATAAATATCACCATCACTACTTGCTAACATTATAAACACTAGCTATTATATTTTTGTTTGGGAATTGTAAACACAGTTATATTCTAAAGTATCTACTGTATTTTATCGAAACTATAGAATTTAAATTAAATTTATAAGTGATTCTTGGGTAAGAGTAGCTACAGTAGCCATGACAAACTTCAATTTAGTTAATAATTGTTGTTTTCTTATAAATATTATGATGTATTTTGTTTGTAGCTGTAAAAATGTTGGAATCACCTCAAAGCTTAAATTAACTTCGGTGCCTTCTCTGCTGTTAATACATTTAACTAAATAGAATTTTAGACTGACATATTGAGCAAAAAGAATGTCCTGGCTTTTATTAATCATGGACAATGCCACTGGACTCTTCTTGTATTTAATACAAAGCAAAATTTATACATATTTATAAGCATTTTATTGTCTCAGGTTGTTGAGACCAAGAAGAAATGTGTAGAATACTATGATTCATATCACAAAAATGATCCAATATACTGGAATAAATATTGAAGTAAAATAACTCTGTATAGCGACAATAACTTGTCTATATTTGTGTCTTTTAAATCTTTAATAGGAGTTTTTTTACTTCAAGATGTCAAGATCTTGGTCAGCCCAAGCCAGAATGGCACACATGGTCTTACAAAGCAATAAAGGTTGTATAGTGTTCTCATGGCAAATTCACATATAGCTGTTGCTTTATTTTTTAATGCAGAATATTCCTTGTCAAACAAATGCTGTGGACTGTGGAGTGTTTGTCACCCAGGTAACTGAATTAATGTCCTGGCTATACTTAGTGAATACTCTTTTTTTTTCTAAAGTTTGCTCTATACCGAATGGGAATGAACCCTGGATTTTCACCAAGCAAGCACAGTTTTGTGTATATGTATATCAATTAAAAGATTTACTGATGTAATATAATTGTAACTTTAGGATCAAAAGTCTACAATTCAAAATATTATAGCAAAAGAATCGCTTAGTGGAACATTGATGTATGTCTGATATCGGTTTTCCCCCATTACCTTAATTAATGTAGATTGTTAACATTAATGTAGATTGTTAACATTAATGTAGATTGTTAACCAAATTGTCTGTAGGAATAATAACAAACGAAGCCACATACTAAAAAGAAAATCAGAACAAAATCCACTTATATCAAAGAACATGCCTACCAATCATGCAGATGATGGAGGTAACAAGAACAAGAAAACTAGATTGTATTTTTTTCTCCAGAATATCGTATTAAGCAAAAAATAATTTGAATAAATTAATTAGTAGTTATGCATCTTTATGCGAAGCCTGTGCAGCACTTACAATCAGAAAACGTCAAAGAAACCGGCAAAGAATTGAGTCCAATGTTATCAAGAGAAGGTTGTTATAAAGCAATTTAAAATATAATGTTCATTGTTATGCGATAATTTATAGAATGTTGGAACTCTATAAATACTTCACAAATTCTTGATGCAACAATGTTTACAATTTCTTCTCCAATTGAAAATTATTTGAAGTGAATCAAGCAGAAATGTGTGAATTTCAAACACCTCAAGAAGAAGAAAGCAATAAACTGAAGGGATCAGACACTCCAACTGTAATATCTGATAAAATGACAGACATAAAGAATTTGTCCAAAACACTTCCAATTAAAGGTAAAAAAAAAAGTTGCACGTTAATTGTGGCATATGAACAGTTATTTTTTACTTAGATTCTCCACAATCTTTTTTTAATAATTCTTAAAAAAACGTCAAATCAGATAACGAATTCTTGGTGGATCGGAAGAACCTACCGGGAATTGGCTGTGTGATGAAGTAACTGATCAGAATATATAACTTTATTTATTTAAATTTAAAATTATGTCTGTTTTTTTAATAATAGGGAGTAAATGCCATTCTTGCAAGAATTCTTTACTATGCTCAAAAAGATGGTTATGGCAAGGTCGGTTAATTCTGTTCATTTAATATTCTTGTTTATTTTGCAGTTATGGTATGTTACTTTAGAAAGTCTACCTATTTAGTTCATACTTCTATGAGCGGTTAAGAAGAAATTTTTATCATGCATGTGACGTGGCAAGCTCAATTATAGTGAAGCAGTTATGTATAGTTATTGTTGTGCTACATTGTTTGTATTTATCTGCAGCCAAAAATATGCAGAAATGGTTAATTCCGATTTGCATTATTTCACATTGGATGGCAGTAGTAAAATATGCACACATAGAGAACTTGATAAAGCCAGTTTTTTGTTTTCGGCCTTGTTCTCCTGAAACAGCTGGTGGAATCATTATCAGTTTAGTAGTAGTGCTTTTTATGGCCCTGATCAAGTACTGGGTAAACCGTTGATAGTCCAGGCGTAGCTATCTATAGCGCTGAGGGTTTGCACTTTAGTGCTCTAGTTCATTCATTCATTAAACTCTCACCGCGCATGTGCATGAGGGTTTTATTGGCGAGCGAGCGTAGCGAGCGAGACAGTATTAGGGGTGGATAATGCAAAATCGGGTATATGTTATATGTATATATGTATGTATGTATGGATTGTACGTGTGCCCTTTAAACGCGCGCGCAGGGAACTTTTTTCTTTAAAAAACACGGCTTTTTAGGCTTGACTCCAGTTTATTCTGAAACTACAGCATTAAGCAAGCCTTAGCTCCAAAGTGTGAGAAAATTCCTTCGAAAATGCTTGCTTTTCAAGAAACAAAAAGTTGATTCGACTGGTTACTATGGCATGGAAGACCCTTTACCAAATTTAAGTTCAATACTTCGCCTTTTTTCTGGCTAAGTGCGGCTTGTTAGTTGTCAAGAGCCACCTGTAGTGAGTACTAAGAGAGCTATCACTACTTCTGAAAAGCGTATGTAAGTACATAAAGTATTAATGCTAAGGAAGCTACTACTATTCCAGGGATGCTGAGGTAAGTACGTAATTCCATATTTGTTAGCTAAATAAGCAAAAATAACTCTGGCCTTTCTTTATTTATAGCTAAGAGCTTGTTGTCAGCAGTGACTGGTAAATTCAAATAGTCAGAATGACTCAAATTTGGTACTACAAAATTACCACTGCTCAAGAAAATGAGGTAAGAATGTAATTTTGTATTTGTGTGCTAAAATTGATTGTCTTTTGTTTTTGTAGGTGAGAGCTTGTTGTCAAGAATTCAAGGTAATTCAGATGGTCAAAGTAACTTCAATTTGATACTACAGAGGTTATCAATACTCAAGAATGAGGTAAGTAGTAATTCCATATTTTTTGGCTAAAATTATAAATAATAACACTGGTTTATTTTTTATCGTAGCTGAGAGCTTGTTCAAGAGTTACTGGTGATCGAGATTATCAGAATGGTTGATGTTTGATACTACAAAAGTTACCATTAATCAGGTAAGAGAGTGATTTTGTATTTGTTTGCTGAAATCAAATGTCCTAACTGCTATTATAGTGTTTGCATGAAGTAAGCTAAAAATGGTAACATTTTATGTTACCTAACTATCAGGCTCGCTCGCCATTTGTGCTCAAGCACACCACTAGTTTATTTATATATATGTTTGGACGTATGTATGTCATTTTGTACTTTGACCCTCCGTATTTTTGTGTTCGCTCCGCGTTCGACCCCGTCCCAAACTTCACTAAACAGAATCCTCCGGTTTAGCGACCATTACCCGTATCACCTTAGAAATTGAATTGTTTACTGCTTTGAATTCTTTTGCGGGTGCAGTTTAAACGCAAAAACTTATGGGAGCTCCATTTCTATTCGAGTTAGTTGCTATTTGTCACAGTTATAAACCCTACTCAACAGCATTTACTTGTAAATTCATTGTCCACTAGACGAACCGCGAAGGTAAGTCTTGCGTAAGTATGTTCAGTTGTGTGAAAGTATTGTGCGTTACAACTACTATTAAGAATGTCACAAAGGAAACTTTAAATAAAGTGACTTGATTTTGTTGCTTCTTTTTCAATTCAAACAGTTGCTGGGAGCGGTTACTATGGCTTTGAATCCCCTTTACCGCATACATAATTTAAAAACTTGACTATTATTTAAGTAGCTTGAGTGTTACTTGTTAAAATCAATCATTTAACAATAGTGTAGTTTAAAGCTCGCTCGCCATTTGTGCTCAAGCACACCACTAGTAGTAATCAATTCGTCATACTGTCATTCATTCATTCAATCTATCAACAACGGTTCTCTAAAGTGGCTTCTTACCAGGCTCTGTAACATTGCACAGGTAGACATTTGGACCAAGTAAGTCCCTTTAATGTGCCAGGAATTTTGTTTTTGGCCTTATTCTCCAGAAACAGCCAGTCGAATTCTAGACTTGCGATCATTACCATAGTAGCAGTTATGCCCCTTTTACTACTAAAGTTTTACTGGTTATTTACTCTGGCGTAGCATCAGAGTGAAGGGAAAGGTGCTGTATTGTGTGTGGAGATAGAAGATTCTTAGCTAAGCTAATTATTTGTTTGCTATTGGGATATGGACTGAGCACTTTCAGCAGTTTCATTCCAGCTTGTGAGTTATATGTTGTTTATAAGAGAGTTTGTTTTCTAGCTTAGTTGACCATAGCTACCACTCTGATGTGCTGCCCTTCAAGCTATATACTAAATCAGGTAACGGTTTTTAAAAAGAATTTTGTTGTATATGCTCAATAAAATAATGTAGTTTGTCCCTCTTTGTAATGCTTTACTGAAGTATCTAACAAAGCTAGTTAGTGATGTTGGCTAATTATTTCACTTTCCTATAATTTTTATGTTTACATTTTGTAAAAATTAACAGCACATAATGATGAAGGAATCACACTAATTACAAACCGTTTAGAATACAAAAGGTATATAATATGTGACCGGATTTGTGAAAACCCGGCTAAACGCGGCATCTAAAGTTTTCTAATTTATTCTACCAGTAGGCTGCACTGGGCCTTGGGATGCCTTCCTCCTAATTTGGAAGCTGTAGCACAAACCGTCTTCACCCTACGCACTACAACACTTCAGTATTTTTGCTAAACTTATTATTGCTGATTTCGAAAAAAAAACGCCGGGTAAAGGCGTTGCTAAGGTCAGGGGGCGTGCCTTGTGTCCGTATACTATTACTGCGTGTCTCCGGGACACTATGGAATAAATCGGTTACAGGCGGATTGAAAGAAGTCTAAAAGGCTTAATGCAGGGTTCCTTAAGAAACTTCCTTATGTAGAATAGCAAGTGAATTAGTTAGCTACAGTTTTTCCCCCGCTGTTAGTGAAAAGCCCGCCAATAATTTCTTAGCAACTCTCCGTACACGAGTCCAACCGGCTAGTGTTTCTAGCCTCCTAGTGTGAGTTCTAGAGCACGCCAGAGCTTACAACTGCGTCATAAGCAGAACTAACTGGTGTCTATCCATTTCTGCCATAAAAATTATTCAAAAAAAATCGACCCATAAGGCTTTACCTGGTGATACTGAAAAAAAATTGTTTGCCGCGTTTAGGCGGATTTTCCCAAATCCGGTCACATATAGAGGCGGATATGATTAAATGCAGTGATTGATGAGTAATATTGGTGTAACTGTGGCTTGAGTCTCTTCTTGCAAGTTTATTTGTTAGGTTTTGCTTTTTTTGTTATAATTGTTGTAGTTTTGATTTCTGTTTACTTTGGACTTTTCTTACAGCACAATGGACATATTTACAGAAAAGAATTTGTAGAGGTTATCAAGGCAAGTATTGGAGAGTAAGTTACATTTTGAGAGTTGGGACTTTAAATGTTTCAGTTTTTGTGGGTCATGTTTTTAGGGACCCTGAAAGCTATACCCCCTCAAGAGGGCAAATTGAACACTTAAAGTTTTCTTCATGTAAGGCGTAGAATTACTATTAGTTTATTGATTCACTATACTACACTCTATACTATAGTGGAATCTACTTTAAGTGGCCAGGCAGAATCTTTATCTATCAGCAATGGTAAGCATTGCAGCATGGTTAGCCATTACTACAAAAACAAAGTTATAGTGCCAGTATGTTGGTAATGGTGTGCTCCAATCGTGCAGTGCGGCAAACAGGCTAGCATGGCTAGAAAAATACAGCAAACGTTGATCAGTTTAACCCTCTCGTTCCTGAATTGTTTGGACTTGCCCGGAAAAATCTAATCGTCGACCCGGAATAGAGTATTACCGTTTAATTTTTTTAACTCGATGCTGGCTGGGAAAACCCCATAGCAACCATATATCACTAAATAGACCGAGAGTTTGGGATTCCCCTCATTTTTTGATTGAGAAAATTGAATAATATTTAGGCCATCTACTAATACTTCAAAAAAAAAATTTTTTTTCCCCAAAAAATCCATTTTTACCATCAATAAAAAAATAAAATAAAATAGAAATAATATTGTTTGATGCATTTTATACCAATATTATATTAGTTCAACAATAAAATATGTTGTTTGTTGTGTGTGGTGCTGATTGTGATCATGTAGGAGAGATCTATGAGTGTACACAAGGAACATATGCCATCGGACGTCGAGCTCCAATACAAAACAATTCACTCTGTATTAAGAACAACAGTACTGATCAACACTGATTAATTAGAAAAACAACAACAATAGCAACAATTAACATATTAGCATACTATTGCACAAGAGTAGGAAAAGAGGGAAGCTCAAGCAGAAGCTTAAAACAGTGAAAGTGTGAATAATGTGTGCCACATTTAGCCTATTGCAGGGTTTTATACAGGATTTTTTCGTCAGGGGGGGGGGGGGAGAGAACCTCGAATGAATAAAACACCGTTAGTTGCCTTCTTTTTTTTTAACTAGTCAAACAATTCATGAAACACCAGGTACTGTGAATAACACTCAATGCTATTGTGCATAGCTAGTTGTAACTATTGTCAAGAACAAATTCATTGCTGAGACAAAAAGATTTGTAACATATCTATTATACTACTGATCTTAGAAAGTCAATTTCAACCACCTCAATCAACTTTAAACACTTAATCCAGTCTTTTATGGCAAATTTAGGTCTTTTTGTGATAGAGTAGATAAAAGCATGAAATTGTGCACATTGATTTTTGAGGGTGTACATAATGAAACTAAAGTGGAAGCCATGACAACTGTCTCTCTTTGGAAACAGCATATCTTTTTACTACAAAGACCAAGCTTCTCTAGTACTCAATCTTGCATAGCTAGACCTATACCAAGCAATCCCTGCATATTGGTTGGTAAAGGAAAGAAGCTCGCTAGTTACAAATACCATTACTTTTCTTGCCTTTCTTCCCAATGTGAAGCTCAGTCGTAAATTTAACTGTAGTCTTTGACACAACTGACAGGAATGTGCACTGATTATTGATCACATGTCAATTACATGACATAACAGATAGAGATGTTGCCACCTTCAGGCTAGTAGCTATGACACTTGCATAGTGTTTGTACACCCAAATTTAAAAAAGTAGCATAACAAAGTCATGGTTTCAATCCCAGTTGGCACAGATACAGCTGATAAATTTAAACTAGATTTTGAAACATGCTGATGGAACAGAACTTTTGCAAAGCTAATGAGAATTGCCATTGAAGGTCCTGAACTAAAGGTAGTAAATTTAGTGTATTGTTAGAGATGTTTAATAAAAATCTGTTATTCAGCACTGAAATTGGTAATCCTTTAAGGGGAGAAATTTTCGCTTGGGGGGGGGGAGGGGGGAATCCCAGGTCCCCCCCTCTCTGTGAAACCCTGTATTGAATAGTGAAGATTTCAATTCTCAGCAATCAAATACTATCTGAAATTGCTCTAGAAACATGCTATTGCAATTAAGGGATTGTCCTAACAGTATCAGCTAATGTCCCCTTCCCTTATATTTATTTATTCTTTTTTTTTTTATCTGCATCTATGAAGTAGTATCTAACAATACACTAAATTTACTACTTTTAGTTCAGGACCTTCAATGGCAATTCTCATTAGCTTTGCAAAAGTTCTGTTCCATCAGCATGTTTCAAAATCTAGTTTAAATTTATCAGCTGTATCTGTGCCAACTGGGATTGAAACCATGACTTTGTTATGCTACTTTTTAAAATTTGGGTGTACAAACACTATGCAAGTGTCATAGTTACTAGCCTGAAGGTGGCAACATCTCTATCTGTTATGTCATGTAATTGACATGTGAACTTTTACATTATGTACACCCTCAAAAATCAATGTGCACAATTTCATGCTTTTATCTACTCTATCACAAAATGACCTACATTTGCCATAAAAGACTGGATTAAGTGTTTAAAGTTGATTGAGGTGGTTGAAATTGACTCTCTAAGATCAGTAGTATAATAGATATGTTACAAATCTTTTTGTCTCAGCAATGAATTTGTTTTTGACAATAGTTACAACTAGCTATGCACAATAGCATTGAGTGTTATTCACAGTACCTGGTGTTTCATGAAGTGTTTGACTAGTTAAAAAAAAAAGAAGGCAACTAACGGCGTTTTATTCATTCGAGGTTCTCTCCCCCCCCTTGATGAAAAATATCCTGTATAAAACCCTGCAATAGGCTAAATGTGGCACACATTATTCACACTTTCACTGTTTTAAGCTTCTGCTTGAGCTTCCCTCTTTTCCTACTCTTGTGCAATAGTATGCTAATATATTAATTGTTGTTATTGTTGTTGTTTTTCTAATTAATCAGTGTTGATCAGTACTGTTGTTCTTAATACAGAGTATTAATGCAATATTATCAACTATGGTTACTGATGAAAAGGTTAGTTAGAACCAAAATTACACTTCAGCTTCATGTCACCCACAAAAATTATTTGGGGAAAAAAAAACCCTGACAGGATGTGTACCTTTTTAGCTCGTACTTCTTTGAAAGATTACGAGGGAATGCAACATTCTGTTTAGAGTGGCTAGCTCTAAGAAGGTAAGAGCAAGAACATGCCACGTGTACATGTCATACCATCTTCTATTATGTGGTAGGATGTGTTTCTGAAACGGTCTCAGTGGCTTATACCCGCTTGCATTAGTGGCCATTGGACTGCTGCCGTAAGTTAGATCAAGAAACTATTAGTGTGTAATGGGTAATCACTTTCTTTTTGAATAGGTTGTTGAGATCTTCAACCACAGAATTATTATGCTTGACTCCTTCCAGATCAGCAAGTTTCATTTGGAAAGAAACTAATGTATACTTATCATTTTTACCACTACACACTTTAAATTATATTTTAAGTTCAAAACCCATAATATATCTCTCAGGTAGATTACTAACTATACTCTGTCTACAGAGTAATTTATGACATAATCCTAGTGATTGTTATTTATAATGTGGGCTCATGCTGCTATCTCAGTATAGTTTTAGTGAACTAAATCTGAAGCATAAAAATAGATTTAGTAGATAAAGCTTTGTAGACAAAGCATTACAGTACAATCTCACAAAATTGCAATTATCATTAGGCTGAAAATATTTTGTTAGAGGGAACTATAAAACTCATGTTGTGAACAAAGATACACAGTATAATAATAGTTGGCCACAATGACCAATATTTGGGTCTTCTTACCCACTACAATTTATGTGAGAAAAAAAATCTGAAAAAAATGAACAAAAATAATTGACATTAGAATAATTAAAAAAAACAAAAAAACAACAACATAAAACTAAACTGAAACTAAGTCATCTATGCCATGGCAGATGGTGGGTTTGCTGACATTTGTTCGATCGTGAAGCAAAGCGAAACAAGTACGAGCTACACAGCAAATGCTGTTCACATTATTACTTGTATAGTTCTATGTTCATTCATCAAATTATATCACCTACAGTGCGTCCAGCTTAAAGAGTGAACTTTTTGAATTCATCATATAGAAACAAAATACAGCCTTTAGATATGCATGTACCTTATTGTTACTCCTCCAAATACAATTTTCCATGACGAACCCTACTCAATCTGCCACTTCATAAATTATTCTTGAAAAAAAATTTCAGCTTAAACATTAAAAAACAAAACAAATTAAAACTAAAACTAAAGTCATTACAGTAGTAAAATGAATCAATTTTGATGAACTCGGATTAAGGTGTCGTTCCAAAGCAATACTACTTTATACATTCCAACAAATAAAAAACTGTTAAAACTATCCATCAATTTCATGCTTTTAACACAAAGTGCACATTAACCACTTGTTTTTACGTTGCAGTCCCACTATCATTGCTAGCATAAGTTTTTCACTTAATGATTTGTATTTGTATTTAGCGAATTTATTAATCACTTCATCCAAGATACAAATATAGTGTGGAATGTGGAATATGATCAAAAGGTAACTTCAATCTACAAAAAACTTTATGACTCTTTTGATTCTTTTTTTCTTTCTTTTTTTGTTTTTGTTTGTTTGTTTCAGATTATCCCTCTTCAATTGAACTCTTTTGACTGTGGAGTATTGATGCTGAAGGTATTGATGTTTAAATGTAGAGTTTTACTGTATTTGTCTAATATACTCTCTGTGTGGTGCTGAAGAGAGTAAATAGCTACAATAAATCAGATTGGTCTCTCTTACAACCATATTGGTCAGTCAGTCAACATTTAATTTGGGATGTTGTTAACTTCAGCACTTGGAAATGAGCATAACTTAGTTTGTGGCACTTTTTAGTGTCTGCAGGATTTTTTGTACAATATCAAACAGTATGAGTAGCAATCCTATTTTGGTTTATATTTTTAAGTGGACTCCAGCCACAAAAAATGATTAGAGCATGAAATTTGGTACACATTAGAAAATTGTACTATAAACAATTATAAATATTGGGGATCTCCAATTTGACCAGTGGTAAATTCTAGGCATAATTAACAAACTAATTCGGTAGTTTTCTTACTCAACCAAGTTTTATTGATCAAATGTGTCTGTGTTAGAAATCAAATGAAAGCCCATTTCGTGAGGAGTAAAATTAATCTAAATCACACTTATATCTTAATCCTTTCTCAAATTATGATTAGTTTTTGTACTTAATCTGCCACAAAATTTGTAGTATGCCATTAAGTTCAGTAAATTTACGTCATTTGCTAACAAGTAGCCTCAAAGTGCTTACCATCAACGAAACAGTACAGTCAAACCTTGTTTATCTGGGCAGTGTGGTATCGAGGGGTGGCCGCAAATTCAAAAATGTGCGTATCTTCAAATGTACTATTAAATTTACCTTACATCACTGAGATTTGCACTCTTCAGTTCCTTAATGACACCAATGTCCTTTCGAGTTTTACTATGCTTTGCTTGCTGGTAACACTCGCCACAACAATTTGCTTTTGACAGTGCTCACGTCAAATACCAACTGAGTAATTTTGTAGCTTCATTTAAATACTCCAAAAAGCCCGCCCGGTAGATCACGGTGCCCGCAACTTCGACAACCGGATAAACGGGGTTTGACTGTAGTTGCAAAAAATAAAAGAACAAATTTTTTAAGATTCTGATAATTCTTCTGATCTTCACTTTTTTCTTCAAATTCTAAGCAGTATTAGTGATAAGGAGAACTGCAGTTTCTTATATAGAAATGACGTTGCTAGGAACTGAGTTGGTAATTTATTAATTTAAATAAAATGTGCAGATGATAATAGAACTGTACTATGTCCATTTGCCTTTAATGTTGTTTAGAACTCTTTCTCATGATCTTGCAAATGGCTTAAAGATTTAAATGAATTTTGAGGATGCCAAGGGTAAAAAATTTTCTAAAATTTCAGTCATTAATAAAAGTTGCTCAAGTATATACAATTTTATTGTGGAAAGCCTACTAAATGAATACTCTAAACTAACATACTTATTGGCCGTAAACAATAAGTTTACTCACTTTTTTCTGCTGAGGTGTGCAAAACACACTTTTTATTAAACACACTAAAAAGGTGTGCAAAATGCACTTGGAGTCATGATAATGTTTGCTAGAATCACTTAATTGTTTGCACACCAATGCTGTGCAGAGCATTTAGTGTGCTATGCACACTTCATTTTTTACGGAGTAGAACTTGTCATTGGTTTTTACCTGAGAGTGTCTTACTTGCTTCACTTGCTCATCAACAATATTCAGGTATATAAATATTTGTATTACAGGCATTAGAAAAGTGTGTGGTGAAGAAAGACTTCAGTATTAATCCAGTAAGCTGTACACAGTTGGTATAATGTGCAGTTTTTAATTTTTGTACTGTTCTAATTTGGTTCAGAGAATGTGTGAAGTTTATCAACAACAATATTTTAGTTTGATCACACATAATTTTGAGATGGTTGAAGACGATGAAAAAGCAGACTCATCCCAATGTGCAGATTCATCCCAATGTGCCGACCCATCCCAATATGCCGACCCATCTCAATATGCCAACCCATCCCAATATGCCGACCCATCCCAATGTGCAGACCCATCCCAATGTACAGGTGACAAGGAAGTTAAGAGTGATACTATCATCAGTTTACACAAAACCCTGATGGTACACATCAAAAAAGAAACTTCGAGGCTATGCATTTATCTGGACAGATACCAACTACCACAAACAAATTAAAATTAAAAAGAGAATTTGATGATAGGAATGAGCCATGTGGTGCGGTAGGCTGCTTGAATAACGATGGATCAAATTCCTATAAAAAAATATACGATGGTATTGAATTTCCTGTAAAAAATAAAGTGTTGATATGGAATGAATTATTACCATCTTTGCAATTTGTACTTCCACCAGATGATGACTATTCTTATGTAATTGAGGAGTATGATGCAGTTGATTGTACAAGTACTGACTAACCACACTTTATTTCCACCGTAAGAATCAATTTAGTTACAGAAGAAGATGCCAATGTGTGGATGGAAAAATGTCTGAGCATAGAAAGTGCACATATCGAACAACCAAGACAATTAAGAGTCAACAGAAAAGGGTGAAGTGTAAATTCGCAAAGCATTGCCAACATTTTGCAAAAAAACTTACACCAAAACAAGCAGACAATTCAGCATTGTAGAGCAAGAAAAGTAAAAACTCCATTTTCTTCTCAACTTCGAAACAAAAAGACTAAATGTCCATCTTCTTTTACACTGGCAATTCTAATACCTACTCAACTGCAGAAAAGGAAGGCAAGATTACACCCTTATCTGCTCACTCACTGTGGTGTTTTTAAAATTTGTTTCACTCATAATCACCTTATATCAGAAGCACATACACATTCTTTTCGTGATGTGTCCGAGGAAACAAAGAAAGAATTCACTGCCTTATTTGAAATGGGTCACAGTGCTTCCTCTGCTAGGCATGCTCACGAACCAAAACTTTTGTGTGAAGCTGAGTTAGATAATCAGGTTGCTTTGGCAGATCGATCAGTTAATCCCAATCCTCAAGATATTTGTCAACTCTATGACAAATGGAGGTTTAGTTCCTATGGAGAAGATAATGGAAAGGGTTTGTTTCAGAAGCTTCAAGAAGCTGTTGATTTGTACAAGGATGGAAAGGGCAAAGCAGTACTACAATGGTATGATGCTGGACAAGACCAAGCTTTTAGTGATGACAGTTGTGATACTGAAGATGAATTGAAACCATCAAAGAAAAAGAAGAAGAAACAGCGATGCAACACTCCAATGATTTTGGCATTGTGCTCGCCAATAATGAAACGAGCACATGAACATGTGCAGCAATCTCGAGATGTTGTATTTGTAGATGCAACATCATCTTTTGACCGGCAAAATAGTTCAATTTTTTTGCTATCAACAGTTATGCCAGCTGGTGCAGTGCCGTTGGGTGTTATTGTAACATCTAATGAACGAGAAGACACCATCACTACAGGTTTAAAGTATCTTGTGTCTATTTTTCCTAACAATGCCTTCTTTGGAGAAGGTCCACAGTTAGATCCATCACTAGTGATGATTGATGATAGTTCTGCTGAACGAAATGCACTTACTCTGTTTGGAAATCTACCACTACCAGACCTCTCAACCTAAAAATGGGCATGGTGTGAGATTAAAGTTAATTTTGGTGTGAGATTTGCTCTCTTGGTGTGAGACATGCACTTGACACTTTATAATAATGACTTTTATTATTCATACAGCGTAATAACACAACTATATAAAGCAATATTATTTTTTATGTTGCTTGTTATAAATGGCTGTGGCTTTCTTGGCCTTTTCCAATAGTGACTCTGTAGGCTTCCACTCAAGTGGAGTGTCTATGTGAGTTTTAACAATCATTAATGATGATCCAATTTCAGCGAGTCTCTAGAAGGTGTCTTATTCTTATTAATGAGGGAAAATACTCTCTCTTCACTTGCATTTGAGTGAGGAATTGTTAAAATAATTTCAGCAACCTTGAACAAGAGATCAAACTCAAATAAATTTGTGCCAGGCAGGGTTTCATTTAGGGGGGGGCGAAAGGGGGCATTTGCCCCCCCTTGGGTTCTAAATGCCCCCCCTTGGATTCTAAGTGCCCCCCACCCTTTTGAAAGAACCGATATTTATTAAGAGAAAAATGTAAACCAAATTAATAATAAACAATATTCACACAGAAATTCGTCTAGGTTTTTTGTTCCATACTGTAATAATGTCATTTAATTGTGTAGATGAGAGCGTCTCGGGTGTCTCCATGGCTATTTTCATCAAATAGGATAATTGTGATTGCCCAATTCGATTTCGAATTCGTGTTTTAATTAGTTTCATTTTGGAGAAGCTCCTTTCCACTGAAGCAGTGCTGACAGGGATAGATAGACATATGTTTGCCAGGGTGCTAATGTTTGGAAAAATTTCACTAAGCATATCACTTGTGGTGAGCTCTTTCAACTGCAAGTGCAGGTTACCTTTCGGCTTCTTCGATAAGTAGCTTCGAAATGTTTTCCACTCCTCTCGGGTTTCGCGGGAAATAAGAGCTTCTTTGGTGTATTCATCTCCACCAGCAGTCTTAGCAGGCAGCTCTGCACCATAGTGAGCTAATAGTACATCTATTAAGTCCTCACCATATGTATGGAAGTCAGAAGAGTCAGCAGCTGGCACTTTCTTCGGATCAAAGATGCCAAATGAGGAGACAATATCTTGTGAAATAAATCTGCTGGATATGTTTGCCTTCAGCATCCTGATAAACGGTTCAGCCACTTGTCCTTGGAATGTAGCAATGCTTTCCGTGGTTAACGTGATGTCAGTGACTTCTTCGATCTCATTCTTTGCATCCATCAGTTCTAATACCCAGTTAGCAGCAGGTAACATGGCATCATCAAGTGTATTGAGAGTGGCATCAACAAGAGGGGTGATAGCTGTCAAGTCTATTCTCTCAGTCTGGAGAGCTCTGCTCAACTTCGCCACTTGTGGCAGAACATAATCAAGGAGGTATATGGCCACTAAAGTTGAGGGCCTACATAAGGCTTTACTGATACCTAGAGCTTCAGGTGCATGTGTCTGCTCATAGATATTGTTTAGAGCAGTCACAATTGCACTGTAGCTAGCTTTGACTGCCTTCACACAGCGTTCATGGGACAGTTGTAGAATCTGTATAGATCAAAACTCAACAACTGCTACGGTGAGCTGAGGGCTGGCCTTTTTATAGCCAGCCAGCAACCGTAAGTGTGAATCAACGTGTGATAAACCTAAGGGGAGGTGAGAGTCAGAGTTGAATAGTGTGTGAAAAGCATCTAAATAGTGAATGTCACAGTTGACTGAAAATTGCTAGACGGTGGAGGTGAAAATGAGTAGCTGAATTAACTTGTCAGGATCTGACATATGCAGACCATATTAGATAAGATTATGTTTTTTTAATGTAGGACATAGGCCTTCCAATAATTCTATTTCACTCCCATGGTGACCAGTGCCGCCCGCCCCCCCTTACATTTTCAAAACTCTATTTTGCCCCCCCTTGCAAGAATGTCTGGATGAAACACTGCCAGGTTTCTTTACATCTTTAAGGTAACCCCATAGATCATCAATGCGATAATAACCATTCACATCTGAACCAGATTTTTCTTTCACAGATTCAGGAATATCACTATCAGCTAATAACTGATAGCTAACAAATTGTTCATGCAGCTTGTCTCTATCCAGAGATGTGAAAAAAATGGGGTATCGATAAGTAAAATATTCTACAGAACAGAAACCCTTGTCCATTCTGGAGTCAAAGTCTATCCAGGTTGCATGTTTCAGAAGCTCTTCCTCCATGGGGCACCACTTTAGGAGGTAATCTGTAGCACAAACAAAAAATTTTCTTGCTGCACTAAAAAGGGAAGAAAACTTCGACTCAGATATTTCACCTTCATCAAGGAGTTGTTGGGCTTTCTGTTTCGTTAGAAATCCAACAACTAATTTTTCATTTTCTAGCTGATTGTTAGGATCTTTGAAGTCTACTGTCAATAAGCTACTATTCTTCAAGGCTTCAGCTATAACAGCTGGCTTTACAAACTTGGAAAGGACAGTCTTAAAAAGGCCAAATAGCTGTGGCTGTAAGACATGTATGAGAGGTTCTTCCCTTTGAAGGAATTTGTTAGTAATAGTGAAAGTAGGCAATACTGAGTGAAAAAACATGAGGTAAATTTCTGTTGTTGGGTCTTCAAATATTTCTTTCAACCGTTTGAATCGGGCTTGTGATTCCTCAGAGGACAAAAAATATGACTTTAAACTAGTAAATTGCATTAAACTTCTTTCGATTGCTCTATGCAAACTTAGCCACCTTGTAGAAATATGCTTTATAATTGATCTGTAATCCTGATCACAAAAGGAACAGTATGATTGGAGAGTGTTCTTTCGTTTGGTGGATTTATCAAACCAATAGTACAAATCTATGGTGAACTCTTCTACATCAAAGCTACAGCTATTGCGAAATGCATCGCCAGATTTTTGTGCTGCGTTATGAAGTATATGGCATGGGCACCCACTAAAAAATATAGAAGAGTTCCTCCCTAGGACTCTTGTCTTTATTGAGTCCCTCACCCCAATATTGACAGAGGTGTTATCAACCCCAACTGACGTACACAATCCCCAAGGATTTGCATTTTCAAGCAGTTCCTGGAGCTTGGTATCAAAGGTGGTGTAAAGATTCTCAGCTGTAGAGCTTGATGATGTACACATATCCAAAAATTGGGTAACGACTCTATTTCGATTAGTGTCATAGATTCGCACCATAAGAGGATTCATCTTTTCTAACCCTGTATCGTTTGAGCCATCTATTGAGACTGAAAATGGGTGAATTCTCATATTAGCAATGAGGTTTTCCTTAAGCATTGGTGCAATGACAAGATTGAGCATACAAGTAGCTTTTGTAGATGCTGAATGATACCGAGATGCTACATTCTAGTCAGGGAAAACTTTTCTAATTAGTGGAGATAGATGGTCATGGAAAGCTAGCGGAACATTGGAACATGCTGTGAGAACAGCCATTCTGACTTCAGCCTCAATTATTTGAGAGACTTCACTTGAACAGGAGGAAGAGAGCTTTAGCTTAGATTGACTCTTTCTCGATACAGCCAGCTCTTGATGCAGCTGGGTCTTAGTATGTTTAAGTACATCACCTTTCCCCATGTGCTCACACCTTAATGTTTTCTCACAAATATTACACCGGAACCTATAGATAATTACAGTACAGCATAGGGTTAAGTATGAATTATAGCCAATGTACCATTAGCCAAGCTTAATTACTTACTTGTGTGGCTCTCCTTTAGCAGGTGAAATGAAGGGAAAATCCTTAGTCCAAGCAACATTAAATTTGGTTTTATATGTAGCAGCTCCTCTAAGACTTTTCATCACCTTGGTAGGAGGAGGTCCAGTGTCTGAATCACTGCCAGAGTCTGCCATCTCATCTATGTTAGCTCTACTCGGCTACTTAGTACTAGTGATACAACTTTGAACAAAATGTCAAACTTGTGACAGATATAGAGCTAGAGCTAGCTAGCTGCACTGGAACAGGCACAAACCACAATGCAAGCTTGCATGTCTTGTCAGGTCATTAGTGGTTTAGAACTATGATCTTGCAGATGCGATGCTAATGGACAAGGAGGTGGTGTTCACATCTGCTGAGCTATAAGATAGAATTGTATGGACCTTCGGCCTAAAATGATGCACATAATAGCATTATTATTATGGTTGATTGCAACCATAATAATACATGTTACCAGATAAAGCTTGAGAAAGCTTGAGAGTTGACATATTTGGAGTGAGAATTAGGGGTATTGGTGTGAGAGCTTGAGATTTAGCTTAAAAGATTGAGTCTCACACCAAAAGCTTGAGAGTTGACAGGTCTGCACTACTTTGCTATGCACATTCCATTTTCTTCAGCGTCGCTGGACCTGGCTTCATGATGCAAATAATGGAGTGCTCATCAAGGAACACAGAATTATTTTAATCAAGAAATTTAAAGATTTAGTCTATGCTGATAAAGAGGAACAACTTAGTCATCTCTACTCTTCAATACTAAAATTTCCATTGGTACAACAATATCCTAAATTTTTGTCTCACCTGAAATCTCTGTGGCCGCGTCGGAAAGAGTGGGCACACTGCTAACGGAAACGGCTCATGCTTCGTGGTAATCACACCAACAATTACGCCGAAGCAGGAATGAAAATTTTGAAGGAACTGATATTTAGTCGAGTAAAGGCATACAACATGGTTCAAGTGTTCCATTTTCTGTCAGAAACACTTGAAAGCTATCACTGTCGTAAACTACTTAGTGTTTCGAACAACCGACTTGACTCATACATTGCTCTCAAGTTCCAGGGTTTACAGGCAGTTAAGATTTCGAAAGAAAGTATTCAAGAAAGCGAATGTAAGAATGTTTTTATAGTTCAGAGCAAAACGGATTATACTATATCTTACACTGTTGACATGACCGTTGGTGTATGTACATGTCCACAAGGTATTGATGGCTCACCTTGTTCACACCAGGCAGCAGTGTCAATTCACTATGGTAGTGCATCCATTAACTGTATCCCAACAATTTCTCCAAAAGTTCGTCAGATTTATGCACAGATTGCTTTAGGTGATAAAGCATCTACTAATATTTCCTTCTATGGGAATTTGCATAGCAACACTTTAACCGGTGGAGATACAGATATGTTTTATGCTGACTTCACATCACCATCATTCCACATAATTCGAGCAGGAGCCAGAGAAAATGATGTTGATGCTGACATTTCTGAGTCTCAAGCACAAGACTATAGACATAGAGTTCAAAGTGTATGCTCACAAAGTAGTAATATTGCCATTGATTTGAAGGAGAAATTAGTGGGAACAACTAATGAACAACTTTTGTTTGGTGTTGAAAAGTTTGTCAGTCGTTATAGCAGGATGAAAAATAGTGTCCCATTGTTGACTTCATCTCTTCATCGTTTTGGTTGGACTTTTGGTGGTACTGTAACCTAATAAAGGAGGTCATTTGCGCTATGGTAAAAGAATAGCTGTACAAGCAACTGCTGCTGGAAGAAGAAAAGGAAAGTCAAGAGGAAAGTCCAGAGCAGTCCCTGGGAAAACAGTCAAGACAGCAACTGTTAGCACAAAAGAAAGGGACTCTTCCAGGTATCATTTGCCAAGTAGAAAAATGCCAAAAGGACGACGGCTCACTTTCAACAAGCATTGATAAAGGACACCAAAATGCGGGGAAATGGTAGGGAGCTTCATGGTTAGCTATATTCCAATTATAATTCTAGTGTCAAATACTATGTACTCAAAACATTTCTGTTTTTGTTTTTTTGTTTGTTTGTTTTTTCAAATTGCAATAAATGTACACCAGAAATACCAGAATAATGTGTAGCATACACTATTGTCAATTCTTTTGTGAGTTATGAGAGGAGGAACTGTTTCACACAGTGTTGCAGATTTTGAGCTAGAAGGAGGAGAGGGAGAGTAGAGAAACAGAGAGAGCACTGTAAATAACAGTCACCCCTAGTTCATTGTTACTGTTATTAATAATCTAGCTACTACGATTACCTAAGCAGAAAACAAAATATTTTATTCATGTAAACATGTTGTGTGCCGTCTGAACACCTTTTGGTGTAGACCGGAAACACCTCTCTCTCCAGGAACTTGGTGGATTGAAAAGGGGCTTTTATCAACAAAAACAAACAAACAATGGCCCTGGGTTCGATCCCCAGCAATGACCGACTCTTTTTTCACATTTCACTTTAGGTTTGCCTCCAACCCAGTTTGATGAAAGAATTAGTTTTTATGAAGGGTTAGAACTTTGAATTTCTGTTGATAAAAATTAATAAATTTAATATAAGCTCATAAATTTTATCACACTTTTCTCTATTTCATTAATAACACTTTCACCACCAAAGCTAACAAGCTGTATCCTCTGTAGACGACTAAATCCAATATCTTGGACATTTAATTTATAATTTTCCAGGATTATAAATAAGCACTCCAAGTTTGTCTCTACAGAGCTCATTGGCTTTTATTCAGCAAAATTATGTAACTTTAAGTTAGTTCTGTTTTGTAAGAGTCATACTTCGGAAACGTAATTGTCCTGAAGGCAATGACTAGCAAACAGTCAGTTCCTACATTGGCTTAGAAAAAGTCTCCTGTCATTGTTATGTCTGGGTGATTTTGAGTCAATTGCTCATAGCGTCTATGGTTTTGACATCTAGCAAACTATACTACTACCACGCCCTTCCAGCAGTAAGTCCTCCGCATAACTTGCAAAACGTTGCACTTTAAACTTAAGGGGTATATTGCTAAGTCGAAAGTGGTTACAAAAAAAAAAATACGCCCGGTCCGGGCCAATTTTTTTTTTGGGCCCACTTTCGACTTAGATTTTTTTTACTGACTGCCAGCGGTGGGTGGAGATTTAGATAACGGATATGCAAACCGTGACGTTACATTTGGTAAAGCATTTAGAGTTCTTATTATTTGCTTCTTATGCTATTGTATCCACAATCTTGTGAATTAAAGAGTAGTATAATTCATGAAGCAGCAATTCAGCCGATCAGTAGATTATCTCGATGGGTAGACCAGAAGTGTTTGTGTGATGAGGTAAGCAGCTGGACACAATTTGGAAGACCAGTTATGAATATAGCTAGTAGCTATGTTCGTTAATAAAGGACTGTAGCCTAATTTGGTGGTCATTTGATGTACTAAATTTTTAACACTTCTTATATCATTAAAAATGATAAATTATATTATCCATCCTAAACATTGCCTATTATGTTTTTATTATTCCAGCACAATTTCCCTCAAATCTATATCTGATACTTTATTAAGCTATTGTAATTTTCATTTGTGTTGATATTTTGAAATTGTAACATACATTTTTTAATTAGGGATTGAATAGTGCATTAGGAAGAACTCTTTATTATGCCCAAAAGAAGAATGGCTATAGCAAGGTAACTATGTAACTCTAATTTTTACAAAGGGCTTACATTTGTTTTTTGCTATGATGATTTTGAGCATGTGTTTTTTTTTTTCTTTTTCGAATTTTTTTCTTTTTGTTGTTGCTGTTTTTCTTCTGCAGGATTTTTACATTTTTAGTTTTTACTTATGGGAACGTTTACACAGCAATTTAGACCATGCCTGTGAGGTAGCAAGTTCTATTTTGGTAAGCTATAATTTGGCTTATTAGTCATTGTAAATGTACGTGGACGTATAAAACCTTAATGTTTCCAATCCTTGAAAACATTTGTTTAATCCTTCTCTCAAAATATATATAGTTCTAATATTAATATTTTTTGTGTGTGCAGGAAAGTGCCAAAATAAGAGGAAGATGGCTAATCCCCATTTGTATTCATAACCACTGGATTGCTGCGGTATGAATTATAGCTAAGTGGAATGGTTGTGTTTCTAAAAATCTTGTCAGTTTTTTTAAATAGTGACTGTCTACAGGAAACCCATCAATTTTTTTTTGCACTTACAGAGTTATCAGTATCCAATAACTGAGCTCTCATTGCAAGTAGCTCAAGCCTTTCCCAATATATTAGACCTAACCGTTTCCCCTTAGTAGATAGTTTGTTTGTTTGTTTTTATAACTTTTACACACTGGCCTTGTTGTGCCCAGTTTTCCCATATACGATCAGAATTTTTGTTTAAACTTCAGGAAGGGAAAAAAAACAGAAAGAAAGAAAGAAAAGGAAGGGAAGAATGAGAGGGAAACTAAAAAGAAAGCAACAGCTGATACTAATTTCCAAGAGTTGCTGTGATCCTGTTTCTTAGAATAGTCTTTCTCTCTCTCAGTGACTTTACTTGCATGTGCTGCAGCGGTGCTCAGCTCTACTGCAATTGTACTCTAGGTTATTTATCTTAAAAAGCTTAAGAAACTGCTGAATTAAAATTTATTCAGCAGTTTCTTAGCTTTTTAAGGGCGCTGCGACATAGCAACGCGCGCGCACCCGCAAGCACCACAAATAACCACAAAAATCCGCCAGGCTCGCAATAGTAAAAAAACCGCTAACTTAGCTTGCGCGGGTAATTCAAAGCTTCCCGCCTACCAATTGATAAAACTAACCGAGGCCCCGCCCCCGCTATTAGTTGTAAAGAGCGCAGCTGTTTGATATTGTATTTCTTGGCTTACTTTATCAGTATTGTTTCTCCCTAGAGCAGACACTGGCTCCCAGATTGTCTCCAAGCTTTGACAGGTAAATAATACCTCACTAATGACTCCATTATTTTAATTTTCTATTCTTGTGCAAAACTTCTTCCTGATTATATCACTCATGATTTTTTTATTTTACAGTATTGTGATGACCAGTGATAATTTTTATGAATGTATAATATAATAATAATGATACTTATTTTATATAAAAAATATTTTGAAATAGCCAGCTAAATATAGATGAATATTTTGTGATGTAGCTAGCTAAGTAAGGATGAATAAACAAATGAAGTGAATAGCTAAGTACAGAAAACTGTACACAACCCGAAACTGTAGAGTTTTCCAGCAGCAAAAATGGTTCACTAATCTATTATAGGTACATACACACACTGAATATGCATCTAGCTAGCTTGATAAAAGGCTTCCCTTACCTGACCATGCCGAGAAAAACACTATTAACTAGACTACAATAATCTCCTCACACCCGTTTCAGTAGGGCTTATCATTGAGAAGGAAAGGCGGCCAGATAACTGGTTCACTAACCGGTAGGCGCCCGAAAGTTAGAGAGCACCTGGAATTCACTTTCCCGCGGGAATTAATTGAATCTGTTGTGGGTGTGGTTTGAAAGTAATCAAGTCTCTGCCAAAAGATCGCGTGGACTAATTTTTAGTCCTGGAGTCTATTTTGTGTTTCTTCTCAGAAACTATGAGTAAAAATGATTCCAAATTTCGTACACAGGCTGACTATGACCTTAGCTACAAAATGTTCGTTGCAATTTTTTTTGAAAGAAAAAAATTCGGGCGCGCTGCCGTGAGGATCAAATCAGCACAGTCAACTAGACAAAACAAAGCAGAATTGAGAAAAGGTACAACGAAGGTTTTGAAGACAATCAACAAACGTATCAGTAGACGAAGAATGGGCTCGTCAGCGACGGCACCCGCCGAGGAGTTGTGGATTATATACTTGAGGCTGAGGAGCTCGTAACTTGAACGAAACAGGCTCCCAAGGCCCGTTCTTTTTATTTAGTTAGTCCATTAGCAGTACTCTTTAGGATCCACCCTTAGTTGGAGCTCTACAAACACCAAGAAAAAAGTTAGTAATCCTTAGCAACCAAAATCCAATTATTGTGAATATGTGCGTGGGCGTTGTCGCAGCACCCTTAAGATTTAATGTTTAGCATTTTAATGCTAAACATGACATTGTGTTGGCATGATATTAGTGTGTTAATTCATACTACATAATATAATGATATGCATTTTTATAATAGAGTATAAAGAAAGAAGAACAAACTATATTATTATTATTATTATTATTATTATTATTATGCATATGCAGGGGTTGGAGCATGAAATATATGATGGCAATGATTTTATACTTCCACGAATTGTTCCAGTAATATCACTGATGTAATATGATTCTCACTCATTGGACTTTGTTACAGGGTAATGGCCACTTGTATCGGCAATAAATTCTTGATATGATCCATTCCAGCATATCTGAGTGAGATTCTGAATTTTTAGTTTTTGATTGGATATGCAGTGTCTTATTTGTGTGTGTTTTTTTTAGAAATCCTGACAGCTTTTGTCCATCTATACTCAAATCTTCTCAAGAAAATGAAAGATTATTACCTCAATTAAACACCAAGTGTCCACTATCCCTTCACCTGAAGAAAAACAGGTGATTGCAATATTTATTTACCAATATTTTACAGCATTTATATTAATCCAATAGTTTCCATATTATAGCTATGTGCAGTGTAAGTTTATGTTTCCCTGCAATGACACCACTGAGCTTTTTCATTATTGTGTGTAACTTTTGTATTTTACTTGACTTAATGTTACACAGGTAGTTCCTTCAAAGATAAGTGTTCATCTGTTAATAAACCTGAGCTAAAGAATTTGTCTGTATTTCAACAACAAGGTTATGTGCATAATATTTTAGGTAAACTTAAATGAAATTACTGTTGTTTTTCCTATAGCTTGTAATTCACAATCTGAAGCTATTGCTAGCAATCTTCCTGCTAATAAATATACATCAAAAGAAAGTGTAGTTACTTGTTTGAAAGATAACATCCATGTGTACTTATCGCCAATCAAAAGGTAGAAAACCTGGATGTAAACGGGTTCTTTATAAAGTAGAAATGCACTGTCAACATAAAAAGAAACCCTTGACTCAGCAACAAAGAGAGCAAGCTGCAACTTTGAAAGTCCTTGATTCTGGTCAGGGATTAAAGCATGAAGTTCGTAAGAAGAAGACAGATTGTCCTTCCATTATTAAATTTAAAGTCACGGTTCCAACAAAAAAAGATCAACATGCTTCAGTTAATTTTCCTTATTTGGTGAGCCATCCTGCTATTTTTCAAGTTAGCTATAATCACAACCATCCTATTGAGTCAGCACATTCTCTTTCTTTTCATCCAATTCATCAGGAAACAAAGGAATTTTTCTTTAAGCTTTTTCAAGTAGGTCATAGTGCTTCATCTGCGTTTCATTGGAGTGAAATAAAAATTTTACTAGATAATGATGATGATCAACTTGCATTTGCAGACAGAGCTTTAAATCCAGCAAAGTCAGATGCTTTATAATGAATGGAGGAAAAACGAACTAGGGCCAGACAATGGAAAAGAGTTATTTGACAATTGGAAATGGAAATAATGTCGTATAACCAGGCTAATCAGCACAATGGTGGTCGGGCAAGGCTTTTGGTGTACCAAGATTGTTCTAATTTACGTAATGATAGTGATGGGGAGTCAGAAGCAGGAAAAAAGCCTCCAAAAAAGAGGAAGAGATCACAACCTATGATTATAGCAATTTGTACACCACTTATGAGTAGAGTTCATCAAAACATTCAGCAATCCAGGGAGATGATTTTCTGTGATTCAACGTCTTCTTTGGACAGATTCAGTACCTCTCTTTTTGTGTTGTCAACTTCTAACGCCATTGGTGGATTACCATTAGGGGTTATAATTACTTCAGATGAAGAGCAGGGAACTATTAGTCAGGGCTTAGATCTTCTTAAAACTGTCCTCCCAACTAATTATGAAAGTGGGTCTAACAACAGTCCATCTATTACTATGACGGATGATTCTTGTGCTGAACGGAATGCTCTTCACGAGGCTTGGCCCAATTCTAATCTTCTCCTTTGCACTTTTCATTTCCTTCAAAGAAACTGGACCTGGCTTCATGATAATACAAATAAAGTACTAAATGCAGATCGTAAAGTTCTTATTACAGTGGCTAAAGGTCTTGTTTACTCTGAAAATGAGGAACAGCTGCTTGTCCGCTACAAATCATTCATTACCAATGAAACTGCAGTGAAGTACCCAAAGTACATTGCATATATTGTGGGTAATCATTGGAATCGGCGAAGAGAGTGGGCTGTATGCTTTAGAAAGCATCTCCTTGTAAGAGGTAATCACACCAATAACTATTCAGAAGCTGGAATACGTATTTTAAAGGAACTGATATTTAGTCGTGTCAAAGCATATCATCATGTTCAGATGTTTTCATTCATAACTGAATGTATGAAGCTTTACTATTGCCAAAAGCTGCTTCCCACAATCGATTAGATAGATATATTTCCCTGAAGTATCAAGGACTTAACTGCAGCAAAATTAGTAAGTATATATGAAATTGATTCAAAAGAAAGTATCTACTTAGTTAATAGTAAGACTGAGCGAGATGTAAAATATTTGGTTAATAAGGAGTTAGGTATTTGTAATTGTAGCGCTGGTCAGGATGGGTCACCTTGCTCGCATCAGGCAGCTGTTGCTAAACATTATCCTGTGACATCAGCAAATTGTATTCCTATTTGTCCTAAATCACGGCAAGTTTTGGCAATATTGCATTAGGTTCTAAAGCAATACAGGAATCTCAGTTTTATTCTTCACTTCATGAAAATAATCAGGTGAATTCATTGCCAGTAGTGCCGTCTCAGGATTTGAAATTTGATAGTTCTGCATGGGATTTGATATGAGGGCAGGCATCTTCAGAAGACAACCAGAAAACTTTTAATGAAACAGAAGAAGAAATAAACTCTGAAGATATTGTTGAAGGAATTGAAGAGGTATTGGCCGATTTAAAAACAAGAATTAGAGAGAGTAGTGTTGTGGCAAAAGGGACAAAAACTTTTCTGAGAAGATACAAGAACATGATATCACAGGCAAAATTTTCAAATGCAGCACTTGGTAGCGCATTGTATAAATTTGGCTGGAGTGTTGGCGGCTCTAAACAGAATACACAAGGTGGACATTTTCAACGTGGTCATCGAATTCCGATTAGTGCAAAAGCAGCAGGTAGACGTCGTGGGAAGAGTTCAAAAGGAAAAGGGAAAGCTTTAAGTGGACGTCCTAAAGGTGAACATTCATCTTTTACTATGAAACCTAGAAAAGAACCAAGAGGCAAACGAATGCGTTCATTGAAATCATGTATTGAAAAAGGAACTCAAAATGCTGGCAAATGGTAACTTCTCTTTCTGCCTCACTGTATTTTTATTCATTATTATATGTTATATATATACATTCATTTATTCTATCTTAAACTATCTGTCATTTAGTATTAAATTTCATTCTTTCTTTTTATTTTTATTTTAATGAAAAGCTTTGCTATCTGCCACAGTGGTATAACCACATACAATCATAAAGAAAAGAAAATGTACAGGGGACAGAAGAAATAAGTTTTATATATTCTACTAGTAGCCTTTGCCCGTTAAGTAATTGGAAGGCTAGGCTTCCGCACGATAGTGTGGAACGCGGTCATGGACAAAAATAGCGGTGACTTTATTTTGATCGCTCGATCGCTTGATCGATCAATTGCTGTACCGGTTGCTCGATCGATTGCTGGATCGATTGGCAGGTAGATTGATCGATCGATTGTTCGATCTATTTATGAATCGGACAAAAATAGCGGTGCTGTTTTTGATCGCTCGATCGCTTGATCGATCAATTACTATATCGGTTGCTCGACCGATTGCTAGATCGATTGGTAGATAGATTGATCGATCAATCGATTGCTCTACCGATTTGTGGATCGATTGCTCGATCTGTTGGAGGAGGATCTAGTGCTCGATCGATTTACAGATCGGATCAAGTAAAGGGCATAGAGATAAATTCAATTAGGTAAAGGGTTTCTAAGTACATGATGGTGAAAAATGGAGGAGCTTCTTGAAGTGGTAGCAGAAGGGCTGGAATCCATTGTTAATACTCTGCAGCCTGACCAAGAAATGGATGGGGCAATTCTTTCCCTTGAAAACATTTTGCACCGATTGGTGCACTTGGAAGCAATGTTTGAAAATTTGACTGCCATTGAAAGGGTAAGAGAAATGGTGGACTTGTTAAAAGAAGTTGAAGAAAATCGAAGAATGATAAGGGGAAGAGGAAGGCCAGCAATAGTTATGTCAGTTTCTGAATTGACCAATTTATTGGAGCTGCAATTTACACAAATCGAAATTGCCAGTCTGTTTGGCTGTTCCCCATGAACTATCAGGAGACGCATTTTGCAGTATGGTCTGGATGAGCTGACACAATATGACAACATTACTGATGAGGATTTGGATGATGTTGTGGCATATTTTGTGGCTCAATTTCCAAATGCAGGCCAGAAAACAATGGCAGGTCTTTTAATGTCGCAAAGTCACAGAGTACAACGATCGAGAATTCGAGAGAGCATGCTTCGAATTGACCCCTGGGGCATACAGCGTAGAAGCCGCCGAGTTTTACAACGCCGTCAGTACCAAGTGGCAGGTCCCAACAGCCTCTGGCACATTGATGGAAATCATAAATTAATCCGATGGAGAATAGTAATTCATGGTGGGATCGATGGCTACTCTCGTGTTCCAGTTTATCTTGCTGCCTCCGACAACAATAGAGCAAATACAGTACTCACACATTTTATCAGAGCTGTTACAACCTATGGATTACCATCTAGAGTGAGAGCAGATCATGGTGGTGAGAATATCCTAGTTTCCCGATATATGTTGAGACATCCTCAGCGGGGTCCAGAACGTGGAAGCTACATTGCGGGTAAAAGTGTTCACAACCAACGCATTGAGAGGCTCTGGAGGGATGTTTTTTCGTCATGTTTATCTCCCTACTACCACCTATTTCACAGCTTAGAAGACAATGGAATTTTGTCGCCTATCAATGATGTTGATTTATTTTGCTTGCACTATGTTTTCCTGCCTCGCATAAACAATCAGATTGAAAGGTTTCGTTTAGCTTATTGTCGTCACAGATTAAGGACAGAGCATAACCAGACACCATTGCAGCTGTGGGCTAGCGGTATGTTTCATACTTCAGACGAAACAGCAGTGTCTGGAGTGTACAACTGTGAAGCAATGGATGAGGTATGAATGAATGAGCTTGAGTAACCATTCTTATCCATGCTCACTTCCTAATGTCTAAAAATTAGCTGATCAATTGTCTATCTCTATGGTAATATTGTAAACCCCCCCCCCCCCCCAGCTATTGGAAGTCAGAAAATATGTTCTTTTTTGTCACAACAAGCACTCAATATCCAAAAATATCTCGTATATTGACATCTGTTGTAACAAATAGCTAGATTAACAAAGATGTCTGCGTTATTTTTATTATTTTGTTCTTTTAGGATGAACTGCAACAGTATGGCATAGATTGGAATGGACCACCTGCAGTTGATGATGACAATACTGTTGAAGTTCCTGCTATCTCTTGCCCTCTGCAGAATCAGGAATTGGATCTCCTGCGGTCATTTATCAATCCGCTTGATGAATGTGATGACTTAGGAGTTTCAATCTATGCAGCAACAAGATCTTTTGTAGAAGACTGTATATATGCGGTTGACAATTGAAACAAGAGTTGACACTGTTATTCACTATTTTCCATATAAATTCAACTTTAATTTCATCCAAAACAACTACCTCATAAAATGCTATTTGATATTCCCTTTGCTATTTAGGTTAATAAGCTATTCTTGGTCTCTATAATACATGCTAAAATGATGTGAGGTTGCAGGGGTAGGGGTGTGGTTGGTAGAGGGCAGCTGTAATGTTCAGGTATTTAGGAGGTTATCAGAGGTTAGGGCAGCTGTGATATTCAGGTAATTAGGAGGTTATCAGAGGTTAGGGAAGCTGCTAGGGAGAATGTTCATGGTGTAGTTGCTTTACACACACTGAGGTATCCTGGATTCAAGGATTATCACAGCAGCCTCTTGATTTCTTACATACCACACTATGTATGATTTTAACCTCACTAATATTTTTAACTTAAGCCATAGTTAGCTATCCAGAATAAACAAGTTCCCAATAGGTAGCAAAGGATATTATCTAGAGATTCATATCGAGGAATCTTGCTTATAAAGCTTGCACCAACTTACTTTTAACATGATAGCTAACAGTGAATAAACTAGTCGGTAATGATCTCATCATCTGAAATCCTTCATCATTTGCTGGTACCAGATAGCTAATGCATTTTTTTTTTCACTGCTTGATAGTCTCCAATAGTATTGATCGTGTAACATTTTATAGGCTAGGGTTTTTTTTTGTCATTGTAGGAAGAAGCCAATTTATTTGGAATAGGCTGGAATGATAATTATGGCATTGATCACTACATGAACACAGCATGCACTTCACAAGGAATCACATTTGAGTTTCAAAATAGCAGTTAGCTAACACACAAAAATTGTTTAAATTCAGTTATGATTTTGCGAAATTCATCATTTTCTTAAATTGAACACTGTCTTTGCTGTATCTAGTAGGTAGAGTTAATTCAACTGCACAGGTGGAAGATGTTGGGAAGGGGTTATCATTATTAAATGATAATGTAGGTATATTCGGAAATCCTTCAGGTGGTATTTCTTCAGAGCCAGAACAAAAGTTGAGGACTCTCTCCAAAGTTACTGCATCACAATCTACATATTTAATACATGTACATTCAATGTAATTTTTTTCTTGCTTGCAAATTTTTTCTTTATCCACGGAAGTATTGCTAAAACCATTAGCTAGCTAGTTATACTATCTAGTTTGTGTAGTTTTACTTTCATATCACTTCCTTCATAGCTAATGACTCACTTTCTTCTAAGTTCTGTGTTTCACCAAAGTAGGCTGCTATAGAATAAACATTACGATTTGATTGCATTAGCATTGATATTTCTGCAACACACCTTCTTCACATTCCTCTAGGTAGTCGACAAATAATACATATGTAAGCTCTTCATTCTCTTTATCATTTGATCCAGCTTCAGAATATTTAATATCTTTAAATAGTGTTCTGATCATTTCTATACATATACATAAGAAAAAGTAATTCCTGCTATACTGTTTTAGTACACACATATCAATAAGCTAGTATTACCTGCTGAAAGAGATTGTTTTCCTTTAATAGTGAAGAATTCCTTTAAAAGCCTTGGATACTTGGTTATATAACTCCGTGTGCCAAGGCAAGATAAACCTTCTCTAAACTGATCTATTTCACCTTTACTTTTGAGAAGCACATAATGGAGGGTAACAGACTGCATTAACCTTATTTTGTCTTCCCAAACTATAGCAGTAACAGGCTTATTGACTCCACACTCCATCAATTTATCAAAAAAATAACTATACACTTCCTTAAACTCACTCAATGTATTAGTGGTCATAAGCTAGAAGAAAAACAATTTGAATGAGTAAGCAAATTTAAATCACATTAATGAAATAGCTACTTGTCTTACTTTATCAACCATTGCTCTAACTTCAGAGTCACTTATTTCATCTGCATGAGCTATAACATCAGCTATGTCTCTTCCACTAATGTATTCATAGACAGTCTCAGAGAGTACATGAAACCCACCTCCACCTTGGACTAAACACATTGAAGCCAACTGTCCTAATCGAAAGAACACTTTTTCCTACAATTACAATGAAATAAAAAATGCTATTAAATCAAATAAGCTGATGATTCAGCCTACTTAAATAAAGTATAACCAATAGAACTGAAACAGGGAGGAACTGTGGTCTATGTTGGTTGCATCACATCCTCTCCCAGCTCACACACTTTACTTCTGCTCCTAGTTTTTCCATGATAACTTCTGTGCATCTTAACTGATGATGGTTGTATGTCATCCTATGTTGTAGTTGCATTACTAATTTAATTCATATATAGGCAAGCTAATACTTGACTCATTTCTAAGACAAGCTCTAATTAGTTTGTTTAGTATGCTATCTCCACACATTATCTAAGTGTTCTCTACTGTTAATAAGAACTTGGTTCTTTGAGAAACCCCAATATAAAAAAATGTTGCAGTCTACAATTGAATCACTCATTGATTGGCTGCAACAATTTACTAACCTGAAGTGCTATAGAATTGTGGTTGAAACAACCCTTGTCATCCATGTATTTTGGGCACAATGACTTAGCAATCAGTGTAAAATACTCCCTGGTAAGTCCACCAGTGTCGGAACCCTCCTCACCAACAAATTCCACCTAAGACATGAATTCCACATATTTTCAGCTACTATAAGTTGTAACTAGATCAAATAATACTATTAACCAATTCAGAATATCTTACAAATAAGAAACTAAAAAACAACAACAACAACAACAACAAACATAATCATGGAGTTACCTTCAATCTCTTTGTAGGATCGAACGATTTTTTATCTAATCTGTTGAGAGAATGCTCGACAACACTTCCTCTCCTAATGACCATAGGAAAGTATTCCTCTTCCTTTACATTTTTCTTTAGAATTGAAACTACTTCACCTACAGTACTAGCCCTATGTAGAAAACATTTAGTATTGTCATGTGCGAGTAGTCTTTATTGGTTAAGTACTTTGTTGGCTGATTGTGACACATGCAACCACACCCACAAAAATATCTTTGAGAAATGGGACCGTTATACCAGTAGCTGGTCCTTCAATCAAAATCAAATTACAAGAATTGTCAGATGTTCTCATTAGGGTGTAACCACCACATTCTGACAAAATAGGAAATGCAGTTAATATGTCTTGCAACTCAGCTGCATCACTATCCTCCTATTGGGCCAATTGAATCTTGTGCAGGGTGATATGTCTTGGTCACATTCTTTAAGACAGACCACTTCTTTTGTCCACACACCGACACTATACTACTACTTTTATACTTACATACTTACGTATTCCATGAAACTTCAGGTAAATCTGTATCGTCTGAATTGTTACCTGGGTCTAGATCCACATCTTGATTATCCTAGAGTTAAAGTTAAAATTTATCTGATAAAATCTTATGTACTAGTAAACAAGTTACCTTTTCTTTTTCATCTTCAGATGAAATCATAATAGGGCTACTGTAATCCAGATTATCAAGTATGTCACTCTGTGATGTGCTGGCAGACTCTCTGTGTATATCATGAAGGCATTTTCATAAATATCATCAAATTACAGCATTATTTTAACCTGAAAAGATTTAACTGAACTAGATCATAAATTTATCAATTCTTATCAGATTGAGCAGTGCTAAATTGAAAAACAAAAACATTTTTAGGGCCCACAGAATGGAATGAATTCTTCTGACTTGCTAAAAAAATTAGTGAGCTAAAACAGGACAATATTTCATTGGGAGTTTAAAAGGCTGAAAACTTGAGCAATTGTAAGAAAATGTTGCATGTGAAGACACTTTAGATATACACTTTATTACCTCATTTTCTTCTTAGAACATTCCTTAAGGTGATCTCTGAGCTCACTTACAGGTATCCTTCCTTTGCATTTCAGGCAAGATTCTGTAACCTACATTAGACAAATAATTCGCTAAGTATGAGTGTGATACAAAAGTACATGTCATCAGTCATATCTATTATCAAAAAAAAAATTCCATACATTACTAAAAGATGTTCCCATCAACAATGCTTCACATTCTACATACCATGTTTAGCCAAGTGTTTCGCTCTCTGCCATTCATTATCCCTATTGAGCCTGCCCTCCTTTATTCAGCAATCTCCAGACGTAGGTTTTTAGATTTATAAGGAAATGAAATCAATTTAGATCAATAAGACCTGTTTTACAATTTCCAACTAGCAGTGCAACGTATACAGAATTAAATCCTTGGACAGTAACACGAGCTATAGAAAAAATTTTGTCTAAAGGCCCAGGCTCTTTACCTAAAACGACTTTACCATACAATTTTGCACGTGCTACTATAAAACGTACAATACCATCCCACATACGTACGTACATGTGAACGCATCAAGTAAAAATCGGGAATTTGCAACACCATACCATTATGTTTTTTTTCTTACAGATCTATGCATTAATGTATTGGCTACACTGATGCAAAATTTGATGCTGTTTGAATGTGTAGTTTTAATGGATTCAAGTAAAATTCGAACCGTGTTACATACAACATTTTTAACTGGTCATAATCATCATGCATGAAGTGACTGCAAGTAATAATCAGTATCAGTAAAAATTATTGAAAATGAAAGCAGTGAAATTTTATGCAATGTTAATGAATGGTAAGTGCCGATTAGATGGTATAAAGTCTTTTGACATTTGTTGCAAGTGCTTGACCTTGGATTGGCTCAACGATCTTGTCTTCCCAAGGGCAACATAATTTTTTGTACGCTGATCAGGAATCACATTCTCATGAACATCACGACCACTGTTGACACGAATGGTTGCATTATCAAAAGATCCAGTAGCACAGTTCTTTCTGACTTTGGCGACAACTTCTTTTGTAATGGGATGTTTGGTGAATATGAAGTCATGTAGTGCACGGATACCTGGTAACTTGGTATATTTGTCCATTGCACTTCTCCAGTCACAAACTAAGTGGCCGTCATCAACAATGACATCGGCATAGGTGGCAACAACATTTTTCAGTTCTTCAGTATTAAAAACATCACTCCTATTGTAGGTCTGTGATATTTTGGAGAACAAAAGGTCGGGGGAAAACTTGGTATGCCCTGCTAATAAGAAAGAAACTCTAAAAAAGGACAGCTTCTCTTGCTGAACCATTTCGTATGCCCAAGCCATCAAGTAACAATTCTTATTTGTACTGGAGGTGTTATCCAAAAACAAGTGCACGCGATTCATCCATTGTGGCAGCTTCTCAAAATAGTCATTGAGGTAAGAAACAGTGTGATCCGTATTCTTCGGCCCTACTCTCTCATCAAAAAGATACACCGTTGATGTTTCCTCAGCATGGTTCACAATACCAAACACATCATGGTTAAGTTTCTGCAGGTAGTACGTGCTTCCAGGTTGTGCTGACAAACCCCAATAAGGTACAAGCTTGCACATCTGATAATCAGCTGAAACAACAAGTTTGAAACCGTTCTATAGAAAGGCTAACCGTGTCTTTTCTTCTTCACTCAGCACTGACTTCCTCTCTAGCTCTGTTATCTCCTTCCATTCATTCCTGCTACTCTTTGTTACCTCAATGTAGTACTTGTGGCTTTCTTGGGCTTCTTTTCGATGATTCTCAAGGACTTGTTTAGTGTCTTTCATCTCTTCTTCTAACTTTTTCACTTCGTCAGGATCAGCATTAGATGATTGCAACAAACGATTTATAGTGGTTTGCTTAGCATGAATCTCAGTTTTTTTGCGACTGCACGTATCACAATAGTCCTCCTGATGCGGACAGATTCCAACTTTAGGTCTGTGTGCTTTAAGCCAGTTATGGGACGAACCATTAGAACAAACACCCCCACCAGTTTCCTGCTGAACTCTGTTAAATTCTCCCACAACGGATCTTGCTAAGCGTTCCTCATAGTGAGCCACAGTAGGTTTAGGGGTTTGAATTGTAGCGAACTTGGGCAAAAAATAGTGGGTTGGTCCGGATGAATCTGCCGATCGGCCGTTCGGCTGAGTATTTGTGTCAACGAATTCCAAAAACTTCTCCATCGTCCCTGTTTTAGCAGAGTGTGATACCTGTAATGCATTACCATGCTTTCTGTGTGGATAACGGACCGCAACTGAATCATCTGGCTCTACTGTTCTCCACCACGTCTTAAATGATACCAGACTTTCGGAAGGCATTATCACAAACTCACCCAGATGCTGATCTTCGACATTTTGCTTTGTCATTTGAACTACTGGCTGCTTTGACTCTTGACGTTTGATTTTACGTTGACGGGCAAGCCTGTCCTTCGAAATTCCAAAGCTAGACCTGATACAGTTGTGACAGTACAGGTAGTTCCCTAGACTGTCAAAGACATTAGCCAGTAGCCATTCATTTTGCCTAGTAACATCACGATAGTGGGTAAACTCAGATTCAGGACGCTTTGGGACAGGATTTATCTTCTTCCTTTTCTTTAAGAATGAACCATCTCCTTGAAAGTTGTAGCATATCGAGATAGCACAGGAGAACACTGTGGACAGACACCAAGTCCAGCTTCAGAGTCAGACACAGAGGAACTTGTGCCAGCCTCCTCCAGAGAGCGTCTCAGTGTTCGAGAATGAGTATGAGGATGCCTAGCAATCCCATCCAGGAAGTTCCTACTCTGTTTCGCTCTTTGCTGCTTCCTAGTGACCTTAGGCATCCTACATCCACTGACAAAAACTGAGCTAACTAAGCTAAACTCACTATAGTGCCTACTCACAAAGATTTCTAGTAAGAGAACACTGACAAAAACTAAACTAAACTCATAGTGCCTACTCACAAAGATTTCTAGTAAGAGAACACTGACAAAAACTAAGCTAAACTCACTATAGTGCCTACTCACCAAGATTTCTAGTAAGAGCACACTAGTAGTGATGTCATAGAAGGTTGCCAAGACAACTAGAGTAATATCCTAGCAACTACTGAGTCGGTAATAAAGAATTCATTAACACTAAACTAAAATTGCTTTTTCTCAACATTTGAATAATGCGGTGAACGCCTGAATTTTACTTGATGCGTTCACACATACCATTTTCGATCAAACACCCCTAATAGTGCCTCACTTGCTTCCAATTACTTAAAAACACTGGTAAACAGAAACCTTAAAACAACTAGAGGTTGATACCAGCTAGTATTCTAAAAAAAAAAAAAGTACTGCCCTAGAATTATGATAAGCACAGCCAGCAAAATCCAATATATGGTATATTTGTTAAATAAGCTTGACTATAGTCTGTCCAGGTAGAGTTGGCATGACCACCTGATAACAAATCCTCTTTCATAATAGGCGACGGAACCTTTTCTTGACAGCAACTTGCTAAGCAAACAAATTTATGTGCCCAACTGCAAAATTTTGGCCGCTTTGCAATGATATCAGAGCAACGTTTACGCTTGTTAAAACTGGAACGATGCTCCTCAACAAAGGTCTTCTGGCTTGGTCCATTTCCCCTTAAGGCAGCTATAGCTCCTCTATAAGCTCTATTGAAACGATTCCATGTTCCTGTAAGATAAGGAATGCAATAAAATGAACTACGATAGCATGTATTAGACAGTGGCAGTATAAATTCATAAGGCAAGATTTATATCCATTGCATTAAAGAAGTTTTCTCAGTGATACTACTTACCCTGATAAATAACACTTTAATGTGTAGGCAACATATTTTGAAGCTAGCTATTTCTCAGAATTCATCAAAAAAAGTTCATTCAAATCAAACCTACCTGACTCAGTTTGAATAGGAGTAGAGCTGCTTGGGACTGAAGACAAGGTTCCCACATGTGAGCCAACTCCAGGACCTGATGGGGGATCCAGGTTCCCTGTAGGTGTGCTAGGGCCAGCCAGGGGAGTGCCAGTCACAAAATTAGGTGTGCTAGGGCGAGCCAGGCTAGTGCCACTAGACATGCTAGGGCCTGCCAGGTGAGTGCCAGTAGCAGGAGAAGTCGTATGACTTTCGCCTTCGCTAGAAAGTCTTGGGAGCAGCCAAGCCAGTTGCTCATTAGAGAAAGGTGGAGTAGCCATGGTATAAAGAATGACTACGTGTGGAGTGAATTGATCTCAAAGACCTTTTACCTGATCTGATCTATAGAATCAGTCGAAATAGATCCACCAATCTGTCGAGCAATCGATCCACCAACCGATCCAAGAATCGTACAAGCAATCGATTAGTAATCGATCGATCGATCAATCTATTTACCAATCGATCTAGCAATCGATCGAGCAACCGCTACAGCAATTGATCGATCAAGCGATCGAGCGATCAAAAAAATCGTTCGATCAATCTATCTGCCAATCGATCTAACAATCGATCGAGCAACCGGTACAGCAATTGATCGATCAAGCATCGAGCGATCAAAAAAAAGTCACCGCTATTTTTGTCCATGACGGCGTTCCATAATAGTGGGTGTGGTTTCCTATCAGGACGCTTGGAGAGTGGCGCGGAAAAAATCTAAGTCGAAAGTGGGCCCAAAAAATAAATTGGCCCGGTCCGGTTGGTCCGGAAACAACCGAACCGTCAAACGACCTTTACCCAATCGTTGACGACACTTACCGATGCTAAATTCCGGTTGAGTACAGGTTATCTGCGGTTGCTGAATTATGGCCCAGAATCCAGCTAAGTGTGCCATACCTAGCCTCCCTGAGAAGCCATACCAGCCTTTATCCTTCAAGTTTCCAAAGCGATCATTGGAAAGGCTAAGCCAGTGCAATGCTCAGCTCAGAGCCGTTGGTTTTCTACATGGCCTTTTCTTCACTATGACGAAAGTATAGATGCTATGTTTTGCCATCGCCTTGTGTTACTGCTGCAACGAAGAACCTCTTCCTAACTAGTAATAATGCAGCATATTCTTTTGTAGGTGGCATAGCCATAATCTTTATTATTTCTTCTTATTATTGTTGTCATTATTATTGTCATTATTGTTATTAGCATTAGCTAATATTTTTTTATATAGTCATTATTAATGCTACTACTACTATTATAATTATTACTATTATTTATACTACTACTGCTACTATAATTGTGAAATTGTAATTATAGGTTACTAAAGGTTATACTAGTTGGAATTTAAAAAGCATGCCCAGTCCAAATGCCATGCTGAGGCTATTGAAGCTGTGATAACACTTCCAAGCACTAGTAAGAGTTTAGATGAAAGCTTATTTTGGAACATAAGACAGCAAGGGAAGAAGCAACAGCAATGTTGCACTTGATACTATCCAGTGTACGGTTTTTGGCAAGACAAGGGCTGGCTCTGCCTGGGAATAATAGTGACGAATCAGGTAATTTGGTGCAACTTCTGAAACTGAGAGCTCATGATATACCAGAAATGCTTAAATGGCTTGAGAAAAATTCTCAAAAACATATTTCGCCTGAAAATCAGAATGAAATGTGGCAAACAGGTGGTAAAAGATATCATCACACTTAAGGTAGATGAGACTACAGACAAGTCTAACCAAGAGCAGCTGACTGTGGTTATACATGGGTTAGTGATTAGTTTGAAGTTTCAGAATAATTTTTAGGTCTTCATCATATGCAATCCATTGATGCATTGAGTAATTGTAAATGTTATAAAGATATTTTGCTAAGGTTTCAAATTCCTTTTGCTAAACTACCGGCCAGTGTTAAGATGGGTGCAGCACAATGGCAGGAGCAAAGTGGCCACAAGAATTCAAGAGATAGAGCCAGGGCAGTATTTACACACACTAAGTGTAGCTGACATCATCAAGCAGCCCGTTACAATGAAGGATTGTCTTGATACATGTATGGAAGTAATTAAACTTATAAAATTTTCTCCCAAACGTGAAGCAATGTTACAAGCATACAAAGATGAAAGTGGGAGTGAAACTTCTGGAGTACCCACTCTTCATCCAACAAGATGGACTGTCCCTGCAGAAAGTCTTGCCAGTATTTTAGACAACTATGAAAACATTCAGATATTGTGGGAAAGAGCTTGTGATTCAGGAACTAACTCTGAAATGAAAGCAAGAATTAGAGGAGTTGAAAGTCAAATGAAAACATTCAAGTTTTATTTCAGTATTGTCCTTTCAGAAATGATATTTCGACATACTGACAAGCTAAGTCAAACTTTACAACAGCCTAACTTTTCTACTGCAGAGGGTCATGCTGTAGCTATGCTGACTGTAAAAACATTACAATCTTTGCAGAGGAAAACTTTGAGCTATTTTGGAAGAAAATTAATATTAAATGTCAGGAATTAGAAGTTTCAGAGCCACAGTTAGACAGGAAGCGCAAGATCCCCAAGAGATTTGACCATGGAAGTGCTCAGGCTGAATATCCAGTATCAGCTAAAAGTGAATATAGAAGGATTTTTTTTTGAGAGTTTGGATTTAGCTGTAAATTGTATTCAGCAAATATTTGACCAGAAGGGCTTCACAATTTTTTCGAATATTGAACAGCTTCTTTTCATATGCACTGGAAAGTCACATAGTGAAGAACTAGATAAAGTTTGTGAATACTTCAATGATGACTTCAACATAAAAAAATCTGATTTCAGAATTGACCAATTTGAGAGAATTGTTTCAGTCATAATACATAAGACATTCAGCTGTTTTTCTGATTTTATGCAATGGAAGGAACAAGAAGAACAAGCAGCACATTCATGGTTTGTTATGCACAATGCTTCAAAAAAATTAATTCTAAGGAACACTTTTACTACTATTGCAATCGCACAGGTAATTATAATCCAAGAGGTAAAATAAACGGGCAATCAATAGCCAAGGTACGAGTAAATTCAATTCAATTTGCTCAGCTTACATGAAAGTAGTAAAATGCTTGAAAATAGGCTCTGTCATTCTCACTTATGCTTCCACACATTACTATCACCAAAAGCTATTGGGGCATTTACACCATAACTAGTGGTGTGCTTGAGCACAAATGGCGAGCGAGCCTTAAACTACACTATTGTTAAATATGATTTTAACAACTAACACTCAAGCTATTAAAATAAAGTTAGAGTTTTTAAATTACGTATGAGGTAAAGGGGTTTCAATGTCATAGTAACCGCTCCCGCAACAGTTTGAATTGAAAAAGAAGCAACAAAATCAAATCACGTTATTTAAAATTTTCTTTGTGATATTCTTAATAGTAGTTGAAACGCACAATACTTTCACACAACTGAACATACCTACGCAAGACTTACCTTCGTGGTTCGTCTAGTGGACAATGCATTTTTAAGTAAATACTGTTGAGTAGGGCTTATAACTGTGACAAATAGCGCATTAACTTTCCACCGCCACTAACTCGAATAGAAATTGAGCTCCCATAAGATTTTGAGTTTTAACTGCACCCGCAAAACAATTCAAAGCCGTAAACAATTCAATTTCTAAGGTGATACGGGTAATGGTCGCTAAACCGGAGGATTCTGGTTAGTGAAGTTTGGGACGGGGTCGAACGTGGAGCGAACACAAAAATACGGAGGGTCAAAGTACAAAATGACATACGTACGTCCATATATATAAATAAATAAACAAACATCCCCGATTTTCAGTTGTGTTACCCCTGTAAGTGTCTCGCTCGCTACGCTCGCTCGCCAATAATACTACTAGTACCACAGTGGGAGAAAAATTAAAGAACGGAATTACTTCAACCAGGATTATTAAAGATATTAGAGAAAGTAGTATGGCTCATGGAATTTGTCGAGAACACTTAATTTAAAAAAAGGATGTTGCCAATATTAAAAATCAATTAACTATAGATAATGTCAAGAGACATAACAATGATTATTTGTTAGTGTTGCGACTATAGTAGAGGAGATGAAATTTACAGAGAACAATGCAATTCTTTAATTCAAGCAACAAGGTGATAAACCTAATACAAATTGTTCATTACTAGGAATAGATGATTTTTTGCTTGTTTTTCAAACGAATTTCAAAAGGATATGCTTAGTAAACATGGTGAAAATGGTGTATGTATAGATGCTACTTACAAAATCAACGAGTATGATTTCCTCTTGATTACATTATTAGCATTAGATGAGTATCAAGAGGGAATTCCAGAAGCTTAGGCTATATCCAATCATGAAGGCAAAATTGTTTTAAAGTATTTTTTCCAAGCATTAAAGAATTTTAAAGTCCTATAAGGGAGACAGGGATGTGCTGAGGGTTTGTACCAAGGTGCTTCATTGTATCTGTATTTTCTTACAATAAATTGTTTTAGCTACAAATGTTTTGCCAGTTACCTACACCTATAACGAAATCTAAATCAATTCAGTAAATTCTGGACTGCAGCTAGACAGCACTATAAGCATCTTGCTGGACTGTTGCTAGAATGCACTAAGTAAATCTCCCCAGTGTGGGAGTTCTGTGGCCCACTGTCTCAGGATCTGTCCGTTTTATAATACCCCACTCGGACTGTATCGTTACTTTCCCTTACAAGGGGGCCTGACTAAATAAAAAAGAAATCTTCTGTTGAACAAATTGGCATATTCTTTGAAAAAGTATTGTGATATTTTGGGGGTTAAAAGAAAGAGAATAAAGATTATACGTGCTACAGTGATAGAAACTAGAACTACTAGTTATCATTTAACTGTTCAGTATAATACCATTGGTACTTGTCCTCAGGTCTTATCTTCCCATTCATATTAGCTATTGCTTCTGGTCATAATTTATAGGGAAAGCTAAACTTCCAGCTGATCAATGGAGGCAGCATGACTGGTTATAAGAGCGAAAACTTGTATTTTAACTCCCACTTATTCACTTAGGTATTCTCCTGGTTCCAATGCATTAAATGTGTAATGGGTTCAGCAACAAGTATCAACTCTACGCTGCAACCAATTATTGAAGAACTGAAAAAGAAAAACAAATCCTCAGTATACCATACAAGTGTGATGAGAAGAGGACAATATGGCAAATTTGGTCATATTACATCATCTATTAAGAAATCTATTTTATGGCACTTGTACAAATATTAGTTAGTGCTTCCTCATCTGTAAATCACCAAGCATCAAATTGGTGAGAGTTATCACACTATTCAAGTGAGGGGCTATAACCAATCAACTGATAATCATTGGTCTGAAACTCTTTCTTCATACTATTTTCTGTATCTGCACGTATACTTGCATGCCGATAACTGCACTGGCCAAAACAAGAACGGTGCAGTTATGCAATACTTGATGTGGCGAGTTTTAAGTGGAAGGCACAATAAGATCACCCCATTTCAATTTTAGTAGTTGGACGCACAAAATTTGCACCAGATTGGTGTTTGGGGCTTTTGAAGCGACTATATCGGCGAAGTCGAGTAGGCAGCATAAGAAGTATTGCCTAAGTTGTGGACAATTCTGCAGACTGCAACTTTTCCCAACGTGTATCAACAGAAGATGGAAGTGTAATAGTTACGACTTAGGACTGGACTGACTTTTTTTCAAGAAAAATCATTGGCATTAAGAAGTATTGCCACTTTCAATTCAATCATACTCTTCCAGGAATAGTGTTCATCAAAGAACATAGTGATACGACAGAACATGAAATCAATCTCCTAAAGCATCCATGGGCTCCAAATTCTGTAAATCTTCCATCTATTGTTCTTCCAAAGTCATTGTCCCTTGAACGTCAATGGTATCTCTATAATCAAATTCGTCCTTACTGTTCATATTTGGAAAGAGATTTGAATTGCCCATTGCCCTCAGTTCCGTTGCCCTCCAGTAGGCCTTGCAGTCCATTGCTTCCACCTCTTAGTACAATAGCTACAAACTCAACTGAAGTATGTGATGCTGAAATTTGTCCACCATCACAAAAGAAACAAATAATTTGTAGCCTATGTAAATAAATTGGTCATTATAAAAGAACATGCTACAAAACAATGACTTTTGCTATTGTACTTAACATATTACTCTATTTAATGCCCTCATATTAACTCTTTATTCCTCAATACCTACCACTGTTAGTACTAGATTCATCTTTCACTTTGGAATTTTTTTGTTCAATTTGTAATTATACAATCTGTATTAAAACTAAATTCAAGTTAGTGTCTAACATTGTGCTTAGTTAAGTAGTTGTCACAACAGGAAGTAGTATTACAACACTAGAATTGGTAGTACATTAGTGAACAAAAGCACACAGACTGGCTAAGGATAATTTGGGTAGTGAATTAGATAAAATGCACAAAGACTAGTTAAGAATGACTGTAGGATACTTACCGATTATTTTTTGCAAGGTTAAGCCTCAGCATCAAAAGGAGGCTCTACTCCTTGCACTTACACTAGAACTGACAACTGTCACCTGACTCTTTTTTTTAGTCAGCTGCATTAAATACTAGATTAAATTAACATTTTAGGTTAAGTGTCACTTTTAATTTTAAATATCAGATCTTTAAGCTTTCATTAAATTATTTGTTAATTCTTAAAAAGTTGTTTATTATATAATAATGACTTAAATTGGATACTACAGACTTAATATTAATTAGGAAATTAATGTAAGAATTGAGTTCTGTAATTATTTGCTTGCTGTAAATAGTGGTTGGGGCACCTCTCTCCCCATTTGTGCACAAGCAAGTTTTGTATGGTGTAGCAATAAAGAAAATTCGTTCTGTCCCTTGTCAGGAACTCGGAAGGTCCGCACCACGAAGCTCCTAATATACAATATGCAATAGGAAATCTGTCCATATAGTTTGTGTTTGTCCACTGTACCTTGGTTGTCCGTTTTTCTAAGGTCGTTGAAAGAGTTCCGACTGTAAATAAGAAAAGTCCAAGTATGTAATCTGTTTTTTTGCTGGCCTAAACACATCAACTTTTGAAAATGTTTAAATGAGCCACTTCACTGTGTGATCTAGCACAGGTATAACCACAAAACCACAAGACTACAAACTAATTAGAGGAACCACATATCCTTAATATATCTGCATACAAAAAAAAGAACTTTGGAGATTTTTTGGTTTCCCTGCAGTGGAATAGTAATAAGTACTATAATTAATATATATAGCTAATATATAATATAACAGTTGATGATATTCCAGGAGTTAAATGTGGGGGTTGTCTAAATTACAATTTCATGCACTGACTAAACTCTCATAGTTAGATTTCACAGTAGGAATTAAAGAGGACTCTCTCAACTTGAACTGAGCATTATGAACCTACCAAAAATAATCTTATTGGAATTGGAGCAGTAATAAATCCCAACATTTCAACCTTTCTTGGTTTCAAATAATTAAAATCTTGAGATGTTGCAAATGATTATTTATTACAATGTCAACCATGTTAAGAATCTTTCAATTTTCACAGTATCCTGTTCCATGCATGTAACAATAGAATGTTAATGATACATGTATATGTACCTGTTCAGACCAGCTGAGCAGCCCACTTCAAGTCTTCCCTGATGTGAAGGAACAGCCATCTAATAACTAATTATACTTATACATTCTTTCAGTTTGTTCATTCACTATTATAGTCTATTATTTTCTTTCATTTTACCTTGGGTATCTTTATTTTCTCAGACATTCGTCCAAGCGGATGTCGCCAATGTTCGTCATACCTGGATGTACGTCGTTCATTGGTGGTCATACGGTATGCCGTTTAACAAAACAGGAGCCACTAATTTCTGGGTATATTACCCCTAAATTCCCGGATATAAATGTTAGAACCCCCGATTTAGTTAAATCCAACATTTTGGATACCCCACATTTAATAATTTTAAAATCCAGGAACTTCTTAAATTGGGTATTTAAATTAATTTGCCAGATTTTAGGCTCTATTGAAATGTCTGGTTAGACAAGTACTTAAATGAGCCCTCCCAGTTTTGCAAGACATCGAAAGAACTCCAACACTCGAAGCAAGTAGGTGCTGGAAAGTATCTCCACGACTTTAAGGTTCCATCGGTGGGTGTCAGTCGATATGGCAGTATAGATGACATCAGTGCACACCACCAGTAGAGTTAGCGAATACATAGTGTGGGCGGAGAAGAAGATAAGAGAAAGTGAAGAGGAGAAAGATAGAACTTAGAACTATTATATGTGTTGTGTGTCATCCATAATTTTGTATATTTTATTAGCACTGTGTACTTGTGTTCATGTCTGTATTTATTGGTGTATGCGTATGTCAGTTCATTCGAGTTGTGCCCCGGATTTCCGGTCGACCCTTTCCCAGCGTTCCCTGCGCATGCGTGTCCTTGGTACATAAACCCAGACACGCATGCGTCTCATCAGTTCCCCATAACTTCGCAAAACCCCAAACTGATTTAAGACTCAGGGCGGGCTAGCTATAACTGTGGAGAACTCTGGTGGCAGCGGTCATCAGGGCCCCCAGTGTGTGCGTGTGTCTCTGGTGTCAACCAAAGGATCTGGTGGTTCCCCTTGTTGCTGGAGCTACTATTCCACAATTGGCGGCAGCGGTGGAGAATTCCGAACTCTTCCTGCGCCTTATCGATTTCGACTTTCGTATTCTTTGGCTCGTGCGTCTGCTGCTACGTCCCGATTTCAAACTCGGCTACTACGCGGCTGGATATTCGCTCACTACACCCTTGGTTCGCCGTTTCTCGTTATCTTCTTCCCTATCTGGAGTGCACCCCACGTGGACCTTAATTGGATTCTTCGCCCCTGGCTAAGTCGTCGTGTCATATTTCTGTAGTGTCATTTTTCCTGTCTTGATTAGTTGTGATTGTCATTTGTGGCACTTCGTGCGCGTGTGTTTGTTTAATTGGCTGAACTAAATTTGTGTTGTTTTTTTTTGGCCATAGACTCTATTACCCTGTTCATTGTCACTGATTTTTGTTTTGGTCATAGACTCTATTACCCTGTTCATTGTCACTGATTTTTGTTTTGTGTTCGTTCTTGCAGAACATCAAGTCGGTCCAGAGTGACTGGATGAACCAGAGAGAACAGCCATACAGAGCGTGCAAGAGCAGGAAGCAGACTGGGAGTACCGCCTGTGGTCATTCTGCGGATTCTTCTGATTGTGAGAGTGTTTCTAGTATTGATCGTAGGTCTAACGCTCCTTCTCCTGTGTGTCCATTGTTTGGGTCGCATGAGAGTAGTAGTGCTGTGCTGAATAAACTTTTGTCTGATTCTACTAAGGTTTCTAAGTCTGTTGTGTTTTCTTCTGGAAGGGAGAGTGACAATACTTTAGTTGATAGTTTTGAGTCTTGTGAGCGTGTGTCTTTGCCTTCTAACGCTCCCTATTTGAAGAGTTATCCTGGTGTTGAATCCTCCAGTAGTGTTAGTACTGTTCCATATAGTATGGCCGAAGACGAAGACTCTGGTCGTGACCTTAATGGGACTGGTAATATGAGTACTCCCATGTTTGACATGAAATCTTTGTTCAGAGAATTCTTTAATGAGTTTGGTAGGTCGGGTCTAGTTTCCTCTAGTTCTAGAGAAGGCTCCGGTGATGCTGAGATGTCAAGGCAGATAACTGCTTTGGCGCCTCACAAGGACGGTATGGACATCTCTAAGTATATTACTAAATTGGAGGCCGATCTCACTGACATTGGTTGCCCGCAAGGCAGATGGCGTACTATTCTCCTACAGAAATTACAGTCAAAGTCAGCTTCTGCTATTGTAGCTGGAATTGATAGAGAGACTACAGATTATTCGCAGCTTAAAGAGATTCTAATTGAGAGTTTGGGTTCGAGCCTTACTGGGCTGGGTATAAAACTTACGTCTGATTTTGCTAACTCTACTAGATCGATGAACCCTCTTGAGAAATACGTGCATCTTAAGTCCTTAACTGACTCGATTGCTATGCAATGTAGCTCTGTTGACGAATTACTCCTTTTTGTGGCTTGCGCGACGTATCGAGCTTCGTGTTCGCCTGTGCAAAGGTCTCTCATGGACCAGCGCGAATTCCATACCTTCCGTGACCTGAATAAGTTTGCCCTCTCTATCAATACGGGTGAACTTGAGAGACAGCCAAATACCTCGGGCAGATTTAACAAATTTCGGTCTTATCCCCCTAGGGAATGTTTCAAGTGTCATAAATTTGGGCACAGAGCTTTTGAGTGCCGTTCATCTGTCTCTGATTGTAGTCCTCCTACCTCTAGTCCTAGCAGTGGGTCATCTGGAAATACCGTGCATGCTAATGTGACAAATAGACCTCCTGGCATTGTGTGTTATACGTGCCATGAGCCGGGACACAAGTCCCCAGACTGCCCAACTAAGAGAAACTCTGATGGTAATGGTGACAGTGGTAAGAGAGCAGGTGTTAGAAGGAATAGAACGTATAACCTTAACTGGATTTCTGTCTCTAATGGGTCCCCCTCAGTTGTTGGGTTCGTAAATGGTTCCAAGTGCAAGATTGTACCCGACACTGGGGCGGAGATTTCTGTAGTTCCTGGCTGTCTGGTGTATGGAGACCAACTAACCGGCGAGAAAGTGAATGTTAAAGGTTGGGATGGCAGACCTGTTACTTTGGACATTGCCATAGTTGACTTTACGATCAAAGGCTGTTCCTTTAACGCCAGAGTTGCTGTTGCTCACGCGGACAGCTTGTGTGGCTGTGTCCTTTTCTCCATCCCTATGGAGCAGGGTATGGCTGAGCAGCTCTTGTTGGATGCCGCCTCAAAGTCAGATCTCTCTGGCTTGGAGGCGGGGCAACTACGTGACACCCGTAGCATCCAACCACCTGCTCAAGTAGGTGCTGGCTCTGGCATTGTTGCTGAGGAGGGCCCCTCTCCTACCTCCTCTGCTTCTGTTGCTATTCCAGATGAGCTTTACGATGTACGAGCCGTAACCAGAAGTAAGTCTAAGTTGTCACCCAGGAGTAATGAGAATGACAATAGTTCTGACTTGGTTGATGATGAATTTCAGAGACTGTCTGCTGTAGATGTTCCGTATGAACCTCCCTCTGTAGGTGTTGGGTCTAACGTTGGTTCTTCGGAGGTTGATCTTCTTAGTGGTTCTGACGAGGATGGGATTGGTATAAATAGTGAAGGTAGTGCGTCTAGTGAAGGGAATGATGGTGCAAGCCCTCCAAGTGAAAGTGTTGCTGATATTGATGTCCCTGTTGATTTAAACTTTGATATTCCCAAGTTGAGTGATGTTATCAGAGTTGAAGACCTTAAGTCTGCTGTTCTGGCAGATGACACTCTGATCCCTGCCAGGAAATTGGCAGTGGAATGCCAAAATGGTTACTCCTTTGTGGATGATGTTTTATTTCATAGTGTTCTCATGGATGATGTGCTAGTGAAAAGAATCGTGGTCCCCAAGTGTCATAGGCTTAAAATCCTTACGCTGGCCCATGATAAGTGTGCTCATGTTGGAGTAAGAGGCATGAGAGCCATAATCAACAAGAGATTTACTTGGCCTGGCATTCATGGTGACGTTATGTCGTTTGTGAAATCATGTGATGTTTGCTTGAGGGTCAATAGTCAGGGCAATAGGAAGTCAAAGATAGTAGAAAGAAAGATTGTGTCTGTACCTTTCGAATCCGTGGCAGTGGACATAGTCGGTCCATTGCCCAATGCCAAAAGAGGAGTGAAATACCTCTTCACATATATATGTCTGGCTAGTAGATGGCCTGAGGCCTTGCCCATGAGGACTGCTTCCGCTCCTGAAGCAGCTCAGTGCTTCATGGACATTGTGAGCAGGACAGGTATTCCCCTTAAAGTCCTCTCTGACAGAGGCACTGTATTTCTCAGCAAACTTATGTCCAACATGTACACTTTGTTGGGAATAGATTCTATTGCAACGTCGCCCTACAGGCCCCAATCAAACGGGGTTGTGGAACGCCTGCATGGCACACTAAAGCCAATGCTGGCTAAGGCGGCCGACACGGGCATAGATTGGTCTGTATTTTTGCCTCTGGCACTTTTCGCTATTAGACAGGTGCCTAATAGAGATGTTGGGTTTTCACCTCATGAACTTGTCTACGGCAAGAATGTTTTAGGCCCCCTAGACATTTTGTATCGTGGGTGGGCAAGTGATGATTTTGAAGAGTTGTGTGTGGACGAGTGGCTCCTTAAGTTGAGTGATAGATTGTCGTTGCTGCATGATTTGGCAGTTAATAATGAAAGTGACAGTAGTAAGTCCCGTGCGTTGTCCCTGAATAAACATAGACAGGACACGCCGTTGGAAGTTGGGTCGTTAGTGCTGATGCGCATCCCAGGTATGAAGTCAGCTTTTCAAGCTTCGTGGGAAGGCCCATACAGGATTGTTGGCAGGTCATCTAGGGTTTCGTATAAAGTCAGTAAAGGTGAAGACCACCCAACTAAACTTGCACATAGGGATAATTTGAAATTGTATGTCCCTCGTCCCTTGTCTGTAAACGCTGTCACTCTGATAGCTGAAGAGCAAGGCATAGATCACGCTTTGCTTAATTGTAAAGCCACACTTACGGATGATAAATGTCCTGGGTTTCGTAAGGTTGATTTGGATGCTGTTTTAAGTGACTTGAAAGCTCATTTTAGCGATTCACCCGGGTTGTGTGTAACTGGCACTTGTAAGATTGAACTAGTAGAGAATGCCAAAGTAGTTAACCTACCTCCTAGACAAATTCCAGCTGGGATTCGGGAAGCAGTACAGAAAGAAATCCAAAAATTGTTGTCAGATGGGATCATTGTTGAGTCCACCTCTGAGTGGGCTAGTCCTTTAGTACCCGTAAGAAAGAAAGATGGGAGTGTCCGCATTTGTGTGGATTTTAGGTGTCTGAATTCAGTGACTCCTTTGAGACGTTATTGGCTCCCTTCTTTGACAGAGATATTGGAACAGGTTGGGCCTCATGCATGTCTTTCCACACTTGACCTAACTGCCAGGTTTCACCAGCTGGCCATGGACGAGTCCTCAAGTGAGTTGACCACGTTTGTATGTCCATTTGGCAAATACAAGTACCTTAGGATGCCTTTCGGCCTTAAGAATGCACCCGCTATTTTTCAGGCAGTAATCGAAAGTGTCTTGAAACCTGTTTCTAGTTGCTGTAGAAATTATGTTGATGACGTCGTCATCTATAGTCGCACTTGGCACGAACATTTGACACACCTCAGACAGGTTATAGGTTGTCTTAGTGCCTCTGGCTTGACTATTAAATTAAGGAAATGCTGTTTTGGGCGCAAGCACTTGCTCTATTTGGGCCACAAGATTGGTGCAGGGTTGTTGGCTGTACCAGAACACAGGGTGTCCTCATTGGCAGGGTTTGCCAAACCTGTCACAAAGAAACAACTAAGGTCATTCTTGGGGACCGTCTCCTACTACAGGCGGTTCATTCCTAGTTTCGCAGACTGCTCGGGCATGCTCACCCCGGCTACGTCTCTCAAGGCTCCTCTCCAGATCGTCTGGACTGAGGAGATGACTGCTTGTTTCCGTAAGTTAAAGTCATTGTTATGTAGTGCATGTGTGTTGATTATCCCAGCTCCTGATGATACTTTTATCCTGCACACGGATGCGTCTGGTGTTGGCATTGGAGGCTGCCTACACGTCAAGAGGAGTGAACGAGAACTGCCAGTTGGGTTCTTTTCACGACAACTTAAAGCCGCAGAAAGAAATTACTCAGTTACTGAGTTGGAGGGTCTGGCGATCATAGCATCCCTCCAGTATTTCGAATACTTCCTGTATGCGAAGGAAGTTACAGTGGTGACCGACCATAAGCCATGCCTGGCCCTGCTCAATGGTACCGGACTTAATAAGAGGCTCCTCAGGTTTGCCCTCGCTCTGCAGTCGTGGCAAGTCACACTAATCCATAGACCTGGTAGAGCTCACAGCAATGCAGACGGGATGAGTCGGCAGGCATGGTCAGAGAGTGAAGACAACCCCGCCCATGAAGTGGATATCAGATTTGCCCCAAGCCAAATCTTGGAGGGGGGAGATGTGGGCGGAGAAGAAGATAAGAGAAAGTGAAGAGGAGAAAGATAGAACTTAGAACTATTATATGTGTTGTGTGTCATCCATAATTTTGTATATTTTATTAGCACTGTGTACTTGTGTTCATGTCTGTATTTATTGGTGTATGCGTATGTCAGTTCATTTGAGTTGTGCCCCGGATTTCCGGTCGACCCTTTCCCATCGTTCCCTGCGCATGCGTGTCCTTGGTACATAAACCCAAACACGCATGCGTCTCATCAGTTCCCCATAACTTCGCAAAACCCCAAACTGATTTAAGACTCAGGGCGGGCTAGCTATAACTGTGGAGAACTCTGGTGGCAGCGGTCATCAGGGCCCCCAGTGTGTGCGTGTGTCTCTGGTGTCAACCAAAGGATCTGGTGGTTCCCCTTGTTGCTGGAGCTACTATTCCACACATAGACAGGGTGCAAAGTAGCCTAAAATTAATTTAAATGCTGCTATATTGAAATATAACTAATATGTACATGTACAAGGAAGCAAGTCCACCATACTAAACAGATATTTATTGTACAATCTCAATGTTTTTTTAACAAGTTCAACAAGATTTGTACAATCTCAATTACAACAGATATGGAGTTACATAGCAATTAATTATTAACAGTTGAAATAAACGTAGGGTGTTCATAAATATTTCATAAGTTGTAAACCCTTTACTTGATGATGGTCCTACAATCATAATATATAAAGGTATCTTACAGATGCAAGTGGAATTATACAGTATTGATTCAATGTAATAGCTAAATAACCTGATTGATTGTGACTTTTAGTCCTTACACCATGTCCAATGAAATCATTTTTGGAATCTTGGAATATTTTTGGATCTATTTCACTCGCAGGTAATTCTTGCTCATTAAATTTCCAGTTAACAGGTATTTTGGAGTAACGGCTAAATGAAATGGGTCTACCAACACCTGCAAATTGCTCAGGAGGAAACACTCTCTGTATAGATGCCACTGATAGCAAAAATAGATATAGAAAGTAAGATATATATGTTTATACTCAAATATAATTTCATGTTTGCTAAGAACTAAATAACATTGATGCATGGATAATTATTTTTCATTAATAAGATGGGGCATTAATTAGTTTCAGTTGAAGTAGATGTCTACATTGTACAAAAATGATAATATTACACATGAAGTTGCATAGAAATGTTGAAAAATAATTATCATTTACACGTATTGAATCAATCATTTCAAATTTGCAAATTGGTACCAAAGTTCTAGTAGAAAATACTCTTCACAAAGAATGAAAGGGTGATAAATTGGATCATCGGTACAAAGGACCACACAATATACATGAATCTCTTGGAAAAGGATTTTACACTTTGATGTGTATGATGGCAATGTTTTGAAAAATACACAATATTAGTCATCTCAAGGTACCTGGGTACCGAGAATTTCGTGTTTGTATTATAGATTTATGAAGAACGCCAAGAGAATGAGGTTGTAATTTAATGCTAATTTTACTTGACACTAAATATTCATTCGTTGAATGAAAAAGAGAACTTTTTGTTTGTTGGTACATAGTCAGCTATGTATAGGCCAAGCACTTCTAAAATGTAGCTTTGCAAAAATTGCTATCACTACTTTATAAGTTACACAATTTTCCAGCTGAATTGTTTAAATGAAAAATATCTAGCGTACCTAACCACTTATAAATTTACCATTCTCTTGTCCAGCATAACATATTCAATCCATTAACAGCAAACTAACAAATCTAACGTTTTTTCTGATTGTGTCATGCAAACACTTATATTTGTTTTGTTTCTTTTGATAGACTTTGATATATTATCGTAATTTTGATGCTTAGTCATTATTTTTTAATAACTGCTATAGAAAAACATAAGTTATATATGTAGCTAAATACGTCAACCTCACGATCTTCATGAGATTCAAATTCTTTAGCTATTCTCCACAAACGAAAGAGACTACTACTAAAAAGCTATTCTTTCATAAACTTCTTGACTCGCCAAACGTTGAACATTCAGAGATACAATAGCACAAACATCTGATGGTGAACATTTGTGAAAATACATGTTCAATAGATTCTACACTTAAATCAGTTTTGACATAAGAAAGCAATTTTTGGCAGTTCTTATACTAATTATTAATTATTTGTGTTAGCTACCACTTACAACTTGTTGGCAGAAGGGTTTCTATAGTATAACAATTTCAATTTTATAGTGTCTCATCTCTGTGGAAACAATGAGTATCCTCTCAGCAAAGATGTGGATGTTGTTTTGTGGCAAGATATCAGGGCTTTATACAGTCAATCAGCACTGCCAGAGGTAGATGATTTGTAATTGTAAATTTGGAATTACATGAAGAATTTGATCAATACAAGAAGGATACAATTAAAAGGGGGTATAGTTGACTCTGATTGACGCGTACACGTGGCTCAATTGAAAAAATCGGTACACGTATCGAAAAGAGCTCCTACTAATGGAAACTAAAGTCGTCATGGCCATGTACACTGCTTGTGATCCAACTAAGTCTTCCAGTATGATGCGAAGGAAGAAAAATGGGACCAGAGAATCCATTACCTGTCCCGTAGCAATTAAGATTTATAATGAGAAGATGGGAGGAGTTGATAGAGGGGATCAGCTGAGGGACTACTATCATGTGAGGATGAAATGTGGGAATAAATATATATAACTTTCCATTTGATGTGGCAATCACAAATGCTTTCATTGTCTACCACTATGGTCATCCCAGTTAGAAACTAAAAATGAAGGATTTTAGATGTCAACTGGCAAATGAACTTATTAGTGACTACTGTTCACAGGCAACTGGGGAATATGGATAACAGAAGAAACTATCGATGGCTCATTTCCCCTATCCTACATGAATGAACAGAGGAAGAGGGGAAGATGCTCGTTGTGCAAAGAGAAAAAGAAAAGAACTGACACCACATGGGCATGCAGAGAGTGTGGTGTATGGTGCCACCAGGGCACTGCTGATGACTGTTTGCTAGATGGCATTCCAGAATGTAATATTTACCTCAGCCATTTATTTGCCTTGCTTGAAACTTCACTTTATCTGTGTATTGTATCTTTTATACCCACATTTCAAAATAAACTACACCCTAAAAACCTCACAATGATAAACAAAGTTTACCTATAATATATAGGGTGATAATATGGAGCTCTAAATCTTAATAACTTATCCACTAGCAGACTACTTCGTCCATGAATATAGCCTTCCATCAGTTTTGATAAGAGTCACCGTATGATTTACAAAAATGGTTTTGTTGCTAACAATCAATAGCGTTTTTTTTCTGGGAGATGGTCTGCCCGCCTTTAGCCTAACAGCGTCGACCTTTCTCTTTTTAGATAGCCTAGAGCGTACTCTATCTGCTGACAATACTTTCCCAAAGGCAATCTTCTACCGTTCACCTCCTAGCTCCGGTTTTGTGTGGACCCCACACTAAGATATAAATCAGCTTATTGTCCTGCGAGAATGCAGCCGTGTTATGCGGGGCGCAACACAAAATTTAGAGTGAATGAGCTCATTGAGTTTTATCCCTTTCAAAATAATCATTTGAGTGTTAATGTTATTACCCGATACATAAAACATACCTCAAATTAAGTGGAAGTAGTGTTGATGAACTTTGTGAGTCGATGTCAAATCTAAGGAAATCTTAGGAACAAGAAGGATTAGCAGTTTTTACTCTGGGTAAGTAATGCTAGCTCAATTTAAACTTTGCAGTAACAACCTAGACCCATTTTCTATTCTAGAACCAGCTTCTAAGAAAGGGAAGACAATGGGTATTATTGCTATACAGTGGCTTTCAAATATTCATAATTTGTTGGAAGTAAAATCTTGTACATGCAATTTCCTACTGTATAGTCCAGGATAAATATTGGGTGTTTCATTACAAAGTGGATAAAAGCAGCAAAGTTCTTAGGAGCATTAGTTGTTGCATATAGAAGATATTTAGACTGGTAGCCACTTCATTTTTAGTCTTTGTAGTGAATTTTGAAGACTTTTAAATTCTCACGAAAATCACCCACGGTTGCCCAAGAGGAAGTATCAATCGCTCAAAGAGACGAGGGAACTACAAATGTCGAAGTCAGAAATAATTCAAATGATTGGAAATTGACAATAATTCTTCCTAAGTAGTACTCAAATGTAATGCTGACATCCATAAGCAGTTGCTAAAGATGAAAATTTGTAAGTTTCAGGATAGCAAATTCTTCTTACAAGAGACAGAGATGGTTGTACATTCATCAACTTCACAAAGTTACCTGAAAAATCTGAGAAGCAGTGATTCGGCCAGCTCTGTACTTGAACCACGGCTTTTTTATTAGCTTGGCCTCTCGTAAGTTTCTCTAGATGTGATTCTGAAGCAGTGTGAGAGAATTTTTCTTGCGCACTAATCAGTTCAGTATAACTCATTTCGTTATTAGTAGGAGAATATAATATGCCCTGTAGTGCTGGTGGGAGATGTTCTACTGATTGTATAAAATTGCTACTATTGTAAATCTTCATTACTCGGACTTTGCTTTTTTAAGTTTTCCCAAGTATTGGTGGATACAACTGGAGTATGCTGTCTCCTGGAAATACTCTCTAATTCCTCTAAAGTAATATAAGAAAATTGTTTGCAAGCATTTGGTAAGGTTGATGAAAGCCATTTGTTTGGCTTGGATGTACATGATACATCACCACTAATTCTAATGGCAGTTTCCAGCCAGGAGAATGGCAGCAACTTGTGAAGATGTTTCAGCTAAACCTGCCATGCAAGTACAATGCCCACATTCGACAGTACCATTTGATTGTATGGCTACCCAAGGACGAAGTGGCAATTTGCTACTGCAATATGAGTGTCTTACTTTACCAACACGAATGAAAATATCATTAAAACTTTTCCACTCTGTTTCTTCTGCCCATCCATCAATAAAATACTTGTATGCTGTCAATCTCTTGTAATTCTTCACTTCTTCACAAGTGACAAAGCTTGTTGAATAAATCAAATAGTGGTACAAGTAAGGGTAACTGCAGACAGTAGTAACAAGTAAACACTCTTATGCTACTATTAAAAAAGAGCTGTTTGCCTGAAATCTGGAAAAGGATCACTTTGGTTTAGAAGTTTTCTCTCTAATAGCATATATAGGGATCCCGGCCTTGGAATAAAGAAAGCTTCTGTTTATAACGTTTTTTACTTCCCTCATCTTGAGCGAGTAATAATACTCAAGACCTGCGGAAGCGGCAGAAGATGTAGAAGCCATAGAAGCCTTAATACTTTTTGCCATGCAAATGTAACGCGCGGTGCGCGGATGACGCTTGTGCAACCGCTCTATTGGGTGATGATGTAAAATGATTAGATGATTTAACCGAGATTGAGACGTTGTGCTTCTGAATTACGACTTAACCCTAAGTAGGGCACTCAATGATTTTTTAGAGTTTGCATTTGTAGCAGGAAGAATGAATAGCAGTTGGAACAAATTGGACACATTTGGAAGTAGCACTCCTTGAGCACTAGTTAAAGATAACAATAACGACTTAATACTGTTTATTGATGGAGTTATTCTGGCTGAAGTTGACTGAAACAACTCTCAGAGTGGTCAATTCTGAAACCATGATTCTTTCTTTGGTCAAGTTGTCATTATACTGGATATTCAGAGTGGCACTTCCACGATCGGGAATCTTGCGCTTCCTGTCTTACAATGGCTCTGCAACATCTAATTACTGACATTTGACATTAACTACAGGGTGACCCTCTACAGTGAAAAAAATTAGGCTGTTTTAAAGTTTGACTGAGCTTGTCGGTATGTATGTCACCAGTTCTGTGCACATGCTCCCATGTTTCAACCATCAGTTCTATACCTTATCTCCCTGGCTTCAATCACCAGTTCTGTATACTCTTCTCACTGGCTTCAATCACCAGGACTGTATACTCTTCTCACTGACTTCAGTCACCAATTCTGTATACTCTTCTCACTGGCTTCAATCACCAGTTCTGTATACTCTTCTCACTGGCTTCAATCACCAGGACCGTACGTATTTCTTGGGTTCAGCAACCAGGGCTGTACCCACACGCCAAGACTCAGTCACCAGGTCTGTACTCATACTCCGTGGCTTCAGTCAGTGTTTTGAAGATGTGAGGTACAAAAAAAACAACAACATGAAAGCAAAACACATTACTCAAAATAGGGAAACACTTAGACTAGAAGGCATGTATTAAAATAAGTTGGTAAGTATTACCCTAACATATCAATTAAGAAAATAATGGCATCAATAAAGAAAATATTGGCATCAATAAAGAAATAAAAAGTAATACTAAATGCATATGGCATGAAAGAGAAAAAAAATAGAATAAAAACAAAAACAAGAATACACTGAAAATAAGTGAAAGTTGAAAGGAATAAAGTAAAAAAATAAATTCATAATAAGAAGATAAAGTGATGTATTTCAAAATGTCAGTCAAAGTTTGAAAGTGTCACATATAACTAGTGCCAGTTTCTTTTTTATTTTTAATCTTGTCAGCTATCTGTGCCTTTTCTACAGGGCAATATTGAGCTACAGGATAAACACCGGTGTCACTTTTTTGTGTTCACTCAGTTCACTACACTGGAAATTCCAACTAGTTCATTTTACTGCAGCAGGAAAGACTGAACCAATAGTAAATATTAATTTTTAACTTGAGATTTCGAGTAACTACAATCCAAGCAAGATTGAAAAATCGTTAAAAACCAAAATAGCAACTGTGATGAGATGTATGGGTATAAATGTACAATTGAGATGAAAAGCCAATAAAATGGAGTATTAAATTTTTATTTTATTTTACCTTGTGTTGGGTTTGTTTGGTTGATGTATAACACCTTACTTGCTGCTAAAATCAATCCAAAATGTTTATAAAATTGTAAATATGTTATTTGGGCCTTGTGTTATTATAGATAAATATAATTATAATTATTATATATAATACTTATAGCACGAGTCAGAGTACAATATGGGAAAATATTTTAAGAGCACGCAAAATATTTTCACGAGCCAAAGGCGAGTGAAAATGTGGCGTGAGAGTAAAATATCATTCCCATATTGTACGACGAGTGTGATAAGTGATTTATTGCTTCTTTGAAATTTTTCTCAACCGGTTACAATACAATTTTCATTGATTTTACTCGCTACGCGCGCTACAACGAGCGTACAATATAAACCGTACAATATGGGAGAATACAGAACGCTCGCGTGATGCGGAAATATTCAAGTAAAAATATCAAAGCTGCAATAAATATATATAATATATATAATATACACAGTTAAAATGGATGCTTAAATGACATCCCACATATTAGTTACAAATACAGTATTTGTCAGTTTTAATTGCCAAGTAACACTCTGTTAAAACAGAAAGAACTGTATTATAATTATGTAACCTCAAAATTATGCAATCACAAAATGAATGTTCAAGAAACTATTCATGACTCAATGTTATATCTTATAGCTGGGCTAGCAAAGTAAAGCATGAATGAATATCTAGCAAAATAGAAGTATAGGAAAACTCCCACTACAACACTATTTTACACTGTTTAATTAGAGTTAACGATTGCTAGATTGAGTATTTTGTTACACTTCATTATCAAGTTAAAGCACATGTATTTATTGTTAAAAGTTAGGCTTAGTATAATACAATTTACCTTGCTTTTGTTTTTGCTTTAGGCTTTTTTTTCTTAATTTCTTATCATCTGGAATACAATTAGTACAAAATGCTTACATTTTCTCAGCACAGCTAGACTGCAGTTTGTTGAAATTGATTTACACAGTGGCATAGAGATTACTAGAACATGAAAAATGATGTTTTAATACTAAGTAGTAGTTGTTGTCCAGGCGCATCCTGGACAGGAAGAGTGAACGTTTGGAACTGCATTTTTTCCCCTTTTGCCTAATTAACCTGTCTTATTCATACCTCACCTTTCTGGTTTCACCCCTTGCCTTACTCCTACTTGTACCTTATTAACACTATTTCGTACTAATTATTACTGCCTCACACACACTCATACTCTCTCCACTCACAAACACTCTTTGTCATTTTTGGGGCCCTGCCCTGCCTCTCTATAAAAGAGTCAGGGTAGAGCCTCCAGTATCTCATTTTTGTCAGTTTGTACTTTTTCTCGCTGTTGAAATTATAGTGCTCATTAAGTAATACTTTGCTTATTAGTGGGTGACTGTTTGTCTGGGATTCAAGGAAGGTTACAGTGCGAATTTCCTGGCCTTCCATTCCATCATAGTTTATTGGTCCTTCGAGCCGGATTGGTAGTCAGCTTGAATCCTTATCTACTCTACATTCGCTACACTTTCTTCTGTTCCAGCCTACGCCTGTTGCCCTCCTGGAACTTCTTGCTCTATAATAAGGATTGGATCCTGCAATCTGAGTTGCTACCCATCATTTTGCTACAACCTACATTTGAACTCGTTGTCATCGCTATGGATATCAAAAAGAAGATGTTATCGGCTAAGGGAGCTGTGACTAGAGCCACAGGACTCATTGACGAGCAGGAGCAACTGGAACCTGCTAAGCACACTGAAGCTGCACTATGAAGACTCACAACCAGGCTGAACAATGCTGAGGAGTCATATGAATCTGCTTACAAATCATTAGAAGATCCCACAGAGGTGGAGTATGAGGCCTACGCTGATTTTCAGTCATCAGTGGAGAACCAAAGAGCTCGTGTCGAACATTTAAAATTGATGCATACTGCCTATGCTAAAGCAGAGGACTTATTGGAGTTACTTGAGGATCTCCGGGCTAAGGCTAAGCGTGAGATAGACTCACTACAAACTCAATTCGACGAATTTGTGGAACTCACTCGACCTTGGAAAATGGCATCTTCACCTCAAATCAAATCTATAGTAAAGGATATGAGGAAAAGAATTGATCAACTCAAGAAAGAAGCCACTCCAGCTGCATCGTTAAGTGATTCTTCTGCTGCTGCTCACTGCGATGAGGATACTGGAAGCAGTATGAGGCAGGGAATCAAGTCACGAACTCTGCCCCTTCCTGTTTACTCTGGTGAACTGGCAGACTGGTGTTCCTTTTGGCGAAGATTCCTTGATTATCTTGACCGCATGCCTAGACTGACTACTGATGAGAAGCTAACCTTCCTACTGGAATGCATACGTGATCAATCAGCTTGCAATATTATCAAGGATGCTCTTCAGAATGGTGATCCCTTCGAATTTGTTGAGAAGAGACTTGCAGTCAAGTTTGATCAGCCACGCAAGGTGTTCACAGATGTGGTCCAGAAACTCAAACGTTTCACCTGAAATCAAATCTATAGTAAAGGATATGAGGAAAAGAATTGATCACCTCAAGAAAGAAGCCATTCCAGCTGCATCGTCAAGTAATTCTTCTGCTGCTGCTCACTGCGATGAGGATACTGGAAGCAGTATGAGGCAGGGAATCAAATCATGAACTCTGCCCCTTCCTGTTTACTCTGGTGAACTGGCAGACTGGCGTTCCTTTTGGCGAAGATTCCTTGATTATCTTGACCGCATGCCTAGACTAACAACTAATGAGAAGCTAACCTTCCTACTGGAATGCATACGTGATCAATCAGCTTGCAATATTATCAAAGATGCTCTTCAGAATGGTGATTCCTTCAAAATTGTTGAGAAGAGACTTGCAGTCAAGTTTGATCAGCCACGCAAGGTGTTCACAGATGTGGTCCAGAAACCCAAACGTTTTCCAGCTATTGCCAACTCCGCCAAAGGAGTATCTGCTTGCTTTGAACTGGCCACTAAATACTACAACATTCTGAGCAAGTTTGCTTATGGAACCTGGCTCAGCTGCTAACTGCTTTCTTCGAAACCACTCTGGATAATGAACTTCTTCGTGAGTGGCGGAAATATGCACACAATCCTGTATCTGTACCACCCATTCAGGAACTCGTCAAATTCTTGGATGAACAGACTCAAATCGTGGATGCCCGCTCCATGGAAGTTAGTCTACCTACTCCAACATCTTCCAACACCAGGCATTTCACGTCTAAACATACAGCTAAATCTGAGAAGAGTAAATCTGTATCATTATTTTCTGAATCAGTTACTCTGTGCAAGCTGTGTGGCTCCCCCAATCATCCCTCTATTACTGCTCGAAATTCAAGGAGATGGACGGAAGCAGCATCTCTCCAAATATCCTCACTGCATGAACTGTCTGGGTGCTGGACATTCATTGAAGCAGTGCCACAGCAAGAGATCCCGTCGAGACTGTGGCCAACGTCATCACTCCATGCTTCATGTTGAGGTTACTCCACAAGTATCTCAACCAACAGATACTGCAGCTGCATCTTCTACTGGAACCCAACAAGCTATGGTTGCTAAGCCTGACCAAGTCTCCCTGGGCAATCAACTCCAGGAGAAGACGTCATTGGTATGGATGTGCCAGGTAATACTGGAAAAGGAGGACGCACCAACTTGTTAGAGGTATCATTGACTCTCGATCGACTATGACATTTGTGACGGAGAAGCTTTCCTTTCATCTGATACTGACTCCCTCCTCAGAGCCTTCTGGGAGATAGAAGAACCTCCTTCACACACATTTCTGTCCTCTGAGGATGAGCTATCCATGGTTCACTTCAAAGAGAACGTCTCAAGGGAGAGAAATGGGCGCTACCAAGTCAGACTCCCAAGGAAGAACACGAACTACAAACGCGGGAATTCTCTCCGACAAGCGACGCAACGTTACCAAAGCAATAAACGCTCACTCGCACACAAAAGAAGATGGTCAGAGTTTGCTGAGGCTGTTCGAGAGTATGTGAATCTAGGTCATGCAGAGTTAGTTCCGGAGCTAGACCTATTGAAGCCAGACTCTACTACTTTCTACCTACCCATGCATGGGGCGAGCAAGTCCAGCAGCACCACCACCAAGCTAAGGGTGGTTTTTGACGGGTCAGCTTGGACAACATCCGGACATTCTCTCAACGACCAGTTGCTGACAGGTCCATCGACATACCCCTTGCTGGTCAACATACTATTACGTTTCCGTCTCCTCAAGATTAGTAAATATTAATTTTTAACTTGAGATTTCGAGTAACTACAATCCAAGCAAGATTGAAAAATCGTTAAAAACCAAAATAGCAACTGTGATGAGATGTATGGGTATAAATGTACAATTGAGATGAAAAGCCAATAAAATGAAGTATTAAATTTTTATTTTATTTTACCTTGTGTTGGGTTTGTTTGGTTGATGTATAACACCTTACTTGCTGCTAAAATCAATCCAAAAAGTTTATAAAATTGTAAATATGTTATTTGGGCCTTGTGTTATTAATAAATATAATTATAATTATTATATATATATTATATATAATATACACAGTTAAAATGGATGCTTAAATGACATCCCACATATTAGTTACAAATACAGTATTTGTCAGTTTTAATTGCCAAGTAACACTTAACTTGTTGGCTGTTAAAACAGAAAGAACTGTATTATAATTATGTAACCTCAAAATTATGCAATCACAAAATGAATGTTCAAGAAACTATTCATGACTCAATGTTATATACTTATAGCTGGGCTAGCAAAGTAAAGCATGAATGAATATCTAGCAAAATAGAAGTATAGGAAAACTCCCACTACAACACTATTTTACACTGTTTAATTAGAGTTAACGATTGCTAGATTGAGTATTTTGTTACACTTCATTATCAAGTTAAAGCACATGTATTTATGGTTAAAAGTTAGACATAGTATTATACAATTTACCTTGTCTTTGTTTTTGCTTTAGGTTTTTTTTTCTTAATTTCTTATCATCTGGAATACAATTAGTACAAAATGCTTACATTTTCTCAGCACAGCTAGACTGCAGTTTGTTGAAATTGATTTACACAGTGGCATAGAGATTACTAGAACATGAAAAATGATGTTTTAATACTAAGTAGTAGTTGTTGTCCAGGCGCATCCTGGACAGGAAGAGTGAACGTTTGGAACTGCATTTTTTCCCCTTTTGCCTAATTAACCTGTCTTATTCATACCTCACCTTTCTGGTTTCACCCCTTGCCTTACTCCTACTTGTACCTTATTAACACTATTTCGTACTAATTATTACTGCCTCACACACACTCATACTCTCTCCACTCACAAACACTCTTTGTCATTTTTGGGGCCCTGCCCTGCCTCTCTATAAAAGAGTCAGGGTAGAGCCTCCAGTATCTCATTTTTGTCAGTTTGTACTTTTTCTCGCTGTTGAAATTATAGTGCTCATTAAGTAATACTTTGCTTATTAGTGGGTGACTGTTTGTCTGGGATTCAAGGAAGGTTACAGTGCGAATTTCCTGGCCTTCCATTCCATCATAGTTTATTGGTCCTTCGAGCCGGATTGGTAGTCAGCTTGAATCCTTATCTACTCTACATTCGCTACACTTTCTTCTGTTCCAGCCTACGCCTGTTGCCCTCCTGGAACTTCTTGCTCTATAATAAGGATTGGATCCTGCAATCTGAGTTGCTACCCATCATTTTGCTACAACCTACATTTGAACTCGTTGTCATCGCTATGGATATCAAAAAGATGTTATCGGCTAAGGGAGCTGTGACTAGAGCCACAGGACTCATTGACGAGCAGGAGCGACTGGAACCTGCTAAGCACACTGAAGCTGCACTATGAAGACTCGCAACCAGGCTGAACAATGCTGAGGAGTCATATGAATCTGCTTACAAATCATTGGAAGATCCCACAGAGGTGGAGTATGAGGCCTACGCTGATTTTCAGTCATCAGTGGAGAACCAAAGAGCTCGTGTCGAACATTTAAAATTGATGCACACTGCCTATGCTAAAGCAGAGGACTTATTGGAGTTACTTGAGGATCTCCGGGTTAAGGCTGAGCGTGATATAGACTGACTACAAACTCAATTGGACTAATTTGTGGAACTCACTCGACCTTGGAAAAAGGCATCTTCACAAAGGATATGAGGAAAAGAATTGATCAACTCAAGAAAGAAGCTACTCCAGCTGCATCGTCAAGTGATTCTTCTGCTGCTGTTCACTGCGATGAGGATCAAGTTGCCGGAGTTGAAGTCATCAGCACTTGTAATTAAGACCCCACCTGGGGACCGAGAGCCTATCATATCTAAATTCTCATCCTATTCAACTCTAATCAATGTGTGTTCTTGGATCGGTCGGTTTGCTGCCAATGTTACAAAGGAGAAAGAGAAACGAACATTGTTACCTAACCTCACAGTGAATGAAACATTAGAAGCAGAAAGAACTTTGTTCAGAATTCACCAGACCACATTCTTTGCCAAAGATGTCATTCTCCTCCGTGCTGGTTCCAAGATTCCTCCATCCAGTTCCCTCTATCCACTACATCCCTTCATGGACGAGAAGGGTGTAGTTAGAGTTGGTGGGTGTCTCAGACACTCCTACCTTACTCTCAGAAGCACCCTGTGATTCTCTCCAAGCATTCCCATCTTGCTCTTATCTTAGTGGGAAATATGCACCTCCAATGTCAACATGCTGGTCTCTCTCTACTTATGGGCTTACTTAGCCAAAATTACTACATTCCAGGAGCAAAGAGTTTGGTGTGCAAAGTATCGAGATCTTGTGTGCCAAGACAGAGAGAATGCGCTCGATCGGCCACACAATTAATGGGTGATCTGCCCAGTTCCAGAGTTCGACCTTCTCAACTGAAACTGATTTTGCCGGACCAATCACTTTGAAGAATTGACATACTCAAAAACCTGTGTTTGTGAAGGGCTATGTTTGTCTATTTGTTTGTTTTACAACTCGGGCAATACATTTAGAACTGGTGGCTGATCTGTCCACAGATGCATTTCTAGCATGCATTCAGGAGGTTCGTTGCAAGCCGTGGATGTCCAGAGGAACTGTTCTCCAACAATGGCTGTGAGCAAGTCACGAGCTAGCACGTCTGTATGAGATGTTGTCAATAAGTCCAACCGCAGAGCTTTGTGTCATTTCTTTACTAATCATAGAATTCGGTGGTCCTTTATACCAGGGAAAGCCCCACATTTTGGCGGCCTGTGGGAAGCTGGGATCAAAGCAGCTAAAACACAGACATAGAGGCAACTCTCAACAGTCGTCCCCTCTGTCAGATGGACACCCAACCAGAAGATGGAATGGAAATACTCACACCTGGCTATTTCTTGGTGGGCCGACCTCTACGTGCTATCCCTCATCACTCTTCTGAATATCCCTCTACTACTGTACTCAGGAGATGGAACTTGTGTAAGAAGATGTGTGCAGAGTTCTGGGACAGATGGTCATGAGAAAATTTGCAAGCCACAAAATGAATTTACCGTCGCCCCATTGTGAAGATTGTTCCTCTGCTCCAACCTGACGAGGTCTGCAGTCCGCTTCCTCCCCGCCGGGGGGAGGATGTCCAGGCGCATTCTGGACAGGAAGAGTGAAAATATTTCACTACTTGAATTTTCAGCTACAGTCAGGTATAGTGCTAGTGAGAAATGGCAGAAGCAACAGAAGGAAGATTCTGTTAGTCAAATATTTCACTACTTGAATTGTTGAGAGTATCCTGACAATTTTGACAAGAATAATAAGAGAGCACTGAGGAAAAGAGCTGATTTTTTTGTGTGTGAAAGGAACTAAATTGTATTATAAGGCTGGTAAGTGTTTGCATTCCCTTAGTTAGGTTCCTCCCTAGCTCAGTTGTTTGTCATAGGAAAGGATAATTAGACCGATTGGTGGTTGAAGATATACAACAGCGAAAGCGGATACTCAGGAGTGTTCATGATGAGAGTCACTTTGGCATAAATCGTACAAGGCACATGATATCATCCAAGTATTACTGGCCAGGGATGAGCAATGATATTCAGTCATATGTAATTGGTTATTAACTTAATTGTTATAGCTGTACTTGATATAATTGATTATAATCAGGTATCTTCTTGTGATGTATGTCAAAAGAATAATTACAAGCTCCGGAAACCCTCTGGTACATTACATCCAATTCCAGTAAAACCAAAATTTGGCATCAAGTAGGAATGGATCTCATTGGGCCTTTGCCTGAAACACTGAGGGGAAATAAGTATATCGTGACTATAACTGATTATTTCTCGAAATGGGCAGAAGCCGGACCCCTTCCAGACAAATCTGCAAAAGGAATAGCAAAGTTCATTTATTCAAATGTAAAACTTTATATCAAATAGAAAGATTGTGTTTCACTAATATATTAATCTTACGCAGGTGATATGTAGGCATGGCTGTCCTTCAGTCCTGATTACTGACCAAGGTCGGGAATTCGTGATGAGTTATCTGCCCAGTTATATGCAGTCACAAACACTGAACATAAGATCACCAGTGCTTACCATCCTCAGGTAAATTTTCATTAATTCTCTACTAGCTACAATTAATGTACCTATATAAACCCTTTCAAGATACCTGGCAAAAGGAATAGATGATGATCAATGCAACTGGGAGTAAAAGATTGATACGGTATTAATGGGATATCGTTCATCTAGACAAGCATCTACAAAGCATTCGCCATATTTTATGCTTTATCAACAAAATATGAGACTACCCATTGATGCTGAGCTTCTACCATTTGATGCAAATAAAAGTGAAGTGGATATTGATTCTCTGGTGGATGACCTTCTTATATGTAGTTCCTCAGGAAGATGTTTTTAATTATACGTCTCTTTTTGCTTCATTTGTGCTTCAATATTGCATTTTGCCTTACAATTGGGATTGAAGTTTTGTTGGAAAACACAGCAGATAAACAAAGAAAGGGTGGTAAATTAAACCCTGCATGGCTTGGTCCATAAAAAGTGTATACCAACTCCTTAGTAAGTCAGGAAGGGAAATTCGGAACAAAGTTAATGTTAACAGGTTGAAACTGTATAAGAAACGAAGTAATGACCAAGATGGTGGAAAAGATCAACCACCTCTGAAGAAGCAGTATAGATAAGATAATGAGAATCAACGTAAGGAGCAGAGCACCAGTAAAGGAAAGGGTAAGAGCAGACATGCTCCGAGGAAGCAGCAAATTAACGAGCAGCTAGCAATAGAAATTCTTGCTGGAGCTGAGCTCACCGATCAACATATGACCTTTGCTACTACTCTCTTGAAGCAGCAGTTTCCTGAATTGGATGGCCTGCAATCTACTCTTCTATCACAGATAAATGCTTTTCGTCCAGTGGGATCAGACCGCAACTCGATCCAACTCCACCACACAGGGCAGTTCCACTGGGTTACGTCAGCTTCAGTCAGTGGCAAAATATATCTTGACACTAAATTCAGTGGTGGACCACTCTCGTCTAGTCTTCAAGTGCAGCTATCACTTGTGTATAACACCAACATTGTGGAGGAAGAGAATACAAAGTTTATTTGTGTTAATTGTCCTACAGTACAGCACCGGCTAGGAAGCACTGATTGTGGAGTGTTTGCAATAGCATTTGCCTATCATGCAGGTACAAATTAATTGTAAACAATTATTTTAATTTAAATTGTAATGATTAAAATTAATTATAGCAATAGGTGATGACCTAACACTGATGCAATTTAGGCAGAAGGAAATGAGGACACATCTTGCTGAGTGTTTTCGCAAAAAGCAGCTAGAGCCCTTCCCTTTTGTCACTTCCCCTGCTCCACATGTGAAGAGTCAGGTCCAAGCTACAACATTCATGTATATTGTGACTGTGAACTGCCAGAAGTTTATGACAACATGATTCAGTGTGACCATTGCGACTAGTGCTACACGCTTACGGTTAGGGCGGGGAGGAGTCAACTTACAATAAGCTTGCATGCATAACAATGTCCTAGTTGAGGTATAAAGATAAATATTTAAAGATTTAACAATAGTTCTCCTTTCAATTAGTAACAGACTGGAACCAGTAGATAATGTTTAGATTAGTATATTATTTTGTGGATTTTTTTGAGGCATATAAAATGTTTAAAATTCTGATCTTTGATGCATACCTATTCCCTCAGTAACAACAAACACTTCCAATTACTATTATATCAAATAATTTATATTTTTGTGTGTAACACTTTTTTTTAAATAAGGAATAATTTATGAAGTTGGTGTATTATATATAAATATATGTACCTGATACTATCAACTTTCCAGATGACACTATATACAACAATTTATCCTCTTCATAGCCATAACATTTATATTTTCCTTCATTTTTTTTAGTAATATTATACACAGTCAAGAAAAATACTGTACCATCAGTATCTGGCACAGCGTTGTCAAGTTGAATTGGTTTCCCCTTTTCAAATATCCAATGATGAAATACACCAACTCTGCAGTAAAATCTTACATGGTCTCCAACAAAAGCAAATTGCTTTCTAGGCCACACTCTTTTTTTCCTTATTACTATACAACAATACGAAATGTAATATAATAGTTTAAAATTTGTATAATATTCATTATAGGGTTTAATATAACTATAATTGGCAGCGAGGTAGCGAGCGAAACACTTACAAGGGTAACACAATCGAAAATCGGGGGTGTTTGTTTATTTAGATATAATATGTTTGGACGCATGTATGTCATTTTGTACTTTGACCCTCCGTATTGTTGTGTTCGCTCCGCGTTCCACCCCGTCCCAAGCTTCGTCCTCCGGTTTAGCGACCATTACCCGTATCACCTTAGAAATTGAATTGTTGACCGCTTTGAATTCTTTTGCGGGTGCAGTTAAAACGCAAAAACTTATGGGAGCTCCATTTCTATTCGAGTTAGTCGCTGTTTGTCACAGTTATAAGCCCTACTCAACAGCATTTACTTGAAAATTCATTGTCCACTAGACGAACCACAAAGGTAAGTCTTGCGTAGGTATGTTCTGTTGTGTGAAAGTATTGTGCGTTACAATTAAAGAAAACTTTAAATAACGTGACTTGATTTTTTTGCTTCTTTTTCAATTCAAACAGTTGCGTGGAGCGGTTACTATGGCATTGTAACCCCTTTAACGCATACGTAATTAAAAAACTCGACTTTATTTTAGTAGCTTGAGTGTTAGTTGTTAAAATCAATCATTTAACAATAGTGTAGTTTAAGGCTCGCTCGCCATTTGTGCTCAAGCACACCACTAGTTAGAAGCTCGGGCGAAATTTTTGACGTACGCTCGCTCGCCATTTGTGCTCAAGCACACAACTAGTTATGAGAGTCAGTTTACCGCAAAGGTAAGTCTGTGTAGGTGCATGTCCAGTTGTGTCAAAGCATTGTGTGTTACAACCACTACTTTGCTAAAGAATATCACAAAGAAAACTTTTAAATGACGTGTATTGTTTTGTTGTTGTTGTTTTTCCTTCAATTCAAGCAGTTGCAGAGGGTTGTTACTATGGCACTGAAATCCCTGCGAAATAAAAAAACTGGACCTTATTTTCAGTAGCTTCAGTGTTAGAAGTCAAAATCATTCATATAATAATTGTATAGTTTTTAGGCTCGCTGCCATTTGTGCTCAAGTAAATCACTAGTAACCTTTATAATCTTTATAAAGTGTTTTTCCCTAATAACTTCATAGTCACCAACTAGCCTGTTGTGAAAGCATGAATTTTGGTAGTATTATGGGTAGGGCACAGGACCCCAGTGCTTTTGGGTTTCATGGTTTGTACCACTTTTCTGGTAGAGGCTAGGCACAAATGGCCTATATGTAGGAGCACTATTTTCTGTAAAAGTGCTGATTGAAATTTTGGGGGAGAGTGATAAGGTAACCTTTTTAACATACCATAAACTGCAAGTAAGCTAAATCCTCTGAAAGTGTATCCCTCATCAGTCATTCCTTTACAAATGTAATTGCCCTGAAGCTTATGTTTCATCTTAGGAAATATTAACTGGTGACGTTTGGAAATGACCTTTTTTTCATCCAACAGGGACCATGTGACTGGTCTAGTAGTATTGCATTTCAACACAACTCTTTTATTTTCTTCAGAGAAAGTTTTATAAGGAACAATGAGATCATAGCCTGTGCATATTTCGGAGGTAAATGAAGATAAAGATCAATTGCACAATATCTTGTTTAATTTGTCAAAATTTAAGGAAAGTTACAAATCATTGCAATAATATGTACATGTATCCTTATTTTCATTATGTAAATATCATTTTACTCATAATTTAATTGTAGGAATAGTTAGTGGCAGTATTAAAGTGTAATTAAAACTGTCATAGTAATATATCTCAGATATGTAAAGACCAAGAACACAGCTAATTTAAGAACTTCTTAAGGGTGCTCTCACATAGCAACGCCTGGGTGCCCACTCCAGCTGAATAATAGCGCGTTATCTACCACTAAGTCAAGCCCCACTCTGTAACAAATTAGTGCCCACGAAATGCAGCTGTGCCTCACCCACCACTACGGGGCGTACTGATAGGGCGGGGCGGGGTAAAAAAATTCTCGTGCTCTAAAGTAATGGATCCAGAATCTTCTCTTGCTTACTGCTCAGGAATGGACTAACTGCTATGGTTCAAATTTAGTCAGGGTTTAGGGCCACAAGGGGTTGACCCTATAACGTTGAGATATTTTAATGTAGGAATTTCACTGAAATAATCGACAATAGTTCAGTGGTAAGGTGAGCAGATAGAAAAGTAAAATCAAATTAAAAAAAAACTCAACGTTATGGCATGCACGCACGGGTAAATAAATGATATACAAAAAATCAGCTCCTAAACTACGGCGGTAGCCGTGCAGTACTGCCAAGAAGTCCATAATGGTGACGGGGTATTTCTTGAGATGCGATCGACTTCCAGTCTTCATTCTCGGTAGGTGTTTTCTCCTAGCAGTACTTGCTGGCCTGCATAAATAAAATAATTCGGGGGGGAAAAGCAGAAGTAAGTTTAACAGGCCCTAGCAACCGTGGCCTATTTGGCGGGTTTTTCGCGCTCAAAGAGTGTTTGAGCACCCTTAATAAAAAGATACACAACATCATGTAACACATCAGTGTCCTTACTGTATACTCTATAGTCGATCACTGCCAAAAAATAGGCAATTTCTTGTACCAAATAACCATAACAAAAATAGAAACCAGCATCTTTCCACGTCACATTATGAATTGTCATATTTTGTTCATGGGATATTGGTAATGATCTGGGATAGGAAAAAGAGCGCTCAAAGTACCAGTTCACATGATCCCTACTATGGCAACGGAATGTGCTATTGACAGTGACACCTGCTCTATGTACAATATGACTAGTTTTATCTAAAACCAAAAAAAAAAGTAAATAAATTCTTAATATAGAACAATAACAAAGTAACCTTTCTTTAAACTTGCATCAAAACATTAATTATACTGCTTTAAGAATTTAGAAAATATTTTTACCTGCGTAATTGAGCAATAATTTTGTTGCTTAACTCACTCATAATGAAGTGTGAATGTTTAGTGTTCAGTTAACTATAGTATGTCCACGTTGAGTTGGCACGACCACAAATGTGGCAAAAGAGGAATGCGCTTGGCGAAAACCAGAAACCAATTAAGGTCACATGACAGTAGTAGCTCAAACCCGGCGAAAACGTCGATGCCCACAGTAAAAACGGGGGGGGGGGGGGGGGGGGGGGTCCAAGGTGCGCATTATTACCGTACATTTACTTGTTGAAATGAAAAGAAGCTATGACTGACAGTTTCTTCCGCAGTTGTATTCAATATATGGCCCAGTTATAAATAATCACCCGTATTTTATAGTTCGTAGAGCGTCTAGCTGTGCGCTAAAACTGGTTGAAGGTTATCAGGAGCTACTAATGTAGCACAAAGCTTAGAGGAAACGAATCACAGGACCACGGCTGACGCCTCCTCAAGTAAGTCTGATTGTTGTGTGCTTATAAGAGAGTATTTAAACTCTATTCTTATTTTATTGGTGTGATCAATTTCTGAAGTACTCTACAGTAATGTGAATAATCCAGTGCATCACCTACACCTTTAGCTATTGCCATACACATTCCAGTATTACTTTGTCCATCACACTGAATAATTCATATCATTTTATTCATAATTTTACCATACTTTCTATCTACTCTTCAACTTTTTAATTATACAAAAAAATTTTAATAAATGGCCCTATATAAACAGGTATGAAAATCTGAGTGACAAGCAACCCATGGTTACAAACTTACCTCACATTGTAGCTTGCTCTTGTTATGTAGCCTTGAATAGCATCAAAGTCCTGAGCCTAAAATGAACCAGAATGTCAAGCAGAAGGGTAGAAACGAAGTCACCAAACTACGACTGCGTGGTTGGCCCGGTTTGAGCGCGTGACTAAATCCCGCCGCGTGTAGGGCCGGAAACGTGTTGTTTTATTTATTCCCATAGACTTTTCTATTGAATTTTAGAATTTTTTAAAGGGAATTTTCTGGACCGCTTCGGCACGAGCTTTTGAATGATACTAACCCAGGAAGCGTAGCTACTTCCGTTCAATAATTATTAACGGTTTTTACCGCGCCAACACAACTTGGACATACTATAATAAATATTAGGCAATTACTAAAGTCGTATAGGGGTATTAGATTTTCAGTGAAAATCACTGAATTACAATGATAATAATGAAGCACCAAAGGTGCGAACCCTCAGTGCTATTAAACACTACCAAGCTATTATAATATAATCTCCTTCCAAAAGAACAAGCAATCTGTTAGCTATTTTAAATGAGGTATCAAAATAGCTCAACCAATGTAAATGGTACTTGGAAACGCTGTCTTCTTAAGAGAAGAAGCTAAACTAGCCAGAAACACTCACCGGTATATATTTTCAACGCGAAACTTTACTTCTTTCAACTCCGTTAACTTCCAGGAGTAACGCTTAGGAGCCTGAGCATAAAGCTAAGTACACTGCTGGATGCAGAAATCATTTGTCACGTGGTTATGACGTGACGCTAGGGGGCGTTGCCCATATAAGCTGGTACCTACACGGTGGTAAAAGCTTCGCTTTTTCTCAATAATAGCCCGAAATTAAAAAAAAGTAGCACAATAGAACGGTCTCAAATCTTCGTCCTGAGTAAGTTCATACCTAAATCAATTGTCTTCGTCCTGAGTAAGTTCATACCTAAATCAATTGTTAATTGTCAGTAATCTCCTAAATCAGAGCGTGACAGACAAACGAACAGACAGACAAACAGACAGACAAACTGTCAGGATGAATACTGTAATCCTCTCCGTATTCGCGCTGAGCGTTAACAATATAATAGGCTTGTGGGTCAGTAACGACGACGACCGACGGTGTGCATATTCGTGAAAAATTCATAAGCTTTGGACAGATTGGTAGGGCATCGATATCTCACGGTATGTAAAGTGTCCACACATTCCGTAGAAATTACTGGTTACTTCTATAATGCTGGTGCAACAGACGATGAAAGGCGGTGTAGGTTTTTAAAAGGGAGGGGAAAGTAAGGAAGAGAAGGTAGGTAAAAGGAAGGTGGAAGTATGAAATAGAAGACAAAAGTTTCTCAAAGTAGGACAGAAATTCAGAAGCAGGAGAGATGTGAAAAGGGGACTCTGTGACTCAGAAGAAGATCTGAAAAAAGGAGAGATGGGGTATAAGAAAAGCTCAGATAGTTCAGAAAAAAAAGAGATAAGGAGAGGAAAACTTATGTAAATTTAACCAATGTAGAGAATGGTAACTGAGCCAGATAACTTGTTCTACTGCATTCTTACTTTGCAATACGTCAAGCACCACTATGTGGTGGGGTACTTGCAAGTATATTAAATAATAGTCCTTTAGGATAGGAAAGAAAGCATTGTAATTATTCTTTTACAAGTCACATAGCTTAAAACTCTCGAATTAGGTATAGAAGTTGAAGTAGTCTTAATTAGTCTAGCGCTGAAAATAGTATTCTTATAGACTAAATATCTGTGTATTGCTTACACACATTAGCTTGGTTTCCTACAGAGCAGATATAGTTTAAAGTACTACACATAAATAGTTTCCATTATTATCTTACTACTATACTCACATCACTTTTACCTGCAACTAATAATTGTCCAGATGCAGAGACAGGATGTTCAGCTTCTGTATCTTCTTCACAAATATAATCCCCACTGTCTAGCTCAGTGACATTGACCAAATTCAATACCAGATTTGTCTCATTATGAAGAACAATTGCATTTCTACTCCATATAACTGGAAGTGCAGCATAACATACAAAGTACACATCGGATCCAGTCAAAACTACTTGATGTTCAGGATACAGGGTGCCCAAGCTTACTGTATTCATAAATAATAGACATATTACCCAACTATAATCATGAATAATTTTAATACTTTTTCACTTTAAGGTGTTAAATACTAATCACTCATAGTCTAAGAGTGCAGTTTGAAGTTAAGAAATCCAAATATAATGCCTCAAGGAAAACTACTTCAATTTCTTAACATAACTACATATTCTGTGTTCTTCTTGCCATTTCATACATATAATAATGTTTGAAAGCTACATACCTTCAATAAAACAGCTGAAAGTAAATAATAACTGTTATTGGTACATCACATCACTAGAAAAAAAAAGTGAAGCTGAACGATACGTATATAATATATATAAATGTATATATATATAACATTATATATATTCTGGATTAATACGGTCTGTCGTGGGACATTTTGCTGCACTAGAATGCTATGCTTTATATCAGACAAAAGCATAAACTTGTCGGCAATTTGACGGCCAAAGTGATCAGATCTGGTTATAATCTTACATTTTCAGTTACACTTTTCTGGCATATCGGTTAGATATTATAACTCTTTATACAGTCCTTCACAGTTCAAAGCAGCTATGGGTCAATCCCAGAATGGGCACTTTATTTCCTTTTCTTTTTATTTCCCTCCCTTTTCTCCTTTCTTTTTCTAGGTACTTTTCTTTTCTTTTTTTCCCTTTTCTCCTTTCTTCTACCCTTTTCTATATTCTTTGCACTCTTACTTCTAGTTTTAATTGATAATTAGTTTGTTGCTGTTTTTGTTTTTTTTCATTCCAGATTTATTTTCCCCATACATTAATGCATCTACCTCAAACTTTGTTCACATTTTGACTATATTATAATTTGATCCAGTGTCCATGTTCAATAATTACATATGCTACACTTGGCAACATAGCCCAACAATACACTTCAGCATTAACTCTCAGTGACTTACTACACTCAAAACCAGCTAAGGAATTGAACAAAAAACTTTCACAAAACACTTTTTTTAACAGAACTATTGACACAATAATCAATTCTTTAAATACGATTGATCAACAACATGAATTAATCTTACTCATTTTGAAGCCTATAAACCAATACAAATATGTAATATATGTCCTGCCACAGTCTGTACAGCAAAGAAAATATTATGTCGTAACATTTGTCCTACCAAATTTTTTAATGTCAGACCAAGCTTAGTATTATTCTGACATTAATTGTCTGAGCATTAACGAAGTTATAATCCACAGTATATATATATATATATATTATGTATAATACATATATATGTATAATATATATTAGTTGATGATCAGAATCTCCAGATTTTGACCAATAAGAGAATGAGGTGGTCAGTTAGAATTTATATGACTGGTGGAATAGCACTCCACTTAGAGCTATTTAATAGCACATGCAATATAGTTGATGTCGGTATCCTCAATTTTTTTGCATAGATTATACTCTTCCATTAGAACATTGTGAGGCTTAGCTTTCAATCACTTATGTGTAAATTACTATGAACCATTTAGGAACAATTTATAATAATGAAAATGCATACAACTACTGAAATATATCCCTGACAAGTCATTAACAGGTTTATCAATCAACTTTCTAGAAGACTTATATCACTTCTCAACACTATATTGACCGATTGTATCATTTTGCTAACAAATGTTCACATTTCTATATCTTTAACCTGTCACATACTTCTACATGACCAGAATATTGAAACAATTAAACATTAGTATCACCACATTTCTTTTTTAAAAATGTGTCCATTTCACCATTCATTTTTACAGCCTCACCCCTCAATATACAATTACTGGATCAGCCCCTTATTAATTATTTCAGTGATACTCTCTGTTTTGATAGGCAGCTTCTATTTACAGTAATTGCAACCCTAGTTTTCATTTGATCAATGCTATCTTACTGTGTTTATTGATTCCTTTACTTCCCTTAGTTTTCTTGTTTCCAAGGAGCACCTTTGTATACGCTATAAAATAATTAAATATTATTAAATTAATGAGTATTGACCTGATATGCTGCTTACCTGCTATTACAAAAAGAAATAAGAAATAACACTTCATAGTAAGTTAATGGAATTGTTAGTCTCGGACTACACAAGAGAATATAGGTTCCCTTAGCACACCTTGTACAAGATTATTCTAATATTTAAGAACAATAACATTGTTAAACAACATGAGTTAGTGGATCAGTTAACAGTACTGGTCGATCGACACCAGAAGCGTCTAGAAGCTCGAAGTAGTGAACTGCTCAGCGGTTGGATCAGTTAACAGTACTGGTCGATCGACACCAGAAGCGTCTAGAAGCTCGAAGTAGTGAACTGCTCAGCGGTTTTTATGATTTCCGGTTGACAACACGGTTCGTAACACAGGTTCCATAACACGAGTTCTATAACACAGATTCCATACCACAGATGTTCCATAACACCGAGGTTCCATAGCACCAATGCTCAGCGGATTTTGTTTATTATAATTATAGTTTGGAAAAATAGCACTAGATTCATTGTAGATTAACGTGAACATGATTAAGGTAAACCATACCGATAATTTTTCTGAGGACTCCCAGTTAAAATGCGTGGAAAGTGAAAATAACATTTAGAAGTAAAAAATAGTTCAATGAGATTGCAAAAAAGTTCCCAATGGTAAAACAACAACAAAAATTTAGCCAGCACAATTCACTTTGGATGTATTAACAAACCTAATTTACCTTGGCATAAAAATAGTTTCAGGACCCTCAACAAAAATTACTGTTCGTAGTTTGAGTGATACAAAGCGTATTAGTTAGGAATTTCAGACGACTAATTGGTAGTAAGAAAAGGAACTACTTATGCTCAGTAAAAATAAGGAATAACGCACCACACAAATCATATTCACATTAATTCTAAGATAAATCGATTGGCCAGGAAGGGAACCAAATATTGATAGTTTATAGACAAGGAAGACTATACAGCTTAATCTCTCTCTCTCTATATATATATATTATATATTATATTAACATGACCCAGAACCATATAACTTAAAACTGAGTGGTTGCTTCACAATGGCACCATTCTTTACAGCTATTTGTGACATATGATAAAGGAACCAATTATTGTCAAAAAAAAATTACAGTAGAGCCTCAACCAACAAAAAAAAATTATTTTGGATTTCTTTTTATTGGCCCGCTGGTATCTCCTACCCTTTAGCTACAATGACTCCAAATTTGAGTGGTGGACCTTTAACAACCTATATTCTTTAACAGCCTCAGCCCGTACCGGATCTCCGGTGGCGTGGGGGGGTATAAAATACAGACCAGACTAGACCACGCCAGACCAGACCACGCCAGACCAGACCAGACCACACCTACCACACGTAAACGCTCGAGCATCAAACATGCGTACATACACCTTGCGTCGTCCTCCACCGGTTCCCCACCCTCCCTCCTTCCAGAGATGGGGTGGTGTAGCCCCTTTTATTTTTATTTATTTTTGTACCATTTCTTGCTTTGCCTTTGTAATCACCCTTTACGAATAAAAATAATCTTGGAAAAAAAAACTTATTATATATCGTGCACATTCACTCGTTCACGCGCATTGTCAAAAGCATCAGCTTGAGTTTATGAAAATGGAAGTAAACGTAGTGCTAAGCAGACCTTTGGAATCTGGTATTGGCAGCGATCTCTCTATATCGCAAGTTTTGAAGTAGTTCAAAAATCCAGGTGTTGTACAGACACATCCTCCACTGAAGCCAAACCCTGGGGAAGTTTACTTAGTTTGGGGATGTTTGTCTCATGAGAAAGAAAAAAAATGAATACATAATGGTTGTCAGTATCAGGTGTTGATGTCCTAATACTGGGTAGGTGCCGCCACCAGAATCTTCTTCAGGATGAGTCTCAGAGTTGAGGTGAATCTCTTCTCACATTTCATGTTAGTGATGTATCACACCTTTACATCAGGCTTGCTGGCAAATTTAGTATATTGCAGTGGCTAGCCAGCACTGCCTGGATCAGTTGGTTCAGTTTTGCAACCATAAGCTAGTTGAATAAATATTTAACTGTAAAGCTGGTTGCATCACTGGAACAAGGTTGGCTTTCAACCACAATCCCCTCAACTCTGAGACTCATCCTGAAGAAGATTCTGGTGGCACCTACCCAGTATTAGGACATCAACACCTGATACTGACAACCTAACCCCCATACCATAGCATCCACATAATGAATTTTGGATTAGGTATAACATTTCAATTGCCTGCTGTTATGGTGCATATCCTTTCACCTGTATTCAAATGCCAGGTGCATTTCATTTGTACAACTTTTACATAAAAGCTGCATTTCTTTTGTACAACTTTATACATATATATCCACATGTACTCCACTTCATTCTATAGCTATTATTCAATCTATTTTTGTCATTTCATTCTCTCTCTCTATTTCTTACCTCACTAACACTTACTCTTGCCTTGCTCTTATTGTCTATATTTTTGTAACACAACTAACACCTACTATAGCTAATTAATGTAGTTGGGTTATTTGGGATAGACATGGCAAGACAGGTAACAGTCTTAACAATGTGTTGGAGTATGATCTTAGCACAACATTCACCATTACTATTGACCGTAGTTGACCTTGGTATCTTTTTGTTTTATTAATATCCGTTCTAAAAAGCACAATACCATTCAGTATAATGCTCAATTTACTGCATGACATTATTTTAGCCATGTCTTTGTGGGGTCTTATAATTTGGCTCCATCATTTCACAAGTTATAGAGCTACTCACTACTTTCTAACAATTTTGTCCATCTCTATTAAGCGCTTGTCTCAGCAATAGTTTACATTGTCAGAAACATTTGGAACATTACACCTGTTCTTTTTTTCTTTTCTTTTTTTTTTTTTGGCTACAGGTGTCTTTATCCCCCCCCCCCCCCCCTTTTGATAAAAAGATACCTTTTAATAAACTTGCATGTTAAAAAGAATTACTTATTTTATTAATGAATAGATGACTGGAGAGTGGATGGATATCGTTGGTTCCAGTATGGATCTAAATTCATTCCAGCAGGAATCCATTTTTGAAAAAGTTGTACTTCACATCAGTTTTGGCTAGTGGGCATGATCACAGATTTAAGAGGCTAGTATTCTTTTTGCTTAGAGACACTAGCAAGGCAGTGGTAATTCACTATGTAGGTGATGAAAGCATTGCAGTAGACTTCCCTCATGGTAACAGCAAGGAAGATAATAGTCATGTATTTAAACCCACTTGTCCTTCAGTGTTGACTACGTTATCAACTAACACAAAAAATTCTCCTTCAAGTCTTTATAAAAGTGCAATTTCAAATCCACCAACTGAATGTCCTCCTACACTACAATCAACAATGTATATGCCTCGCAACTTTAGACAGATAAAAAACATTCAGTATAAAGAGAGGCAAAAATGCAGGCTAACACATGATGCAATTTACAATTTGCATGAAATAGCATATGATCTTGATGGCTTCGTTAAAGTTATTACAACTTATCCCGATCTAGTCTGTGTTTTCAAATTCGCCAGTAATTCCTTGTCTTTTTCTTATTCATGAACGCAAGTTTAAGAACGTACATGAAAGATTCATGCAGTATCTAGCAAACTCCGTTCCAACATTGTTGTGAGAGAATTAAAGAGAAGAAGATGAGAAGGAGAAGAGAAAGAGACAGTGTGTGTTTGTGTGTCATGCATGTAATTCATTTTTAGTGTAAGTTGTGTACATCACTTTGTGGGTGCGTTATAATTCATTTGTGGTTGTGTAAGTGGATGATGAAATACCTGTGCATGTTGAATCATCCTCAACTTCATTGGACGTTTGTGTGGTGTAAACTTTACGTATTTTTCCATATTTGGACATGTGTGTTTCTATATAACCTTTGTAAGTCACTCACGTGTCTCAGTTCGTGGCATGGACCAATTTTGACTTAATCCTCATCTGGTGTCTGCGTGTTGTTCTTGTTGTATCTTATATAACTTAAAACTTATATAACTTACTCTGGCGCAGCACTTGCCACAGCTCTGGTGGCAGCGTTAACAAATCTATTTACTCAGGTTCGGAGAGCGTAATAGCCCGTCCTTGAGAGCGTGCGGTCGTGTCAGTGATTAATCCCCTGCCTGTCCCCACATACTGGTGGCTAGCGGTGGTTCGTAAAGAGATTTGCCCTCGTCGTCGGAAGCCTGAAATATTCTGGAAGGAGCAGTGTATAAGCCCTTCAGCCAGTCGGAAATCTACAACGTCTTTGGAGGAACCGTGGTAACACCGTCCTAACTTCAGTCCATCAGCTGGAGAGTCGGAGTTGACAAAGAGGATCATAAGAAGTCTTGCGGAGTCCAGGAACCTCAACTCATTCGAGGCGCATTGAATGAGAGAACAGTTTGTGTCGTCATTAGGAGTAGGACACTATTGCGGTGTTGTGCATTTGTGTATCTGTGTTGTTTTATCGTTTGCATAGTGTGGAGTAGCCTCATTGTGTGCTTACCTGTTGTAGAAGCCCTGTGTGAACTTATTTCTAATTTTATTTTCCCTGTAACCCGCTTGGTATTCATTTCTTTCTAATTTTTTTATGTGTTCTGTAGGTCACCGGATTCTCTGAGTGAAGGAGATCTGTGACTGGATGACAGAGAGGGAGAACTGGGTTCGCAGTGCTAAGACGAAGTCAAAATATTGGAGGGTGAAGTCTGACAGAAAAGTCAAGTCGGAACCTGAATCGGGGATAGAGCCGGGACCCAGGAAGTATTCTCAGGTTGAGTCCCAGTCTGTTGATAGTTGTAGCAGTAGTTGGGAAAGTACTAGCAGCTATCAGGGTGGTAGTAGCAGTTGTTCTGAGAGCTCAGGTTCGAGTTCTTTAAGTGAGTGTGTAAGTGAGATTTTGTTTAAGTCTGCAGTTGAGTCTGTGAGTGAGACTGAGTCAGTGTGTTTATCAGCTAGCAGTGTTGATACTTTGATGGAGGGAGAAGAGCCCAGTGTTTGCACAGCAGGTGCTGAGGGTGGAGCGGAAGACTTAAACCGCTCTGGGAGACTTAGCAGGGAGATGTCAGAAGGTTTCTTGACATCAGGGGTGGGAGGCCCAAGTGGTATGGGTAACCCAGATGAAATGTTTATGCGTGCATTTGCCTCAATGATTAGAAAGTGTAGTGGCATGCCAGGTGGTTCCTCATTTGGAGGAGAGGAGGATGTAACTAGTTCTAGCTCAGCTCATGGTGTTGTTAGGGCAGATAGAGCTCGCCTTGTAGACAAAATACTCCCTTACCGGTGATATTAATCTGTTTCTTAAAGCTTTAGAAGCAGATTTGGTTCGTTTGAATGTAAGTCGTGGCGATTGCTTGAATGTTTTTCTGTCTAAATTGTCCCCCAAGGCAAGAGATGCCGTAGCCCAGATTGCCTGTGAACCATCTTGTACGTATTTGGATGTTAAACGGAAGCTACTTGATGATGTTGGAACAGATATCAGGGTTGTAGAAAACCAGTTATTTGTTGAATGGAGGGTTGTTGCAAAGGGATGGGACATGGTTACAAGACTGGAAAAACTTAAGAGTTTGGTTGACAGATTTGTATTAGGAGCTAAGTCAGTAGATGAGTTAGCTCTGAGACTGATTAATGCCATTTACATGATTGACTTAAGTACGTCAGCCATTGCTGTAGTGGTAGGGAAGAATGTTAAGACATTTTCTGATCTTTCAGAGGTCGCTTCAGTACTGAAGTCCTCTGGTGAGATACCTAACACAACAACAATAATAAAGCCAGATGTAATGAGGATTTGTACTTTGCAGCACTTATATGTTATTTCATTTATACGATGTGTAATTTTAGTTGTGGATTGTTACTTGCAAATTTATATTACAAGTAAACTACTGCAAACACCAGTAATGTACTGTAAACATTGATTGAATGTTTTTGTTGGCAAAATTGCAAGTTATAATATACTTGCTTAGTTTGGATGAAAGCTTGGTAATTGGAGCTTTATTCAAAATAAATGAACAGAAAGTTAGCTGTAGTAGGTAGGCCCAGCCTATTATGTGAGCATTTATAATAAAAGTGCATTTTGTGCATTCTTCTAATCAGTCTTAGAATTACTCCATACACTGTAATTAATATCTGCAGCAGTTTGATTTTATCATCATAAATACCATTGTATTGTTGTTGTTGTTTTTCTTTTTTAATTTTTCTTTTATTTTGTACCCAATGATGTATACAGCTTTACTGTGTACATGAACCTCTCTACAAAGGGACTCTGAGGAACAACTTGACTCTTAACAACAGCCAGCGTAAATGGAACACAGTGATCTACTACAATAAAAAATAAACTCTGAAAGCAGCCAAACTCTCTACAAGGGTCAAAAGACTTGACCCCAAACATGGCCTTTGTAGAGAGGTTCCACTGTATATCGGCTATTAAAAATGAATGATAACGTTTGAAAATAATAACAAATTTTTTTACATAAAAACTAGAATGATTCTTTAAAAAAAAGCTCGGCATAGACAGTTCAGAAGTGAATGGAAGAGTACGTGTGGAATCTGTGAATTTCTATAAATCACTGATGACTTCAGGCAAGACAACTTCAGAGTGGACTGCACTACATAACATAAAACATAAAACGTCGGTAAAATTTAATACATAACAGTTAGATGTATAATATTTATTGCACCCAGAACATTTTTACTTGAATATTTCTGCAATACCCCAATATTAAACAATTGCCATTAAATGCTTTACTACATTACTGTACATATGTACATAGTGAGTGAAGTCAATGAATATTAAATATAACCAGTTATAAATAAACACATTACTATTAGTTGCATGAATGGAATATTTACTTGTATGCTATATTATAACGAGCCAATGGTGAGTGCAATACAGCTAGTGAGTGAAATGTCAGGCAGTATTTCATGACCAAGGAGTGAAATAAGTAGTTTATTAGAATGTTTGAAGAACGTAACAACAAGAGTATACTGCCTTTGTTTTCCAAGCACGCTTCCCACTTGAAACATTGCAATAGCCTACGGACAAGTTTATAAAACATATCCAGTATTGAAATATCAGAAAAGCTACACACCATAGCTATGGGAGAATATCATGATCCGTATCAAGCATTTAACATACATACACACACATTATATATAACACTTACAGCACGAGTCTGAGAGTGTGATAAGTGATTTATTGCTGCTTTGATATTTTTTCTCAACTGGTTACAATACAATTTTCTTTGAATTTACTCGCTACGCGCGTGCTACTTCGAGAGTTCAATAACAAGCGTACAATATGGGAGAATACACAACACTCGCGTGATGTGGAAATATTTAAGAAAAAAAACAAGGCTGCAATATATATATATATATATTTAAAGTTGTTAAAAACTACCTAAGGAGGTATATACGTACCACTATCATCATCATACACATATCAATCCATTCACTGGATGTTGTTTTCTTAATTCACAACATGAGTATACTAGTGGTGTGCTCAAATAGCACAAATGGCGAGTGAGCAGACTCTTCACAAAAAAATAGGACAGAAATCCTTGCGGCAGCAGGATTCTCCGCCCTCGGTAAAAAATACTGGAGTTGTGGACGCTTTACATAACCCTAACTTATGTAATTTGCGGGGCGGGCGAAAAAAAGAGACACGTGTCGTATGCCACATACAACATATACCCGATTTTACATTCAACACCACCTGATATTTAATTACTCATTACTACTCAATTTCTCATTTCTTCAACTTCATGGGCATCGTCATTGGATTTCATTGCCAATCGTACAGGATATCCCAATTCCGTAATGTGATGTTTCACCGTAAATCATGTCTAATGCTGTTTGTGGCTGGAGGAGGGAGAGGGTGCAGCTAATAACTACTGACTATTCAATTCAATCACAAGGAAGGTATTTCCAACAGAGGAAGTATAATTTTAATTTTTGGAATGAATATTTCATGACAACAGTCACATACTGCTTTGGATAATTATTTTTGACCGTCTATAGGAAAATTGGGCACAGCGCGGCACGTAAAAACGTCGGGAAAAATTGATTTAATTCTTAAAAATGTATTAAATAAGCCTATGGAAGGGAACGGTTAGGGTGCATATATCGACAACGGCTGAAGCAACGGCTTTAAAATTCAGACAGCTCATTATACGGATGAGGACGAACGTGTAAGTGCACAAAATTTGTTTTGATAGGGCCCGCGTTGTGCCCAATTTTCCTGTAGACGGTCACATTTAATGAGTTGTCACGCATTCAGCTCGGTCACTTAGCAGGATTTCGTACAAGATTATTTTTTTTCATTTGGTGCGTGTTTTTGTGTATGTGTGTGTGTTTGTTTTTGTGTGTGTTTTTGTGTGTGTTTGTGTGTGTGTGTTTGTGTATGTGTGTGTGTGTGGGTGGGGGGGGGGACCTCCCCCTCCCCCATGTATGAAACGGAATCACACATAACATACACTCACTAGCAGAATTTCATTTTTACCAGCATAATTAAGTAAAGCGACAGTAAAAATTTCTCCTACCTACACAACTTCTCCCATCCAGCACAAAATGTCTAAGCTGTAAAATGTCCACGGGCATGTAAGGAGGCACAAACTTTTTCATGGTGTTTGTTTCAAACTCCATTATGTCTATTCGACTTGTACAAGCGAGATGCATAAATTAGTAATAGAATAATTTGGGGGTTCGGGAAAGGGGGGCATATCGAGGGTGGCTAGCATAGCTATTCAAACACAAGATAGGGTTTCCCAGCTGTAAGTTTCTAATTGAAGCTCGCCATGAACATCCAATTGAACCCTTCTATGGTCCCACCATGGTGCCATGGGACAATTGACGACATTACTGGACAACACTCATGTAACACAGAAAAATAAGCTCCAACTTGATAATCAGCTGCATTGTACGCGAAAGTTGATTGATAGAACAGAACTTGACACAGCTAATTCAGACTGTTCCGGACAGCACCCATAAGCAGCATGTATGCCACAGCATCAAAGTAATCCTATCTGGGCTCTGTCATCTATCACTGAAGACAGAGAGATCTATGCTCAAGAAAATAATAGAAGTTGACTAAGATTAGCTACTCTTAGTCAACTTCTATTATTTTCTTTTATTAGTGGATGATATGATTGAGGATGGAATGTATCATGGAAAAAGAAAGAAGGGAAAAACCAACAACAAACATACCAACAAAAAATTAGCAAAAATATTTGTAACGATGTTCCAACCAATTCTAAATAATGCCCCCAATGTGCACATGGATATGTAAAGCATGTGCAACTGACAGTCCAATTAGAACTAGAATACCATATGTGCAAAGCTAATTTGGATAATAATATACACTTTGTCGTAAGGTACAAGAACTCTAAAAAAAAAAACACACAAACAACAACAAACAATTCACTAAACAACTACAACAACAAAAAAAAACACGCTATGAGGCATAGCTGAATATCAGCTAAATATGTACATATGTGGACCTGAGTAGCCTTGCTCAAGCATAATGTGCTATTCAAAAGAACTGCTTGATAACATTCGCTACAGGGTAGAGCTAGGGGCAAATGTGTGCAAGACAAATTGTCTATGTCTCATGGAAGCGATGCTCTGCTATACTAGATTATGCAGTCAATACTTGCCTAATATGCACCAAATATATCTCCACTCCTTATACAAAAACTTAAGGGTGGCCGCACACCGCCCACGCAATTTTTACCGGTTGGTTGCTAAGCACGATTCTGCTACTTTCTTTATTGGCAGGGCTACTCTACTATACTAGAAGGATAAAGTACCTGCCGAAGATACTGCACACCGACTTTGGAGTGAATCGGAAGGAAATATCATGGCCCCGATGTAAAACTTTGAAACAACTGTTTGGAGCGGTGCGGCAAGTTGGCGCTCCAGAATTTTGTACGCTGTTAGCCAAGACGATACTCTAGGGCAAGACAACGAGTTTTTTCCATTTCAATATTACTTTATGATTTATTTACATTTTTTTCCTTTTATAAGATTTTGAAAAATTCAAATTGTGGTGCCCTTCTTTTTTTTGTGTTCTACACGTGTGCAAAAAATTTAGTCATTCTCATTATTTGATTCCAATAAAAACTGATTCAAAATTGGATACTTCTATTCCACTCGCAATTCTTAAGAAATAGCCCCACCCCCATATCTCGTACTACGAGTACGCGAGCAATTTTTTTTCAAATTAGTTTGTATTGGTTCTAAAAAGAGCCCGCCTATATCAAGAGTAAACAAACATCAATACAACAATAACAAGAGAGTCAGAAGAGAGAGCAGTTTAGTGTAGATAGCCATAGGTGAAGGTATTAGATCTGCGCAGCTTGGGAAGTCTTCGCTACGCAGAAATCGAGCCTGGTATATCCATCAGCTTGAGTTCAGGTGCACAGAGTCCGGAGAACGGCTACAGGAGGAGAGGCAGCCTGGTGCACCTTGCTGCGTGAGCTCAGACGACGTATGGAGAGTTGCTGTAAACGGATATGAGACAACAAGAAGCTAAACTAAAACACCACAACTTCGCAAAGTATACTTCTGCTACTACTGCGCGATAGTTTCTGCTCGCGTATTATCAAATGATCTACAGGCAGTGCGCGTTGCTATGTGTGGCCACCCTTAACATGTGCACATGTTCTCATAATAATTCTCTCTATTATTTCGTAATTAATTATCAGTTTGTAAGGATAGGGTTGTTGTGAATAAGCTATATTAAAGGATGATTAGTTCATACCTTCCAATGCGTAAATAGTTTTTCACCACCGAACCCCCACCCTGTCTTCATCACTCTCAGATCTAATTTGTATATAATACAATGAAGTAATCAGGCTTTTTGCAAAAAAATTGATGTTCAAAGTAAAATCTTGTTTGTTTAGCAGCGAAGTATGATATGCCTGTAATAATTTTCGTACAAATTTTATTGCGACATGTCACCAGTTGTTTTTTTTAACAGCATATACATAGCTACAGAGTAAAATGGATTGAGCACTGTAACGTTATGAGGTGTTTTAACCAGGTGCTGCTTAACTGAAAACTATCATATAGTATGGATTGGTAGTGTACAGAGCAGAAAAATAATCATTACAAAATATTTTCTTTTTTCTTTGTAGATACATGTGACAGGATGTGGCAAGGACACAGAGATGGTCTCATCAGTGCAGCATTTGCATTTGGTCTCATTAGTCTCATTGTTACCTTGTTATGGTGGCTATTGTTTTGTGTATTTCAAAGTGAGTTATTGAATCAGATTGTTTTGGACAATATTGTTTGGTTTACAAATTTAGTTAACAGAACACTATTTAGGTGTATACTTAAGAAGTATAATTAGTAATTTGTGTGTTGTATTAATTGGTGAGCGAGCAAAGTGAAGTAAGATAGAGAATACATCTAATGAGTACAAGAAGGCTGAGAAATAAATTGTAAAAATTTCTACTGATAACAAGAATCTTTGACAAAAGAGAATTTATGTTGGTCTGTTGAGAGTGAGTCTGTAGCATAGCAGTACCCGCTTAATAATATAATGATGGAATTGGTGTGTTTGTTTGCTGACTGGTTGTCGTAGCTCATTGGCAGAACACTTGTGCATTAAGGAAGCAGTTCTGGGTTCGAATCCTGGTGGCGACCAAATATTTTTAATTCTGTATTGTTAAAAAAAGTCTGTGATAGAGAGAGAATACATCTAATGAGTAATCAATGGCTGAGAAAGAAATTGTGGACTTTACAATCGTTTAGGTGATATTGTTTATAATATATAATTTAGAGATGTTCAAGAAGACTGAATCAATTCATAAAAATAGAGATAAACAGATTACGGAACTGTACGGTGTGGTAAGTATAAGATTATTATCATGTATTGCTTCTTGTGTATGTGGTACTAGTAAAATACTCCCTATTAGTAATGGACCTTTTGTCTGAAAATATGCATGCAAGGTGTATAACTATGGTTAATGGCAGGGGATTGTGTATATATCAAGTTTATAAGAAGTGTATCATTGTGTAAATTCTAAAGCAGAATTAAAAATGAATAATTGGCGAGCAAGCGAAGCAAGCGAGACACTATACAGTGGTGTCAAATTGAGAATCGGTGTATTTGTTTGTATGCATAGGTTAGCCGTACTTGTGTCATTTTATACTTTGACCCTCTCATCGTGGTGTTTGCTTGGTATCCCCGTCTACATATTCCATTAAATGGAATCTTTTGGTTTAGCAACCTTTACCCGTATCATAAATTACTTACATCTTTGAATTTGGTTGTGTATGACATACCTGATTTTTTTAAGATGCAGTTAAGTCTTACAAATTTAGGAGTTCATTTTCTATTGGGATTGGTAGCATTGGTAAGTTATCTTGGCTAATGCACTGTTTGTCATAGCAAAAGTCCTACATACACAGTAAAAAGTGTTTTGTAACATTAACAAAAAAAAATTGTTAATTCTGTTGCAACTGAGGTAACCATAAATTTTGTTAAAACAACTAGTTTTATTATATGGCTATTTTAACATTTTAGCATTAGTGTTAAAACAACAATTCTTATTTGTCATTATAGTCCATTTTTGATTGTTGTTACAACTTTTACTTATTGTTTAAATAATTATTGCTTCTTGTTATTACAATCATTACTTTATTGTTGTTTTAATGAATGTGTTGCTGATATTTTAATATATCTTTTCGGTATTTTTCACTAATATGTAATACTTATTTTATTTTAATACTTTAGTTAAAATAATCAAAACTGTATTGATGGTATAATCAATATTTATAGTTATATTAACTATAATATTATGTAGTATTAATATTATACTATTAATTTAACTATTTTTTTACTTGTTTAAAACCACAATTATTTTAGCCACTTTAACAATTAATTAAACATCATTACATAAATTGGTAATGACATCAATGAATAACAAATTTTTGAATGTCTGTTGTAACTGTTAAATATGTTGATGACTTTTGACTTTTTGAATTTTCTGTGAGACCAAAAACAAATTCCTGGAAGAACAAAGTGAGCTCTTTTGAGTTTTTCTCATATTCCAAGTTAAACACACAATAAGAAGAAAACCAACAAAAAAGAGCCCTAGAAAAACTGTTAACAGAAAATAATACTTGCTGTTCAATAAAAAGAAAATAGATAGGGTCACCATCTTCCACAACAAATTCTCCTATCCATGGGTCGTTTCGTCCTGAGACATCCTTGGCAACTGATTCAGGATCAGCTGACATCTAGAAATGAAATAATAAAATTAAGGATTGGCTATTAATGAAAAAATATTCTAGGGGGATATGGAAAGTTTTTCTGGGGATGAGGTGGGAAAGGGTAGGGGAATAGGGGGATTTTTTTCTGGGGGGGAGGGGAGAAAAATCCCAGGGTGTCCCTAACTTTGTGAAATCTTGTGATTTGATGCATTTGTAGGTGCTAACAATTTATTTGATGGAGCTTTACGCTGTGCCTGATCAATCACATATAACCTCTTTCCCTTCTCCCCTTCTGAAAAGTTCTACTTCTTCAAAAATTAATTGTATTTTAAATTTGATGAATAATTTGTGACTATCATGCGATATATAACGAGTAAAAAGGTTGTGAGCAAAATAGTTTTATGTCATTAAATTATGTTAAATAAATCTTAGGTAATGTATCGGTAGTGGTAAATTTGAGAGATTGTAGGAGTTCTTATTGGGTGGGAAAACGTCTCATACTTATGAGCATTTTAGATCATACCTGCTGGAACTGATGGGGATGAAATAGTTTCTGGGGTTCTACTAAAGTCTCTTCGATTGCCTACACATGCCATATATTCCCGCAGATGATCACACATTTATTAATATTAAATACAATTATATCTTCAGGTGTTCTAAATGGTGCACACTTACATCATATTGACAAAATACAAACTTGAAGTTTCCTGGACCCAGTTCTGGCTTCTTCAGTTGAACGCACAACAAAAGAAACAATAGCTCAAGTGCCGCTTTCTCATTGTAAATTTGATCATGATCTAAAAATATACAAAATTAATTTGCAAATCATTGTTATCAGTTGAAACCTACCGTCTCCAAGCTTCTTTAGATATTCTTTAACATCCTTCCTTTTAAGTGTTCGGCAATAGTTAATTACAGCAACAGCCCACTTCTCAGACCACTCAGTACAGTTCTTCCTTATGAAGGATCTGCTCCACTTCTTGTTCAATCTGAAATAAAAAGATAAGCCTACCTAATCAGGGTTTTATTTAAGGGGGAAAGAGGGGGCATTTTCTGCCCCCCCCCCCAAATTGGGATTCAAGGGGGTCAATACATATCAGATCAATTCTTATATTTAAGCTTAATTTCCTCATTTGCTGAGATGGCCAAATTTTTTCTCCATGAAATTCTGTTACAAATAAATCTGACAGTTAATGCAGTATCATGAACATAATTATACTAATACGAACTCAGTAATATGACCACACATAATTACAACCACAGTAATACGAACATACATGACTATGAACACAAGAGTACTACCCAGAACAAGTACTGAGATATATACTTACAACCACAGGCATCTTCAGTCCAGGATATTTCTTAATTTTACAATGCACAGAATCTCCACTTTGCAAGATATATTGCCTTCGAAAAGAAAATGTTGCCTTCATTAGTTGGAGCACCGTATCTCGTTTTGGATGTGTCTTCTCCCTAAACACTTGGTTTTTATTTGATCTTCTTCCTCATCTCTAGGAGGGCTGATGTTGGGATATCGATACTCTAAGCACATCAATTTCTTAGGTCGACCGCGCCTTTTGGGGGTGTCTCCATTACTGTTTCCTTCTTGTTTACGTTTTCTCCCTTTCTCCACATTATGAACTCGGTCTAAAATCTTTTGTGCCCAAGAACCCTATTAGTACACTAATTACTAATTATTATGCATACTAACAAAAGAATACATCACTCACCGAAGGACATAAAGTATTATTGGTGTCTCTCATAAACGGATATTTTTCAATTATCTGGTCTGCAACTGTAGAGACAAAAGCTGAGGTTGGTTTGTCCACACACGCATACATATGTACGACTACATCTCTAACAATTTCATTGCGAATATCCGATTAAGCTTTTTTATGGCAATAGCATTCATAATAGATGGTTTCCATTTTTCGGGAATATAAAAACCTTTGCTATAACAAGAAACAGAAGAGCACTCTGAAGAAGCACAATCTGAATTGCTTGATGTTGAAGGATCTGCTCCTAAACTGGACGAAATTGATGGCGAAAATCGAGCAGAAGATTTACACTGGCTGTCTTGTAAAAAACACCCGATACCGTCTTCTGAAGTAGTCTACAAATGTGAACGCACACAAGTGCGTATGCCAAAAAAACAAAAAAAAACAATCAAGTTTATAATACAATAAGGCCACTAATCACAGCATTCCCAAAATAAAAACAGCTATGACTAAAGAGAAACGAGGTTGTAGTAATAATATTTTGTCTGTAAAAAAAAATTAGCACAGTGATATTTATGAGTGTTATTACTTATTGTTCCTGCTACTCCTTCAACCACATACCTTGATTGACTGCTGGAATCGCATTATCTTTTTAATAACTCCAATTGGCTGAATAATACCCTTCAAATCTTCCTCTGTTAGTTCTACAAATGCCTCTCCATCAATTAGATTATCTAAGATATTAAACACAACAGCGTTAAAGCAGTCTCAAATCGTAACAAGGAAGCATTAAAAAGAAAATTGTTGACCTTACCCTCAAGAAGTTCACAAAACTGCTCCTTAACTCCCGTTTCAGTCAGCCACTGAGATACTTCCTCCACGCTCTTCGCTATAAAACTATCCATAGGTTGGGCTAAGCGCTAGAAACCGGTCACTTCTTCTCTCCACACAATTGCAAATGACGACCTTTGCCTTACAACTGTTACACACTAGCATTACGATCTTTACCGACCATAAGATACTTCCCGATTGAAGTCCCCCTAACGGAATGAGTGCTATTAACTGCCCGCTCTGTAATTTTAAATCTACTTCAAGAATTTGTGGCTGAGCCACCTGAGAAATGTGCATTACGACTAGGATGGGTTTTTCGATACCTGTGGAATTGATGGATGTGATGCTTCATATATCGTAAATGTTCATCTCTAGTATCTCACGTTTACAGAAAGCACAGAAATTATGTTGTTAGTGGAGAATCTATACCAGTAGCAGAAGCTCAGTTTGAAATATTGGAAAATGTAGCAGATATTGGAACATCAGATGAAGCACTTGAAATCAATGTGGTAGCGGATGCAGTGGATTTTGGATCATCCAATACAGCTTTAGCGAATTTTCAGCACACTATTGATCAACTTTTGGGAATTGACGATGAAGAACAAATGAAGAAGAGTGCTCTATTTATTTTAAATTTAAAAGAAATACGAGGCTGGTCGGAATCAGCTGTTGATCACATTGTGATAGAAACTCAGAAGTTATTTAACCATACTTTTGGATTTACTTTACTTTATACTTCAATTTATATAGCTAGTTTTTAAAGCAATTTTTGAATTAACGTAAGCATTTCATTAACCATTCATTTTTGTTGCTCTGATTATTAATTTTATCACTTAACCACTATTTTTGTTACTGGTTTTTGAATTATAAAATTAGTAAAAACAACTATAATTAATGTTATGTTTATAAATATATGTAAAATTAACTAGAATGAGTTAATATAATTAATGTAGCCAAAAATATCCTGTAAAATAACAAAAAATAATGTATTTTAACAATCATTTTACAGTGTAGTTATAAAGTAATTTGTAAATTAAATATAACAATTTTATTGGTTATTATTAACAATTCTTTTTGTTACATTAATTATTAAATGTTTAATTCAACCATTAGTTATTGTTACTCGGTTTTGACAATTAAAATTAGTTAAAACAACTAAAATTAATTTTAATGTTTACAAATATTCGTAAAATTAACTAGAATAAGTTAATATAAATAATGAAGCAAAAAAATAACCAGTGAAAATATCTGCAAAATAACACAAAATAATTTATTTTAACTATCATTTTTTACTGTGTAACGGTATTGAATATCCATTGTCCTATAGTCATGTCATGAAAGTAAGTCTTGTATTGGTATATGCAGTCAACAGCTGTGTGTGTGAAAGTGTAGAGTGTTACAGGTATTGCTTAGCTAAATAATAGCACAACATAAACAACTACCAAATAAACATATTATTGCCTTTATACAGCCTATTTGGTTACTGTTGTAGCAAGCAAGTCACTATTTAGGGTAAGACTATTAACTGTGCTGTAGTTCCTTAGTAAAGCATGTCTTTTATTTATTTTATTAGTTACTAAGTTATTACTTTTTATTTATTTATTTATTTATTTTTTTAAGTCAAATAGTTGTGGAGAGTGGTTGCTATGGCATTTAACCCCCTTATGGTATGTCATTAAAAAACTCAGCAATTTTTAAATAGCTGGAGTTCTTTTTGTTGGGAACACAGGTCATTTAGACGACGCTGTTGTCAATGACTACATAGCTATTTTTTTAACTAAATATACTGAATGATGCCTTTTAAACTAGGTAAACAGGATCTAAGACGTTAACACATTTGTACTGAAACACATCACTAGTATTTTAACTGTTTGTAATGTATCCTGTATGTTATATATTTAATGTTGTTTTACCCACACAACTGAATGTGTTATGAATGTCTTTATAATATGGTTAGTTACACATGTAATGGTTTTAACCTTTGGTTTTCAACGCCCACCCTGCAGGTGTTTGACTTTCTCAGCAGTGTGATGAAATGGAATTGAAAGAGAATTATAATCTTTACCTGTCACAGGTTATGTCATATAAGTGATTAATAATGTGCACTTCAGTTTAGTGGCTCTCGTATCTTTCAGTGATATCTTGTACACAAAATTTTTAGAAGTAAGTGCTTTGAATTAAAAATCTTCCTGTTTCTTGAAGTTTCTTTCCCACAAGACATCCTTGACGTTCTTTGTACTGGGAGATCAATGTCTCAATACACTTCTCTTCTCTACCTGCCTTAAACATAGACTCACTGAGTTTCTCCTTCTACCAATCCCCTATGTCCCTCTCAGTTTGAAAAGGCTGAGGTAGTCATCATTTGGCAGCCCAAAAATTCCCGAAGATGACTATGCTCACTTCCCGTCACTATTTGTCCTCATACTGCTGCCAAACTCTATTCTCATCTTGCATACTTTCAAGGACCTTCTACTCTAGAGGATGTATCTGAAGTGCTTGTGTGCAGGAACTTTAACCACTGCTCAGAAAAAATAGATGTAAACCCCAGTCTCACTTCACCATTTAAAATAATTGAACAATCACAGCTAGATGAATACTGATTTAACTCAGATGTGTACTGCTGCAGTTTGTCAATATGTTAACAATCCTTCAGCAACTCAATGCCGCCACACTGTCTTTGCCCATACAATCTTGAGCCTATGCTGCCCCTCCTTGCTTCCTTGCAAGCAGACTGTGCTGTATGGAACTGTGCACTTGTTTGGCATGCTGACTTCCTTTCCTGAACACATTCCTGACTGCCTGCAGGATGCTTTTGTAATGCACCTTATGCTTGCTTTCCATCTCCCGGGCACCAGTAGCTTATCCAATCAACAGGGAGGAGCTATCTCTTCGCGGGAAAACTAACTGATTCAGCATGGTTTGTGGGCGTTACCATGTATTCAGCTAACCACATGTGATTCTATGGAGTGTCCTACTTCTGCATCATTTCCCCCCCTGTTCTATTAAGATTAGACCATAAATTCTAAAGTTTCTTGTTTATTAGAGTCTGGGAATGGTTCGCACAAAAATATCTCTTCGAAAATCTGTAATTAAGCTATTCGTGGAGGCCCCTCCTTTGGGCTGCGAAGGAACAGTGTGGTGTGCTTTGAAGTAATGGAGAATATGCTAGTTTCTTAGCGTTGATTATTGTAATTTGACTGTATCTAGACCTGTGGTAGGTATAGTTTTCCTAGAAAAGCATGATAAGAAAGGCTTTGATTAGAAGGCCAAAAGCATAAAGATAAGTATAAGGACCTTGGAATAGGAAGTATAAAGTTATTGTGGGATTTGGGGAAGTTCTTAGTGAATTCTTTGCATTCTAAGATTTATTTTAGTTAAGAAATAGTAGTTACAGAGGAGAAAAGAAACTCATTAATATTCATGAGATAACACTATACCCTAACCTTAAATATGTGGTAATAAGTACGATTGAAGCATGCCTGAATAAAAGTCACAGTATTAATGACATGAATTAGTGCATTATATTATGTGAAAGCGCTATCTTTTATCATTAATTAACCCTCTGTGCGCATACACGGAGTGTTATAGTAGTCCTGTCTGTCTGTCTGTCTGTCTGTCTGTCACGGTCTGATTTTGGATATTACTGACAATTAACTGTTGATTTAGGTATAAACTTACTCAGAACAACTATTTAGGACCTTATATTGTGCTACTTTTTAGAATTTCGGGCATATTTTTTAGAAAAAGCAAGCTGTCCGCTTTGCGTAAGTTCAAGCTTTTATAGTTAACATTCATGCCACAATCACATGAGCAAATAATTCCTTATTCTGCCTGCGGTAGTTTTTGCTTTATGCTGAAAAGTTAGAGTGCTTATCGGTGAGAGTTTCCTGCATGTTTAGCTACTTATTTTTAGACAGCAATTAGCTACATTAACATTTTCATTGCTTGAGCCGTATTGATACCTATTGGAATAGCCAAACACATTATTTTTTCGTTCCAAGAATTGATTTTGTTATAGCTAGTTAGTGTATAGAAGCGCCGAGGGTTCACACATTAGTCGCTTCATTTGTTCAGTAATATTGACAAGGCAAACTAACATTACAATTTTTTTATTCATAATATCACCTCATCTATAATATATTAATAAAGAGCTAAGGACATAATAAATAATATGATTATGTGGTATTGGTTCCCTAGCAACTAAGTATCAATATTTAACCGTTGGATATTTGTTGTTATTGGAATTTTACATGTTTTCATTTTTAAAAAATAGCAACTCTTCTTCTTTACATTTATGTATAGATTTGTGTATAAAATTTTAGACACAAATCTATACATAAATAATGTATTTCAGTATAAATAATGTGCTTATTATATTTCAGTATAAATAATATGCTTAAGCACTGATGTAAGTGAGTTGTTGTGCGCAAGTTATTAAAAAAACAAGGCAGAACACTTAAATTTAAGACTTATATTTCTGCCATATACTATTAACTCTAATTCATAGATACTATATATAAGCATTAGTTGGAAGGTATCAGCAGACAGTACATAAAATTAGCTTAAGATATACATATAGGAAGTTGAATTTGACCTGACTGAAGTAGAATGAAAAACATGTTCCCAAAGATAAAAACTATGTGGTCTAAATGCAGGTCTTAGAATTTGTTACATGTTACCCCAGAGCAAAACGTGGCACTTGCTTTCTTGTTTAGTTTTTTTGTCCAGGTAAAACGAATGCTACAAGTATTTAGCAGTACACTAACAACACATTCGAAATAACAAATAAAAACATACCTTTAACTTTTCTGTATTGGTATGACGACACTCAGATAGTGGCATGTAATAGTATTCTCTTTTCATTGATCCGCGCAGTATTGCTAAAGCTAATTTGATGGTCTGACCAAATGTGTCCTTGCAAGTTATGTCTGAGGGTGATGATAGCTCTGCAGTACTCTTGCAAACTCTTGCAAACTCCCACTGCATTTGCTATAGCATTATACAAATTGTTAAGTTCTAAATAAGGTAGATATCAGATTTCACACTTCAGAATCTTTGCTGACTAATATCCAGAGCTGACTATGTCTTAAAATGGACTACAAACTCAGTAGAGGGCCCAGAGGTAATGAATATCTCTCCTAAATAGCTAGCTATTTATGAGGGGTGGTACGCATCTTTATAAGATCTTCAGTTCAACCTTCATACTCCACTGAGGGTGAGTTCGACCTCGATGATGCTTCTTAAAAATGACTTCCTTTTTGGTGTGAGTAGCACCAGCTCTAGAATGCTTTCTGAACACTCTAGATCATTGCGTACTCTAAAAGAATGACAAACTATTCACTGTTGAGATCTCAAAAGAAGATATTGACTTCACAAACAGCTTTATGTGAAGCTATGCACTGGGCTACAGTCGGACTATTAAAACGAACTAGACAACTTGTCTTCTTGGGCGCTCCAGAGTTGTAAAAGCAGTAAAGAAAAAAAATATCCTGCAATAAAATATGATATTACAGTCAAATTTTGAATAATATGTATGAGCTATACTATTTTTTAATATATAATTTAAAATGTCATAATTTCTTTATTTTTTGGATGTCAGTCTGCCTCAATTGGACGGAATAAATAAAATTTGAGATAAATTAAAATGAAGATTTTGAAGACAATCAACCAAATGTGGAAGTGGACGAAGAATTAGCTCACCAGCAGCGGTATCGTCTGAAGATTTGTTAGTTGTTTTTTTTGTGCTTCAGAAGCTTGTAGCCAAAAGAAACACAGCCAACTTCTGTTGTTGCTAGATAAATAGGACAAACCTATTATTATTATAGCTGAAAATGTAAAGACTTTATTATTCAAAAGTAGTGACTTCTTTTTTCAACCTATTGTATTTTTAACTAACTATGAGGATTTGTAGTACTCTAACTTTTCCAGGAATATTGACAAGACAAGTCAAGGTTTCAATATATATATATATATATATATATATATATATATATATATATATATATATATATATATATATATTCATATATAATATATATATATATATGTATTCATAATCACAGCTATGTATTTAGAGAGAGCTGTGGACATATTAAATACAATTATGGTTTTGGTTCCCTAGCAACTTAAGTATTAATATTTCAGACATGGATATACATTTATTTGATTTTTAATCTAGTTTTTATTTTTATACATAAATATTCTTTCCTTTTCCTCCGTGTTTAATTTACAAATCTATGAATAAATGTATTTTAGTGTATAAAATATGCTTGAACACTAATGATGAGGGTGTCATTGTGCACAGTTATTCAAAGAACATTTCAAAACACTAAACTTTTATATTGTAAGATCTGTACACTGAAACATTTGTTCAGAATATCACTAAACAGCTGTGTCTATTTAGTTTATCTAAAGTTAATGTTCTAGCCTTTAACAAAGAGTTTATCTAAAGTTAATGTTCTAGCTTTTAACAAAGAGCCCCCATACGATCCACCATTGCATATAATTTTAGCTAACATTACAGAATTCCATTCTTACCTACAATTTTTTCCAAGTACTTCTATAATATCTATTTATTAAGAATGAGCCATTTTAATAGACTAAATAACCATTAATTGAGTTTATAAATTTTGTTTGGTGAAGGTATTCAAAACCATGTACTCTTTCGCCGCTCCTTTTTGTGATTTGAAATAAAAAAGCATTTCGAAGAAATTATGTCATAGTTTGGAGCCTAACTATTCATGATTTGTGTGCATTGATGTTTATGTACAGTATTTATAGTCAGTTCAAGTTGAGATGAATTGAAATTGTGATAGTGAACTATATATATTTCAAATGATATGTACCACCTGTATCCCGTCAAGTATGTTGTAAAAATATATCTCAACATGCCTAATCAGAAGTCAGAGTATTCATTACACAAATTTGCAATACATTTAAAGTGGAAATTTAACTGGATAGCTATAAAGATAGTGTTTAGAACGTATAAGCATAATAAAAAATGGTATAGACTAAAATAAGTTATAATTAAATATTTTATTAGGAGAAATCTGGATTTCTAAGTGCTGAAATATTTTTTATACTCCAATCAAGACTTGACAATCTCAACTAAAAGCTCTGTTATTCATGGACCTTATTTTATAATGTTTAATATTTTTTAGTGGTGAAACTATTTATTATTATAATAGTAATATTCACCATTGAACTTGGAATCAATGCATTTTTTCTCTTATCTTTCACATAATCATTCAGCTTTCGCTTTATTAGTTTATTTTCTGCTTGATGCTGAAGCTTTCTAGGAAACAGCTAGCAGAAATAGTAAATCAATCAATCAGCTGAATTAATTAATTAAGTATTAAAATTATAAATAATAGGAGCAAAGTGAGCCCCTCACAATTGAGTTTAAATTGAGATTTTAGTACTATGTATTATGTGACAGGCTCTGCCAAAAGGTGGCATTTCACTCAAACCAAAAAAATTGAGTTTTTTATGCTAATAAAAAGCTACAATTTATCTCAACTTATTGCTAAAATACCGAGGGTAAAACCTTCGATGAGCAGAGAAACTGGCAGTTGAACTGGGCTGTATTCAGCAAAGCAATTGAACTAAAAATCGAGAAAAAATAAATTGAATTTCCACTTCCGGTATAATTAACATTTCCGTATACTTAATGGCTTACTCCGCATATGCAATTAAATCGTGCAGCCGCTTTTTAACGGCGACTATCGAAGTTTTGCGTAGAGTTCTTTTTAGCTTCCAGAGCGTTTCACAGCCGGTCTTGTCGGAATCCTTGGCTACTCTACTCAATGTAGCGGTAAACTTTCAGCCAGAGGTAAGCTGTACATTGCATGCAATAGTCTCAAAGCTATGCCGTTTTTTTTAGCTGCTTATTTGAAACTCCGCCCAGTCCCCGTGTATTATACTTCGAGAACGAGAGAATAAAAAGTAGCTTGTCTTTCCACAGCACGCTTAGGGTCTTTTAAGTTGTTTTGACATTTGAAATTTGGCATAGACTTAGAGTAAGGTTTACTAAGACTAATTCAGCAAAAAACAAAAATAGGAGAAAGAAAGAATTTTTCCTATTATCTCAATTTCAATTTTTGCCCGAAATGTCCGGTTTTCCCAGAGCCTGTCACATATTATATTATTATATACATAATATATATAGTACTAATTACATAAGTCAGAGTTTCATATGGTGAAATATTTCACTAGCAGGTTAATTTATTTTCAAGAGCCAAAGGCAGAGTGAAAAGAAGCCTGAGAGTTAAGTATCTAGCCATATCACTCTGATGAGTGTAATAAGTGGTTTATTCCACACTAGATATCTTCACTGGTAACTCTTGGTGTAAAGTTGGCCAGAAAACTCACTAGGGGCTACACATAACCCCAGCTGATATTGTAGCAGCTGCTCTAACCTGGCTGGGTAGGCTCCACTAGTGTAAAGGTAGCTATAAAAACCCTGAAGGGAGAACCCCACATTAAAGCAGATTGAGAAAGAAACTAGAAGTAATCAAGAACACAAACACTTACCTTGTACTTAAAATTAATCACTTGTCTGATATGAGGACTGTGTGCACAGTTTTTGTAGTTTTTTTTTAGCATTTATGTGTGTTCATTTTCAGTATGATTTATCAGGATACGAGATATATACATGAAATATATTGCTGGATTGCTCACACAGAAGATTTCAGATTCTCGGTTTCGTACCTTTCTTGAAAATCTATAAAATCTAACTCTGGGCAATGCTGAGAGAAGGATTATACAGGCATCGGGGGAGAGAGACAAGAGGAGTTGCTAAATATATGGTGGCAGTGACTGACCAATGACCGATATCATTGGCATGGTGGGGGACATACTGTCTGGTGGATATGGAAAGGATCATGCAGACAGGAAGAAGGAGCAAATCTCATCATATTGATGCATACTATTCAGAAAATGATAAATTAAGGAAAAAGAAGAGATCTTTTGCAGTTGTAGGATTTAGTGTGCTTGTTGTATGCATAGTTGCCGACTGGCCCGAAAGCTCCGGGACAGTGCCGCATTTATCACTTAGCCACTGTCCCGCAACGGAATTGTACACATTCTATTGTCTGTCCCGGAAATGATTAACTTTGAATCTGTTTACAATGCATGAGCTGCCAAACTACCACATGCTTCCACTGTTTTAAAAATTAGGAGTATTTAATTGATTCTAGAATTTTTTTTTTTTTTTCATGAATATATTGATTCAATCTGAAGAAAAGTGACTGCGCAGACTTTGGCAACCACTACTATTGTCACAGGTTGCACAGAATCACATTAAATACATACTTTAAAATATCATGCTTATCATTGCTTCTTTATAATTGTTGTGATTTTGGGTGTGGTCTGGGGCGTGGCTTAATGTCCCTGAGCTATGATTAGAAAAGTTGTGTATGCACTATGGCAGTCTACTTTCACTATTGTCTAGATGCTGCGGAGAATACCTTTATGTGAAATTATGACTATTCTTAGGCTGAGGTGTTTTTGTTGGTCATTTTTCCAAAATTGGCATTCTCAGTAGCTACATTGTTATACCATTAAGTAGCTAGTTATCGTCTACAGTTATACATAGTCTATTCTATTTTCGTAGTTGTATTTAATATACTATTAATAAAGTTACAATATTAATTTTTTACTTTAGGTAAGATTTGATGAAAATTACAAACTTAATTTTGCGCAATTTGAACCTGGAAAAAAAGAAGAATTTGGTCAATGTAAATGTGGTGCAAAATTTAAAGTGTTTCAAAATATGAAAGATGTAACTAAGATTGTGCGTGAAACAGAAAATCGTAAGAAATGCAGGGCTTGCCCATTGGTAAGCTTTATTATTGTTTTTGATATTACGAAATATTAATTTGACCCTTTGTCTTGTAGCACATGTGTCCTGATTGTCAGTATGTGGCATTTTTAAAGTATTGCACTAGGTGGGACCAGGTGTGCAGTAGTTGTTGTGACTTTTTTGAACAAGACAGAGATAGAATTCTCAGTAAGTGCACATGTATGTGACACAAAATGTGTTAATATTATTTCTTTTTTTTTTCAGACTTACCTTACGAAGTTTCTATAAATGAACCACTAATTCAAGAAAATGTAGGGATTTGCAATGAGTGCAGAAAAGTAACAGCTTCAACAGATGAAGAAGATTTAGAGTCTTGTCAAGGATGTGGTAATGTATGTGAAGAATTAAGGTTTTATACATTACGCAGGGTTTTTACCTATAGCTATAATAATATAAAAGTCAAATTTTCTTTGTTCAATTTTTTATTCAATTGTAGCTGTATTGTGTATATACACACTATGGCGTAAGCATAAAGATGCTAGCTTTCACACTACAGAACTACCATAGTACTGTCCAACCACCAATTTTTTTAACATAGAATATAGTATTTAAAATGCCTGATTATTTGCAATTTTTTAAAATAATGATGACTCTCTGAACATTAGAATGGTTACTTTAGATATCTAATTCATTCTTGACTGATTGTCCAAAACTCTATAGTGTACATTGACAAAATTTTTGTGCAGACATGCAATAACAGTTTTCTACCTTTATAAGCTTTATTGTAACTATGGGTAGAAAATTTGAAGTTGCTATTCACTTGTTTACCGAGACTATGAAACCATTACTGCTTTTATCGTTCTATGTACAATACTTGTCTGCGGCTAAGTTCCAATGGTTCAATAAAAAAGGTGTTCAATTCGATCATACTATGTGTGGTATTATTATAGTGTTACAATTATAATGTAGAACTATATGTGACTATGCTCAGGAAATTGGGCACAACTCAGCACATATTTATATTAAGCACTATCATAGCTTGCTATTACAAAATCATTTCTAAGACAAGAATATAATTATTTGGCTATTCCTAATAAATTAGGTATTGATGTAGCTCAAAAAGTAGAAGCTTATTTCATATGAGAAAGTAGCTGAATTTACACAAGACACTCACTGGTATTATATTTTACACACTAAACTCAAATTCCAGCATAATAAAGAAAAACTACTGTGGGCAGCAAGAAATTGTTTGCCCTTGTGTTTATGACGTAATCGTTGAGGGCATTCCCCACACAAACTATTATCTATATATGAAGCTTACTTCATAGTGTTTTCTTTTAATCAGCTAAATATTAAATAATTAGTATAGTTGGAGGTCTTAATTCATCGTTCTGAGTAAACTCTGACCTGTGTCAACGGTTAAGGGTGCTAGGACAACTCCCACGCAAATATTCACAATAATTGGATTTTGGTTGCTAGGGATTACTAACTTTTTTCTTGGTGTTTGTAGAGCTCCAACTAAGGGTGGATCGTAAAGAGTACTGCTAATGGACTAACTAAATAAAAAGAACGGGCCTTGGGAGCTTGTTTCGTTCAAGTTACGAGCTCCTCAGCCTCAAGTATATAATCCACAACTCCTCCGCGGGTGCGGTCGCTGACGAGCCCATTCTTCGTATACTGCTACATTTGTTGATTGTCTTCAAAACCTTCGTTGTACTTTTTCTCAATTCTGCTTTGTTTTGTCTAGTTGACTGTGCTCATTTGGTCCTCGCGGCAGCGCGCCCGAATTTTTTTCTTTCAAAAAAAATCGCAACGAACATTTTGTAGCTAAGGTCATAGTCAGCCTGTGTACGAAATTTGGAGTCTTTTCTACTCGTAGTTTCTGAGAAGAAACACAAAATAGACTCCAGGATTAAAAATTAGTCCACGCGATCTTTTGGCAGAGACTTGATTGCATTTAAACCACACCAACAACAGATTCAATTGATTCCGCGGGAAAGTGAGCTCCAGGTGCTCTCTAACTTTCGAGCTAGATGCATATTCAGTGTGTGTATGTACCTGTAATAGATTAGTGAACCATTTTTGCTGCTGGAAAACCCTACAGTTTCAGTTTGTGTACAGTTTTCTGTACTTAGCTATTCACTTCATTTGTTTATTCATCCTTACTTAGCTAGCTACATCACAAAATATTCATCTATATTTAGCTGGCTATTTCAAAATATTTTTTATATAAAATAAGTATCATTATATACATTCGTAATTAATTATCACTGGTCATCACAATACTGTAAAATAAAAATAAAATGAGTGATATGTCAGGAAGAAGTTTTGCACAAGAATAAAAAATTAAAATAATGGAGTCATTAGTGAGGTATTATTTACCTGTCAAGGCTTGGAGACAATCTGGGAGCCAGTGTCTGCTCTAGGGAGAAACAATACTGATAAAGTAAGCCAAGAAATACAATATCAAACAGCTGCGCTCTTTACAACTTATAGCGGGGGCGGGGCCTCGGTTAGTTTTATCAATTGGTGGGCGGGAAGCTTTGAATTACCCGCGCTAGCTAAGTTAGCGGTCGTTTTTACTATTGCGAGCAAGGCGGATTTTTGTGGTTATTTGTAGTGCGTGCGGGTGCGCGCGCGTTGCTATGTCCCAGCACCCTTAATTGCCAGTGTACTCTAAAATCAGGGTGTGACAGACTGACAAATGAACAGACCACAAACAGCCAAACAAATGAATGAAAGGCTACTGTAATCCTCTTGTGCATGTATGCTCAGGGTTATAAATAAATTGTACTAGCAATACACTAGTCAGAATGTGCTATTTTTGATTGTTAATTCGCTGAAACCAAATAAAAAAAACAACTCTGTATGTAAGTTGTGCTAATATAATAAAAAATGCACACAATATGTCATTTATTTGCTAACTGTATATTGAAACCAAATATAGCTGTTGTCATTGTATTAAGATTGATTTTTTTACTAAGTTGTAGTCCAGATTATAAATAGATCCCATGAAATTTTAGGGTGGTTGTAAGCAAGACCATTATTTGTTCACTTTAGTAAATATACATATGTATGTATACATTACATTTATACACACACACACACACATAATATATATATATATATATATAATGTTGTAGTGGGTATGCAAGGATTGCATTATATCAAAAAAGCCAGTTAATTTACATTATTGTGGAAAAGAAGTTGATGTGTGCAGAAACTGTTACTCCTTAATTCAAATAAAGACATCTGTCAATATCAAAGAAGGAGAGGATGAAGATAAGGAAGTTCAAAGAGAAACTGTAACTGATTTTGACCAGTTGTAGTTTTTTGGGTTTATGTTTGCTGTTAATTATCAAAATTAGTATATTTGTGACCGTCTATAGGAAAACCAGGCACAACGCGGCAACCTTCGAAAAATTTTTTTTTGCACTTACGGAGTTGTCAGCGTCCAGGTATTGAGCTCTCCAAGTTCTATCGTCGTAGCTTAAGTCATTCCCACTATAATAGACCTAACTGTTCCCTTCCGCCGGCTTGAAACAATACATTTTTAAGAAATCGATCGATCTTACGCATGCCGCGTTGTGCCCGGTTTTCCCGTAGACGGTCACATTTATAGATTGCAGTATATAATGAGAAAATTTCTATATCTGACACATTATTATATTTTGGAATTCAATTGTATCCTCTTGTTGACTGACTATCTGGCAGTTTAGTTTAAGATGGAGAAAAGTGTATAGCTTCCTCACTCTTATAGTTAAATATATCTATTTGTAATAATTAGTTATGAAGATTATATTATGGGTGAATTTAGCTGTTCATGATATCACTACCTCAAATAATATCATGCAATATCTTGTAAATACATTATAATAGAAATATGCTGCTAGAGCTTCTTATATGTGTACCATCAACTTTTTTTATCCTTCAGGTTTCTATGACATCAGTAGTCTCTGAACACATGTAATAGTGGTTATTTTTCAACATTTTGTAGTCTCTTATCTAAATTTACTTCCAATACTTGCAATCTCTATTCATGTTTGAGAGTTATTTCTAATTTCTCACAGGCTCTGTATTTTGCTAGTTTAGCTTGCTTTCAGTACATAAGCTAAACTAGCAAAATACAAATAATAGAATTAATAATAATAATTAAAAAATATGACATGTCCATTCACATTGACATCTTCAGTAGTCAATCACATGAATTTACTTTTTTGCCACACACTGGTGATTTGCAAACAAAAATATGGTATACATTATATTATTGTGTACAAATTATCAAGTTCTGAACATTCATAAAACTAGATTGAAACTTTCTTACCTAAAGCAGTCTGGAAAAAAGCAAAGGAAAACTATGAAAAAAATCTTAGTTATCGCCAGGGATAGCTCAGTGGTTACAGCACTGGAAGCTAAAGCCTGGCCCTGGGTTCGAATCCCCGGTGACAACTAAGATTTTTTCACATTTTTCCTTTGCATTTTTCTGGACCCCTTCAGGTATAAAAGTTTCAATCTATTTACAAATTATTGGATGTTATACACCACTGTTATGCCTTAGTTTAATGCATTTTGTCTCCTTACTACTATTATTCAATAAATATTTGTAGGGTCCAGAATAATATCCTGGATTGGATATTGTATATACTATAGGATTAAAGAGTGATGCACTAATGAGATTAGTCTATTGAATAGCAGTTGTTTTAGTTACGTACAGTGTACAGAGGAAATTTCTGTGCCAGAATATTATGTATATGACCATTACTTCTTGGAAATCACTGCTACAAGTGATAATCTGAAGATGCGTTTTGTTAGTATGACAAAAGTTATTGCATATCCAAACCCACCCTACGGGAATGTCAAATCATTCAACGTAAATTAATTATAAAAAAAAAAAACGGGCTAACGTCATAATGTGGGTGTGGTACAAAAAATAAGTATGGAGGTCAAGGACGCTCTACCCAGGGATCTACCAATAGCGCTGCGACGGGCAAAAAGGCAAAGAGAAGAAGTTAACTACAAGGAAGAAAGCTTAGTTTTTTGCTTCCAAAATCTGACCGCATCCAGCAAAAAACTAAGCTGTACCCTGTTACCGTACAAGAGGAGAAGTCTGAGGGAGACAGAGCCATGGTCAAAATACATTACGTTGGATACTCTAGTGAATGGGATGAATGGCGTTATGAAGAAGAACTGGAAAGCTTAAATGAAGTAAATGCAGATACTTCCCCCTACCAGCAAGGTAGTTCTATTATTTCTCCCTACCAGCCATGTAGTATTTACAATGCTTTACGTGTGCAAATCAAGTGTGCTCTCAACTGTGGTAAAAAGTATCACCAAATTATTGAGCATGCCCTTTGACTTAATTAAATTTAATGGTGGACTTAAGACTGTTGGAATTCCTTCAAAGATGGTCTGCAACATTCAGCACTACGGAATAAAACATTACCAGGACCTAGACCCTTTCCTTGGCAGCTTCTGGCATTACAGAGGACTCAACGTCAATGGGGACTATGGTTATGTACAGTTAGATACAGTGAGCTTCTTATGTAAACGCAACTGCTGTGAGGTACTGTCGAAGCAGTCCTGGCTGAAAGCTATTTTAGATGCTTCTCCAATGTATTGGGCAACTGTGTATGCAATCTGAAGGTTCAAGCTATAAAGTAACTTTTTTTAAAAATTTGGAGAAGACAACCGGTCTTCACCCGCTTTAAAGCGGGATTGGGAACGAAAGGGTTAACCTAACTGCACTAGTTAAGCAAGGCAAATGGACCGGTAGCATGCCCATGTATTATCGAGCCATAGAACTCCTGTTTTCGGCCGATTACATCTGTAAGTATCTATTGTGTATGAAAGGCCATAAGCCGGGTACTGATGATTTCACAATGAGGTGGTGGCTTGATGATGTAGATCCTATATATCCAACCTAGCTAAGAAAGCTAATTATTTAGAGTACAGACAGTCTGAAACCAAATAAAAAAAACAACTCTGTATGTAAGTTGTGCTAATATAATAAAAAATGCACACAATATGTCATTTATTTGCTAACTGTATATTGAAACCAAATATAGCTGTTGTCATTGTATTAAGATTGATTTTTTTACTAAGTTGTAGTCCAGATTATAAATAGATCCCATGAAATTTTAGGGTGGTTGTAAGCAAGACCATTATTTGTTCACTTTAGTAAATATACATATGTATGTATACATTACATTTATACACACACACACACACATAATATATATATATATATATATAATGTTGTAGTGGGTATGCAAGGATTGCATTATATCAAAAAAGCCAGTTAATTTACATTATTGTGGAAAAGAAGTTGATGTGTGCAGAAACTGTTACTCCTTAATTCAAATAAAGACATCTGTCAATATCAAAGAAGGAGAGGATGAAGATAAGGAAGTTCAAAGAGAAACTGTAACTGATTTTGACCAGTTGTAGTTTTTTGGGTTTATGTTTGCTGTTAATTATCAAAATTAGTATATTTGTGACCGTCTATAGGAAAACCAGGCACAACGCGGCAACCTTCGAAAAATTTTTTTTTGCACTTACGGAGTTGTCAGCGTCCAGGTATTGAGCTCTCCAAGTTCTATCGTCGTAGCTTAAGTCATTCCCACTATAATAGACCTAACTGTTCCCTTCCGCCGGCTTGAAACAATACATTTTTAAGAAATCGATCGATCTTACGCATGCCGCGTTGTGCCCGGTTTTCCCGTAGACGGTCACATTTATAGATTGCAGTATATAATGAGAAAATTTCTATATCTGACACATTATTATATTTTGGAATTCAATTGTATCCTCTTGTTGACTGACTATCTGGCAGTTTAGTTTAAGATGGAGAAAAGTGTATAGCTTCCTCACTCTTATAGTTAAATATATCTATTTGTAATAATTAGTTATGAAGATTATATTATGGGTGAATTTAGCTGTTCATGATATCACTACCTCAAATAATATCATGCAATATCTTGTAAATACATTATAATAGAAATATGCTGCTAGAGCTTCTTATATGTGTACCATCAACTTTTTTTATCCTTCAGGTTTCTATGACATCAGTAGTCTCTGAACACATGTAATAGTGGTTATTTTTCAACATTTTGTAGTCTCTTATCTAAATTTACTTCCAATACTTGCAATCTCTATTCATGTTTGAGAGTTATTTCTAATTTCTCACAGGCTCTGTATTTTGCTAGTTTAGCTTGCTTTCAGTATATAAGCTAAACTAGCAAAATACAAATAATAGAATTAATAATAATAATTAAAAAATATGACATGTCCATTCACATTGACATCTTCAGTAGTCAATCACATGAATTTACTTTTTTGCCACACACTGGTGATTTGCAAACAAAAATATGGTATACATTATATTATTGTGTACAAATTATCAAGTTCTGAACATTCATAAAACTAGATTGAAACTTTCTTACCTAAAGCAGTCTGGAAAAAAGCAAAGGAAAACTATGAAAAAAATCTTAGTTATCGCCAGGGATAGCTCAGTGGTTACAGCACTGGAAGCTAAAGCCTGGCCCTGGGTTCGAATCCCCGGTGACAACTAAGATTTTTTCACATTTTTCCTTTGCATTTTTCTGGACCCCTTCAGGTATAAAAGTTTCAATCTATTTACAAATTATTGGATGTTATACACCACTGTTATGCCTTAGTTTAATGCATTTTGTCTCCTTACTACTATTATTCAATAAATATTTGTAGGGTCCAGAATAATATCCTGGATTGGATATTGTATATACTATAGGATTAAAGAGTGATGCACTAATGAGATTAGTCTATTGAATAGCAGTTGTTTTAGTTACGTACAGTGTACAGAGGAAATTTCTGTGCCAGAATATTATGTATATGACCATTACTTCTTGGAAATCACTGCTACAAGTGATAATCTGAAGATGCGTTTTGTTAGTATGACAAAAGTTATTGCATATCCAAACCCACCCTACGGGAATGTCAAATCATTCAACGTAAATTAATTATAAAAAAAAAAAACGGGCTAACGTCATAATGTGGGTGTGGTACAAAAAATAAGTATGGAGGTCAAGGACGCTCTACCCAGGGATCTACCAATAGCGCTGCGACGGGCAAAAAGGCAAAGAGAAGAAGTTAACTACAAGGAAGAAAGCTTAGTTTTTTGCTTCCAAAATCTGACCGCATCCAGCAAAAAACTAAGCTGTACCCTGTTACCGTACAAGAGGAGAAGTCTGAGGGAGACAGAGCCATGGTCAAAATACATTACGTTGGATACTCTAGTGAATGGGATGAATGGCGTTATGAAGAAGAACTGGAAAGCTTAAATGAAGTAAATGCAGATACTTCCCCCTACCAGCAAGGTAGTTCTATTATTTCTCCCTACCAGCCATGTAGTATTTACAATGCTTTACGTGTGCAAATCAAGTGTGCTCTCAACTGTGGTAAAAAGTATCACCAAATTATTGAGCATGCCCTTTGACTTAATTAAATTTAATGGTGGACTTAAGACTGTTGGAATTCCTTCAAAGATGGTCTGCAACATTCAGCACTACGGAATAAAACATTACCAGGACCTAGACCCTTTCCTTGGCAGCTTCTGGCATTACAGAGGACTCAACGTCAATGGGGACTATGGTTATGTACAGTTAGATACAGTGAGCTTCTTATGTAAATCCAGAAGCCTGGTTGAATATTTCCCACCTAGCAGTGATAGTCAGCCACCTTCAAAAACTGTTACACACACTGGACACACTTTATCATTTTCTTTTGTATGTAAATATGGCATAGGATCAACATTTGGAAAAGACAAACAATTTTTTGTTTAAAACATTATTATACTATTACATAATATACCAAAATTTTGCTTTGTTAAAATTAATTAAAAAAAATGAGAATGCACAGTGGGGCAAGTACATTTATTGTGACCAGCAGACTCTCAAAGGTGAAAATACAAAATTTTGCATTGTTAATGTATAGTGGGGCAAGTACGTTTGTTGTGACTAGCAGACTTACAAAAACTGCACTTCTGTCCATAACTTTTGCAGTGCCTCTTTATTTTGTAAGTCGGGAAATGCTGCAGGAATATTAATGCCATTAAATAATCTCATTTTCTCAGGGCCAGTCAAATCTCTCCATGTCAACTTTTTTGTTTCTTTGTCAGCAAACCACCTGAATCGAATTTTACAATTGTTTAGCACATCAACATAGGCATCAAGATTTCTTTTGTTTTGATTTATCACATCCAATGTACGCAGATTCCTTATAAGTAAATTTATCAGAACATCTGTTATCCTCAAAAATAAATGAAGTGAATCAATAACTACCTGGTGTAGTGGTATAAAAGAAAATAATGGTGAATTGCAACAATTAAAGCGATTCTTGTTTGATTTAGCAAGCTTTGCTTTTCATTAATCTCAGCAATTGTTCTTGCACCTTTTTCTTGATCCAGCAGTGACCAAGTCATGCTCATATCCCATCTTTTATCCTTGGGACACTTGCACCAAATACATGCATGGTTTGAAGTAGCTGATTCCAAACCACATACAAGAGCTAGAAATTTCCAGTCACCTCCGAGAAAATACTGTAAGTGATAAATATTTCCATCAACACTCACTGTTTAAAATTTGGGGGCCCACAATTGACATGGCATTTTTAATGATATTGTTCGTCATTTTTATTATCATACAAGCCTAAACTGCACAGTATAATAACATTACAACACAATACTAACCCATATCAAAACCTTTGTCAAATTTGCCATACGAAAATACAAGCATTGCCAGCTGTTTTTGAACAACTACATCCCACAGAAAGTGTATGAGCTATGACCATTTTCTTCGAATATTTTCTTACCATATATTTTTTTTCTTTGCATGAGGTAGCTCAATACTGACATACTTGTAATCTTCAGTCCCAGTGCTTCATGATGATACCAAACTCAGCCATTGACCTTTCTTCTATACCACTGTTTTTTGCGTTTTTCTTCACCTCACTTAATGGATCGCTCATTAAAAATTCAACGGACTTGGTGCTTGCTCAGCAAACACTGCAAATAAACAGCTTACATCATCGAAAGTAAGGGATAACCCCTTTCAATACGGGTAGCACTAAAAAGAGCCAGTCTTCAGCTGTTTTTTTATACCCGTAGCGGTACAGTTGAGTTAGTTTCCACGGGTGTTTATTAACTGTGTTTGCTTCTATATAGTATGGCTAGGGCTTATATGATTAACAAGTAAGTTTTTTTTGTAGGTATTAATAGTTTGATTAGCTATGAAATGATTCCTATGTTAATTATTTATGGAGCATTTCACACCCAGGAAAAACTGGAATTCCTTGTTTTGATTTGTCAGGAGACAAAAGTGCCTATGTATCTGCAGAATACTTTACAGATACTGAATTACTTTATGAAAGAGTGATTATAAAGCTGTTTCAGCAGTATGATTTACCTATCCAAATAACAGATCCTATTCGGCATGCAATTAGATCAAAACTGTGGAGAATGGTAAGGCTTTGTCTAAGCTTGGAGGCATTCAGCGCAAAAAGTTATTGGCTAGATTGAAGGATAGTCCCGATTCTACTTGGAAGTTCGAAGTTCTTGAAACTGAAGTGAACCTACAAGTATTGAAAAGAAATTAAACGAAATGCAGAAACTCAATTAAATACTGAACGTACAAAAAGAAGAAGGCTGGAAAGAGAAGTAAAAAAGCTTGAAAAAATACAAAAGAGCAATCAAGTCATCACACAGCTGAGAACTGGGCACTCCAGCAATATGAGGGGATTGTCTTTAAAGTCATGGCCTCAGTGTAGTAGACAGCAGCAATACAATCGCCAACAAAGGCTTGCAGCAAAAGTACAAGGTGCTCTAAGTTTTTGTGAGGATGAAGGATTCGAGCCACATTTTGTAGAACTGATACATACAAGTGTGATATACTGGATGTTAAAAATGGTACCTATTCTGGCAAGGAAAATATTTCTCCTACACCTGTGAGTCCCCAGTCTGCTCTTTTCATTAAGGATAGATATAGCAGCGTAGTGTCTAATCTTCCTAGTTCTAACAAAGTAAAGAAACTGGCATATAAAATGAATTCCAAATTTGAAATTTGTGAAACCCCAAGTGGAATTGTTGGAGTACAGCAAAGTTTACATAACAGGCTGATTTTTTGTACATCTCAACTAGCTAAGCAATACAAGGCATCCGATAAACTACTTTCAGAAACTATTCGAATTAAACTTACTGGAGATGGTACTCAAATTGCTAGAGGTTTTACAGTTGTAAATTTTGCTTTCACTCTTTTGGATGATCGAGACTGTTGTTCAGCAAAAGGAAACCATACAATAGCAATTTTAAAAGTATCAGAAAATTATAATGATTTAGCAACTGCACTAAAAGATGTCATCGAAGAAGCTAGCAATTTAAGTTGCAAATATTAATTGTTCATGTGGCACACAATAATAAAAAATTACCACTGTAAATGTTTTCTGGACCAGTCACTGTATTATGTACTTAATCCTCAAAGTATAGGACAAATAAAGTAACTTAGCTCAAATTTAATTTTTATACTGTCATTTTATTACTTACTTTCTATAATCACTCATGAACTTATTCGAAACCAAATAACATAATTACAATAATTTCACTTAATACAAATAAAAAAGTGATGGTACATAATATCAATATAGTACATAGATATTTAAATCAGGTTTATAACTTCATTATATTATAATGGTAGTTCTAATATTTAACAGGATTGATATTATAGTTCAATCTTGTTATCTGTATTCTATCACATGGTTATCAATCATGTAAAGTATATATTGGAGTTCACTTATCCAATACATTGTCAAGGATTTCTGTTACTAGTTCTATTAATTCAACCATGTATTTTATTTTTGGATGTGCATGAAATCTACTATGTTGCTCAATATAACATTGTCAGTGGTTGAAACTGTGGGATAGTTTTCTCTAAGATAAGAAGAATTATTACAATTGTAATTTGCACATAATTATGATGTAACCATTACAGTTCACATTTACCTCTAACACAGTTCAGTCTTTCACCTGTCTTTTCTATAATATTTACTTTAAAGTTTGAACTCACAGTGATTTGAATTATCTAATGTATTGCATTTATGTAGTTCGAGAAATTAATCATACAACTAACTTATTCTATATTATCTCAAGACTTACATTTTTGATGATAATTTACATTTATTTCATTGGATATTCTATTTCAAGACTTTTTTCATTTTTAATAACATTAACCATGTGGCTAGCTGCTGGTGCTGTAAATTGGACTAAGTTCTGGTAAGCTATATATATATTTTTTAGATAACTAGTGGTGTGCTTGAGCACAAATGGCGAGCGAGCCTTAAACTACACTATTGTTAAATGATTGATTTTAACAACTACCACTCAAGCTACTAAAATAAAGTCGAGTTTTTAAATTACTTATACGGTAAAGGGGATTCAATGCCATAGTAACCGCTCCCGCAACTGTTTGAATTAAAAAAGAAGCAACAATACCAAATCACGTTATTTAAAGTTTTCTCTGTGATATTCTTAACCGATTAATGCCGAAGGACGCGAAAACGCCACTAACTCGAATAGAAATGGAGCTCCCATAAGTTTTTGAGTTTTAACTGCACCTGCAAAACAATTCAAATCGGTAAACAATTCAATTTCTAAGGTGATACGGGTAATGGTCACTAAACCGGAGGATTCTGTTTAGTGAAGTTTGGGACGAGGTCCAACGCGGAGCGAACACAAAAATACGGAGGGTCAAAGTACAAAATGACATACATACGTCCAAACATATATATATAAACTAGTGGTGTGCTTGAGCACAAATGGCGAGCGAGTCTGATAGTTAGGTAACATAAAATGTTACTATTTTTAGCTTACTTCATGCAAACACTATAATAGCAGTTATGACATTTGATTTCAGCAAACAAATACAAAATCACTCTCTTACCTGATTAATGGTAACTTTTGTAGTATCAACATCAACCATTCTGATAATCTCAATCACCAGTAACTCTTGAACAAGCTCTCAGCTACGATAAAAAATAAACCAGTGTTATTGTAAATTTTAGCCAACAAAGTGACCGTCTACAGGAAAATCGGGCACAACGCGGCCCCGACGAAAAATTTTTTTTTTGCACTTACAGACTCCTCGGCAAGTAGATATTAAGCTCTCCAAGTTTTATCGCCGTAGCTTTAGCCATTCCCGCTATATATCGCCTAACCGTTCCCTTCGTTAGGCTTATTTAATACAATTTTAAGAACTAAATCGATCTTTTTGCGACGTCTACGCATGCCGCGTTGTGCCCGATTTTCCCGTAGACGGTCACAAATATGGAATTACTACTTACATCATTGATAACTTCAGTAGTATCAAATTGAAGTTACTTTGACTATCTGAATTACCGTGAATTCTTGACAACAAATACAAAAGACAATCAATTTTAGCACACAAATACAAAATTACTTTCTTACCTCATTTTCTTGAGCAGTGGTAACTTTTGTAGTACCACATTTGAGCCAATCTGACTATTTGAATTTACCAGTCACTGTTGACAAGCTCTTAGCTATAAAAAAGAAAAGGCCAGAGTTAATTTTTCATATTTAGCTGACAAATATGGAATTGCGTACTTACCTCAGCTTCCCTCGAGAAGTAGTATCTTCCTTAGCATTAATACTACGGCATTCTGACTACCAATGGCTCTTGACAACTAACAATCGGCACTCCGTATCCCCCCTAAAACGACTTTTACTCATTTTTTGCACACAAGCTATTTATATAATATACTTCATTGTCAGTTCAACTTTTAATGGAATTAATAAAAAAAATTATGATTAATTTTATTTTTTATTATTTTAACAGAATCGACTAGCTGGCTTCATACCTTTAGTTACTTATAGTAGATTCTTGTCATTGTTTTTTTAAGCTCAAAATATAGTCGTAACTTAATAAATCGTCCTAACAATATGAATATATCATAAAAGCACAAATACTAGAAAGCTTCTAATCTACCTTTCTGTACCAACTTTGAACTCCATTATACCCGGTGTCTTTCAATTTATTCATAAAATGTGAGCTCATTACAAAAGTTTTCTTTCCAGTATTCATTAAATCCACAAATAAATAAGTGGCAAATATATGAAATTAAAAAAAAATGAATAAAGATTAAGAAATGGATTATTAGCCATACATACAGAATTACTTCCTGCTACTTGTAAAAGTAAGTTTTATGTGAATGATATTTTTATAGCTTAACATTCTAAAAGTTGACATACAAACAATTTTAATAACATGTTATATTAACCTGAATTGATTGCTTACAAAGGAGTCTCAAATAGCTGTCTATGATCTAAAAAATAACAAGAAATAATTTTGATCAAAATCAAAATCAAAACCACAATAATGAACCTCATCTGATAACCATTGATTGTTTATCACACGCTGGCATTGATTCAAAGAAAGAGAATGGGAGTGGTTATCTATAAAGAAGTAAAGTACGTAACTGTGAAGTAAATCAACACATAGTATAGAATACTTACAAGTTCTCTCATATACCAGTAGAAATGGATCGCTAGTCAATACTTCTTCAATACTTGCCTCTGTTACCTTTAGAGATGAATACTTACTAAAGACCCTGTGTTTCAATCCTCGATCTTGAAGGAGAAAAATGGTACAATTATTTTCAGTAGCAATATCTTCATTACTTACGAATTGGAATATTTAGTGAGATGTACAAACATCAGAGATGGCTGGGATGAAATTCTCATCTTGGATAAAAGTCCAAAACTCCCACAACTTCAATGAATAATAAACACAACACACTGACTATGCATACTTACTCGTTAAATTATAGTTAGAATTTTGTGGTACTATAATATTGCATAATCCTATTGTAGCTTAACCTGTTTAATTACAATTATAGTTAAAAATATATAGTGAACCAGATTGGCTCAAAAATATAATTCTCATACTATGCCAAGTATCACATTCAGTTAGCGTTTAAACGAACATTACCTTCACACTTTCCACTTGGTATATGCTCATCATCTAAGGCCTTCCTAAAAAGATCAGAAACAGCTTCTACCTGAAAGTGAATTCAAATTCTTAATGATTGGTTTTATTAATTGGTGTACAGTAGACCCTTACGTATTTTAATCCCTTTTATTTATAAACTTCTGTCTGCTATGGTGAGCTTTGTCTTTTTGTGTGTGTAAGTACTCACATGATTTTGTACTCCTTTTGGTACTGTAAGTTGTAAGTTTAAGTGAAACCCGTAAACACACACATACTTCATGCCAAATTCAACACATCTTCTGCGTGCTAAATGGCTAAAAATGCTACATTAAAGTACAACCCAATCAAATGTCTCAGTAAACTTTATCATTTTAGTGATTACCAACCTTGTGTTGTGAAGTAGCCTGTAATTCCATATACAATTCACAGACTTCTGTGTCAACAGTGCTTTTACAAGCCACGCATGTCACTGTAATTTTTAGAACAAAATGTTAAAATACTTCAGGCCTTTAAAAACACATTGTTACACTTCACGTTTCAGCTCTGTTTCCAAACTGTAGTGGAAGAATATCTCGAAATAGTGTTAAATTAAACGGTTATCTTACTGTGGTGGCAGTTTTTTCGTGAGATAATCAAACATCAAAATGAAAAACTCCTGAGCATCAAACTGCTCTCCAGGTGTGATTGAAGGATGAATTGCTGCAGAAAATGGTTACAAGTTAAAAGTACAGCCAATTGCTATGATTTAAAAATACAAGAAAGACAAGTAAGAAGGTGATCACTGTTCAGAACTCTTTTCCGAATGTCGAAGTAATAGCCTTTGTCCAGTTCTTTAATTGTAGCAATAACACACTTGCCTGGATCTGGACAACATAATTATCACTTACTGATGATTGTATTAATCTACTTAGTTATAGTTAGCTTTCTAGAATTACCACTACCTGCTTCACAAACTTCACAATTAGTGTGGAGGCTACTCAAATAGGAAAAAACTCTCTTAAATATTGGTTGGTTCAGTAGAACCTGTAGAATGGCAGAGGCAAAGCATATGTTTCCACTGTTATGAATAGAAGATGTTATGTGCAGAATGGCTGACCCTCACCTTTGACCTCACGCAATGTCTTTGCGCGCGCTCTTGGTGCCAGCTTTCACCTTCGACCTCTGTGGAAGTTGTCCTTGGTGACCCTGCAAGATTGAAGTAGGTGGTGGTTGGTTGCTCGTGGTTGGTTGCTCGTTGTTGGCTAGGTTGCATTTTGTGCTACTGGTGAGTGATGATAACGGAAGAGAGGACTACAACGGCAGGAATTCACTTATGCTGTGTGATAACAAGTAAGTGTACTAAATACTCTGATGTGTAGTGTAGAATAGATAGCTAATGAATTGCATGTAGAGCTATGGTGAATGACAGATTATTTGCAATGACAAAAAAACAGAGTTTTCTTTAAGCACCTCTTCCCTCCCCCTCTTGTAAAGCATGTAACTGTCTGAACTAATCATTTCTGCTGCCAATTCATTGCTGAAAGTGTGGGTTATCGAATACCATTTTATATTACTAGTGTGAGTACAATAGCATGGGTAACCATGCTATTAGGGATCAATAACACTCGTAAAGCAATTGAAATTGTACTCGGAGAGTGCTATTTTGAATGCTTTATAAGTGCTATTGATCCCTAATAGCACAGGTTACACGTGCTATCACTCGCTAATAGTAGGCCAGCTTTTTTTTTTATCATTTGCACTTGTAGCTACACTGTATCAGTCACTCACTGTCTTCGTATTTCAGCATTAGCTTCCTCTGGAATTTTGTGTTCAGCCTACAACTCATCCTAAAATGTTGAAAAATTCCATCTAATATGGGTAGAGCTTCTGTGGTACACAATGACATTGTCTCCAACTAGAATCTCTCGAACTGTACGTTTTCAAGGTTAATGCTGCACGCATGCACACTTATCCGTACTATTTCACTTAGCAGCTGTGGTATTTCACTTAGTTTCCGTGCTATTCCATTTAGTTACGCACTATTTCATTTCCCTGTGCGATTTCATTGAACAGCTATTTTCCCCATACATTTTAATGGGAAATTTCGCACCGTACTATTAAATTTAGAAATTGTTAATTTGTTACCTACTGAAAACATTATGAAAGGTAATAATGAAGCACATTCAATAACTTAACATGAACAAAGTCAAAACATGTTCCTTTTTGGTTTTCTTATCCATATACATCTTCCATGTCATCGGCAGGTAAGATTTTTTGTGATTACAAGCATGACAGTAAACACTCAGCCACTGTACCTAATAAAATTCCTCCCCCCCAACCTCCATAGTACTTAGTGAGATTGTGTTGTTGTTATTAACAGTGGTATACATGATGAAAGTGGCTAAGGTATAAGGCTTAGTAGGAAAAATAATACACACAAATAAACAAGAGAATGGGGTAATAATTTATTCTAAGTCTTGGTACAGAATTACATCTTATAAAGTATATTGCACGATTAATTTAAAATATCGATTGCTGTCTAACTTAGATCCCCCCTGGGTGAAAAGCCGGAAGAGCCCTAGTGATAGTAGGGATAATAGGGTGTATTGAACATGTCTACAATCAGTATCAATCATGAGATCCTCAGAAGTGTATCTGAGAGTTGGCTAGAGATAAATTGATTGTAGTGACAGTGGTTAGTGTGCAGTAGTTCAATATGATGGGATTTCCTGGATAATATTGAATTATTCAGATGTTCAATTTCTTATATGATATTTTCAATGAATGCAATTTTTTTCCTTTATGCTGGTCCACCAAATTGAGACACATGTGAAATATACACTGTCCACACATCGGGGATTTGCAACTGTTGCATTCTCTATATCTTCCGCTAAGTTCATCTAATTTAGGATAATGAATTTTTATTTATTATAAGGTCTATCATTTAGATCGAGCTGAGATTTCTTCCATGTGGCTCTATACCTCTTGAACTGTTTCTAACAATTTCTTGGGGGATTAGCTTGCAGAGTATGAGTTGAAATTTCATGATTGCATTTATTCACTTCAGTGTGTTTTCTTTTTCTATTGCTTTTCTTTGTAGTGGGATGGAGTGGGTGGAGCTGCTTTCGATGTCTCTGACTTAGACCAGCTGTGAATGATGGCTCAAGAAGTGTCAACATATGATCATGGAGTTACCTGATACTGCTGTAATGATGGCGAGTGAGTGTTCTCTAGAGTGTGTTTGTAAATAAGGAAGTATTGGTTCCAATAGGTCTACATTGCTAGAATGTATCACCAACACTCAGAGCAGTTAGTGGCTCTGGCTAGCTTGTTGTGGTCACCTAGGACACAAGTTGTTTGTGTGACAATAAATATACATGTAAATGTGTATGTCAAGTTATGTAATCAGTATATGAGACCAGTACTATCGCAAGATGTTGACAATCTCAGTGAGTAGTCAGTCATTCTCGGCTGAAGTAATTATTGGCTGTTAGAACGAGAAAAATTTGCTATTATCTTAGGGGTTTTATTAAGCCACAATTAACTACGTGATGAGTGAGTAAGTTAACAGAGATGTAGCCCACCATCACATCACCCGAACCCAGGTAAAGGTCAGCAGAGGACCTGCAAATACTGCGACCATGCGGCTAAGTGGTCACATGTGGTGTGTCACATGTGAAGCAATGGCACCCGGGCACAATTGCATTAGTCCTGATAGCCACTGTTCTCAGTGCTTGTAGCCTAAGCCTAGCAGCTACCTGTTACTGCCTTGCCAGATTGGCTGATTCACCCGACACTATTAGCTCTCTAAGGATGACTGCTCATCAGTGGTAGTTTGTTTTTTTTAATAGTAAGGGGCTGGAGATATACTGTCTGTACTCTAAATAATTAGCTTTCTTAGCTAGGTTGGATATATAGGATCTACATCATCAAGCCACCACCTCATTGTGAAATCATCAGTACCCGGCTTATGGCCTTTCATACACAATAGATACTTACAGATGTAATCGGCCGAAAACAGGAGTTCTATGGCTCGATAATACATGGGCATGCTACCGGTCCATTTGCCTTGCTTAACTAGTGCAGTTAGGTTAACCCTTTCGTTCCCAATCCCGCTTTAAAGCGGGTGAAGACCGGTTGTCTTCTCCAAATTTTTAAAAAAAGTTACTTTATAGCTTGAACCTTCAGATTGCATACACAGTTGCCCAATACATTGGAGAAGCATCTAAAATAGCTTTCAGCCAGGACTGCTTCGACAGTACCTCACAGCAGTTGCGTTTATTTCTTCCTCGGCAAAAAAAAAAAAACATCGGTTCTCCGTCGAATTTAAAAAAAAGTTACCTTCTTCACAGCAGCTTCATTTATGGATCCAGTCATCTTCAGAGCTTTGTAGAAGCAGCAAAAAATTGCTTGAGCTCAGTAGCCTTCCATAACACATTGAAACAATTGCTTCTTTGCCGACCAAGACTTTGCGGTTTGACTTACTGTCTTCTCCATTTTTTATAAAATCGCCAGTTCAACTTGGGACCTCCCTATTACGTACAGTCTTAGGTAATGCTTATTACATCATAGGAAAAAAGTGAGCGTGTCGTGTGACCCCGGTAACTATGCAAAAAAAAATTTTTTCAAAGTCATTTTTTGGAAGATGGCGTCTAGAAGTTATAATGCGGTGCAAGTTTTAGACTTGCTTGATGCTGACTCTAGCGACTCAGGATTAAGCGGAGAGAAGGGAGACGACATCTAGGGCTATAGGAGGCCCTGTATCATGGTTGGTGGACCAGACCCTGTCAACTCTGTTACTGAAAATGGGAGTCAAGAAGATGATCGAGGTAAGCTTGTCTTTCACTTGTCTTTCTCTTGAAAAATAGCAAGCTTCTGTTGTAGAAAGGACTTATTTATAGCTATATTGAGATAGAGTAAGCTGTTTAGCTATAATATATATATATTTCATTGAGTTTTGAGATTTGAAAGTGGCTTGTGGTTTTTTGAACAAATTCAAATTTTCAAAAAAATTAAAATTTTTTTACCACATATACTACTAGGACCAGATGTGAATGCAGTCACACCGACCCCGATTACGCAGATGAGGCGACAGGAGCAGAGTCTTCCAGTGATGAAGGAGAGGATACCGGACCTGAGTCTTCCAATGATGAAACACGAATAGGCAGCAGGTTCCGGTGATGAAGAAGAGGAAGTGGCTCCTCCTGCTCCGAGTTCTGGACGTCCTCGCGGTCGGAGAAGGCGGAAACCGAAGAACAAGAGTCGGGTGGATGAGGTAGGGGGAGAGTGGCACACCCATTGATATTCCATAATCTTTTGTGTGAAGGACCACAGACTTTGATATTTGTGGCTGCTCCCCCCCCCCCCCTCCCCCCCCCTGAACATCCCAAAAGTTGTAATATGTATTGTTATTGTCGTTGTCGTTGTCTGTGTTTTTGTGGTGTTGTAGTGGAGCTTCACACTCGATGTATATGTGTGTGCGTGGAGTTGAAATGTTATTCTGGCGCTTCCAGATCTAACCGGGGAGGGAACGAACTCGGGAAGGGGGGGGTGCCCATGTAAGTTGAATTTCATGTATGTATGTGTGTACACCAGTGTGTGTGTGTGTGTACACCAGTCAATTTATATTATACATTTATTTTTATGATCTGTATTCACCTGTATCTTATTTTTTCTAGTGTGTGTGTGTATGTGTGTGCGTGCATTTGTGGAATGATCGGGACTACTATGCCCATGTAAGTTGAATTTCTTGTGTGTGTGTGTGTGTGTGTGTACACCAGTCAATTTATGTATAATAAATTATACATTTATTTTTATGATCTGTATTCACCTGTAGCTTCTTTTTTCTTGTGTGTGTGTGTATGTGTGTGCGTGCATTTGTGGAAAGAGAGAGAGAGCAACCATGAACAAACAGTATGTGGCGTTTCCAGATCCAACCTGAGAGAGAACGAACTCGGTGGTCTTTTTCGGTCTGTGACATCATCCATGCCGGGTAAGTTGAATTTCATTTCAACTTACTGATATTTGGGTGTCCAGCTAGGGCTGGGGGGGGTTATGGTACAAGAATGTCAGTCAAAAGTAATGACGGGGGAGGGGGGGCAATTCAGCGAGGCCAGCTGTTATGTTACAAATATCATTGTTGTCTGTGTTTTTTTGGTATTGTATGGAGGTTCCGGATCCTAACCTGGGAGGGATCGTTCAGTCTGTGACACCATCCATGCCGGGTAAGTTGAATTCCACGTGTGTGCTTGTACTGCTTTTCATTTTCAAATTACACTTTCTCAATACAACGATTGTTTCTCTCATGTACAGTGTGGAGTATACATACCAGGGGTTCATACAGTGGGAGGCTAGCCCTGGGTTCCCCCCTAGAATTTTGGGAGTTGAATAGAAATGAACATTTTGGAAGCATTTATTTTTAGTCTGATATTGTATCCCATTATGTTCCTATCATAACTGAGCCATTTAGTGCATAGGACCGAACACTGATCATCAGTGTGAAGTATAGACTCGTATGCAAAGATGTGCATCAAAGTAGTGTAGGTTCCAAAAAATGGGTGTGGCAAAGTACACTCGGAGCCCCACCCCAAACAAAAATCCTGTATGAAACCGCATACAATACATCATAAAGTTGCAATTATATAGGATCATGAATAATTTGTTGTTTGTATTACAAATATCTTTGTTGTTTGTGTTTTTGTGTATATGAAATTGTTTTGTAGTGGAGCTCGACGTCCGATGGCATATGTTCCTTGTGGACACTCATAGATGTCTCCTACATGATCACAATCAGCATCAAACACAACAAACAACATATTTTATTGTTGAACTAATATAATATTGGTATACAATGCATCAAACAATATTATTTTATTTTATTTTTATTGATGGGAAAAGTGGAATTTTGGGGGGGGAAATTTTTTTTTTTTTAAGTATTAGTAGAGGGCCTAAATATTATTCAATTTTCTCAATCAAAAAATGAGGGGAATCCCATACTCTTGCTCTATTTAGTGATATATGGTTGCTATGGGGTTTTCCCAGCCAGCATCGAGTAAAAAAAATAAAACGGTAATGCTCTATTCCGCGGTAGAAGATTAGATTTTTCCGCACGCGTCCAAACAATTCGGGAACGAGAGGGTTAAGAGTTGGACTCTAGTTCTGATGCTGTTACTCTACCCACAGTCGCTATCTTTAAATCACGAGAGCATGCTGCCAACCCTCATTATGGTCAGGCATAGGCTTCGTTACAGGTGTGGGGTGCATAGCCGGCTCCCACTCTTCTTATTCTAACCTTCATGCAACAATTTATGATCATCATTGTCCATTGCATATTAGTAACTATCTGCAGTATTTAGTAATGGATCTGCAGTATTTAGTAATGGCCCGACCCTCTCACGGTATTGCCAAGATTGGCTCTGTCAAAGTGATCAGTTTTCTCGAAAGCATAGAAACTCCTGAATCAGTCAGGTACATGCTGTAATTGAGATTTATGCTGATGTGAGTGTTACATGAGAAGGGAGGTGGAGAAAATAGGGGTTACATGATGAGAGAGGAGATTAGAGAATGAACTAGTGCTGGATGTGTGTTAGGACTCATAAGCCACACTACACTATGGCCAGTGTGGCATTATATAGAGCATAGGTAGGAGGTTCTAGTGCATATTGTAGTTAGATTTTTACTAGAGGTGTGACGGTCCACCAGGGGCCCTTTAATAGTGTCTATGCAGGGCACGCTGCCCTTCACGCTATTGATACTGGACTTATTCTCACACTATCATATTCGCTGCCTGTCTCTATTTTCTTACTCTCAGGCTCACTGCCTGTGTATTCTTGCACTATCAGGCTCACGGCCATCATTCTCAGGCTCGCTGCCTGTCTAGTCTTACGCTATCAGGCTCATATTCTCTCACTATCAGGCTTACTGCATGTCTACTCTCACTCGCAGGCTTGCTGTCATCTATTCTCTCACTCTCACTCAGGCTCGCTGCCTATCTATTCTCACTCCATCAGGCTCGCTGCCTGTCTATTCTCTCACTATCAACTGCTTATCTATTCTCTTGCGCTCACTCAGGCTTGCTGCCTATCTATTCTCACTCTCACTCAGGCTCGCTGCCTATCTATTCTCACTCTCACTCAGGCTCGCTGCCTATCTATTCTCACTCTCACTCAGGCTCGCTGCCTGTCTATTCTCACTCTCACTCAGGCTCGCTGCCTGTCTATTCTCACTCTCACTCAGGCTCGCTGCCTATCTAGTCTCACTCAGGCTCGCTGCCTATCTATTCTCACTCTCACTCAGGCTCGCTGCCTGTCTATTCTCACACTATCAGGCTCACTTTCTATCTATTCTCACACTCATGTTACTGTCTATCTGTTTTCACACCCAATGCTGTTAAAGCATTCTTGCTCTCTAGCTCACCAATGTATTCGTGCGCACTCTCGGGCTCACTGCCTATCAATTCTCATTCAAGCCACCTATCTAGTCCCACATCCAGATATCTCGTTTCAACTATCAAGTTCGCCACCTATCTCGCACTCAGTGTGCTGCCTTGCCACAGCCAGACTCACCACCAATGTATTGTCATGCTTGAGTAGTATTTGTTCTTATTCTTACTGTGGGTGTGCCCACGAGAGGAGAGACAAGAGCAGAGTGAAAGTGGAGAAGAAAGAAGATCAAGACAGAACATATGTGTGTGTGTGTCATTAGCTATCTTATTTTGTCAGCACAGTGATATTAGTGTATGCATGCGTAATTATTGTAAGTCGTATTTAGTCGTTGTGCCCCGGACCTCTGGTAGACCATCCCTCATTGTTTTGCGCATGCGTGGTTCTCGGAACACTATTATAAGCCCAACCACGCATGCGTATCACCAGTTCACCCATATTCCCTATTTTTGTACGCCGATTTAAAACTCGGTCAAGGGAGGGAGAACTCTGGTGGCAGCTCACCACTTGCTAGCCCAACTGAATATCATACTTCGCGGCCAGCAAGTTTCCCTTACCGTGAGTATACCTCGTGCCTTACTCAACCGCCCCACAACTGGAGGCAGCGGTGTCGAGATCGCCTTTCGCCATCGAGAGAGTTCATTGAGAAAGTTGTTCAAGTTCATATAGTCGAGTTTCACCACATCTGGAGGTTTTCTGATTCGTCCTCGTTATCGTTCGAGTTGTTCAAGTGTCTACAGTCAAGTTTCAAGTCAAGTTCAAGTTCTGGTTCGAGTCCTACTGTGTGCGTTCGACCTCTGCTGATATAATACTCAGAGAGCGACTTCTGACAGTTCTCCTACCTGCGTTTCAAGAGTTTCGAGTGTGTTCGTGGATTGATTCGGTCAAGAAGGTTAAAATTCGTTTCTTCAATTCTATTTGGAGCGCACCCCACGTGGCAGCAGCCCTGCGTGCTCCAACCTGCTCAAGCCTGCTCAGCCCTGCTCAGCTGTTTGACAAGTCTTAATTGGTGCTGTTTGGTTATTTTGGCACTTCCCGTGAAGTGGACTTTAAGTGTTGTAATTCATTTGGCTTTGTTTTCTCGTGTTTTTTTTTTTGTTTTTTTTTGTCATTATTTGGTTGTTTCTTTTGGGTTTTTTTTTGTTTTGTGCTCACCCATTTTTCTGTCTTTTCCTTTGTCTGTATCAGGTGAAGCAATTGAGTTAAATAGGCAGATTAATAATCTTGCCCCGCATAAAGATGGCGCTGATATCGCCAAGTATATCAGAAAACTTGAGGCTGATTTAGAAGATTTAGGTTGTCCAAGTACAAGGTTTAACAGTGTTTTGTTTCAAAAAAAGCAGTCGAAGACCGGTTCCTCAATAGTGGCGTCTCTTGATAGAACGTCCACCACCTACATATGCCCAGCTAAAAGAGATTCTTATCGATGCATTAGGCTCTAGCTTAACTAGCTTAGGAGCAAAGCTTACCACTGAGTTTCAGAATACTACCAGATCTATGTCTCCTTTAGAGACTTATGTCCATCTCAAAAATCTTACCGATTCTATGGACATGATGACGCATTCCAAAGAAGATTTGTTGCTGTTTATTGCTTGTGCTACTTATAGAGCTTCTCGTCCTTTTAGCCAGCGAGCTATTATGGATTAGAGAGAGTTTAACTCATTTCGAGACTTGAACAAATTTGCGTTGTCTATCAACTCTACTGAGCCTGAGAGGCCTAGTGTGGGTCGGTTTACCAGCAGAAGCACATTTGGTAGTCCTTATGAATGTTTTAAGTGTCACAAACTTGGTCACAGAGCCCTTGAATGTAGAAGCAATGTGTCTAGTCCCACTTTCACATATGGAGGCAGTGGGAAACCTCCGTCAGTAGTTTGCTATACATGTCGTGAGCCGGGTCATAAGTCCCCTGATTGTCCAACTAAACGGTCTGAATCTAGGGATAATGGTGATTCCAAAGCTGACACAAGCAAGAAGTTAAATGTGAGGAATGGCAATAGTAAAACTTACAATAATTACTGGGTGGATGTGAGGCATGGTGCACCCCATGTTATGGGTTATGTGAATGGAACCTCTTGTAGAATAGTTCCCGACACGGGAGCTGAGATATCCATAGTCCCAGGATGCCTAGTATACGAGGATCAACTCAATGACGAGACAGTCCAAGTGAAAGGTTGGGATGGTAGGCCTGTTCAGTTATACACGGCTCTTGTTAATTTTGAGTTTAAGGGTCAAAAGTTTAAGTCCAAAGTGGCTGTAGCTCATGAAGATAGTCTTTGTGGGAGTGTTTTGTTTTCAGCTCCTATGGGTACTGAGATGGCAGAGAGGCTCCTGTTGAATGCTGCCTCTGAGTCTGACTTGTCTGGCTCGGAGGTGGGGCACTCCGGTGATACCCCGGACATTCAACCATCTGTCTCGGCAGATGCCTGCTCTGTTGGCGTCTCGGAGGGGGCCCCAGAAACCCCTTCTGACCCTGTCACTAACCAGGAGGTAGCCAACATTAATTTGGTCACTCGTTCTGTGACTAAGAAGTCTGCCAAGAAGAGAAAAGCTAAATGCATACGGGATGTTGTTGAAGCTAATCCTGAGTTGTTTCTTGACGAGTGTAACAGGTTATCCAATATTGATGTGTCATATACCCCTCCTGTGGATAGGGTTGGGTCTAGCAGTAGAGTCTCTTCGGTAGTTGATCTTCTGTCGGGTTCTGACGTGGATGGGGTTGGTAATGGTTCAGGCGGAAGCGCTGATAGTGACGGGAATGGCGGTTCTTTTCTTTCTTCACCCGACGATCAGACGTCTGGTGAGGACGCTGATACATCCACTCATGTTGACATTGTGTGTCCTGAGTTAGCTGATAAACCCAACTGTGAGATGTTAAATGAGAATGTCAGTAGTGATGATTCCCTCAAACCTTTAAGGAAGTTAGCAATCAGAGAGCAGAATGGATATAGTATTTTGAATGGTGCACTCACTCACTCTATTTTGAATGGTGAGGGAGACAAAGTTGACAGAATTGTTGTTCCTGCATGTAGTCGTCGCAAAGTTTTAGAGCTTGCGCATGACAGTACTGCCCATATTGGAGTTAGAGGCATGAGAAGTGCAATTAGCAAGCGCTTCACAAGGCCTGGTGTCCATTCGGATATTGTAGATTTTGTGAAGTCGTGTGATGTGTGTCTGCGTGTCAATTCTGCTGGGAACAGGAAGGCTAAGATGGTGGAGAGAGGGATCGTAACTCTCCCTTTTGAAACTGTTGCGGTCGACCTTGTTGGTCCTTTGCCCAGAGGGAGACGTGGTGTTCGATTCTTGTTTACTTACGTGTGTCTCTCTAGTCGGTGGCCGGAGGCTTTACCCATGCGTACTGCTTCTGCCACTGAAGCAGCCCAGTGTTTTGCCGACATAATCTCACGTACTGGTATCCCACTTAAGGTCTTGTCTGACCGGGGTTCCATATCTTTGAGCAAGTTAATGAAGGGATTTTGTGAAATATTAGGCATTGATAGCATTGCCACATCCCCTTATCGACCACAATCCAATGGAGTAGTTGAAAGGCTCCACGGAACTCTAAAGCCTATGTTGGCTAAAGCGGTTGACTCGGGTATAGATTGGGCGGAGTTCTTACCTTTGGCATTGTTCGCCATCCGCCAGGTTCCTAATCGAGATTTAGGCTATTCGCCCCACTACTTAGTCTATGGTAGAGACGTACATGGCCCCTTAGATGTATTGTACAAGGGCTGGGTGGATAGAGAGTTTGATTCTATGAATGTTGAAGAATGGTTGGTTAAGCTTAATGATAGGCTTTCTGTTATTCATGATCTTGCAGTCAATGAGGAGAGTAAGAATGTGGAGAAACGTGTGTTGTCCTTTAACAAAGGAAAGTCCGATAGATCTTTGGAAGTAGGTTCTAAAGTCCTCATGCATGTCCCAGGTATTCATGCAGCCTTACAAGCTGCCTGGGAAGGCCCATACAATGTCATTGACAAAACTTCCAGAGTCACCTACAAAGTATCTAGAGGCAATGATCATCCAGTGAAGTTAGCCCACATCAATAACCTCAAGGTTTATGTTGACAGACCCTTATCGGTGAATGCAGTCACTCTCGTGGCAGAAGAGCAGGGCATTGATGGTGATCTGTTGTCCTCAAAGGCTATTCTCGGTGAAGAGAAATGTCCTGGTTTTAATGCAAGTCAGTTGAAAAATGTCCTCGATAATTCGGCTGCGTATTTTAGTAATTCTCCTGGTTTGTGTGTCTCTGGTAAATGTGAAATTGTTCTTGTAGATGGTGCTTCTCCTGTTAACTTGCCCCCAAGGCAGATCCAGGGTGGCATCAGAGATGCTGTGAAAGCAGAAATAGACAAGATGTTAAAGTAAGGTATTATAGTTGAGTCCAATGCTGGATGGGCTAGTCCTTTGGTGCCTGTCCGTAAGAAGGACAATAGTGTTCGTCTGTGCATAGATTACAGGGAGTTGAATTCCCTTACTCCTCTTAAAAGGTATTGGTTGCCTTCCCTAACAGAAATTTTGGACAGTATTGGTCCTTGTATGTGTCTTTCAACCCTAGACCTCACCTCAGGCTTCCATCAGCTTGAGATGGAGGAAAGTTCGAGTGATTTGACTACTTTTGTTTGCCCCTTTGGCAAATTCGGGTTTAAACGAATGCCTTTTGGATTTAAAAATGCACCCGCCATTTTCCAGGCAGCAGTTGAAGAAGTCCTTAAATCCGTTGTTAACATATGCAAAAATTACGTGGACGATGTTGTTGTTTATAGTGGGTCTTGGTCAGATCATCTTAAACATTTACAGGAAGTCATTACATGTTTGGGTTCGGCAGGTCTAACAATTAAAGCCAAAAAGTGTGTTTTTGGGAGGAAACATCTCATTTATTTGGGTCACAAAATTGGTGGTGGCACATTGGCTGTCCCGGAACTAAGAGTTAAATGTCTGTCCGAATTTTCCCGCCCTAACACCAAGAAGCAATTAAGATCATTTCTGGGGTCCTTCTCTTACTACAGGAAATTTATCCCTGGGTTTGCTAAGTTTTCAAGTGCACTCACCCCAGCTATTTCTCTCCGAGCTCCTCTTCGGGTGGTCTGGACGGATGTGATGGTCCAAGCATTTTGTAGTTAAAACGTTTGTTATGTTGTCACGTGTCTCTTACTGTACCCATCTCAGATGATTCATACATCCTCCACACGGATGCCTCGGGAGAAGATATCGGAGCTTGCCTACATGTCTGCAGGAAAGACGAGGAGCTCCCAGTTGGATTCTTCAGTCGTCAGCTGAAGCCCGCTGAACGTAATTACTCCGTCACAGAGTTAGAGAGTTTGGCCATAGTTGCAGTTCTGAAGTATTTTGAATTCTATATTTACGCAAAGGAAGTTCGTGTCGTCACTGACCATAAGCCATGCCTCGCCTTGCTAAATGGATCGACTCTGAACAAGAGATTGCTCAGATTTGCGTTGACTCTCCAGCTGTATCCCATCGTTCTGGTACACAGGGCTGGAGTCAATCATGCCAATGCTGATGGGATGAGTCGACAAAACTGGAGTAACTGTGACTACAGACCTACAGTGGCCACAGTTGGTGATCAGATTGTCTCCCCCGAGCCAATCTTAGGGGGGGGAGATGTGGGTGTGCCCACGAGAGGAGAGACAAGAGCAGAGTGAAAATGGAGAAGAAAGAAGATCAAGACAGAACATATGTGTGTGTGTGTGTCATTAGCTTTCTTATTTTGTCAGCACAGTGATATTAGTGTGTGCATGCGTAATTATTGTAAGTCGTATTTAGTCGTTGTGCCCCTGACCTCCGGTAGACCATCCCTCATTGTTTTGCACATGCATGGTTCTCGGAACACTATACAAGCCCAACCACGCATGCGTATCACCAGTTCACCCATATTCCCTATTTTTATACGCCGATTTAAAACTCGGTCAAGGGAGGGAGAACTCTGGTGGCAGCTTACCACTTGCTAGCCCAACTGAATATCATACTTCGCGGCCAGCAAGTTTCCCTTACCGTGAGTATACCTTGCGCCTTACTCAACCGCCCCACACTTACCCATCCTCACACTCAGACTTGCTGCCAACTAGTTGCACATCGTCATACTCTATCTGTGCACTCTCAGACTCACTGCCATCCGATCTTGCACTATCAGACTTGCCTACTTAATCTTGCACTGAGCCCCAGGGCCTATCTATTTTTGCATGCACTATCAGGCTTGCTGCCTATGTTTTCTCAAACTTGCTGCCTAGGTATTCTCAGACTCACTTTCTATGTATTCTCAGGTTCGCTGCCTATATATCTATTCATAGGCTTACTGCCTATCTTGTCTCAGGATCGCTACCTATGTATTCTCAGTCTTGCTGTCTATCTAGTCTCAGGCTCACTGCCTATGTATTCTCAGGTTGCTGTCTATCTGGTTTCAGGCTCACTGCCTATGTATTCTTAGGCTCACTGCCTATGTATTCTCAGGCTCACTGCCTATGTATTCTTAGGCTCACTGCCTATGTATTCTCAGGCTCACTGCCTATGTATTCTCAGGCTCACTGCCTATGTATTCTCAGGCTCACTGCCTATGTATTCTCAGGCTCACTGCCTATGTATTCTCAGGCTCACTGCCTATGTACAGGCTCACTGCCCATGTATTCTCAGACTCACTGCCTATCTGTTCTCAGGCTCACATATGCATCTGTATGGCACTCACTCAATTACCCCGTCACGCGATCAGGACATGTTCCTTCTCACTTGTGTCTTTTGCTGCCTCCACCAGGCACACCGACTGTTACTATTAATAGCTAATGCCAACTTTTGAAGTTCCATGTGAATAGGGATGTGGAGCAGATAATGCAACAGGGGAGGGATATTCTTAGTAGTTGTAATACACAATACTTTCACACAACTGACATACCTACGCAAGACTTAACCTTCGTGGTTAATGTAGTGGAGCAATGAATTTTCAAGTAAATACTGTTGCATGCGGCTTATAACTGACAAATAGCGTATTAACTTAACACCGCCACTAACTCAAATAGAAATGGAGCTCCCACAAGTTTTTGAGTTTTAACTGCACCCGCAATAGAATTCAAATTGGTAAATAATTCGCTTTCTAGGGTGATACTGGTAATGATCGCTAAACCGGAGGATTCCTTTTAGTGAAGTTTGGGATGGGGTCGAACACGGAGCGAACACAAAAATATGCAAGGGTCAAAGTACAAATGACATACGTACGTCCACACATAATTACAAACAAACATCCCCAATTTTCAATTGTGTAACCCCTGAGAGTGTCTCACTCGCATTTATAGGAGTAAATCTTGGAGTCACAAGCCACTTGACTATATGGCAAGAGTGGTGTAGAGAGGAGTTATGGTACTGTTAGCATGTGAGGTTAGATTCTCCACCCGGTAGTGGTGTGACAGTCAGTTAGGGCAAGCAGCCCTTCAGCTAATCACTAAGTGTGATATGTACACTCTGCCCTTGCTCAGGTCTTCTTACCTGGGCATGTGGTCCCTCACTTATTAACGACTGCTGGGGGCACTCTCCCCTTACTCGACAACCACTACCCAGGTTGTGTTCCTGGAGTCTACTTGACTCCAGTGTGCAGTGAAAGCAGGTGAGATGGGAGTATACTGGACTCACCAGTCCTGGTTTACTGAAGCTGTGCCCACTCGGGTTACCCGATACAGACATGGTGGCTGGAGTCATCCAGGTACCAGGCGCTGATCACAGCTCCAAGGTCAGTGGCACCACTCCCTTCTCCGAGGAACAAATACGTAGTCATTGGATGGCCACACCATCCCAAAGCCAGTGAGAGGGAGAAGGTTGGGGGTCAAGGGTAGTTCAGCATTACTCTTGTCATAATGCTCAGTTCTCACTGTGTATGCTTGTCTATACTTACTGTCACAGGTATACAGCCTACTACCATTGGTAAGAGAGCTATCACTTATAGCCTTGGGGGTACAGGCCACTTCCTGCAGCCCTTTGGGGGGACTCCGGCAATGCAGGGCAATTAACGCTAATTGCCACTGACCTGCCGAGTCTCTCATCCCCAAGGCCACACAGGGGGGTGGGTCCAGGGTCATACCACTGCCTCATGCACAAGGAACATGCGCAGACATGACCACGGGCTCACATCAGCACAGACTGCCTATGTGTGGTTTAGGAGGATGAAACCAGGCAACCATACCAATAAGGCAAATCAGTTCTTTTGTTAGTTAGTGGGTGAATGTGTGCATCAAAATATGAAAGAGACCATCAACTATTTTGTTTACTTTGCCATTCATGAATCTTGAGCTGATGGAAGCAAAATTCCACCATGTGTTAAAAATGTTACTGCAAACATGTCTTTCAATATGCATGCTTGTATCTACATCAACAAGGCCAATCTTTCTAGTACATTGCCCATTTTGTGAAATAACGTGTAATGTACGTGTACTACATTGTTGAGCAACAAAGTTACGTATTACAAGTGCAACATATGTAGTATTCTTCGAAATATTTATGTAAATATGGTTCTGATGTTTCGTACTGCTTAGAAAAGTTTAGTAGAATCTTTTGCAATCTATCTTGATTTTGCTCTCTGTTAAATTCTCAGGATTAAGCAAAACTATCTCAAATTGCAAGAAATTATTTGCTCACATAATTACGACGTGATGATAGGGGGGCTTTTTCCACAACAGTTAGTACCCTATGTGAAGCCAACAACTTCATGTTTTCTCAAACTTTCATGTTTTCTCTGATTGCCAGAACAATAACATTACACTTTATTTCATCATTAGTATTCACGCATGCTCATTTGTTCTTATTTTCGTGTACCGTCGTGCATCGTCGATGATTTGTTTTTTGTTTATATTTATCACCTCAACACTGTCATTGACTGTTCTTAACTGGAACTCTGACGTTACCATACCCACTAGTGGGTCTTCACTGCACTATAGTTACTCTGTTTCTGCTTAGTGTAGTGCGTGTATGCCAGGATCAATGTGATTTCTCGCATGAACACCTACAAACCACAAAAAAAAAAATTTGCCCTTCGAGCCCACCCATACCGAATCATCTTCTTAGACCACTGTTTGCATTTGCTCTTACATTTACTACTTTTACATTGTTTGTAACGAAAGGAGTCCATCTGAATGCTTTCTGACTGGCAAGCAACACCCCTTTTTTTGTAATTAGAGCAAACTTTAGTGAAGCCATCCAACATTTTGATTCCATTTGTACAGTATTCCCCTGATAGATGCGAGCACAATGTTGCAATCATAAGTACTGGTACTCTCTGTATCACATGCACATACATGAACAACTGTGGCATGTAAAATCATTGAGAAATGATAGTTTCAATTATTACAAATTGTGTATCAGCCCATGAGTAAATTGTAGAGCTTTTGCTGCTATGTCTGTACAAATAAAGTTTTTGTTGTGGGGCTCATCACACCTGGCTTCCTCGTGTACAAACTCATATATTGTATTCACTTACATTATACATATGTGTACAGTATATAAAGTGCCATTGTGGTCTCTTTCACTCATCTTAGTAAGCTTTTCTTGTTGTTGTTGTTTTTTTTTACGTTCTTACATTCATAATGTATATTTTAGTTTTCTAATTAAGCATTCCTATAAACGTTATTATTGAGTCCTTTATCGAGTAGAGATAAGCAGTGTAACATCAACTGCTGTACTGTATTGTAGTGATAACAGCATTGTGTTCCTGAAAGGAACACCAAAATTTGGTAACATGTGATTACTTTCCCTTCTTTGTTACAGGTTGGAGATGAAAGAGTGTCCAAGGAATTGCTGTGGACGTTTCCAGTGACAATTCAATCCTTGTTTGAAGGAAAATCGACTTGAGTATTGAGGACAATTAAACCTATCACTGACACTGTCATAATCCAACTCTTTAAAAGCGTCTTCATACTGGAAATTTACAGTATTTTATTTTTATGGAATAGTTCATTAGTATTTTGTCAATGGCATTGGGAATGTTATACTAGCTTATGAGAAGTCTGCATTAATTTCAGAATAAAGTTGACTAACTAACATAGTACTCAAGGTTCCTTCAGTTAGTGACCTCTTAGTGCTGCCTTGAGTCGTCACGTTGATCGTACTGAAGTTGTATGTAACTAGTAATACAATGCTATGATTTATTCTAACAAAATTGGAGAAACATTCTATGAACAAATATGGGTGGGGAAGGGAGGCCGGGGGGGGGGGAGGAGATGCGGAGGAGGCGAGTGAGATGCATGGACCCAGGAAAAGTACTTGTATGCTGCTCTCACTGTCGCTACTAGATACTCTAGATACATACACATGTAGATTGCTCCATGAACTTTATGGAGTTGTGGTCTGTCGACTTAAGAATATGTGTCACATAGTATAACATTAGCTTCAACTTTTAGAATAAGCAGTCACGTCCAAAATTGAAGCCACACCCATTGATTGTTGTGTGAACAAGTAGCTATTATTATTAAAAAACTACAGTTGCAAAATATTGATGTGTACCCACAGCTATTTTTCCAAGTGATCATGTACTTCAGCATGATTGAGGTGGGTCTGTTGGCTCAGAAAAGCAATGGTCAACCACGCAGAGATGGTCAGCCCCGCAGCAATGGTCAGCCACGCAGAGATGGTCAGCCCCGAAGCAGCAACGGTGAGTCCTGCAGCAATGGTCAATGGTCGCCCATTTGCGCATGCGCGCGTGCTTAAGGTTCAAAGTTTGTTTGATCGGCCACGCTCTATAGATCAAAGGTGAGGGTCAGCCGTTCTGCACATAACGTCGTCCAAAAGAAAGGGACGAAGTTATGTGCAGAACGACTGACCCTCACCTTTGACCTCAGAGCGTGGCCGATCAAATGAACTTTGAACCTTAAGAACGTGCGCATGCGCATATGGCTGACCGTCGCTGCGGGGCTGACCATCTCTGCGAGGCTGACCATCTCTGCGTGGCTGACCATCTTTGCGTGGCTGAACATTGCTGCGGGGCTGACCATCTCTGGGTGGCTGACCACTACTGCTGGGGCTGATCATTTGTGTGCGGACAGACCCACCCTCAATCATGCTAGTACATGATCACTTGGAAAAATAGCTGTGGGTACACATCAATATTTTGCAACTGTAGTTTTATAATTATAATACTTGTTCACACAACAATCAAAGGGTGTGGTTTCAATTTTGGGCGTGACTGCTTATTCTAAAAGTTGAAGCAAATGTTATACTGGTGACACATATTCTTAAGTCGACAGACCACAACTGAATAGAGCAAACTACATGACATGTCACTGTCGCTACTAGATATATACACATTGTGTATATTTCTAGTAGCGACAGTGAGAGCAACATACAAGTACTTTTCCTGGGTCCATGCATCTCACTCGCCTCCTCCTCCCTTCCCCCCTCCCCTCCCCACCCCAATTTGTTCATAGAAATGTTTCTCCAATGTGTTAGAGTAAATGGTAGCATTGTATTACTAGTTAAATACAACTTAAGTACGATCGACGTGATGACTCAAGGCAGCACTAAGAGGTCACTAACTGAAGAAACCTTGGGTAGCTACTATGTTAGTCAACTTTATTCTAAAATGCAGTTTGTTTGTATGCTAGTATAACATTCCCAAAGTCATTGACAAAATACTAATGAACTATTCCATAAAAATAAAATACTCCAGTATGAAGAAGCTCTTAAAGAGTTGGATTATGACAGTGTCAGTGATAAGTTTAGTTGTCCTCAGTGTTCCAGTAGATTTTCCTTCAAACAAGGATTGAATCGTCACTGGAAACGTATCCATGGCAATTCCTTGGACACTCTTGCATCTCAAACCTGTAACAAAGAAGGGAAAGTAATTACATGTTACCAAAGGTCCAGTGCTCCTTTCAGGAACACAATGCTGTTTTCACTACAGTACAGTACAGCACTTGATGTTACACTACTCATCTCTACTTGATAAAGGTCTCAATAATAACCATTAAATAGGAATGCTTAATTAGAAAACTAAACATACATTATGAATGTAAGAAGGAAAAAAAAGCAAGAAAGTACCTCTTACTAAGATGAATGAAAGAGACCACAATGGCACTTTATATACTGTACACATAATGTGACCGTCTATAGGAAAACCAGGCACAACGCGGCACCCTTCGAAAAATTTTTTTTTGCACTTACGGAGTTGTCGGTGTTCAGATATTGAGCTCTCCAAGTTTTATCGTCGTAGCTTAAGTCGTTCCCGCAATAATAGACCTAACCGTTCCCTTCCGTCGGCTTGAAACAATACATTTTTAAGAAATCGATCGATCTTTTCTCGATATTACGCACGCCATGTTGTGCCCGGTTTTCCCGTAGACGGTCACATATGTATATGTAAGTGTATACAATATATGAGTTTGTACACGAGGAAGCCAGGTGTGATGAGCCCCACAACAAAAACTTTAATTTGTACAGACATAGCAGCAAAAGCTGTACAATTTACTCATGGCTGATACACAATTTGTAATAATTGAAACTATCATTTCTCAATGATTTTACATGCCACAGTTGTTCATGTATGTGCATGTGATACAGAGAGTACCAGTACTTATGATTGCAACATTGTGCTCATATCTATCAGGATCCTGTATAAATGGCATCAAAAATGTTGGATGGCTTCACTAAACTTTGCTCTAATTACAAAAATAGGGTGTTGCTTGCCAGTCAGAAAGTATTCAGATGGACTCCTCTTGTTACAAACAATGCAAAAGTAGTAAATTTAAGAGCAATGCAAACAGTGGTGTAGGAAGATGATTCGGTATGGGTGGGCTCTAAGTAGTCTCGCGTACCCAGACCCTTTACCAATTGCTGCGCGGGAAAAGGGTCCGGTAGACTGACATTGAGCAGTTTGTTCTTGCTTAGTCAGCAAGTGGTAAACTGTGGTTCAATTAGTGTGGGTGTAAATCGTTAAATATTTTCAGGCGCGTGAATTGTTCAGATCAGTAGGCAGAGCTTGTTCTGTATTGCCATGAAGAAATGTTACTTGTGCAAGCATGACAAAAACCTAAGGTACCATGGCATACACAATGGGCCGTGCACAAAGCAACAACTGTATTTTGCTGCTAAGCGAAACTTACAACTGCAGATATCTTAAAAAAGCTAGTCCAAGTCACTGCTTAGCATAACTAATGGCATTACAGTTTTGACACGGCTGTTGGAGAGTTGTGCACAGAAATACTACACGCGCAAAAGTTTGAGCAGTCTTACGTCACAGGATATTACGTCACACATTGTTTGCGGTCTCCCCAATTAGCAAGGGGAACTGAACAAACTGCTCAATGTCAGTCTACCAGACTCTTTTCCCGCGTAGCAATTGGTAAAGGGTCTGGCTACACGAGACTAGGCTCTAAGGGCAAGTTTTTTTGTGGTTTGCAGGTGATCATGCGAGAAATCACATTTTAAAGTTGTGTCAAAATAAAGATAAAGCCTCTTGAAATGATAGTCAACAAGGCAGTACTCATTGTGACATAAAAAAAACAACGTACATTACTGAAGGTAAGTAGGAAATATATGCTCGTCAAATTATTAAGTTAAGCTTAGAGTGACAGGGTGATGGAAGTGGAGGGGGGTGTACAGGGGGTCACACACTGTGCAGATTTAAATGATAAGAAACAGTTTTAGTTATTTTTTCATCAATTAAATACTTAATAGCTTTAATAGCATATGCCAGTATATGGTCAGGGCTTCATACAGGGGAGGGTGGAGCTGGGCCATTTTAACCAAAAAATATATAACAATTATAAGGGCGGGGTAAATAAAACAATTAAGAGGCATATATAATACAAGTATAGAGTATTGAAACAAGATTGTTATAATAAGCTAAATAAACTGAGGTGGAACACATCACTGATGATGAAGAATCCGCGAACATTCTCACTAGAGAGATTCAAAGAGAAGATTGCAATCCTATCTGATATACAATACACGAGGTGTTGTGGATCCTTCTAAAGATCAATGCCTACTTGCAATACAAACTAAATCCCAACTACAAATGTATCAGCAATACTTACACATAGTAGTCTGTATTGAATTTACATTCAAAATAACTAAATTTTATATATTATGATTTTAAATTAATAACGCTGGTGATAGATGAATACGAAGAACATAAGTTAATATGTGACCGTCTACAGGAAAACCAGGCACAACGCGGCACCCTTCGAAAATTTTTTTTTTGCACTTACAGAGTTGTCGGCGTCCAGATATTGAGCTCTCCAAGTTTTATCGTTGTAGCTTAAGTCGTTCCCACTATAATAGACCTAACCGTTCCCTTCCGTCGGCTTAAAACAATACATTTTTAAGAAATCGATCGATCTTTTCTCGATATTTACGCACGCCGCGTTGTGCCCGGTTTTCCTGTAGACGGTCACATATTAACACACGAAATCTTTACAATTATTTTGTTACTATTACTATTAGCCCTCAGTGTGCACGTACAAGAGCGACTATCCAGCAAGTTGAGGACTTGATCCAAGCGTAGTCTATTGACACGCACTACACTAAGCAGAAACAGAGTAACTAGTGCAGTGAAGACTCACTAGCGGGTATGGTAGCGTCAGAGTTCCAGTAAGAACAGTCAATGACAGTGTTCTAAGTGATAAATATAAACAAAAATATGGAACATCGACGATGCACGGCGATCGACGGTACACGAAAATTAGAACAAATAAGCATGCGTGAATACTAATGATGAAATAAAATGTAATGTTATAGTTGTTCTGGCAGTCAGAGAAAACATGAAAGTATGAGAAAACATGAAGCTGTTGGCTTCACATAGGGTATTCACTGTTGTGGAAAAGGTCCCCCTATCGCCACGTCGTAATCATGTGAGCAAATAATTTCTTGCAGTTTGAGATAGTTTTGCTCCTGAGAATTTAACAGAGAGCGAAATAAAGATAGGTTGTAAAAGATTCTACTAAACTTTTCTAAGCAGTACAAAACATCAGAACCATCTTTACATAAGTATTTTGAAGAATACTACATATGTTGCACTTGTAATACATGTAACTAAACTATTGGTCGTTCAATGTAATACACGTACATTACATGTTATTTCACAAAAATGGGCAATGTGCTACAGGAAGATTGGCCTTGCTGATGTAGATACAAGACATGTTTGCAGTAACATTTTTAACACATGGTGGAATTCTAATATTAAATTAATTTGCTTCCATCAGCTCAAAGAATACACAGGCAGCGAGAAAATAATAGGCAGAGAGAATAATAGGCAGAGAGAATACTAGGCAGAGAGAATACTAGGCAGAGAGAATACTAGGCAGTGAGCCTGAGAATACCTAGCCAGTGAGCCTGAGAATACATAGGCAGTGAGCCTGAGAATACATAGGCGTTACATAGGCGGTGAGCCTGAGAATACATATGCGGTGAGCCTGAGACTACATAGACAGTGAGCCTGAGAATACATAGGCGTTACATAGGCGGTGAGCCTGAGAATACATATGCGGTGAGCCTGAGACTACATAGGCGGTGAGCCTGAGAATACATAGGCAGTGAGCCTGAGAATACCTAGCCAGTGAGCCTGAGAATACATAGGCAGTGAGCCTGAGAATACATAGGCGTTACATAGGCGGTGAGCCTGAGAATACATATGCGGTGAGCCTGAGACTACATAGGCAGTGAGCCTGAGAATACATAGGCGTTACATAGGCGGTGAGCCTGAGAATACATATGCGGTGAGCCTGAGAATACATAGGCAGTGAGCCTGAGAATACATAGGCGTTACATAGGCGGTGAGCCTGAGAATACATATGCGGTGAGCTTGAGACTACATAGGCGGTGAGCCTGAGAATACATAGGCAGTGAGCCTGAGAATACCTAGCCAGTGAGCCTGAGAATACATAGGCGTTACATAGGCGGTGAGCCTGAGAATACATATGCGGTGAGCCTGACACTACATAGGCAGTGAGCCTGAGAATACATACGCGTTACATAGGCGGTGAGCCTGAGAATACACATGCGGTGAGCCTGAGACTACATAGGCGGTGAGCCTGAGAATACATAGGCGTTACATAGGCAGTGAGCCTGAGAATACCTAGCCAGTGAGCCTGAGAATACATAGGCAGTGAGCCTGAGAATACATAGGTAGTGAGCCTGAGAATACATAGGCAGTGAGCCTGAGAATACATAGGCGTTACATAGGCGGTGAGCCTGAGAATACATATGCGGTGAGCTTGAGACTACATAGGCGGTAGCCTGAGAATACATAGGCAGTGAGCCTGAGAATACCTAGCCAGTGAGCCTGAGAATACATAGGCAGTGAGCCTGAGAATACATAGGCGTTACATAGGCGGTGAGCCTGAGAATACATATGCGGTGAGCCTGAGACTACATAGGCAGTGAGCCTGAGAATACACAGGCATTACATAGGCGGTGAGCCTGAGAATACATATGCGGTGAGCCTGAGACTACATAGGCAGTGAGCCTGAGAATACATAGGCAGTGAACCTGAGAATACATAGGTAGTGAGCCTGATAATACCTAGATATCCGGGTGTGGGACTAGATAGGTGGCTAGTTTGAGTACGAGAATAGATAGGCAGTGAGCCCAAGAGTGCACGAATACATTGGTGAGCTAGAGAGCAAGAATGCCTTAACAGCATTGGGTGTGAAAACAGATAGACAGTAACTTGAGTGTGAGAATAGATAGAGAGTGAGGCTGATAGTGTGAGAATAGATAGGCAGCGAGCCTGATGGAGTGAGAATAGATGGCAGTGAGTCTGATAGTGTGAGAATAGGTAGGCAGTGAGTCTGCTGGTGTGAGAATAGACAGGCAGCAAGCCAGATGGTGTGAGAACAGATAGGCAGAAGCCTGATAGTGTGAGAATAGACAGGCAGCGAGCCTGAGTGAGAGTGAGAGAATAGAAAAACAGCAAGCCTGCGAGAGAGAGTAGACATGCAGTAAGCCTGATAGTGAGAGAATATGAGCCTGATAGTGTAAGACTAGACAGGCGGCGAGCCTAACAGTGAGAGAATAGACGCCCGTGAGCCTGATAGTTCATAATAAAAGAAAATAGACATGCAGCGAGAGTGAGAGAATAGACAGGCAGAGAGCCTGATCATGTGAGAATAGAATTCATGCTCTCTATAATGCCACACTGGCAATAGTGTAGTGTGGCTTGTGAGTCCCAATACACATCCAGCACTACAGTTCATTCTCTAATCTCTCTCATTATGTAGCCCCTATTTGCTCCGCCTCCCTTCTCATGTAACACTCTCATGTCAGCATAAATATTAATTACAGCATGCAACCTGACTGATTCAGGAGTTTCCAAGCTTTCGAGAATACTGATCACTTTGACGGAGCCAATCATGGCAATACGGCCATTACTAAATACTGCACATAGTTACTAACATGCAATGGATAATGATGATCATACATTTTTGCATGAAGGTTCGAATAAGAAGAGTGGGAGCTGGCAATGCACCCCACACCTGTAACGAAGGCCTACGCCTGATCATAACGAGGGTTGGCAGCATGATTTCGTGATTTAGAGATTGCAACTGTTGGGTAGAGTAACAGCATTAGAACTAGAGTCCAACTCTTAACATAACTGTACTAGTTAAGCAAGGCAATGGACCGGCAGCATGCCCATGTATTATCGAGCCATAGAACTCCTATTTTCAGCTGATTGCATCAATGAAGGCCATTCACCACTGATTGATGATTTAGATCCTATTAATCCAACCTGACCTACAGAAAGCTAATTACATAGAGTACAGTAGTGTATATCTCCAGCCCCTTACTATTTAAATAATACCACCACTGATGAGCAGCCATCCTTAGAGAGCTAATAGTGCCGGGTGAACCAGCCATTCTGGCAATGAAGTAACAGGTAGCTACTAGGCTTAGGCTACAAGCACTGAAAACAGTGGCTAACAGGACTAATGTACTTGTGCCCGGGTGCCATTGCTCCACATGTGACACCCCACAAGTGATCGCTTAGCCAAACGGTCGCAATATTTGCAGGTCCTTTGCCGACCTTTACCTGGGCTTGGGTGATGTGATGGTGGGCTTAAATTTTTCTCGTTCTAACAGCCAATAATTATTGCAGCCGAGAATGACTGAATAACCACTAAGATATTTCATGGCACATGAATTGTTCAACTCAGTCAGCCATATAGAAATACAATACACACAAAAAGTTAGAGCAGTCTTACGTCACACGATATATCACCTTATTATGTCATCTATTTGTTTGTGGTCTTCCCAATTAGTGAGGGGAACTGAACAAACTACTTAATGTCAACCTACCCGCCGCATAGCAGTAGGTAAAGGGTCCAGTAAAGCGAGATTAAATATGACGTGATCAAAATACATCCTAAAGCCTGTCAGGAATAAATAATGTGCTTATAAACTACAAGCCAGAGACACAGTGTGGTGGAAAGCTGGAGAGCAACCTGTAGTAGCTGCCACCAAGTTGTACAGCTGATTATAATCACCAAGCTTTTCAAGGCTTCCCACAACCCAATACCCAGATTTCTTAAGTCTGGTTATGAATTATAGGATAAAGGTTCTTTTTCAACAAGCATCTATGTACAACTGAAAGGCACATGCTCACGATGGCCACTATATAGAAAACCAGTCTGAGCATGTGCAGTAAGACGATAGTACAGAGGTGATGTAATGCATAGTGAGGGATAAATAGAATGTTTAATTAGTGCATAGAAATAATATAATATTAAGCAAGTGCTAATAACCGAATATGTTCTGTGGCATGTGGTAAGTTATACCACATCTCCCCCTTCTTTGGAGATGAAAATAATTGTTCATAATGTAGCAGAGGAGGGTGGAGTCATGCAGTGGGTGGGGTCTGTTGGTCGTCATAATTCCAGGACTGTCTGGAAAGCGCATCTGCCAGAGGGTTGTCTTTTCCTTCAATGTGATGCAGATCAAAATCATAGTCCATCAGTTTGTGTTTCCAACGAATGAGTCTTGAGGAGGGAGCTTGACCATTAATGATGTCTACTAGTGGGGAGTGGTCTGTGAACACTTTAAAATATCTCCCTGACAAATAGAAGTGGAAATGTTGTACTGTGCAGAGAAGTGCCAAAGCCTCCAAATCGATAATAGGATAGTTCCGTTCTCGTGGTAGCAACTGTCTAGAATAGAAGCTACAGGGCATCCATTTGTCATCTCGGAAGACACACAGAGCACCACCAATACCTTGATAAGAAGCATCACAATACACACACCAAGCATCATTAGAATTTGGCACAACTAAAGATGCATGATCTGATACAGCAGAAATAATACAATTAAAAGCAGTAACATAGTCGTGATCACAATGTATTTTGTCTGGTTTGTTCTTTGTCAAATGATGATTAAGGGTGGTAGTATAATGAGAAAGTGAGGGAATGAAACGTGAATAAAACGTAATAAGTCCAAGAAACGATTTCAGTGAAGCTTTAGTTGTAGGGAGGATGTAGTTCTTGATGTGAGAAACTCTTGCTGACGGAATAGAGATTTTACCATGGCCAACATGAAAACCCAAGAAATCGAAAGATTCGAAGCACCAAGAGCACTTGCTCTGTTTGACAGTTAAGCCAGCATTGGACAATCTAGACAAGACTGAGGTGATGTGTGACAAGTGATCCGTAAAGGATGTAGAGAAAATAATTACATCATCAATGTAGGGAAGTGAGAATGATTCCAGGCCTCTGAGCACAGACTGCATTAGCTGTTGAAACGTGCTGGGTGCATTGGTCAATCCGAAGGGCATTACTTTGTAATGGAACTTCCCTTGGAGACACGTGAATGCAGTAAACTGCTTTGACTCTTCTTCCATGGGCACTTGGTGAAAGCCTTTCAACAAGTCCATTTTGGAAAGGTAAGTTGCACTCCCAAGTTGAGCTAAAATATCTTCAATGGATGGCATAGTGAATGGGTCTCTGACAGTAATGCTGTTCAATTTCCTGAAGTCTATAACAATTCTTATTCCACCATCTTTCTTTTTGACAGGGATGGGTGGACTAGACCACTTTGATGATGAAGGCTCTATGATACCCAATGACAACAAATTCTCAATCTCAGCTCTGAAAGCTTCCTGGTGAGCAATGGGAATTGAGTACGAAGGAGACCAGAGGGGTGTGCTAGATGTCACTGAGATGGAATGCTTAACTAGAGATGTGGACCCAGGTAATTCTGAAAAGACAGTTGGAAATGAATCTAAAACTTGCTGTAGCTGCTGTTGCTGCACAGGAGTTAAAATCACAGGTGTTGGAGTGTTGACAGGGGTGTGAAATTCATCAATGACATGATCATCTGGCACAATTAAACATCTAAGAACTGGTGTAACCTTCTTCAACTGGGAAATGTGCACTATTTTGGATTTGGTCTTCTTGTCCTTCTGACTATGGAACAGTTCACAGGTGGCAAAAGTTGAGTGACTGTGTATGGACCAGTCCAAGATGCTTCCAGGCACTTGTTTATTCCAGGGGCTCTTTTATATACCGTGTCACCTACGTTGAATTTGGCTACTAATGCAGATTCTTTGGTGATTCTGTCAGTGGCAAGTTTTGATGACAATGCAGATTTGACATAGTGAGTTTGGCATGAAAGAATATTGTCCAGATCATGAATGAATTGTGGAAGGTTCACAGAAGTAGTGGATGATGTCCATAGGGATTTCAAGGTGGATAGTATGAAGGGTGAGGGTTTGAGAAAGAGGAGCTCATGGGGTGTAAATCCATGGCGTGATTGTGGAATGTTTCGGGCAAAGTACAGTATGAGGTCTAAAACAATTGGCCAGTCATGTTTGTGTGTGATGCATTTGGTGATCATGGATTTGAGGGTGGAATGAAACCGTTCAAGGCGACCATTGGATTGGGGGTGGTAAGGTGAAGTGCGAATAGAGGAAATGTTGAAGCGTTGCTTGAGGTGTGAAAGTGTGAGGGACATGAAGTTTGAACCTTGATCAGTTAGAATGAGTAATGGAGTGCCTAGTATGGAGATTATGGACAAAATAGCCTTAGAAGTCTCTTCTGATGTGTATGACTTAAGTGGTATCGCAAAAGGAAATCCAGATGCTAACTCAAGACATGTTAAAATAAATCTGAACTTTTGCTTGGATGTTGGGAGTGGTCCCACAATGTCTAGGGCAAGCTTTTCTCCACGTTCTGAAATGATTTCAGGCTCTACCATTGGAACTTTAACTGCACCGGACTTATTGTGTAAGATGCATTTCTGACAAGACTGTACATGCTTCTTAACATCTGCTGCCAATTTGGGCCAGGTGAAATGTTTATTTATCAACGACCTAGTGGTGTTAATACCTCCATGGCCTAAGCCTTCATGGGCTGCTGTCAAAACTTTAGCTCTCAGTGGCTGTGGAACAACAAGAGCATGTGATGCAGAGTTGAGTGTGGTGGAAAGGCACATCAACAAGTTATTCACAATAAAGAAATTCTTTTCTCCAGACTTTGCTGACTTCCAAAGGGGTGCGAGTGTTTCATCGGCAAGTTGTAACTCAATAAATTTGTTTTTGGTAATACCATCAAATGATAATGTTGGTATGGTTACAGGTGTAAACAATTTATTATCAGTGGTGGTAGATGAGAATGATGAATCAGGATGAGAACTGCTATCAATAGTGTCGTGATCAGTGATTTCAGCAATGCTATCAAGAGGTAAGGGGTTGGCACCTTCTGAGCAGTGAAGTGATTCAGCTACCTGGTTGGCAATATCAGCTTCGGATTGCATGGCTCTGGTTACAGTGAGCACAGGAGTGGGTTCGGTTTTGATATGGTTAATCAATGATATAATGTTACTTTTACCAAAATCAGTCCCAATGAGAACTGTTCTAGGCGGCAAACGTGAGTCTACTGCTAACTGGCAAACACCATCCAGGGTTGGTAAAGATACATGCAACTCAAAGACAGGAACAGATTTTGGAATCTGAGAAATACCTGAAATGGAGGTGAATCTAACAGGCTCATAGTCAAGTTCAATAAAATCATCAGACACAACTGAAATCTTGGCACCAGAGTCTATTATCACAGGTGTAGAAATGCCATTTACAGCACCATGAGTGACCAAATCTTCTTCTATGTAATTGTTTAGTGGTGTGGGAGATGGTTCAGAGGAAGGGTCAGAATCATGATTATTCAAGTCAATCCTCCTTATTGGCCTGTTGTTAGTTCTGGGAACTGGTGTGGGTCTTGTGGGGGTGGAGTTAGAGCTGTTGCTGTTGGGTGTGGCACCATTGGAATGTGATTGTGTGGCTCTGTAGGGTGGATGTGAAGGGGTGGGTGTGGCTGTACAATGATCAGCATAATGCCCAATGCGGTTACATTTGTAGCAAGTTACTGTGCTGGTGTCATTTGGGGGTGGAGTGGGTCTTTGATAAGAGGAATTATGATGGGGGTTAGGGTATTGTGAGTTGCCATGATAGGAAGTGTTAGAATGAGGGGTGTGATAATAATGAGGAGAGTTTTGCTGGGAAGTATGAGAATGCTGGGAAGGTAAACTGAGCAATGGCTGCCTATGGTAATAATTTTGCCCGTGAGGGGGTGGTTTGTAATCTGAATGATGGTCAAATGGTCTGCCATGATAGGATTTATGTGGAGTTGGTTTGTTGTGAGGAGTGACTGAAGAAAGATACCAAGTGTTGCACTCTTGTATGAAAAGCTGGTTGGACTGACAGGGCTTGTTCAACACAGCATCCCTATGTTCTTGGGGCATCCCAGCAAGTAAACCAACTGTAGCAAACAGGTTAGACATATCATCTATCTGCTTGTTCTTATAATCCACCAAGAATGGCAGACTCTCAAGTATGACTTGGAACTTGTATTCCAGTTGTTGAACCACTGGAGCATGGTTTTGTGGCCACTAGCTCTAAATTTCAAAGGATAGCTGTTGAGACACTCTGAGATGGAATAACCACCACTATTAAGCATAACAATTTTCATCTCTTCATAAGTGGTACAAACAGACACATTATTATAATATGCTTCTTTAAAATTGCTTGATAAAACAGATGGTAAGTGAGAAAGCCAATCATTTTTATGGACATGCCTACGGGTGAGCTCGTATTCAAAACGATGTAGGAAGACAAAAACATCTTCTCCATCTAGCATTCTGCCAATTGCAGAAACAAGGGAATCTGGCTTGTCAAAAACAGGCTGGGCAGGAGCAGTGTTCGTTGTTTGCTTAGTAAGTAACTGGGCAAACATGAGCATAGTTGGATCAATATCCACTGCTTTGGCTTTTTCCTGAATGGATTTAAGGAATTCAGCAGACTCATCAATATGTGTTGCGGAGGGTGTAGCACATTCAGAATGAGGTGAGGTGGCTTGAACAGTGTCATTAGTGGAAGCAAATGATTCATTTGAAAGAGGTGAAATAGGGGACCTTACAGGTGACAAGGAAGGGATGGAGTTCAAGGATGAGCTATTATCATCAGAATGGGAGGGTGATTGGTCAGTTTGACTGGCAGACATTGGAGCTAAGGCTCTTTGTCTTCTAGTTAGCATAATAAAAACTGACACTCTGATTAAATTAAAACACAATTTAACAATGTCCAAGCACAACAAAATGAAACAATAACAGATGCAATAATTGAAACCAATAACTTGCGTTCGGGGAGAAGAGGAAGAGCAAATGGATGTAGAAAGTAGTGGAATTTTTAGATCCAGAGAGCAAACTTTAATGGCAGTGCAAGCGAACACCAAATTGGGAATAACATTGTCGCAGGGTAGACTGCTGATGAGGATTGAGCTGGGACTGTTTTGTGGTTCAAGAAGAAGTTGAATGTGATGAAGCAAGTTGTGGCGGAAACCCTCTACGCTGGTACAAATCAGGAGTTGCCTGAATGACTAGGACAAGAACAAGTAAAATGACTAATATAAGTGGACTTGACTGAGAAGAGTAGAAGAAGGAGACAACAGTGAATCAGAGGATGAAGAGGGGTAAGTTTCGATGAAGTGAGGCCGTCTCCAATTATCCAGCACTAAGAAGAACTGGACCACCGCTGAACACCAAGTGTGGTGGAAAGCTGGAGAGCAACCTGTAGTAGCTGCCACCAAGTTGTACAGCTGATTATAATCACCAAGCTTTTCAAGGCTTCCCACAACCCAATACCCAGATTTCTTAAGTCTGGTTATGAATTATAGGATAAAGGTTCTTTTTCAACAAGCATCTATGTACAACTGAAAGGCACATGCTCACGATGGCCACTATATAGAAAACCAGTCTGAGCATGTGCAGTAAGACGATAGTACAGAGGTGATGTAATGCATAGTGAGGGATAAATAGAATGTTTAATTAGTGCATAGAAATAATATAATATTAAGCAAGTGCTAATAACCGAATATGTTCTGTGGCATGTGGTAAGTTATACCACACACAGATGGATAAAATTTGAAAAATTGTTCAGATGTGCCCACACTTGACTGCCATTGCAGGGCTCCTCTGAAAGGTTCTATAAGAACTAAAACGTTCCGCAGACTGGAATATTTTTAGAGATGTTCCAACTGAGGGAAACCAAGCGTTCTACTTGGTACAGCTACAGCTGGTAATTTAGTGATATGAAACTCATAACAACTAAATGACAAAACTGACTAACAGAACAGAACTTGTTATCCTACTATAAACTCATGTTTATGTAGAATACATGGAGGTATAACCTCCTAACTAGAACTGAACTAGACACAGCTGATGCCAATGCCAATGCCACTGAAGGTCATAGATTACACAAAATAAAGTTAGCTGAAATAATAGACATTTTCCAACAGAACAGTCACAGGATCATGTGTTAATGTTACTGCATTAGTCACTCCTTGTTATTGCAATAGTGTTCCCCAGGAATTAAATCGGCAATTTTTGGGAGGCACAAATTCACTTAGGGGGAAATCACAGGTTATATTGCATAAGATCAGCCTTCAGAAACTTGCCAGAGTACGGACTAGCATTCAGATCACTAAGATTATCAACATCTTGCGATAGTACTGATCTCATATACAGTGACATCTGATTACATTACTTGATGTACATATTATTTACATGTATATTTATTGACACAAACACACACTTTTGTCCTAGGTGACCACAACAAGCTAGCCAGAGCCACTAATTGCTCCGAGTGTTGGTGATACCTTCTAGCAATGTAGACCTATTGGAATCAATACTTCCTTATTACAAATACACTCTAGAGAACATTAACCTTGCTATCACTTCAGCAATGTCAGGTAACTCTATGATCAAATGTTGACACTTCTTGAGCCATCATTCACAGCTAGTCTAAGTCAGAGACATCGAAAGCAGCTTCACCCACTCACATCCTCCTACAAAGAAAAGCAATAGAAAAAGAAAACACACTGAAGTGAATAAATACAATCATGAAATTCAACTTATGCTCTGCAAGCTGATCCCACCAAGAAATTGTTAGAAACAGTTTATCAAACTCTAGCTGAGAGGTATAGTCTCTTAAAAATATTCACTAACACGGCGATTCTGGATCTCTAGATTGGAGTCAGTTGTAACACAACAAGAGGTAGAGGCATGCATGAACACATACTGTAGTATAATGCAGAAATAGAACGGTCAAGACAGTGCGGTAAAAAACTACAACAACATTAATTTTAGAGGTTAGTGACAGGGAAGAAACGTCAGCTCTATATATTATAGAAGAAACATTCCTACACAGGAAACTAGTTGCACACACAGGCATACACTACTAATAATGACAGGATTCAGTTTTGATCAATACTCATTCACTGATTAAAAATTTAGGTATCACAAGTTACGACCAAGGATGAAGTGATGGTAAAATAACTTAATTAAGTAGCTATTACGTAAAGATTCATTATTACTACATAAAAATATATTATAGCTTCATACTAAACTATATTTATTTTTAATTTCTGTAGTATCTGTAATAATAGTTCAAATGTTTCGGCTCCATGTAGCCTTCACCAGTGACTTTTTAAAAGTGATAAAATAAAATACATTTCTTTTCCCATCCTATTTAATGTATAAAGTATGGCTATAGAAAAAACCCAACTTTGTTTCAACACAGAATAGTATGACATTCACTTCTAACATTCTGAATCAAACCTTCTCTTGCTTGCTGCTCTCACACTCCTAGCACTCTTTCTATCATTACAGATTCATCACCCCTTTCTACTAACAATTGTATTGCTACTGGACTTAGTACTACTTGATTATACTTAGAATAAAAATTTTCCCCCTCTCTCTTTTTTTTGTTTGTGTTATTTATTTTTCCTACTTAGCCTTACACGTTAGCCACTGTTATCATGTATACCACTGTTAATTAAAACTTGCCAGTACACTAATGGGAAAAAACAACAACACAATCTCACTAAAGTACTAGGGAGGTGGGGGGGGGGGGCATTTCATTAGTTACAGTGGCCGAGTGTTTACTGCCACTCCTGACGATGATATGGAACATGTATATGATGAAAACCAAAATGAAACAGGTTTTGAGTTTGTTCTCTCAGACTATTCCTTGTCAGATGGCGTATTGTCACAACAATTTCTAAATCTAATAGTACGGCACGTAAATTGCCCATCAAAAATGTGTGGGAAAATCACTCTTCAATTGAAGTCGCACAGAGAAAGTGAAATAGTGCGTAACTAAGTGAAATAGCACGTAACTAAGTGAAATAGCACAGCAACTAAGTGGAAACTAAGTGAAATACCACAGTAGCTAAGTGAAATAATACGGATAAGTGTGCGTGCATGCAGTATTAACCTTGGAAATGTACAGTTGGAGAGATTCTAGTTGGAGACAATGTCATTCTAGTTGGAGACAATGTCATTCTGTACCACAGAAGCTCTACCCATATTAGACGGAACATTTTCAACATTTTAAGAGGAGCCATAGGTTGAAACCGAAATTCCAGAGGAATCTAATCCTGAAATACAAAGATAGTGAGTGACTGATACAGTGTAGCTACAAGTGCAAATGATTAAAAAAGAAGAAGATGGCCTACTATTAGCGAGTGATAGCACGGGTAACCTGTACTTTTGGGATCAACAGCACTCGTAAAGCAATTGAAATAGTACTCGGCGAGTGCTATTTCAATTGCTTTACGAGTGCTATTGATCCCTAATAGCACTGTTACCCGTGCTATTACTCATACTATAATAATATAAAATTGTATTCGATAACCCACACTTTCAGCAATGAATTGGCAGCAGAAATGATTAGTTCAGACAGTTACATGCTTTACAAGTTTGGCGGGGAGAGGTGTTTAAAGAAAACTCTGTTTTTTTTTGTCATGTCAAATAATTTGCAAAACTCCTAAATACAATTCATTAGCTATCTATTAAACACTACACATCACAGTATTTAGTACACTTACTTGTTATCACATAGCATAAGTGAATTCCTGCCGTTGCAGTCCTCTTCTCCTTTATCATCACTCACAGGTAGCACAAATGCAGCCTAGCCAACAACGACCAACCAACCTAACGAACCACCTCCTAAATCAATCTTGCAGGGTCACCAAGGACAACTTTCCACAAAGGTCGAAGGTGAAAGCTAGCAACAAGAGCGCGAGCAAAGACATCGCGTGAGGTCAAAGGTGAGGGTCAGCCGTTCTGCACATAACGTCTTTTGTAGAGGTATAGGACGGACCTTAAATACCCGCGCATAGATAAGAGCTTCCTCGCAAACCGTGGTAAGTTCGCGAGGTTACTCCAGCGTGACAAATTGGCCGGTAACAGTTGTATTGTGGGGAAGCCATTCTGTATGGGAAAGAGGCTTGCAGCCAAGAAAAAGCAGCAGCTGATGGCTGCAACAGACAAAAAAAAATTACTCAGCCACTCTAAAAGAGGTACTGCAGTTGCTAATTTGATTTCTGAAAATTTGTATTGCTATTACTATTTTAAGTTATGCTGAGAATAATAAACCAAAATATACCAGAGTCAGCACCAGGTGCTTATGAGGTACAGAGTTTCATTTTACCTGAGCCAACAACACATACAGTGGAGCCCACGGTTGGAACAGATAATTTAATGCAATATAAAATGAACACGAGAAACTATACAATAAAATCCTAAAAAAAAAAAATACAATAAATATTTAGGTCCTATTAGCATGGAGGTCACTGCAATGGATATCTCTCATTCAGTCAGTGCGGATGGGAGTGACATCTCTAGCCCAGCCACTCGTCCAGTCAGTGTGGATGAGATTCCAGGTCCTCCAGTCAGCGAAGGGAGTCCTGGTACTGTCAGTGAGGAGATTCCTGATCCAGTCTGCAGGAGTACCCCTGAAATCACCTTGACAGCTCCTGAAGACAGCAGGTATAGCTGGAGAAATTAACAGATATGGTCAAGACCATGCTAAACACAAGAACAGATTATTTTTAAAAAAGTTACACTGGGTTTGCATTGCATTACTTATGAAATACTTGGAAGCGAGCTCAGTAGAAAATTAGTGTGAATTTTCTACTGAGCTCGCTTCCAGCAACCGTGTCTAGAATTAAAGAAAAAAATTAATGGTCAAAATAATCACAGGTTGTATAAAAAACAAAACAAAATATAACTAAATGGTTGATTTATATCAAAACATGTGCACATTTGTAGTTGCATAGGTGGTAGCAAATTAATGACATGTCGACTTTATATAGCACCATAGTACATTATAGAAATCATGAAGTTGTGGCTCAAGACTTGCTCCGTTATAAATGACTTTCACTATGCCATGCCATTTGAGTATTAAAAAAAACCCACACATTGAATGTAAAAAGTTGATAATTAATTGATTTCAGCGAAATCAGTCAAAATACTAAAATATACAACATTCCTCCAACCCCACAAAATGCATTATTAATCAAAGCCGGCACTTTTGTAAAATGTTGATGCGACCTAATGCATATGTGGCTGCAATATTGTTAAAAATCAGGTTATGTGTGTGAAGAAGCGACTAACTTCATCTGTGAGGATTGGGACGTAGATGAGGAATCAGGCAGCACACTATTAGAAGATGTGGTCGACAGCATTTCCAGCATAGTTGAGGAATTTGAAGTGTCGCTTGATTCCGACTCCCTCAAAGCAGCATGCATTTCTAGTGGTGCAGTACTCTTTCAGCACAGTGAAGACCTTCACATGCACGAGTCGCGATGCTGGCATCAATGGTACCCCGTGGTATCATTCCTGATCTGCGGCCACCTGCATGCCGATTATAACAGACTCAGTGGCCTATTAGGACTGCCATCATGTTCAAGAACCCTGTGGTAGGATTGTAAGGAGGCTAGAGGAGTATGTGACTGACCTTGCTGAGTGGTCCTGTGGTCAGGTAAGACGAGAAATTACTGAACGTGGGGATGCAGACCAATGGATGACATCTTTTGATGGTTTCTACCTGACCCGGGGCCACTATTCCAATAACTCCTCTGCCACCTTGCATGACTACCTCACTGGGAAGATAGCATATTTCTGCCACCGGACAAAGAGGGGACCAGGTCATAACTGGAATGGGACGTCCGGGGGAGCTGAGGCAGATATGCTGGATGAGCTATTAGGAAAGGCGAAGGAAGATGGAATGGTTGTCAAAGAAATCATCAGTATGTAATACAATCAATATAATCTGTTTAACAATAATTACCTTATAGGAGCTCATAGAGCTCTCCTGATGTTCTGGCAGAGTCGTCTTCACTCATTCTGCATTAGCTGGATGTTTGGGTAACCTCTCTGTTCGATCTCCCCAAGTTCAACTGTCCCAGTGGATTAGCCAGAGAGCGGCAGCTCTCATCAAGTCACTGGGAAAACCTAGCCTTACCTCCACACAGGCTAAGAAGCTGGACTCCCTCAGTATAGGTTACACAGAGCTTCTCAAACTTCATCAAGACAGTGGGACCACAGAAGCTTTTCTCGCCGCTCTGAAGGATAAGGGAATCCGGAGCAAGCCATTGAGACTGAAGCTGGCCAAGGCACTGGGGCCCTGCTGAATCCCTTCCAACCTCTCTTTTTATTTTACAGCAACCCGGCTCTTTTCTGAGCAAACAAGATTGAAACAAGTTGTACACAGTCTTGAGCAACCTTAATCGGCAAAGGAAAAATGATTTCATACACATAATTTTTTCTTATATAAGCCAGTACGCTGAGAGTAAAATGTTCATTAGCATGCTCAAACGCTATCACAGACAGTTTAAAAATATTGTACTCACCATGTTAGCTATCCAGCTATTAAAAACTAAAGATTACACAAAATTCCATTTTTTTACCAGTCTTTAGAATTAGCTGTCCTCATAATATAAAAACAATAATGCAAAATTAAATAGGTGATGGAGTGCAAATGTGTGCCATGAATAATGCAAGTGTGTAATAAAATAAAAAAATAAAAAAAGGAAAATTGAGTTATTTCTATATAAATTTCATTTGCTCAATTTCCTGCTTCATCTTGGCTCTTACAGCAGGAACCATACTCTGCACATTAAGAAGTAACGTGAATTTGTACCATAGTAAGGAAAATTACATAAAACATACCTGAGTAAAAGAAAAATGCAAGTGGAATGCTTCACAGCGTGCATACTGACAATGCAAATACATTCCACAGTCATATCCATTGTTCTGTACTGGTGATGTCCTACCAAATGGTGGCAAACGGATTGATCATCTGTAAAATTATTAAGTATTAATAAAATTAGAATTGTGCATAGCAACCTTTGCTTGTATCATTTTCCATGCTGTTAGATTAGCATTAGGTTTAATGTTCCGTAATATGTCCCTTCACATAAAAGCAAGACAACACAAAAACAATGACGACATAATGTATAAGCAATGTAATGTATGAACAAAGTAATTTTTATCACACTTTACCCCAATTGTTTTAAGCAGTATTGGTTCTCTGCTTGTGTGGAATCATAAATTTGAATTCTTCTTTCTCTAAATCAATTATCGCCAAGCACCAGTGAGCTGTCATGTGGACAGTACTGTGATCTTTTTAAAGTGAAAAACGTCAACCTATATTATGACAACATAACAGCATAATATCTAAGTTAGTTTTACATACCTTGATCCAGTTTTGTACTACTCTAGAATAACCAGTCAAAGAAAGCTTTGTATAAAAGAAATTAAGCAGTATACAGTATTTTGACTTTTCTTGTTTGCTTCTAGCATGATGAGGAATACGTAGAGATCGATAATCTTGTAATTAAAAACATCACTGAGATGTAAACTTTGTTGTCTTTTTTGTCTTTCCAATTGATAATGGCTAGCAAATGGTAACATTCTCCATTAGAGGGACAGCTACAACTTTCCTTAGGAATTAAGGTAACTACACGCAGAACTCCGGATTTCACTTTTACCATGAAGCAATGCAGCTTGTTATCAAAACAGATATTACCTTTCCCTCGAACTTCATTAGCCCTAGCTCTACTTGAAATTTTTTTTTATTTGGATAAATTCTGTTCATTAACCTCATTTTGAGTAGTATCTGCTTTTTTTCCTGTAGACGTTGTAGACATTATGTTATTCATCACTCCATTTCGAAGATTTGTCTCTATTTCTTATGGAGAATAAGTAGGTATATTTTCTATTGGAATGATTTTAATATCTTTATAGGCTGAAGTTATAGAGTACTCCCCCAATCCAGCAATACCTCTGTTAATTTCTTTAAAATAAAATGTCTGCAGTTGGTACAGTGAGGGAATCATGCAATCGAGTGGTGCTTCCTTCCAGTTTTGTAATTCTTTCAGAACCCTACAAGATGGAACACAAATATATAACATTCAAGAAGTTCGATTGACACTTTCTCACCTAAAGGGGTCTGGAAAAAAGCAAAGGAAAAATGTGAAAAATCTGTGAACAAATCTTAGTAGTTGCCGGGGATTCGAACCCAGGGCCACTGGCTTTAGCCAAACCACTGAGCTACGACAACCCTCGACTTCCAAGACTCTCACTTTTGTCCTTTTTATTTTTTTGCTTTTTTCTAAACCCCTTTAGGTGAGAAAGTGTCAATCTAGTTTGTATGAAGGGTCACAACTTGATAATTCAAGAAGTTTTCATTACACTTATACATTACCTGTTCAAACTTCAGACTGATTGTTCATAACTCCATTGTAAGGGTTATAGATAGAATATTTCTCTAAAACCCATCGCCCTAGTGAATTTGATACTTCTGGATTAATTTCTTTCATAATAATATGTTTTAAATAAAGAATCCCATATTTTCCTTTTCTCTTGAAGTAGACACTCAAAGTCTTCCTTACTTGATGATAAAAAAAAAGGATGCAAGTCATCACAATACACAGAAGTCTTGATAGCATTAATAATACTTTTTTCTCGATCTGTTGCAATAGGCAAGTTAATGTTTTTCAGTGATGGTACCTGTTTTACACATTCACGAAGCATTGTTCATGTGTTTCTGTCAGCTTTCTTTCATGAATCATAAGCATAGCTGGAATGCAGGGATTCTCTTAAATAATGCATGACACAATATTAGTGGAGAAATGTAAAAGTCTCCTAGCTGAAAGGTGGTATCATACAATAATAACTGAGAAGGTGATAGTAGCAAATTTTATCTCTAAGTACTTTAAATTAGACCACAGCTAAGACACTGTCTAGAATTATTAGTGTGTAAAAGAAATCAGTGCAGTGAAAATTTAAGAACTTGGTTATTCAATAATTGTGGGTTTGCACTCCTAGTGATCTAGTTGTTATTGTTGTTGTTGTTGTTTTTGTGTTAAGCAGTTCCAGCTCTGAATTACAACATTTATGCCACCTAAAATATGCTAATGATGCTTGGTAACAAGAGTGATGACCAGAGACCTCAACAAAAATGACAATTGTTTCTATTAAGCCTGAGGAATGGGTTAAGAAATTCCCAGAAAACAATGTATTAGTATTGAGACAGGAAACTATAATTTTGCTCATTTTGAAAAATCAGAAGTGGTGCTCCACACAAACATAATTATAAACACACTAATTCTAAGAGAACTGTATCTGAAAGGACAGCAAGAGAGTTATGATATTGCTTGAGGCAGACATGCTAACAATGAAAATCAATGAACTAGCTAGCCATGGTCAGTTAATGATTGATGTGACTCTGTATATATCATATTTGACATTGCCAAGGTGGCATATACTTTTCAAATCTATTTGATAGCACTTAGTCTTAGCCAAAGACGATCTTTATGGAGAAACATTCTAAGAAGCTTCTTAACACACATACCAGAAACCTCTTAAAGCAGACAACCTCTGGTATGTGAATTAAAAAACCCCAGTCCTATGTTCTCAGATAAGAGGTTATACTTTATTTTCACAATATATTTCTTCAGGTAGCAAGTGGATCAAACTTTGCCGTTGTTTTCTCATAATAAAAAGCATTTTCAGTATGTTTGTAAAGAAGGATGCCAACCATCTTAATGGGTATATGTAGCAACCACTAACAACTATTAAAAATTGTAAAAAATTAAAAGTTTACTTGACGCGTGTAGTCCAAAATTAAACAGCTAATCAACAGAACTAATACATTGTTTACTCAGGTTATGATCAATATACAGAGTAGGAAACAGCATCATTCTTGTTAAATAGAAGTTACTACACAGACAATTATATTCACTTTGATGCTGCTTAGCCTATAGTGTTTAGAAGACTATTTATGTTAATTTGAGTACATTTTCTTTCTACTGGCACAACTGCATAAATATAATATCTCATAGTGTTGGAAGAGTGTTAGTTATCTAGCTATGTAACCTTGTGTACACTTTACTTCACTGAAACTGCATAAAAAAGTCTCAAATTCTGTGGGAAGAGTGTTAGCTATCAAAAGAGTGGAAATTTTTACCTCTTTCCCACTCCCCTCTTTTAGCTATATTTGCTAGACCATTAGTCTGCCACGAAAATTATTATAGTGGATTTGCTAATGTAAGAGCAAAATACAATAATATAATAATTGTTTGGCTTTTGTTAAGCAAATCACATTGCTTGATACATATTGTGAAGTAACAAATATTTCAGACATTGACTGGTCAATACTGGCTCTCAACTGCCATATTGTGATTGGCAGCATGAGAAATGAAAGCAGAGTTGAGGAAGTACTAACCTCTCATATCCATATATGAAAAAAAAAATTCAACAGTACTGACAGATGTGAAAGCTACGTAACAAGGTATAATCTTTAAGTAACCAAATCTGAGGGCACAGTGAAATCAACATCAATATTGACTAATTTTAAACTGATATCTAGGCAGTTATTTATTGTGGAGCCAGAGAAAAACAATTTTGAAACATACATGAAATTATTTTCAGTAGTCGCAAAATAATACTGCTTGTACATTCTGCTCTCTTTACTAGATAAAGCCATGCAGTCCCTTCCCTATCCCCTTAGGGTCTCTTTGACCAAACAATGATAATTGAAACATAATAAACTGTACTCGGAATACACATTTTTTTGTTTGACACAATTCTTGGTGCTTCTCCACTTCATCAACTGTTTAATTAAAGTAGTGGAGTAACAAATATATCTATTGTAATAGTTATGTCACATAATACGATTTTCTATGACAACTTGCTACAATTAAGTCCAACAACTATTAATAATATTTGATAGTCTGTCAACAGTCCATCTTAAACACTACTTTATGTCATAATAAATGCTATCCGTCTGATGAAGCGACAAATTTCCCTGATTGTGGTGAATTGCATATGCTTCATTAGTCTTCATATTTGTCATTTCAGTCCTTATAGTTGGCCTCTCATTATCATTTTGAACTGAATACAATAAAATTAAATGTATATAGAGTTAATACTAACTAGCATGAAAGAATACACACATATATTTGTATAAATGTACTAATGTTCAGTCAGAGCTACCTGTATTGAAGCAATGCAGGATGATGAGTCCTCCAATGATAATTACTACATTGACATCAGTTACTACTGATGCAGCCTTCAATAAAGCATCTGTTTTCATTATGTAAGACTGACCACAATATTCTGTGACAAAGATTTACCAAATTCGTGATTCAAAAGTATCTAAAAAAATATATAGCTTTGTACTATCAGGAAATTTTTTTCTAATAATGAATAGTTCAACACTTTTAAGAATTCTTAATTTTTTAAATGAAAAAGTTTCATATTTTTCCCTTATTTTTAATTTTTCTTTCTTTGTTCACTACAGATAAAATGACATGATTTGATAACTTACCAGAACTTAGTCCAGTTACAACACCAGCAGCTAGCCACATGGTTAATGTTATTAAAAATGAAATGACTTCCACAATAATAAATATCTTGTTATATGCTTTACAATATGAGTGAGTCAGATCTTTCTCTGCAAATAATGTAAGCAGTAATCAGTGATCAATATTACTTTTGCTTACCTTTGTCTCTCTTTCCTTTTGCACAAAGTCTTGAAATAGAATATCCAAATGAAATAAATGTAAATATCATCAAAAATGAAAGTCTTGAGATAATATAGAATAAGTTAGTTGTATGATTAATTTCTCGAACTACATAAATACATACATTAGATAATTCAAATCACTGTGAGTTCAAAATTAAAAGTAAAATATGCAAAAGAAAGGTGAAAGACTGAATTGTGTTAGAGGTAACTATGAACTGTAATGGTTACACCATATGTGCAAACTACAATTGTAATAATTCTTCTAATCTTAGAGAAAACTCTTTCTCAGTTTCAATCACTGACAATACTTTACATGATTGATAACAATGTGATAGAAGACTGTAACTCATGCAATAAGTATAATTACAGATTGAGAATATTATATTTTTGGTTGACACGACATTTTTAATGATATTGTTCGTTATTTTTATTATCATACAAGCCTATACTGCACAGTATATTTACATTACAACACAAAACTAACCAATAACTTTTGTCATACTAACAAAACGCATCTTCAGATTATCGCTTGTAGCAGTGATTTCCAAGAAGTAATGCTCATATACACAATATTCTGGCACAGAAATTTCCTCTGTACACTGCACGTAACTGAAACAGCTGCTATTCAATAGACTAATCTCATTAAGTGCATCTCTCTGTAATCGTATAGTATATACAATATCCAATCCAGGACATGGTTCTGGACCCTACAAATATTTATTGAATAATAGTAAGGAGACAAAATGCATTAAACTGAGGCAAAACAGTGGTGTATAACATCCAACAAGTTGTAAATAGATTGAAACTTTTTTACCTAAAGGGGTCCAGAAAAATGCTAAGGAAAAATGTGAAAAAATCTTAGTTGTCACCGGGGATTCGAACCCAGGGCCAGGCTTTAGCCTCCAGTGCTCTAACCTCTGAGCTATCCCTGACGATAACTAAGATTTTTTCATAGTTTTTCTTTGCTTTTTTCCAGACTACTTTAGGTGAGAAAGTTTCAATCTAGTTTTTCAGAACTTGATAATTTGTACATAATAATATAATATGTATACCGTTTTTTGTTTGCAAATCACCAGTGTGTGGCAAAAAAGTAAATTCATGTGATTGACTACTGAAGATGTCACTGTGAATGGATATGTCATATTTGTTAATTATTATTATTAATTCTATTATTTGTATTTTGCTAGTTTAGCTTGCTTTCATTATGATTGTGCAACAATGTTAATTTTCTTAAAACCCAAAAGAATTCATTATCTATAGCTATAATTATAAACTAAAACTGAAGTCATTGCATTATACAATGTTCTGAGATAAAACCACATGACAATAAATAATATTTCTAAGTAAGATTTACAGCTTATAGTATGGACCTAAGTGAAATTGTGAATTTTTTATTTCATTGACCAATATTCCATAAATAAATAATTATGTGTAATGTACCTTGCAATAGGGTTTTATGGGTATAAAAATCACTTTCTGGCTTTAGCTTTTCAATATAAGTTAAATTTTATGTGTTACTGCTAATTTTTGTGTATTTAAATATTCAAACATTGGTAATCCTGGTTATTTGTTCAATTACAACAATAACCATATAACTCAGTCTCTTTATTGGGGTTATCAAAGCATGAACATCACCAATGCAATGCAAAAAATTGGTAAGTACTTAATATGTTTTTGTATTATAATTTAGGAATTTTAAGCCTCATTTATTTAAAACACTGTCCAAATCATTGGTAGTTACTTACCAATATATTCCAGGATACAATGATCTGAGTGAGTTGAAGCGTTTGATCATAAACTGTTTTCACTGATGTAATATTTATACCTGTAAAATCTAATTTAATCAACAAAATTTATTAAGAATCTTATTTATTCCTTTTTATTACGCTATAGGTGCACAAACTAGAGTGCTTCACTGCTTAGTTGAAAAAAATCTATTTTGAGATAGAAGTACTTGTAAATGAGCTAGATTTTGACTAAAGCATCACAATTATTTACCATGCACTAAGTAGGCTGATATTACTGGCTACATGACATGAGCATGACATGGATCTAAAGGACTATTTCAGGAATAGTATATTATGTAGTATTATGTCATTTTTTGCAACTATTGACAGATATTCCATCTCAATAGCAAATTATTTAGATTCTGATATTGTCAACTGCATTAAATGCAACTAGCATTCATAGGCCATACCCCACTCACAAATAATGCCACATAGATGACTTGATTGTAGGAACTCCATCGATATTCCATTTTGAGAAAATAATATGGTAGCAACAAAACAAGTGTTTTGCAGTTGACTTGCATTGAAGTGAAAACGAAAGTATTTGACATATTTTTAAAGGGCCAAAAGCTCAAGTCTAGAAAAGCATTTATTGACAATAGACAGGAAAGAACATAACAGTTCAAATAAGGCTTTTACTCTCTATGGGATTATCAACGTCATTCTATCAGCCATAAGAGCTAATATATTATAGTGACGTCATAAATGGTCTCCTTGAACAAATTAATAAGTACAATTTTGCTAGTCTTTGCCAAAAAAATATTGAAAATAGTAAAAGACGAAGCATGCAAGTTAATTTTCAGTTAAATATTTGCACATACCAGCAGCTAATTATCTACCTCTAACGCCTCACCATGAAACATTATTTCCATGTAATTTTTCATTAATTAGAATGTCAGAGCTTTGTAGTAATCCTAATAAGAAGAATTAAAAGAATGTGATATGTGAGTTTCACGAATGTCACAAGGAGTTCAAAACCAAATGGATTTTGCTTTTCAATATGACAAGAAGTGAATTTTTTTTCAAATTATCATAAAAATTAAGGAGAAAAAAGGGTTAGATCACATTACTTGAATCATAAATAAATTTCAGATATTGTAATTATAGCTCTATACATTTCATTTCTTCTGAGTTTAGCAAATTAAGTCTCACACTTCCAGTGCTACTCATGAAACTTTTTCCAATACACTAAAAAAAAAAGTCTTAATTATTATTATCACCTTACTAACCAGCTAATTTTTTATACTTTTGGTACAAAAAGGACGCAATGAAATTAAATAAAGAAATCGAATAATCATATTATATTTGTACTTTTGTGAATTATATGCAATCCAATTATATGTCTCATATTATTGTGATGCTGATAGAGGTAAGTATACTTAAATATTTTGGTCAATACATTTCATTTCTTCTGAGTTTAGCAAATTAAGTCTCACACTTCCAGTGCTACTCATGAAACTTTTTCCAATATACTAAAAAAAAAAGTTTAATTATTATTATCACCTTACTAACCAGCTAATTTTTTATACTTTTGGTACAAAAAGGACGCAATGAAATTAAATAAAGAAATCGAATAATCATATTATATTTGTACTTTTGTGAATTATATGCAATCCAATTATATGTCTCATATTATTGTGATGCTGATAGAGGTAAGTATACTTAAATATTTTGGTCAATACATGCATTATTTTTTTATATTGTATATACTAACTTACTATAGCTTTCTACCATAATGTTATCACTTAAAATAGAATCTCTCCCGCACTGAATAGAAACTCCTCTTAAATAGCTGAAGTTACCAGACAAAATTAATACACTATTGATAGTAGGTGATCTGCCGGTAACATTAACTATGGCAATATTAATTGAGGAGTCCGTTATATTTATAAGATAATTGTCCATTCGATTGAATGTATATTGTGCCACTGATGATCCATTGATGAACCAATTTATTATCCTAGGAGCATTTTGACTAATACAAGTGAGCTCAATATTGCCAGGACAAAATGATCCATTAGAATTTGGTGGACTAACTCGCAACTCATAATTTGCACTAACACCACCTGGAATATAAGATAAATAAAACTCAGATATTTATGCTGATGGAAAGATGTCAATAGGTAACAATTTAAATTTTGTCTATCAATATTAATCATAAATGATCAATGTTGTCCAACAATGCACAAAGCAATATTATATTAAATTTGGATGAATTTTTTTTCAGTTAAAAGCAAGTTGAATACTAAAAATTAACTACAACATTCAGCCTTAAGGGATCCTTCAATTTATATGCTACATCCTACATCTGTAGTTTATCAAGCCTTAAATTGGTAAGAAGGTAACTCACCAATTGTTTCAGTCCTGTTAAAAAAGCTTGTTCCTATATTGCTAGTAGCTTTGATTTCTAAGTAGTACTGGTCATACACTGGTTGATCTGGAACTGGAATCACTTCAATGCACTGTGTCTGATTTATACAACTACTATTCACTTGACTAATCACATTCATTGATGAGTCGCTCATTAGTCGTATGATATACATAAACTCCAATTCTGGACATTGTGCTGCAGGACCCTAAAACAAATAGAATTGATTGTCAATCACTTCAATTTTTTATAACTATCACTGTTTTTATGCATCACATAAATTGAATTATTCTATTGTAAAAAAAATACCTTTTTGGTATGTATTACTTCAATTCAAACACTCGGTATCATACATTTTTTGACAATCTTGTTCAATTATCCACTCAAATCCATTTACTATAAAATAATAAACTTGTTAGCTACAAAATTCTAAATTTAAACTTGCTAAAGAGTTTTTTTGATAATTGCCAACTTCAATTATTTTAAAATATAGGCCACGTTATCATGACAAGCACGAAAGAATAAAAACTAGGGATGGAATTTGTTTCAAATAATTATAAAAATTTATAACCAAAGCTAGAATATCAATATTCTGCAAACACACAAAAAAATGAAAATTTGGATGATATTTATCTGAAAGTCATATGAAATTTTGATAAAAACCATACATTATATATAATGTTGGCAGAGTTATTTTTACTGCTATCAGTATAGGAAAATAGTATCATGAACTTATGAAATCAGCTTGAATTATAACTATGAGACTGGCTTGCATAAATTCTATGTAATATTTACATACTGTTTGGAATATTTCTATCATGAATTCCTCATTCACTCTGTTCACTTACAATAACTTGATATACTTACTAATGTCTTCAAAATTACAATGATGCTTGATATTCGTAAATCATGACCATAAATTGGTTTAACTGATTCAATGTCAATAATTCCTAATTTAATATAATAATCATTAATCAAAAGTCACTGTACAGAATGACAAAATGAATAATAAATTACTATAGCTAGGTGAATATTCCTCATTAGTTGAATGACGTGAATAGAACTAGTTATTGAGTCCAAAGGGAAAAAATAAATATTTATATTTTAATTATAGTTATAGTTTGTTGTTGTTTTTTTACTAAATAATGATACTGCTATAACTAGTATAAAGTTTTGGCCTGTGATATCTTCCACAACTATAGCTGAAGAGTCACAAGAACAGAAGATATTTTTGTGTGCATCAATGCAACCAGTAATCTTATCTTATCTATTTCATGATTTGTGAATGGTGATGCGAACCTTAGAGTGGTCATGAACTTTGACGTCATCTAATGATTAACTTGTCACATTTTTCCATGATTCAACTCTTTTTTTGATGTCATTTTTTGTTAATGCTGCAAGTGATTCTATATTATAAGAGGCTGCTTTGCAGTATTTGGTGGATTTTCCTTTACTCTTAAAGTTCAAATACGTCAGTTAGCCTAATCTTACTGAGCTGAACGCAGGACTTCTTAGTGGCAGAGACTATCTGGCCATTCCTCATGAAGATGTCAGACAACCAGAATCCTGGTTGACTTGACTTTAATTGGCCAAGCCACACCATGGCCATTAAATGTGAACATTTTAATGTGTTCAAATATTTTGGGTATCATGCTTTTTTAGCCTTAGTTTTGATTATATATATTAAGTCTTTTAACTACAATTTTCATCTTTGCAAATAATTATAGTTTTTTTTTTGAGGTTAACTCGACCTACACAAATGGTTACTATTTTAGTTATAATAGTATGGTACATAAGTTTCCCATTAAATAATGTATGAGAAAATCACTGCTGATTGAAATCACACAGGGAAAGTGAAATAACCCGTAACTAACTGAAATACCTCATTAACTAAGTGGAAACTATGTGAAATACTGCAGTAGTTAAGTCAAATAGTATTGGTGAGTGTGCATGCATGCAGAGTTAACCTTGGAAAAGTACAATTAGTTTGAGTAATTACTTACAGAAGCTCTACCCATATTAAACGGATTTTTTTTACCATTAAAAAAGCTGGCCTACTATTAGTGAGTGATTTCATGGGTAACCTGTGCTATTAGGGATCAATAACACTCCTAAAGCCATTGAAATAGCACTCAGCTTTGCCCCGTCCTATTTCAATTGCATTTCTTGTGCTATTGAAATAGGACAGGGCAAAGCTGAGTGCTATTTCAAGAGTGCTATTAATCCTGAATAGCATGGTTATCCCTGCTATTGCTCATACATATATGTTGCTATCGGTTTCAGTGTCTATGCTGCAGATGCTATCCTACTTTATGATGCTTCATATTATTTTTAAAGTCTAATGGGTGAAGAGGTACAGGAATGTTCCACAAACTAAGGGACAAAACAAATAACGAGAAATAAATCGATTATTATTAAAAATGCAGAAATTGTTCATGTATGTGCAGGCTTCATAGTTCACAATACTTAGTATTAAGATTACACCAAGATTGTTAAAATAACCTTAATTTATCAATGTTAATATTAACTGATAAAATTGAACAATTCTGACATTTAATTAATGTTATCTAAGAGTTTTAATACACTTTTTGGCCAAAATGATAGATGTTCTAATATTAATATTTTGCTCATGAGATTGGGATAGTAAAACTTTCTTATAGACACTAATATGTTTAATTTGTGAGAGTGCTGAGTGAGCAAGTAATGATTAAGTTTCTAGATACAGACTTACCATAACTTTGTACTACTATGCATGGGATTACTCAAAATAGTTGAAATTACTTGGCAAAGTAGAATTAATATCAATAATAAATGAGCAAGTAGCATTAACTATAGTAATACTAACTAGAAAGTCAATTATATTAACATGAAAAATTATCACTTTGTCATAATACTGCAGTCACTGATAATTTATTGATTAACATTACAATTGAAACATATTGACCAATACCAGTCAACTAAAATGATGGCCAGACATAATGATGCATTACAACTAGAGTGATAGCTACAATTTTGTGTAGGCTGGACAACTTACCATAGCCTTCTACTACTGCAGAATTACTCACAACATTATCTCTTCCACAACGAATAGAAGCTCCTCTTAAGTAGCTGAAATTACTTGACAAAGTTGATACAATATCAATGGTCAATAAACCAGTAGCATTAATTATAGTAATATTAACTGGAGAATCCAATACATTCATAGGAAGCATGTCCATTTGTCCATATACATATTGTGCCACTGATGATCCATTGATGAACCAATTCATTGCAATAGGAACACCTCGACCAATACAAGTGAGCTCAATGTAGCCTGGACAAAATGATCCATTAGAATTGGGTAGACTAACTTGTAATTCATAAGTTGCACTTTCACCTCCTTAAATAGAGGAAAAAATAAAGCAAATTGATACCTTATTATGACTGGTTTGCACTTATAAGAACCAGCAACATTTCCAACATTATTCAAATATAATAATAAATATTGGAAATTTAATAGTTTAATATACATTTTGTATTACAGCTCTTTCATACACATACGAGCTGAAGGAAAGGGCCTGATCACTGTGCAAACATATTATATATATATATAATATTATTAGAATGCACTGTATCTGCACTTATTAATTTTCTTTACTATATTATCAGTCTTGAAGCATATTTTGATATTATGTTAAGTGACTTCTACAAAATGTCAGTGGTATTCCTATTAAGATATTTAATTTCCTTTAAGTTATATCTATTAAGCTTGGATGCATAATTATTAATGCAATTTCAATATGCTAATCAAGAAGATCCCTAGATCATTTAAATTGGAGCACTTAATGGGGTCGTCAAGGATATTATTGAGCTAAAACAATTTCAATTAAAATATGTATTTTCGCAAAAAGTTACTTTTACAGAGTTAGTCTTACATTATCATCTCTCTAACAGTTCCTCCAATTTATCAATGTATGGATGATGAAGTTGTTCCTTTAAGTTATAAGCATCTTATACTTGATATTTTTGTCATGGCTATATAGAAAAACATTTCCTGGGAGGGGGAGGGGGGGAGGTGGCGTCGAATGTTTAATGTCATAGGCACATTTTTTATTATGTGTTAATGATTTGATTGGTCATGGCAATCTCTTCACAACTTGGCCGCACCTTTATGCGCTAGAATATACAATGGCAAAATTCCTTGCCAACGCTATTTGATGAAAGTGAGAGAAGTATGAATAATAGCTGAACCTTGACGATTATAACTCAAGATTATGATTATCTTAACTGCATATTTGATGGAGCCGGCTTACTTATTTTCATGAGCTGGAGTCTGAGTGAAAATAGAGCCTGAGTGAAGTATCTTACCATATCACTAAGTTTTTTTATTCTAGATTTTGGATTGGCTACACCAGAGGAAAGCAGCTGTCAAAACCTAAAAATTTTATAAGCTAGGTGGTTACTATAATTACTAGGGTAGTGAGTGTGCCAATACAACATTTCCTTAAAAATAAAATTGTGAAGATATTTAGGGTGGAATAAATAGTTTATATAACTAAAAGCAACTGCCAAAAAGTAGATTTGTTTTAAAAGGTATAAATAATTTCTCCAGAGAACCAGATTGTTAACCAAACTCTTCACCACTGTGATCTCAATAAAAATAAGAATGATAAAGCTTTGGCTGTGTGAAATTTGATGATTATGTGTTTTACTTAATCAGTCCTTTTTCTCATGGCTGAAAAACTCTGAATTAATGGTAAGTTTGTAGTAGCTAGTGAATTAAATAAAAGTTAATGCATTGACTTTATTGACAAAAACTGTATATTGAATGAAGTTGTTATTTCACAGTTTAGACTCAAATAGTTTAGCTTTAACTTGGTATTATTTGATGATTAAAAACATAGTTAAAACAACGCTCTATGGCAGCTAATCCTGCCAGATTATGCTAGCATTTTTTTTATGATAGATATGAAATTGCACAGAGGAACAATTGTAGAATAATGCATTAAAAAGAATAACAAAGGGAAAGTGTGAATAATCACTTCTTATTAATCATACTTATAAATGTGTTTTTCCTTTCTGTATAAACTAAGGGAAGAAATGTGGTATGAAAATGAAATCTGTTAATTAAAGCAGCTGGGTTTGTGCTGGCCACTCTGTCATTGTACTTCCAAGAGAAATGTAATACTTCAACACTGTTAGCTAGTCAGCAAGTCATCTGGAGGATAATACCCGACCGTTTATGTTTTTGAGCAACTCAGCTATCATATTGCATCAAAAATGACTAGAAAATATAGACTTTACCAACTAACCTACAAAGCGGTAGGGAAGAGAAGATACATTCATTGCTGAGCATATTATTTAATTAATTTTATAATTTTTAATCCACATTACTCATTGAACTCTTTTGCTGGAAAATTCATTATTAGATCTCCAATATTGAATAGTTCAATATAACAGTAAGTGAGATTTATACCTTGACTCAATTCATTTCATAATGTATCAACTTTAGTTACTGCACAATAGTCACAAGGTTTTTCACTTTTTTTCTACACGGAATAATACGAGAAAGATAAGGAAATTTTAGTATCTTATTCTTTTGAAATCAAAGCACAATTTTTGAGAAAAAAATAATTTTAAAATTTTCGAGCAAAATCCAGCAGACCGTAATGGCCGCAAAATGCTTCTTGTTTACAGTGCTTCTCTAAGTTGGACTATTATATTATAATGTTCATATGCAGTGGCTTTTACTATTACCTCACCCAATAATGAACATGAATAATAAACAGCTGTTTCAATAGTTCTAGGTGGTTAGAGAATAGCCAAATCATGTGTCTGTCAGACCCTAAGGCTCAAACTTAGTGAGTATGAACTCAATACTGGGTGTAGTAGTCCAACTCTTGATAAAAATGTTATTTATTGATCAATGAACAATCTACCTGATGTTTACTAGCTGTACAAACAACAGTGTCTGGCTCAACGGAGACCCAAGAAGCACAAAACATGACCCTAGTGTTCTTATCTATCAGGATGTTTGGCGAATCACAGTTATAAATCTTCTATCAACAGTCAATGCAGTACTAAATCTGCCCTTTATAAATGTAATTGATTTTTCTGTGTCACATTATCACAGGGTATCCATTTTGCACATTTACTTTATCGGACTACATCACAGGCAAAACTAAGGCTTACATCATGATTTAAATTGGTTATATGTAATTTGAATGGTCAAAAATATGACAAAACTTGATAAAATTGTTGCTTTTCATAATTTTTGTTGCTGTGTGTTCAATCCATCTGGTTTGTGAGTAGTGAAGTCACTCTAGTTGCCATAGCCTGACCAACAGTAATTTATGGCTGTTGGTCAAACCACAAACCATTAAACTTTATGACTTTGACAAATCATTACTTTGTAACGTAATTTTCAGGACCGTGTTTCCACTGCTTTGATCTAAGGAAAAAACACATTTAAGTGGAAGTTTCAAGTCCATTTTTAACATAGTGGTTGGTTATTGTCTGGCACATGAAACTAGAATTTACAGTGTGATCTAATGAAGGATGAAATGTGTTGTTACGGACTTGCAATGTTATTTTCACAACTTTTTAGAATTCATCAGTCTTGTGGAATACAGGTTTATAATTCAGTAAGAGTTTGAATATAGCATTTCTACTGTGATGATAGCACTGAGATAAATTCGGGCATTGTAAACTGTTTAATCATCCGCGCTGTTTTTTTGTTCTTTTCTGGTATTATGGTGTTATAATGACTTTGTTTCACTCTAAGATTTTGTAAGCTGAAAGATACTTAATAGTTATCTATTTAAATTTAATTATATTCAATCTCTGAAGCGGAAAAATACTTTATACTATGTTTAAGTTGTCTACTTAAATTTAATTATATTAAATCTCAGCTTATACAAATGAAATAGATAATCCATCAGTAACTAGATTAAAGTTATGAAGCATGAAATTTGTATATGTAGTCAAATGGCAAGGAACTAACCAATTGCTTCCGTCCTGTTAAAAAAGCTTGTTCCTATATTGCTAGTAGCATTGATTTCTAAGAAGTACTGGTCATACACTGGTTGATCTGGAACTAGAATTACTTCAGTGCACTGTATCTGTCTATTCACTAGACTAATAACATTCACTGGGTCACTCATTAGTTGTATGATAAACATAATTTCCAATGCTGGACATTGTGCTTCTGGACACTATAAACATATAAAATTGGATATTTATTACTTCAATTTTTTATAACCATCACTGTTTAATGTATTACATAACTTGAACTCTATTGTACAAGAAATAACTTTTTAGTATGCATTAAAAATGTTACATATTTTTGAAATTCTTGTTTAATTATTTACTCAAATACATTTACTGCAAAAATTATAGACTTGTTAGCAACAAAATTCTAAATAATTTTTGACAATTTTCAACTTCAATTATTTTAAAACAAAGGCCACTTTATCATGACCTACAAGAAAGAATATAAACTAGGAATGAAATTTGTTTCAAATAATATTATCAAAAAGAGTATCAGTGATCAAAAAATGAAAATTTGGATGTTGTTTATCAGGAAGTCACATGAAAATTTGATAAAACCATATATTATAATAATATGTGCAGAATTATTTTTTATCAGTATTTGGAAATAATACCATGAAAGTTATGAAACCAGCTAGAATTCTAACTAAAACCATCCTGCATAAATTATATGTATTTACATACTGTTTTGGATATAATTATCTATTAAATCATGAATTCTTCAATCGTACTGCTCACTTGCAATAATTTTATGTTAATACTTACTGACGTCTTCAAAATTACAATGATTCTTGATATTCGTAAATCATGACCATAATATTGGTTCCACTGATTCAATGTCAATAATTCCTAATTTAATATAATAATCATTAAATAAAAAGTCACCAGTATAGAATGACAAAAACAAAAAGAATAATAAATTACTATACCTAGGTGAATACTCCTCATTATACCTTAGTTGAATGACGTACTGATACAAGCCATTCAGTTCAAAGGGGAATAACCTATACATTTTATATTAGTTTTCGCTATAGTTAGTTGTTTTTTTATATTTTATTAATATTTTATTTACTAAATGATACTGCTATAACTAAATTAAAGATTTGGCCTGTGGTGTCTTCCACAAACATAGCGGGAAGAGTCACAAGAACAGAAGATATTTTGTGTGTGCAGCCAGTAATCTTATCTTATCTATTTCATCATTTTTGTAATTTGTGATATGTGCATTTCTTACCTCAGAGTGGTCATACTCTGGCATCATCCAGTCATTAACTTACCACATTTTTCCATGATTCAACTCTTTTTTCTATGTCATATTTTGTCAATACTGCAAGTTATTCTATAATATAAGTGGCTGCTTGACTTTAATTCAAAACACACCAAAGGCCTTTCAAAAAAATAATGTGAACAATTTTATGTTTTCAAATATTTTAGGTTTCATGCTTTTTAAGCTTTAGTCTGATTAACAATACATTTAGTCTTTGATTTATACTGACCATGAGAACTTAAGTTTAGGTTATAAAACTGCAATTTTCATCATAGCACTAATTATAGTTTTTGTTTTATTGGTTATCTCGACCTACTCAAATTTTACTATTTTAGTTAATATACGCTGCTATTGGTATCAGTGGCTATGCAGCAGATGTGATCCCACTTTATAATGTTTCATATTTTGTTTAAAGTGTAAAGGGTGAAGAGGTACAGGAAAGTCCCACAAACTATGGGACAAAACATGTAACTATAAATAAATGAATAGACTATTATTAAAAATGCAGAAATTATACTTGCATGTTTAGCCTTCACAGTTTTAGTTAACCAAAATACCACTACACAAGTACCATGTTTTTTATTAAGATAACAGAAAGATGGTTACTATAACCTTAATTCACATGATTACAGCATTTAATAGTGATATAATTAACTCAAAATATTGAACAATTCTGACATTTGGCCAACAGCTAGCTATAATAATATAGACGTTTTATTTAGTGTTTTGCTTATGAGAAAGGGGTGGTAAAATTCTCTGATAGACACTAATATGAGTAATTTGTGAGTGTGCTGAGAGAGCAAGTAAATATTGTTTCTAGATAAGGACTTGCCATAACTTTCTAATACTATGTGATTACTCAAAATAGATCCTATTCCACATTGAATTAAACCTCCTCTGAAGTAATTTAAATTACTTGACAAAGTAGAATTAACATCAACAATAAATGAGCCAGTAGCATTAAATATAGTAATACTAACTGGAAAGTCAATTATAATAACAGTGAAATAGTCGCTTTTTCCAAATACATATTCAGCCACTGATGATTTATATGTAAACATTTCAATAGGAACACCTCCACCAATACAAGTTAACTCAATGATAGCCAGACAAAATGATGCATTAAAATTAGAGAGCAAACTCCATTTTTTATCAAGGCTGGACAACTTACCATTGCCTTCTACTACTGTAGAATAACTCAAAATAGAACCTCTTCCACAACGAATAGAAGCTCCTCTTAAGTGGCTGAAATTACTTGACAAAGTTGATACAATATCAATGGCTACTGAGCCAATAGCACTAACTATTGTAACATTAACTGGAGAAACCAATACATTCATAGGAAGCATGTGTCTTTGGTCATATAAATATTGTGCCACTGATGATTCATTGATGAACCAATTAAACGCAATGGAAGCTCGTCGACCAATACAAGTTAACTCAATGTTGCCTGGACAAAATGATCCATTAGAATTAGGTGGACTAACTTGTAATTCATAAGTTGCACTTTCACTACCTGAAATATGAAGGAAGAATATAACAAATTTGAAACCATATGTCTTGTTATGCACTTATAAGAACCAGCAACAGTGATTCAAATAAAATTGTAAATAATACACATTTCATAACATAATAGCCCTATTAATCGTTGTTTGAAATTTGATTTAATGAATATGTGTCCTACTTTATCTGTACCTTTTTTCATGGCTACAACTCTAAAATAATGATAAGTGCTATGAACTACTGCAGAGGGGGAAGGCCACCGCCCCCCTGTCCCATACCCCCTCCCCAAATACGGCCCTGTTTAAACTAGTTATAAAATGCAAAATTGTATACAGTAGATGTACAAATAAAATTTTTTTAGCAATCCATACAAAAATAGTAACAATTACTTAAACAACATGAAATTAATCATAAGCAGCTACTAGTAAATTAAATTGAAGTTAATGCTTTAAATTTAATGATAATAAAGTAAAAGCTGTTTTTAAAAAGTGGTCATTTCTTATGAATACAGTTTAGACTCAAATAGTTTAGCTGTATCCTGGTCTTATTAGATGGGTAAGATATAGTTAAAAATTTTGTCTATGGAAGTATAATGCTCTTAGCCTATAGTGCTCCTCCAATGTACATAATATAATGGCCTTTACTATTACCTCACCTAATAGAAGAAATTGTTTTCATTCATTAGGAGTTACTAACCTGAAACATCAACATCATTACTTACCAAATATGTTCATAGTTGCTACTATTAAACACGATATCATAAAAGTGTAGGGCATCTACAATTACATGAAAGTTTTTTCAGCAAGAGTAACAGTAAAAAAAATAAAAATGACTTTAATTTAACAATGCTAATGATTATTTGATATTTAAATTTTTATTCAATGCATAAGAAGTAAAATAATAATATACATTATATAATGACTAGTAGAGGTCAAAGTAAGATAAACGAAACAGGTCTTTTATGAACAAAAATTTGATTAGCAGTTAATAATGAACAATTGCTTTCTTCAAATCTTGGATCAAACTTTGCGTTAAGAAAAGCATGTGATGGTGCAGACTTTAAAACCATATTATACACATGTTCATATAGGACATTTTAAAACTTTCCCATCTTATGATTCCCAAACTTATTCCACTACAACTAAAGTTATATACAAGGTTTGAGTCTATTGAGTGTTTTGAAACGTATAAAAAAAAAACAGAAAAAGCATTTAAAGACATTGCATGTCTCAGAAAAAGATAAAATATAAAATTGAGGTAAACATTCCATGAATAAATATTACAAGTTTCTATAAATAGGAATAACTACTCAGACAGAAACAAAGACACCTGTTCTTAAACACACCGTCACAGAATCAGGTTATGTCGCACATAGTGGGTGATTTTTACACTCTTAAAACTTCAATACCTTTGTATCTCACAGGTACCCAAGTAGCCTCTGCCTGACTGTCTTACTACCAATTATTGTTTCAAAGTTGCTATCTATATAAATATATACACACTTCTTACATTTTACGATACTTCAACCCTGTGTAGTTGACGTGACGGTGAAAAAAGCGTTGCGATAGTACGCAAAGTAAGACGATTCTCGATTCTGTCGATTGAGTTTCCAAAGCTTCTACCTACGTTGATCGCTACTACAGTGTCACGTTTAATAGGCGGAGCACAGAAGTTGTATTTGTTGATCTGCTTATGGTTGTAGCGAAGTATGTTGTTATTGTTTAAACAACAAACAAACATTAAGACACTTCACTTTTTTTTTAAGATCAGTTGTCTGGAATCCTCCAATATTAAAATGCTAGAGTGATCTTTGTGTGTACAAATAGATCTTACTAACTCCAGTCCAAGATAGAGATATTTTAAAAGTATAATTTTAAAATGAGACGTGGGTGGCATGTGTGACTATTTAAGGCCTTCTTTTTGATAGTATACTTGTCTACACCCATGCTATATCACATATTTGGTAATTACTATGGACAAATAGAACAACATAAATATTCTAAGATAGTTGTGTCATAAGTAATAATAGCCAGACCCTACAATTTAGACAGTAGTGTTCCTTTGTAATTTAGCCAGCCTAACTCAGTTGACACTATGTGACTGCTATCATGATCAGTAGTAGGATAAATTGGAAATGTGTGAGTCCGACAGTAATTCTACTACGTTTTTCAACACCGAATAAGCTTACCTCCTTTCTACATGAAGACAAGTGTATTAAACAACACTCATATTGAAACTAGTTAACCATCGTCACATGCATCATGAAGAGTAAACACTGTAGAAAAAAAACACAACTTAGATCTTGTTTTCATAGCATATACACTGTTTGCACAGTGCTTACTTAAACTAAATCATTTATGTATGTATATTTGAAAGAAATATGTGTAATGTTATTAAAATATTGTGTTCACTCTATTGGCAAAACATTGTAGCTATATATCTACATATATAATTATATATATATATATATATAAATTATATTGAGTTTTGAGATAAAAACTATTAGGAGAATATATGTACTAGTAAAATGACATACAGTATCATACTAGGAGGTAAAACATTGGGGATTTCCTAAGCTTTCATGTGTGCTTGCTGAGATTAGCTATTGTTAGTTAAAGTCAACCCTGGTAATAACAGAGACATTAGACTTGCATACAACTATAAATTATTGCTTAGAATGTTAACTTTGGGCCATAACAATTGTGGTGGAATACCCACCACATTGAATTTAACAATTAGTTCACTTTGTTCATTCACCCCATGTGAACTTATATACTGCTGAACAATTATTCATTAGTTAAATAAACAATCATTCACCAAAATAAACATTCTCATGCACTCAATAAAAGTTCACATTCATCTCCATTCATGTTGTCATAATTATCTCCAGTACCACTCATTCCCTTATCTCTCAATTAATACTTTTGTCTGTTCTTTTTCTGTTGATAGTTCTACCTTGGACGATCAAGCTTAAATTACATCTGAGCTAACTTTGTTGGGGCATTTATTCTTAGGTTTGATAGCCTAGCTCTGTGATTGGTGAAGTAGTATAGAGCCTGGTCAAATCAGGAAGACCCAGCAGATTCCTGATCACAGCGAAACTACTAGTCACTCGAGCTGCATCAAAGAAAATTCCAACTCTGTTTCTACCACACGTGCATGCAATTTTGCTTTGAATCTTAACTTTGGGCCATAACAATATTAAGTGATTTCTAGTATCACCTCATATTTTGCTCCATAATAATGTCTCATAAACAGGACTTGCTAGCAACAAGTAAACAATTAAGCTATGTTTACAGGGAATACTACATATTATATTTTTAAATGCTGAAATTTTAACTGGATAAATTTTGCCTTGGACAATAGTTTATGCACCAAATAAATGGTTGAAAATGAAATAAAAACTAAAGATTATTTTTAAAAATGTTAGGGTAGATAAGGTAAGCTTGGTATATTTGGATATTAGTCCAAACTTTATCATATGCTTACAAAATATTTAGAACAATTTCTGCAAGCTTCAATTAAGATTTATACTACAGTAAAATTAAGCTTCCTTATACATACTTATGCTCATAGTTATAAGAAAATATAATTTTTTATTATATATTTCCAGTTAAAACTTAAGTGACCAAAAAACAGTATTTCCTTCATTTTGTTACCCATAATAAAACTAGAAAAACACCTAATAAAATTTTGGTGTCTCAAATCAGTTGAATAACAGTAAAAATGGTAAGTTAATTTATATACTATAATATTTTTTGTTCTATAATGATGTTTTAACCACATTTCTTTCAGTTGACTATACTGAATCGTGTGTCCAGTCTTCCATCTGGTATATTCATTGTGAACTGATGTAGATCAACTTTTTGGAGTTCAAAAATTTGGCTGTGTGGGGAAAGTTGGCCAAATCTTACTCTAGCTCTTCCTTTTTGTAGTTTCTCTCAAGGTTTCTTTCCTTGGCACTAACTAGTTGTAGCTTGCCCAATGTTCCCTTGCTGACAAAGATCAGGCTAAACTAATAATGTCAAGCACAGAGAACACATAACAAGTTGCAGGGAATAGGACATACAGAGGGACTGAACATCAACACTCACACACAAACATTTATATTGTTCTTCCAACACAAACACAATTAACACATTCCACACCAATTACCACAATCAACACATAATTCAGTTCTCACACAAGATGACACGTACATAAAAGTCTTTAATATTCTTCCTTGAAACTCCTCCCACTCATATTTTGCTCCTCATCCTTCATCTCCAGCCCCACATCATATGAAATTATTTAAAATTATACATACCCTAGATTAAATATCTAGTGTAGTTAACTAACTTATAAGTAAGTTAGAATTACAAATATTGATAAAAAGACGTTCTTTTATCAATTTTTGCAATTCTAACTTTAAGTTTGTGAACCACTAAATATTTAATCTAGGGTATTTATAGTTTTAAATAATTTCATAAGATGTTATCAAATACCTCATCTTTATACTGAGTAACAGCCTCCAACATAAATTCACCCCTCACTTGATGACCATCAGCTGCAAGACTTTTAACGGATGTAACATTCATGATAAAGTACAAAAACATTGTATAAGAATAATAAAGATATTATATCAAAATTAATGCCATATTACTGTAAAGATTAATTAGTCTACATATTGCTTAAATATTTTAAAAAGGTATCACCAGCTTCAGAAAGATAAATAGTATAATAACATCAGTAATAACTAAACAGTTTTACTGAGTTGTTGAAAGGAAGTGCATTCATAACTGTATAGTAATTAAGAAAAAAGGAACACTGGCATGGGATCTGCATTACACTGTTCAATGAAGTATACTGTCATACCTTTCTCTTTAATTATAATTAGTTTTTATAGCAGAGGAAGCTAGAAAAGATTCTTTTTCTCAATGATTAAATGATTTCACACGGGCATAAACAAGTACTCTGGACAGAAGGGCTTAAATAAAGTCACCACCCACAATTTTATTTATGATCAGATTTTAGGTAGTTATCTCTAGGCTTGGACAAAACAACTCTGACGTTATAGATTAGACTTTGATGGACAAAATATAGTACAGAATGGACCTCTAACTAGTATTATAATTCGACTTATAAGTTTTCCAGTTTTTCAAAAAGTTGTTCAAGAATTATATTTGCAAATACATGGAAAATTAAACAATTTTAAGCCACACTCCACCAGTCTACAGACATGTTTAATGTAAGTTCAAGTTTTTGTGCAATAGGTAAGTTTTGCTGGGCAAGAGATTAGGTATTACACTTGAGTATAAGTTTTGGGGTTGGTGGGGCACATGGTTGCTAGAATTGATGACCGTTTATTTATAGGAAACATAATAATGAAAGAAAGGTGGAATAGAAATGTTATGGTAAAATAGATTTTGATTGATGGGGGAAGAAGTAAGACTAAACACCAGGGTTCTAGTTAGGGTAAGAAAGAATATTCTTTTACATTTGCAGGGGAATGGCATTGAATTGAATATATGCTTCATTTTTCTTCTTATTTGTCAGTTCACTGTCCACATGTGGCTTCTCATAATTAATTTGACCTGATAATAGTACAATGTTAAATTTAATTGTTGATGCGAGTGGAAAGATTCGATAGATTCGAATCTAGCTAATACCAAATGAAATCCAGTTACTACCTCGAGAAAAATATAGGATTATACAGATAATCAACTTTACAAGGTAAATACAGATACAGATGTAATAATATTGATAGAATTGATTGAAACTGGATAAAATAACTAGCAAACAGATAAAGAATAAGATAAAACTAAAAAAAGTTACTAAGTGATAGAGTTCGACGAAGATCGATAAGTATCGTGAGTGAAGTGTGTGAAGTATGAAATGTAGGCATGAAGTGCGAGCATAGAGTGCGCAGTGATTAATTTCAGATGTTATGAAGCTTGAACAGTAATATTGATAATTTACCTACTTTATCAGTCCTATTATTATAGTGAGGTAGTGCAAATTAATGTTGATGCTTCCCATAACAACTAATAAATGTATATCAGTAATTACTGATGGCGCCTTCAATGACACGCCAGTTGTCATTACAAGACACTCACTGCAATAGTCTACAGAAATCAATTATTAGAGTTTTAGAGTTAAGTTTATTCAATACAATGTCATGACGTTTGAAGTGTTATTTTTCAGTTCTATTTTATTGTAACTAAGCTCTCCTTACCAAAAACAAACAAACCATAAGTCTCTTCCCTCCCTTATCCCCTAGGTGTCTGCCAAAACAAACAATGTAATTGAAGCAGCTGAACTCAGAATACACATTTTATGAGTGACATGTGACATCACTAACACCTTTCTTAGTGTTTCCCACTTTATCATTATGTAATCAAAGTAACAATTGTATATACTGTAATGGTTATATCACATGATTAAGCATTTCTAAGACATCTTGCTACAATTAAGTCCAACAAGTATAAATAATAATAATTGATAGTCAGTCAACTGTCTAACTCAAACACTACTTTATGTCATAATAAATGCTATCTGCCTGATGTAATGACATATTTTCCTTATTGTGATGAATTGCATATGCTTCATTGGTCTTCATAGTTGTCATTTCAGTGCTTAGAGTTGGCCTCTTATTATCATTTTGAACTGAATACAATAAAAAAGTATAATAATATAAATTACTAATAAATAACACGAAATAATACACACACATATAAATGTAATGTACTATTGTTTAGTCAGAGCTACCTGTATTGAAGCAATGCAGGATGATGAGTCCTCCAATGAAAATTACTACATTGACATCAGTTACTACTGATGCAGCCTTCAATAAAGCATCTGTTTTCATTGTGTAAGACTGACCACAATATTCTGTGACAAAAATTTACCAAATTCGTAATTCAACTGTAAAATTAGTATCATAAAAAAATATATAGCTTTGTACTATCAGGAAATGTTCAGCACTTTTAAGAGTTCTTAACTTTTTAAATGAATAAGCAAAATAGTATTTCATATTTTCCTTTATCTTTATTTTTCTTTCTTTGTTCACTACAGATAATATGACATAATTTGATTACTTACCAGAACTTAGTCCAGTTACAACACCAGCAGCTAGCCACATGGTTAATGTTATTAAAAATGAAATGACTTCCACAATAACAAATATCTTGTCATATGTTTTATAATATGATTGAGTTAGATCTTCCCCTGCAAACAATGTAAGGAATAATTGGTGATCAATATTACCTTTGCTTACCTTTGTCTCTCCTTCCTTTTGCAAAAAGTCTTGAAATAGAATATCCAAATGAAATTAAGGCAAATATCATCAAAAATAAAAGTCTTGAGATAATATAAAATAAGTTAGTTGTATGATTAATTTCTCGAACTAAATACATACATACATTGGATAATACAAATCACTGTAAGTTCATACTTAAAAGTAAAATTTATACAATGACGTAAATATACAAAAGACGGTGAAAGACTGAATGTGTTTGAGGTAATTGCGAACTGTAATGGTTACATCATATTATTATGCAAACTACAATTGTAATAAATTCTTCTTATCTTAGAAAACTCTCTCTCAATCTCAACCACTGACCAATGTTAAATTGAGCAACATAGATATCATGCCCATCCAATAATAAAATATATAGTTGGATTAATCGATCTAGTAACAGAAATTCTTGAAAATTCATTTGATGTGTAAATTATAATATATACTGTACATGTTGCATAAAAATATGACATCGAAGTGATAGACAATACTTATGATAATATCAATCCTTTGAAATATTAGAACTACCATTATTATACTGAAGTTATAAACCTGATTTAAATAACTATGCATGGATTTTATGTACTATCACTAATTTTAATTGTATTAGGTGAAATTATTATTATTTTTATGTTATTACTTTTTTTCTATAATCACTCTCGATTTGAAACCAAAATTTGGTTTCAAATCGAGAGTGATTACAGAAAGTAAGTTATAAATGGTAGTATAAAAAATTATATATGAGCTAAGCACTTTAAATCATTTAAAAAAAAGGTTTAGGATGGTACAAGCCGACTTTTGAGTGAAAAAAAAATAGTGTTTGCTACTGACTAATATGAGTGTTTTTTATTTATGTTCTCATGCCCAAAGAAGTAGATACCATTACAATTTGTGTAAGAAGAGGTGACACATTTACCCTCTTCACCACCCTTTATTCCATGTTAATAAATTCAAAATGTTATTATTTCAGGTATGTGGCTCGTGTGTTTTGCTATCACATTCCCTGTGTTGTGCAAGCTCTTTGTCCTTTGATAATCTTGGAGTTATAATAACTAGCCAAACTTATCATTTTTCTAAGTTTTTGCAGCTACCTTTCTCTAATGATCCTCTTGAAGTATCTGCATTATACTCTAACTCGTACAATAAGCATTATGTATATTTACAGATTGAGATGGTACTATAGTGGTTGATATGGTTTTATTAATGATGTAATGTTCATAATTATTATTAACATACAATCATATACTGCACAGTATAATTACATTACAACACAAAACTAACCAATAACTTTTGTCATACTAACAAAACGCATCTTCAGATTATCGCTTGTAGCAGTGATTTCCAAGAAGTAATGCTCATATACACAATATTCTGGCACTGAAATTTCCTCTGTACATTGCATGTAACTGAAACAGCTGCTATTCAATAGACTAATCTCATTAAGTCTATCACTCTTTAATCGTATGGTATATACAATATCTAATCCAGGACATTGTTCAGGATCCTAAAAATATTATTTGCACAATAGTAAGGAGCAACAATGCATTAAACTAAGGCACTAACAGTGGTGTAAAAATTCCAACAAGTTGTAAATAAACTGTATTATTGCCTGCAAATTGCAAGTGTGTGGCAAAAAATTAAAATCATGTGATTGAATACTGAAGATGTCCATGTGAATGGATATGTTAAATTTGTTTATTATTATTTATTCTATTGTTTGTATATTGCTTGTTTAGCTTGCTCTAGTTATATTTATATGATTCTGTAACAACGTCAATTCTCGTAACTCCAAAAGGCTTCCTTATTAGTAGCTATAAACAAAGTCAAATGTTGTTTTCACAAAACGTTCTGAGATAAAAACCATAGGGCAATAATAAAATTCTAACTTAAGTAAGAAGTACAACTTATAATCAAACAAAGATAACACTGATTATTTGTTCAATTACAACAAACACCATATTAATCGTTCTATTAATTTTGGTAATCAAAACATGTACATGACCAAATGGCCTACTTACAAATACAAAAAAGTAAATAAATATTTTTCATGAAGCTGGAAACTGGTTTATACATGCAATCCAAATATTTGGTCAGCACTGAATAATGTATTTGTACTATAATTTGGACAAATTGTAAGCCTCATTCATTTAAAACACTGTCCAAATCATTGATAATTGTACTTACTAACATGTTCCAGGATACAATGATCTGAGTGAGTTGAAGTGTTTGATCATAAACTGTTTTCACTGATGTAATATTTATACCTGTAATATCTAATAATTAATCAACACAATAATAAGAATCTTATTTATTCCATAGCATTACACTATAGGTGCACAAACTATAGTTTGCTGCTTAGTTGCAAAAAAAATACATTTTGAGATAAAATAATTTGTAAATGAGTTCGATTTTTGACAAAGCATCGTAAAAATTTGCCATGCATAGAAATGGAATAAAATATAATGACATGAACATGACATAAATCTAAAGGACTGTCTCAGGAATAATATAGTAGTGCAGAAACAGATTGCATGAATTTTTGCAACCACAAATGGCATTGCCAAAGATTCCATCTCAATAACAAATTATTTGGATTCTCATAATATTGTCAACTGCATTGAATACAACTAGCATTCATAGGTCATATCGCACTCACAAATAATGCCACATGGATGACTTGAGCTGTAGGAACTCATCGATATTCTTCTGTGAGAATATATGGGAGCCACAAAAAAGCGTATTGCAGTTGACTTGTATTAAAGTGTAAACGAAAGTATTTGATATATCATTTTTTAAAGGGCCAAAAGTTCATGTCTAGAAAAGCATTTATTGACAATAGGCAGGAAAGAAACATAACAGTTCAAATAAGACTTCTACTCTCTATGGGATTATCAAAATCATCCTATCAGCCATAACAGTCAACATAGTGACCATAATATTGTCCTCTTGAGCAAGTTAACAAGTACAAATTTGCTTGTTTGTTAACAAAAATATTTACTTCGGAGAGGTTTTAAAAAAGTATAAGAAATTGAAGGAAAAGAGAATTTGATCGCATTACCTGAATCATAAATTATTTCTTGACATTGTAATTATAACTCTATATCATTTCTATATACTGAGTTTAGCAAGTATAGTCTCACACTTCCAGTAATACTCATGAAACTTTTCAAAAAGACTAAAGAAATAATTCTTAATTATTATTAACTTATTATTTCAAGCACCAACATCATCTTTACTAAACCTGTCAATTTTAAAACTTTTTTTATAAAAAGGACACAATGAAATCAAATAAAGAAATCGAATAATTATATTATAAATTTGTACTTTTGTCAATTATATGCAATTGCTCACCGCAATCCAAATACATGTTTCAAATTGTGATGTTGATAGATGTAAGTATACTTATTTTGGTCTATACATGCACTATTTCTATATTATTGTATATAATTATTTAAAACTTACTATAGCTTTTTACCACAATGATATCACTTAAAATAAAATCTCTTCCACACTGAATAAAAGCTCCTCTTAAATAGCTAAAGTTACCAGACAAAGTTAATACACTAGATGATTTGCTGGTAACATTGACTATGGCAATATTAATTGAAGAGTTCATTATATTTATATGACTGTCCACTTGATTGAATGTATATTGTGCCACTGATGATCCATTGATGAACCAATTTAATATCCTAGGAGCATTTTGACTAATACAAGTGAGCTCAATATTGCCTGGACAAAATGATCCATTGGAATTTGGTGGACTAACTCGCAACTCATAACTTGCACTAACACCACCTGGAATACAAGATAAACAAAACTCAGAGATAGATAAATGCTGACAGAAAGATGTCAATAGGTAAATACTTTAATTATGTCTCTTTTTTATTTCTTACAACCAAACTATTAACATTAATCACAGATGATCAATGTTGTCCAAAAATGCACAAAACATTATTATATTAAATCTTGATTAATTTGTTTCAGTTAAAAGAAAGCTAAGTACTAAAAATTAACTACAATCCTCAACCTTCCAAGGATCTTTCAATTTATATGATACATCAGTAGTACTTTAATTGACAAGCCATAGACAGCTGTTGTTTCAATAGTTCTAGGTGGTTAGAGAATAGCCAAGTCATGTGTCAATCATACCCTAAGGCTCAAGCTTAGTGAGTATGAACTCAATACTAGGTGTAGTAGTCCAACTCATGATAAAGATGTTATTTATTGATCAACGTAGCTATCTACCTGGTGTTTACATCACGGGCAAAAGGCCTACATCATGATTATAAATTGGTAATAATTTGAATGGTCAAAAATATGACAAAACTTGATAAAATTGTTGCTTTTCATAATTTTTGTTGCTGTGTGGTCAATCCATCTGGTTTGTGAGTAGTAAAGTCACTCTAGTTGCCATAACCTGGCCAACAGTAATTATGGCTGTTGGTTAAACCAGTAAACTTTAAGACTTTGACAAAATAATCATTACTTAGTTACGTAATTTTCAGGACTGTGTTTCCACTGCTTTGATCTAAGGAAAAAACACATTTAAGTGGAAGTTTCAAGTCCATTTTTAACATAGTGGTGGGTAATGGTCTGGCACATGAAACTAGAATTTTAAGGTGTGATCAAATGAAGGATGAAATGTATTGTTACGGACTTGCATTGTTATTTTCACAACTTTTTAGAATTCCTCAGTCTTGTGGAACACAGGTTTATAATTAAGTGTGAGTTTGAATATAGCATTTCTACTGTGATGATAGCACTGAGATAAATTTGGGCATTGTAAACTGTTTAATCATCCACGCTTTTTTTTTTGTACACAATTACTATATTTCCTTGGGTTCTTTTCTGATATTTGTTACAATGACTTTGTTTCACTCTAAGATTTTGTAAGCTGAAAGATTCTTAATACTATGTTTAAGTTGTCTACTTAAATTTAATTATATTAAATCTCAGCTTATACAAATGAAATAGATAATCCATCAGTAACTAGATTAAAGTTATATGAAGCATGAAATTGGTATATGTAGTCAAATGGCAAGGAACTAACCAATTGCTTCCGTCCTGTTAAAAAAGCTTGTTCCTATATTGCTAGTAGCGTTGATTTCTAAGAAGTACTGGTCATACACTGGTTGATCTGGAATTAGAATCACTTCAATGCACTGTATCTGTTTTATACAACTACTATTCACTTGATTAATCACATTCATTGATGAGTCACTCATTAGTCGTATGATATACATAAACTCCAATTCTGGACATAGTGTTGCTGGACACTAAAAACATATAAAATTGGTTATTTATTACTTCAATTTTTTATAACCATCACTGTTTAATGTATTACATAACCTGAACTCTATTGTACAAGAAAAAACTTTTTAGTTTGCATTAAAAATGTTACATATTTTTGAAAATCTTGTTTAATTATTTACTCAAATGCATTTACTGATAATAAACTTGTTAGCAACAAAATTCTAAATAATTTTTGACAATTGCCAACTTCAATTATTGGCGAGCGAGCGAAGCGAGCGAGCAACTCTAAGATGTAGTCTATGGAAATCCTGAATGCGATACGTCGTCGTTTAAACGCGCGCGCGCATTCCAGAACTTCGCTCACTCGCCCAACCAATGCTACACGAGCATTTTCTAGTTTTAAAACAAAGGCCACGTTATCATGACCTACAAGAAAGAATATAAACTAGGTATGAAATTTGTTTCAAATATTATTATCAAAAAGATTATAACAAAAGCTATAGTATCAGTGATCAAAAAATGAAAATTTGGATGTTGTTTATCAGGAAGTCACATGAAAATTTTGATAAAACCATAATATATTATAATACGTGCGTGCAGAGTTATTTTTTATCAGTATTTGGAAATAATACCATGAAAGTTATGAAACCAGCTAGAATTCTAACTAAAACCATCCTGCATAAATTATATGTATTTACATACTGGTTTGGATATATCTATTAAATCATGAATTCTTCAATCGTACTGCTCACTTGCAATAATTTTATGTTAATACTTACTAACGTCTTCAAAATAACAATGATTCTTGATATTCGTAAATCATGACCATATATTGGTTCCACTGATTCAATGTCAATAATTCCTAATTTAATATAATAATCATTAAATAAAAAGTCGCCAGTATAGAATGACAAAAACAAAAAGAATAATAAAATACTATACCTAGGTGAATACTCCTCATTATAGCTTAGTTGAATGACGTGCTGATACAAGCCATTGAGTTCAAAGGGGAATAACCTATAAATATTTTTATATTAGTTTTTTCTATAGTTAGTTTTTTGGTTTTTTTTTATTAATATTTTATTTACTAAATGATACTGCTATAACTAAATTAAAGTTTTGGCCTGTGGTGTCTTCCACAACCATAGCGGGAAGAGTCACAAGAACAGAAGATATTTTGTGTGTGCAGCCAGTAATCTTATCTTATCTATTATTCATCATTTTTGTAATTTGTGATATGTGCATTTCTTACCTCAGAGTGGTCATGGACTCTGGCATCATCCAGTCATTAACTTACCACATTTTTCCATGATTCAACTCTTTTTTCTATGTCATATTTTGTCAATACTGCAAGTTATTCTATATATAAGTGGCTGCTTGACTTTAATTCAAAACACACCAAAGGCCTTTCAAAAAATGTGAACAATTTTATGTTTTCAAATATTTTAGGTTTCATGCTTTATAAGCTTTAGTCTGATTAACAATACATTTAGTCTTTGATTTTTTTTAGTTATAAAACTGCAATTTTCATCATAGCACTAATTATAGTTTTTTTTTTATTGGTTATCTCGACCTACACAAATTTTACTACTTTAGTTAATATATACACTGCTATTGGCTTCAGTGGTTATGCAGCCGATGTGATCCCGCTTTACAATGTTTCATATTTTGTTTAAAGTCTAAAGGGTGAAGAGGTACAGGAATGTTACAGCATTTATTAGTGTTAACATAATTAACTCAAAATATTGAACAATTCTGATATTTGGCCAACAGCTAGCTATAATAGTAATAGACGTTGTATTTAGTGTTTTGCTTATGAGAAAGGGGTGGTAATATTCTCTGATAGACACTAATTATGAGTAATTTGTGAGTATGCTGAGAGAGCAAGTAATTATTGTTTCTAGATAAGGACTTTCCATAACTTTCTGATACTATGTGATTACTCAAAATAGATCCTATTCAGCATTGAATTAAACCTCCTCTGAAGTAATTTAAATTACTTGACAAAGTAGAATTAATATCAACAATAAGTGAGCCAGTAGCATTAAATAAAGTAATACTAACTGGAAAGTCAATTATATTAACAGTGAAATAGTCGCTTTTTCCAAATACATATTCAGCCACTGATGATTTATTTGTTAACATTTCAATAGGAACACATCCAGCAATACAAGTTAACTCAATGATAGCCAGACAAAATGATGCATTAAAATTAGAGAGCGAACTAATTTTTTTTTCAAGGCTGGACTACTTACCATTGCCTTCTACAACTGTAGAATAACTCAAAATAGAACCTCTTCCACAACGAATAGAAGCTTCTCTTAAGTAGCTGAAATTACTTGACAAAGTTGATACAATATCAATGGCTACAGAGCCAATAGCACTAACTATTGTAACATTAACTGGAGAAACCAATACATTCATAGGAAGCATGTGTCTTTGGTCATATACATATTGTGCCACTGATGATTCATTGATGAACCAATTAAACGCAATGGAAGCACGTCGACCAATACAAGTTAACTCAATGTTGCCTGGACAAAATGATCCATTAGAATTAGGTGGACTAACTTGTAATTCATAAGTTGCACTTTCACTACCTGAAATATGAAGGAAGAATAAAAAATTGAGATCATTGACTGGTTTTGCACTTATAAGAACTAGCAACATTGATTCTAATATAATCATAAATATTGAAACTTTACCGTTTAATTGTACACATTATGTAATGTTATAGCCTTTTCTTTTCAGTCTTGAAGTGAAATTTGATATGCTAACTATGCTAAGGGAGTTCTTCAAAATGACAGTAGAAATCCAATTAAAACATTTCTTTTCTATTAAGTTATAACTGCTAAGCTTGAATGCACAATATAAACACAATTTCAATAATGCTAATCAAGCCGATGATATTTACGACCCCTAGAGAATCTAAATTAGAGCTATTAAAGTGGTTGTCCACGATGTTATTGAGCTATTACTATGTTAAATAGGTATTTTCGCAAAAACTACTTTTATAGAGTTGGTCATATTTATCGTGAGTCTGATAGTTCCCCCCATTTATCAATAGTACATGACCAAGTTGTATTTTGAAGTTACAAAGCAGCATATACTTGATATTTTTTCCAGGGTCATTTCTAGAAATGTCAGTTGTGTGTAGCATAGGCAAAACTTTTATTATTATATATAATAATTATTATTATGATAAATATATTTATTCCACATTAGATATCTTCACAATGATATCTTAGGTACAAGACCCAGTGAAATAACTCATCATAGTTTCATGTTGTTATTTCACTCTACTGCTCAGGCTCATCACCCTTGTAGTTATAGCAACTGGCCAAACTTTTCAATTTTCTCAGGTTTTTACAGCTACATTCCTCTGGTGTACCCTACTCAACAGGGTTAGAGCAGCTACTAAAATATCAGCTGGGGGTGTGGGTAGCCCCTACAGCCAACCTTATCTGTGAGTTACCTTTCCTCTAGTACTAACTACAGTAGTAAAGATATCTAGTGTGGAATAAACCATGCACTTATTACACTTGTCAGAGTGATATGGTTAGATATTTCACTCTCAGGCTTTATTTTCACACACCTCTGGCTCTTGAAAATAATTAGCCTGCTCATAAAATATTTCGCCATATCACACTCTGACTCATATAATATTATATGTATGAGTAATAGCATGGGTAACCATGCTATTCGGGATTAATAGCATGAGTAACGTGATTGAAATAGTACGAGGTGAAGCCGAGTGCTATTTCAATTGCTTTACGAGTGCTATAAACCCCTAATAGCACAGGTTACCCGTGCTATCACTAGCTAATTGTAGGCCATTTTAAAAAAAAGTCATTTGCAATTGTAGCTATATTATATCGTTCACTCACTATCTCCTTATTCAGGATTAACTTCCGCTGGAACTTTGTTTTCAACGTGCAGCTCCTCCTGATCAGTTAAAAAACATTCCGTCTAATACGGGTAGAGTTTCTGTGGTAAAGAAGGACATCGTCTCCAACTAAAAACTACTCGAGCTGTATGTTTCCAAGGTTAACACTGCACGCGTGCGCACTTACCCGTACTATTTCACTTAGCTACCGAGGTATTTCACTTAGTTTCCACTTGGTTACCGAGGTATTTCAATTAGTTACGCGCTATTTCACTTTCCCTGTGCGATTTCAATTGAACAGCGATTTTTCCCATACATTTTTTAATGGGCAACTTATGTGCTGTATTATTAATAATAATATATGCATATTTATGTATTTGGCGAGCGAGCGTAGCGAGCGAGACACTTACAGGGGTAACACAATCTAAAATCGGGGATGTTTATTTATTTATTTATTTATTTATTTGTATATATGTATGGACGTATGTATGTCATTTTGTACTTTGACCCTCGCGTTTTTGTGTTAGTTATGTGGTCGACCCCGTCCCAAATTGCACTAAACAGAATCCTCTGGTTTATCGATCAGTACCCGTATCACCCTAGAAATTGAATTGTTTACCGTTTTGAATTCTTTTGCGGGTGCAGTTCAAACTTGAAAACTTAAGGGACTTCCATTTCTATTCGAGTTAGTGGCGGTGGTAAGTCAATGCGCTCTTTGTCATGGTTATAAGCCGTGCGCAACAGTATTTACTTGGAAATGCATTGTCCACTAGACTACTGCGAAGGTAAGTCTGTGTAGGTGCATGTCCAGTTGTGTCAAAGCATTGTGTGTTACAACCACTACTTAGCTAAAGAATATCACAAAGAAAACTTTTAAATTACGTGTATTGTTTGTTTTTTTTTGTTTTCCTTCCAAGCAATTGCAGAGAGTTGTTACTATGGCACTGAAATCCCTTTACCTTGTATGCTAAATTTAAAAACTGGACCTTATTTTCAGTAGCTTCAGTGTTAGAAGTCAAACTCATCCATATAAAAATAGTATAGTCTTTAGGCTCGCTCGCCATTTGTGCTCAAGCACATCACTAGTTATATACATATACATATATTTATATATTTCAATCAGCAAATGCCAACTAGTAGCTTGGTTTTAATATGGTATAAATAATAATATATAATTATAATAGAGCCATAATGTTAATATGTAATGGCCTTTACTATTACCTCACCCCTAGAAGAAATTGTTTTCATTCATCAGGAGTTACTAAACCTAATGTTTTGGGAACATCAAAATCATTACTTACCCAATATATTCATAGTTGCTACTATTATGCACGACATCATAAAAGTGTAGGACATCTACAATTACATGAAAGTTTTTTCAGCAACAGTAACAGTAAAAACAATACAAATGACTTTAATATACAACAAATGATATGAAAATGTCACACCATGAATGGCCTTTAATTAACCATACAAATGATTTTTTTTTAATTAAGTAAGAACCACATTCAAATTTTATTCCTTGAATAAGAAGTTATATAATATATACATTATATGTAATGGTGATTATACAGCTCTACTGAAACAAATGTGCAGTCTTGTCAAACTGTAATAACCAGTATAGGTCAAAGTATAGGATGAATGAAACAGGTCTTTGATTAATAAAAATCAGATTTGCAGTTAGCTATAAATAATTGCTTTTTTCAAATCTTGGATCAAACTTTGCATTAAGATAATCATGATGATGCTGACTTAACTCTTTTGTTCCCGAATTGTTTGGACGCGCGCGGAAAAATCTAATCTTCTACCGCGGAATAGAGCATTACCGTTTTATTTTTTAACTCGATGCTGGCTGGGAAAACCCCATAGCAACCATATCACTAAATAGACCAAGAGTTTGGGATTCCCCTCATTTTTTGATTGAGAAAATTGAATAATATTTAGGCTCTCTATTAAAACTTAAAAAAAAAAAATTTTTCCAAAAAAATTCCACTTTTCCCATCTATAAAAAAAAAAAAAAAAATAAATAAATAATATTGTTTGATGTGTTGTATACCAATATTATATAGTTCAACAATAAAATATGTTGTTTGTTGTGTTTGGTGCTGATTGTGATCATGTAGGAGACATCTATGAGTGTCTACAAGGAACATATGCCATCGCTCCACTACAAAACATTTTCATATACACAAAAACACAAACAACAAAGATATTTGTAATACAAACAACAAATTATTCATGAACCTATATAATTGCAACTTTATGATGTATTGTATGCGGTTTCATACAGGATTTTTTGTTTGGGATGGGGGTGGTGGGGCTTTGAGTGTACTTCGCCAGGTCCGGCATCTTCTCCTTCATCACTGGAAGACTCTACTCCTGTTGCCTCATCTGCGTCCTCTTCACAATCCCTCTTCACAATCGGGTCGGTGACTGCATACACATCTGGTCCTAGTAGTACATTCTGGTAAAAAGAATTAAATTTTTTTGAAAATTTGAAATTGTTCAACAAACCACAACCCACTTTCAAATCTCAAAACTCAATGAAATATATATATATATATTATAGCTAAACAGCTTTCTCTATCTCAATATAGCTATAAATAAGACAAGAGAAAGGCAAGCTTACATCGATCATCTTCTTGACTTCCATTGTCAGTATCAGAGTTGCCGGGGTCTGGTCCACCAACCCTGATACAGGGCCTCCTATAGCCTTAGATGTCGTCTTCCTCCTCTCCGCTTGATCCTGAGTCGCTAGAGTCAGTATCAAGCAAGTCTAAAACTTCCACAGCACTGTAACTGGTAGACGCCATCTTTCCAAGCTGACTGCGAAAAAAAATTTTTTTTGCATAGTTACCTGAATCACACGACACGCTCACTTATTTTCCTATGATGTAATAAGCATTACCTAAGACTGTACGTAATGTGGAGGCCCCCAGTTGAACTGGCGATTTTATAAAAAAAAAGAAGACAGTAAGTCAAACCGCAAAGTCTTGGTCGGCAAAGAAGCAGTTGTTTCAATGTGTTATGGAAGGCTACTGGGATCAAGCAATTTTTCGCTGCTTCTACAAAGCTCTGGAGATGACTGGATCCATAAATGAAGCTGCTGTGAAGAAGGTAACTTTTTTTTAAATTCGACGGAGAACCGATGTTTTTTTTTTGCCGAGGAAGAAATAAACGCAACTGCTGTGAGGTACTGTCGAAGCAGCCCTGGCTGAAAGCTATTTTTTAGATGCTTCACCAATGCATTGGGCACCTGTGTATGCAATCTGAAGGTTCTAGCTATAAAGTAACTATTTTTTAAAATTCGGAGAATCCAACCGGTCTTCACTCGCTTCTAAGCGGGATTGGGAACGAAAGGGTTAAACACCATGTTTATACACATGTTCACATACGTAATGTAAAAACTTTTCCATGCATATGATTCCCAAACGTATTCTATTGCAACTAAAGTTATATACAAGCATTGAATCTGTTGTGTGTCTATAACGTATAAAAAAAAACAGAAAAAGTATAATTTAAAGACATTGTCTCAGAAAAAGGTAAAATATAAAATTGAGGTGAATAAACCAGATGTTTCTATAAATAGAAATAAGCACTCTGATAGAAACAAAGAGTCTTATTCTTATACACACCCTCACAGAGTCAGGTTATGTCTCCCATAGTGTGTGATTTTTACACTCTTAAAGCTTCAATGCCTTTGTATTTCACAGGTACCCCAGTAGCCTTTGCCTGACTGTCTTACTACCAATTAGTTGCTATCTATATAAATATACACACACTTCTTACATTTTATGGTACTTCAGCCCTGGGTAGTTGACGTGATGGCGAAAAGAGGGACGCAAAGTGAAGATGGTTCTCGATTCTGTTAATTGAGTTTCCAAAACGGTGATCGCTACCACTGTGTCACGTTAAATAGGCGGAGCTACAGACGTTCTATTTGTTGATCTGCTTATGGTTGTAGCGAAGTATGAACAGCAACCAAACTTGAGACACTACACTATTCACCTCCAATATTAGCATGTGTGACTAACTTTAAGGCCTTCTTTTTGATAGTATAGACCCCTTGCAGTAGGCGTGGTCAAATCTCGGGCCGCCTACGCGCCGCCGTATTGGTGCACCACAGAGCATAGTAGTCTCGCGAACCAGACTCTTTACCTAACACCGGCACGCGGAAAGGAAAGGGTCTGGTACAATGCTTAACCCAATCTCGTTCTGTTCCCCCAGATTCTGGGGGAAGTACTTCGCGTGTACAGCTTATGGAGTGGGCGTGGTTTAATAATGAAGCGTGGGTATGTTGGACATTTAGCGTGAATTATTGATGCGATGGTTCGACGGAGTAGTCTGCTAGCTATGACTGCGCAGTGCTGCAAGTGTTGCTCGAAAAATCAGCCTTAAAGGATCCTTCAATTTATATGATTATCCTACATCTGTAGTATTGTAATTGACAAGCCATAAACAGCTGCTTCAATGGTTCTAGGTAATTACAGAATAGCCAAGTCATGTATCTGTCAGACCCTAAGGCTTAAGCTTAGTGATTATGAATCCAAGCCAAGGTGTAGTAGTCCAAGTCATGATAAAGATGCTATTAATTGATCAATGAGCTATCTACCTGATGTTTAGTAGCTGTACCAACTCTAGTATCTGGTACTACAGAGACAAAAGAAGCAACAAACATGACCCCAGTGTTCCTATGCTTTTGTATACAATTGCATTATTACCTTGAGTAAACTTTCTGGCATTGGTGTTACATTGACTTTCTTTCACTCCTCAGATTTTGGAAACAAAAATATACTATATACATATGTAAAGGTATCAACTTAAATTTAATTATATTATCTCTCAACTTCAATGAAATAGATAATCCATTAGTAACTAGATTACAATTATCAAGCCTTAAATTGGTAAGAAAGGAACTAACCAATTGCTTCAGTCCTGTTAAAAAAGCTTGTTCCTATATTGCTAGTAGCATGATTTCTAAGTAGTACTGGTCCTACACTGGTTGGTATGGAACTGGAATCACTTCAATGCACTGTGTCTGATTTATACAACTACTATTCACTTGACTAATAACATTCATTGATGAGTCACTCATTAGTCGTATGATATACATAAACTCCAATTCTGGACATTGTGCTGCTGGACCCTAAAACAAATAGAATTGATTGTCAATCACTTCAATTTTTCATAACAAACACTGTTTTAATGCATCTCATAAATTGAATTCTATTGTAAAAAAATACTTTTTTGGTATGTATTACTTCAATTCAAACACTCAGTATCATACATTTTTTTGAAAATCTTGTTCAATTATTCACTCAAATCCATTTACTATAAAAATAATGAACTTGTTAGCTACAAAATTTAAATTTAAACTTGCTAAAGATTTTTTTGATAAATTGCCTACTTCAATTATTTTAAAATAACGGCCACGTTATCATGACATGCATGAAAGAATAAAAACTAGGATGGAATTAGTTTCAAATATAAAAATTTATAACGAAAGCTAGAATATATCAATATTCTGCAAACACACAAAAAAATGAAAATTTGGATGTTATTTATCTGAAAGTCATATGAAATTTTTATAAAAACCATATATATATTATAATATATATATAATGATGGCAGAGTTATTTTTACTGCTTTCAGTATAGGAAAATAGTACCATGAAACTTATGAAATCAGTTTGAATTATAAGTATGTGACTGGCTTGCATAAATTATATGTATTTACATACTGTTTGGAATATTTCTATCATGAATTTCGCGTTCATACTGTTCACTTACAATAACTTGATATGTTAATACTTACAAAAGTCTTCAAAATTACAATGATGCTTGTTCGTAAATCATGATCATAAATTGGTTTAACTGATTCAATGTCAATAATTCCTAATTTAATATAATAATCATTAATCAACAGTCCCTGTACAGAATGACAAAATCAATAATAAATTACTATAGCTAGGTGAATATTCCTTATTAGTTGAAGGCCAAAGGGAAAAAAACAATAAATATTTTTATTTTAATTATAGTTATAGTTTTTTGTTTTTTTTTACTAAATAAAGATACTGCTATGTTTTGGCCTGTGATATCTTCCACAACCATAGCTGAAGAGTCACAAGAACAGAGATATTTTTGTGTGTATCAATGCAACCAGTAATCTTATCTATTTCATGATTTGTGAATGGTGATGCGAACCTTAGAGTGGTCATGAACTTTGACGTCATCTAATGATTAACTTGTCCCATTTTTCCATGATTCAACTCTTTTTTTGATGTCATTTTTTGTTAATGCTGCAAGTGATTCTATATATAAGAGGCTGCTTTGCAGTATTTGGTGGATTTTCCTTTACTCTAGAAGTTCAAATACGTCAGTTAGTCCAATCTTACTGAGCTGAACGCAGGACTTCTTAGTGGCAGAGACTATCTGGCCATTCCTCATGAAGATGTCAGACAACCAGAATCCTGGTTGACTTGACTTTAATTGGCCATTAATTAAATGTGAACATTTTAATGTATTCTAATAATGATGGGTATCATGCTTTTTTAGCCTTAATTTTGATTAATATAATTATTATATTAAGTCTTTTACTGTTTACTGTACCATGAAAACTTAAGCTTTAGCTATAAACTACAATTTTGATCTTTGCAAATAATTATAGTTTTTGTTTTTGAGGTTAGCTCGACCTACACAAATGGTTACTATTTTAGTTATAAAAGCTTGGTACATAAGTTTCCCATTAAATAATGTATGGGAAAATCACTGCTCAATTGAAATCGCACAGGGAAAGTGAAATAACCTGTAACTAACTGAAATACCTCAGTAACTAAGTGGAAACTAAGTGAAATACTGCAGTAGCTAAGTCAAATAGTATTGGTAAGTGTGCACGCATGCAGAGTTAACTTTGGAAAAGTACAATTACTTTGAGTAGTTACTTTAACACAGAAGCTCTACCCATATTAAACGGAATTTTTTACCATTAAAAAAGCTGGCCTACTATTAGTGAATGATATCACAGGTAACCTGTGCTATTAGGGATCAGTAGCACTCCTAAAGCAATTGAAATAGCACTCGGCTTTGCCCCATGCTATTTCAATTGCATTTCTTGTGCTATTAATCCTGAATAGCATGGTTACCCGTGCTATTGTTCATACATTATGTTGCTATCGATTTCAGTATCTATGCTGCAGTAATCTTAATACTAAGTATTGTACTTGTGTAGTGATATTTTGATTAACTAAAACTATGAAGCCTGCACATCCAGGAACAATTTCTGCATTTTTAATAATAATCTATTTATTTCTCGTTATTTGTTTTGTCCCTTAGTTTGTTGAACATTCCTGTACCTCTTCACCCATTAGACTTTTAAAAATAATATGAAGCATTATAAAGTAGGATAGCATCCACCATAATTTATCAGTGTTAATATTAACTGATAAAATTGAACAATTCTGACATTTAATTAATGTTATCTAAGAGTTTTAACACACTTTTTGGCCAAAATAATAGATATTCTAATTATATTAACATGAAAAATTATCACTTTGTCCTAATACATATACAGTCACTGATAATTTATTGATTAACATTACAATTGAAACATATTGACCAATACAAGTCAACTAAAATGATGGCCAGACATAATGATGCATTAAAACTAGAGTGAAAGCTACAATTTTGTATAGACTAGACAACTTACCATAGCCTACTTAGTGATTTGCTTACGAGAAAGGGTGGCAAAATTCTCAGATAGACACCAATATGAGTAATTTGTGAGTGTGCTGAGAGAGCAAGTAATTATTGTTTCTGGACAACGACTTGCCATAACTTTCTAATACTATGTGATTACTCAAAATAGAACCTATTCCACATTGAATCAAACCTCCTCTTAATAGTCAGGTGGCTTAGTGAAAAAATGGGGACGAAGCGGACAAAAGCGCCAAATTTTTTTTGGTAACTCGTATGGCACCCAACACTAATTCTAGGGGGGGAGCCACCTCCAAATATGGTTGTGTTGGGTGTTATTAACTGATATACCCCTTAATTACTAGGGAAGAGGGCATAACCACGAAAATAGATATTTTCGTGCCACGAAAATAAAATTGAAAATTTAATAGAGACAAATCATTCTAATATAAAAATTTCAGGAAGTGGAGGAGTTCACACATCTATTTATCACAATAGCAACTACACAGTTCAGTGCACTTCCAGTGTGCCTTCTTGCAAGAACACCTTGCACCACAGCCTTTTGCACTTTTGCAGCCACACTTGACAAGTTCACTGCAGGCTTTCGATGACATAGGTAGTGCGGTCCATACAGGAAGCCACGAATTGGTTTCACTGTCCATTGTCCAGCCATGTCCTTCTGGAGTGGGTGCCTGCTGTTGAGCCAAATCACTGGTCGTCCAGATTCCAGCCTGATATACAACACGTTTGCAGTGCTGCAACAAAGCATTTTGTGTGGGTGGAATTGTTTCCATTGTTTTATTCTTTTGGCAGAACAACTCCCTTCTTGCCTCATTTACAAATTCTAAGTTGCTTACTTTGTCATAGAGAATAACAGTGAAGCGCTCTAGTAGACGAAAGCAGTTAGTGTCAATGGTAATTGGAGAGTAAGGGTGACTAGCCATATGCAGGAATGCTTCGTTCACTTTTGGGTAAGCCTTCCAGGCCTCCCATGCTGACTTCTTTCCTTTGCCATAAAAAGCTGAGGTGGTGTCACATCCAGTAAAACAGTGGAAAAAAGGTAATGCTACCGACTTGTCTCTCCCCAAGTCATTGCAGATGTCATTGATGTGAATATATTTGAAGTGCTTACCGGTGCCAAAAGCAATCCATATGTCTGCAGCTGGGTAGTTAGCAAGCAAAGCATGGAATTTACCAATGATGATGACAATGACATCAGTATCCACTGTGCGAACCAAGCATGTCGTAGAGCCCTTAGCAAGAGCGTCTTGAAGGTGAAGAAGCATCCTGGTATCTGCTTCTTCGTGGTCACATGATTCCATACGATGGTGTGTTCCTCTGGCAATCACTGTTGTACCTGCAGTGGTGAAAATCTGCTTGCCTTCTGAACATTCCATCAGCTCAATTTTGCTGGAGAGGAATGTGAACAGCTCTTGCTTGTTGACAGAGTCACGTAAGAAATCAGGCCAGTTGCTTGGTATTTTGTTTTTGCCTGCCACCTTCCTTCGTATACCTTTACCTCGCTTCTCCCTTGTTGACTCCTTGATGCTGCTACTCTTGTACGTGTCCCACACCACATCAACACGGTTAGATGTAGCTAACTGCTTTTTGATATGTGGAATGAAGACATCAGTAGCATACTCCTCAAAAGTAGTGATATTGGTGGCAGGCAGAAGGTGGACTATAGCTGCACCATCAAGTATTTTAACATCAAATGAAGTGGGAGTTTCATTTTCTGTCTCTTGAACTAGGATACCCAGCAGATCAGATTTTTGGGTTGATCGCATTTTTCCTCTGATCGATAAGGAGGGAGGATAAGGATGGTTTTCATGCCTGAAGAATGTACCCATGTCACCCTCTCTGTGCTGCATGACAATGTACAGACGGGAAAAGAGCTCGACATCATTCTTCAGCATTGAAATCTTCCCTGTCTGTTTGTTCTTGGTTTTGTGTGTTGGACATCGGAAGAGTGGTAATGAGTTCTTCTTGATGGGGTCATGTATAGAGGATGTACGGTCCTTGATGACTGATTCTGTGTAGGCTTCGTATTTCTGCTTACCAAGTGCTTCCACAGTACGGACTGTATTCACTACAGATTCATTGATGATATTTCTTGTGTCCAGTGCCAGAAGTTCATCAGTTTCATCAAGGAATGGATTGCCCATCTCATTGATGGATTGAATGAGATTCTTTGCTTGTTCCTTGAACGTCTTTTGTGAGCTAAAGCCTTCTTCATGGTGTTTCTGTTGGTTTACAACTTCTGGGATGAATTCGTTTTCAAACTCCTGTAAAAGTCGTGCTTGCTCTGGTCCGGCTATCATCCACTTTCTGAATGCTGATGGATTCTCAGTAAGTCCCACAGCTCCTCCAGAACCTTTCACAAGTTCATTATTTTGTTCATGAGCTTGGTCGATTGGCATAGAAGAAAACCTGTTTGTTGTCTTTTGAATCACCCAGTGTCCGCACTCCTCAAATTCATGACGGATTGACGTATCCAGACTTTCCATGTCACGGATGTGAATAGGAATCCACCTAGCATAGTTCTGGTGGTCAAGGGCAAAGAACCAAGGTGCTAGACTCTTCAGTGACTCCACATAGAGAAAGAAATCACGCTCTCTGTGTGACCGGACAAAGATCAGACCAAGAATTTCCAGCCGAAGTACAGTATCCCAATACTGGAATGTTGGACTTTTGGCAATCATATCTTTTCTCCAGGCCTCTTGTGTGCTCTCATCATGTGGTCCCTCAGTCTGAAGAAAAGCATCCTGTTGCAGCTTACTCAGAGCGAGGGCACTTACTTGGTGGGCATGTCTTGTCCTGGTCAGGTGAGCAGCTTTGAGGAATGAATCAGCTGTACCTGAAGATGCAATACCTGCCTGTGTTAGTGCCGTAGTCCAGCCAGATAACTCCAAGTAATCTCCAAATGTGTTCCATATTGCCATTTCAGCATGGAGGCCTCCAAACATGACTACATACTTTGTTTCACCATGTGTATGAGGCCAATTCCATTGCACATATTTTGCCAAGGCATAGAGTGGTGCATCCAAGGCAATTACAGGAATCTGTCCAGGGTTCAGGAATTGTATCGCTTCCCTGATCACATCCATCCCATGCTTGACCATAGAAGCAGTTGCAGCCTTTTCATAGAACAATGGCAAGAGATATATATGTCATAGCTTACACTGAGACCCAACGCATGCAGCTCCATAATCAACTTCTTAGACCTTGTCTGTGTGTGAACATTCAGTCCAATGTAGAGGGGTAGAGGTGGCTCATACTCCAAGGAATGCCGACTCTTTCCAGTGGAAGTTCTCTTTTTGGCAGTAGTGGTGGCCTTTTTCTTGCAGTTGAAAAGAATAGTCTGTGCTACTGAGAGACATGCCTGTGAATCAGAAGAATCCTGGTCCACAATATCAGCTCCTCTGAGCAACATTGTAACTAGTAACTTGAGAGTCATAGGTAACGATCCTTTCTGACATGCTTGGGGAAATGAGGCATTGAAGTTGAAACCATTGAATGAAAAAATGTCATTACGAACTATTCTAGCAGCCTTCATCAAGATAAACATGTCTTCTTGAGAGTCACTTTCCATGGACTTCTTGAGAATTTGCTGCAACCCCTGGTCAAAAACAAGAATCACATTCTTTCCATCATTTTGCTCTTGTGCATTGGGAAAATGTAACAGAACTCGCTCTTTGAATCGAACTTTGTTGACCTCTTTACTGATACCAAGATCTCCCAGGCGGCTTTCATACATCTGGCGCAATGATGAAAACTTGAAACAGAAAGTGCCATCTGCCACGGCATCTTCAATGTGAGTAACAAGCTCAACGAAGGCTCTTGCTTCTATCTGGCTCTCTTCAAGATTGCTCCGGGAACTAAGCCTTTGCCTGAGGAAAGAGCGATGCCTATTTCTTAGTCCAGTCAAGCAGGCCAGATGGTACTTTGCCTCTAATGCTGTGAGGTCTCCACCCTCAATCCTGGTTAACAGTGTTGTCTCTTGTAGATCTGTAGCCATTTTCCTCACATTCTCATCTGCATCAAGAGTCTGAAACTCGTGGAGAAGCCCATCCTCCTCTCCGCAGAATATGCAGTTCATCTTGTTCAGAGGCTGGCGGAGTAAACGGGGTCTCTTATCTGTAGAACTACTGCTTGCGTTCTCACTTCTTCCTCTCTTCCTTGCCCTTTGAAGCTTGTCATGGTTGAATTTTAAGTAGCATGATTTGTGCCACTTGGCTTGTTTTTCAACAAGCTGGTCAACATTTATATCTTGTCCAAACTTGAGTGGCACTGGCAGTTGATTCAGGTCTGTGAATTCCTTGACATTCTGTAGGAATGTTGCATAAGCACTTGACTGGCCTCCTGAAGGCCCTGCATTCAAGGGACACTTAAGTGCCTCACGAGTTTTCTGCTGGCAGACTATGCACAAAGTCCAATCCATAACTTCAGTGAGTACTTGACAAGCAGCTGCTCATGAACTCCAGATAATGCACCACAAGGCAGTGCAGGAATTTGCATGCACAAGGCAGCTGCTAATGTATGCTAATTTGCCAAAGGAAAAAATAGCTTTCATGCATTTTTTAAAGTTTGAAGTGCTGAATCAGCAATTTTTATATCCCAAAATGTTTCAACAGCAAAAATAGCACATTTTATTCACACCCAGAGGTGGCTCCCCCCTCAGAATTGAAGCTAAGTACCATATGAGTTATCAAAAAAAAAATTGGTGCTTTTGTCCGCTTCGTCCCCATTTGACCAAAATATGACCCTAAGCCACCTGACTATAAGTTGTTTAAATTACTTGACAAAGTAGAATTAATATGAACAATAAATGAGCCAGTAGCATTATTAATTGGAAAGTCAATTATATTAACAGTGAAATTGTCGCTTTTTCCAAATACATATTCAGCCACTGATGAAACATTTCAATAGGAACACCTCCACCAATACAAGTTAACTCAATGATAGCCAGACAAAATGATGCATTAAAATTAGAGAGCAAGCTACATTTTTTATCAAGGCTGGACAACTTACCATTGCCTTCTACTACTGTAGAATGACTCATAAAAGAACCTCTTCCACAACGAATAGAAGCTCCTCTTAAGTAGCCGAAATTACTTGACAAAGTTGATACAATATCAATGGTAAATGAGCAAGTAACACTAACTATTGTAACATTAACTGGAGAAACCAATACATTCATAGGAAACATGTCTGTTTGGTCATCATATAAATATAGTACCACTGATGATTCATTGATGAACCAATTCAATGCAATAGGAACACCTCGACCAATACAAGTGAACTCAATGTTGCCTGGACAAAATGATCCATTAGAATTGGGTGGACTAACTTGTAATTCATAGGTTGCACTTTCACCTCCTGAAATAGAGGACAAAATAAAGCAAACTGATATTTTTTTTATGACTGGTTTGCACTTATAAGAACCAGCAACATTTCCAACATTATTCAAATATAATAATAATAATTGGAAATTTAATAGTTTAATATACATTTTGTATTACAGCTCTTTCATACACATACGAGCTGAAGGAAAGGGCCCGATCACTGTACCAACACATTATATATTATTAGAATGCACTGTATCTGCACTTATTAATTTTCTTTATTATATTGCAGGCTATAATATCAGTCTTGAAGCATATTTTGATATTATGTTAAGTGACTTCTACAAAATGTCAGTGGTATTCCTATTAAGATATTTAATATATATAATCACTCTCGATTTGAAACCAAAATTTGGTTTCAAATCGAGAGTGATTACAGAAAGTAAGTTATAAATGGTAGTATAAAAAATTATATATGAGCTAAGCACTTTAAATCATTTAAAAAAAAGGTTTAGGATGGTACAAGCCGACTTTTGAGTGAAAAAAAAATAGTGTTTGCTACTGACTAATATGAGTGTTTTTTATTTATGTTCTCATGCCCAAAGAAGTAGATACCATTACAATTTGTGTAAGAAGAGGTGACACATTTACCCTCTTCACCACCCTTTATTCCATGTTAATAAATTCAAAATGTTATTATTTCAGGTATGTGGCTCGTGTGTTTTGCTATCACATTCCCTGTGTTGTGCAAGCTCTTTGTCCTTTGATAATCTTGGAGTTATAATAACTAGCCAAACTTATCATTTTTCTAAGTTTTTGCAGCTACCTTTCTCTAATGATCCTCTTGAAGTATCTGCATTATACTCTAACTCGTACAATAAGCATTATGTATATTTACAGATTGAGATGGTACTATAGTGGTTGATATGGTTTTATTAATGATGTAATGTTCATAATTATTATTAACATACAATCATATACTGCACAGTATAATTACATTACAACACAAAACTAACCAATAACTTTTGTCATACTAACAAAACGCATCTTCAGATTATCGCTTGTAGCAGTGATTTCCAAGAAGTAATGCTCATATACACAATATTCTGGCACTGAAATTTCCTCTGTACATTGCATGTAACTGAAACAGCTGCTATTCAATAGACTAATCTCATTAAGTCTATCACTCTTTAATCGTATGGTATATACAATATCTAATCCAGGACATTGTTCAGGATCCTAAAAATATTATTTGCACAATAGTAAGGAGCAACAATGCATTAAACTAAGGCACTAACAGTGGTGTAAAAATTCCAACAAGTTGTAAATAAACTGTATTATTGCCTGCAAATTGCAAGTGTGTGGCAAAAAATTAAAATCATGTGATTGAATACTGAAGATGTCCATGTGAATGGATATGTTAAATTTGTTTATTATTATTTATTCTATTGTTTGTATATTGCTTGTTTAGCTTGCTCTAGTTATATTTATATGATTCTGTAACAACGTCAATTCTCGTAACTCCAAAAGGCTTCCTTATTAGTAGCTATAAACAAAGTCAAATGTTGTTTTCACAAAACGTTCTGAGATAAAAACCATAGGGCAATAATAAAATTCTAACTTAAGTAAGAAGTACAACTTATAATCAAACAAAGATAACACTGATTATTTGTTCAATTACAACAAACACCATATTAATCGTTCTATTAATTTTGGTAATCAAAACATGTACATGACCAAATGGCCTACTTACAAATACAAAAAAGTAAATAAATATTTTTCATGAAGCTGGAAACTGGTTTATACATGCAATCCAAATATTTGGTCAGCACTGAATAATGTATTTGTACTATAATTTGGACAAATTGTAAGCCTCATTCATTTAAAACACTGTCCAAATCATTGATAATTGTACTTACTAACATGTTCCAGGATACAATGATCTGAGTGAGTTGAAGTGTTTGATCATAAACTGTTTTCACTGATGTAATATTTATACCTGTAATATCTAATAATTAATCAACACAATAATAAGAATCTTATTTATTCCATAGCATTACACTATAGGTGCACAAACTATAGTTTGCTGCTTAGTTGCAAAAAAAATACATTTTGAGATAAAATAATTTGTAAATGAGTTCGATTTTTGACAAAGCATCGTAAAAATTTGCCATGCATAGAAATGGAATAAAATATAATGACATGAACATGACATAAATCTAAAGGACTGTCTCAGGAATAATATAGTAGTGCAGAAACAGATTGCATGAATTTTTGCAACCACAAATGGCATTGCCAAAGATTCCATCTCAATAACAAATTATTTGGATTCTCATAATATTGTCAACTGCATTGAATACAACTAGCATTCATAGGTCATATCGCACTCACAAATAATGCCACATGGATGACTTGAGCTGTAGGAACTCATCGATATTCTTCTGTGAGAATATATGGGAGCCACAAAAAAGCGTATTGCAGTTGACTTGTATTAAAGTGTAAACGAAAGTATTTGATATATCATTTTTTAAAGGGCCAAAAGTTCATGTCTAGAAAAGCATTTATTGACAATAGGCAGGAAAGAAACATAACAGTTCAAATAAGACTTCTACTCTCTATGGGATTATCAAAATCATCCTATCAGCCATAACAGTCAACATAGTGACCATAATATTGTCCTCTTGAGCAAGTTAACAAGTACAAATTTGCTTGTTTGTTAACAAAAATATTTACTTCGGAGAGGTTTTAAAAAAGTATAAGAAATTGAAGGAAAAGAGAATTTGATCGCATTACCTGAATCATAAATTATTTCTTGACATTGTAATTATAACTCTATATCATTTCTATATACTGAGTTTAGCAAGTATAGTCTCACACTTCCAGTAATACTCATGAAACTTTTCAAAAAGACTAAAGAAATAATTCTTAATTATTATTAACTTATTATTTCAAGCACCAACATCATCTTTACTAAACCTGTCAATTTTAAAACTTTTTTTATAAAAAGGACACAATGAAATCAAATAAAGAAATCGAATAATTATATTATAAATTTGTACTTTTGTCAATTATATGCAATTGCTCACCGCAATCCAAATACATGTTTCAAATTGTGATGTTGATAGATGTAAGTATACTTATTTTGGTCTATACATGCACTATTTCTATATTATTGTATATAATTATTTAAAACTTACTATAGCTTTTTACCACAATGATATCACTTAAAATAAAATCTCTTCCACACTGAATAAAAGCTCCTCTTAAATAGCTAAAGTTACCAGACAAAGTTAATACACTAGATGATTTGCTGGTAACATTGACTATGGCAATATTAATTGAAGAGTTCATTATATTTATATGACTGTCCACTTGATTGAATGTATATTGTGCCACTGATGATCCATTGATGAACCAATTTAATATCCTAGGAGCATTTTGACTAATACAAGTGAGCTCAATATTGCCTGGACAAAATGATCCATTGGAATTTGGTGGACTAACTCGCAACTCATAACTTGCACTAACACCACCTGGAATACAAGATAAACAAAACTCAGAGATAGATAAATGCTGACAGAAAGATGTCAATAGGTAAATACTTTAATTATGTCTCTTTTTTATTTCTTACAACCAAACTATTAACATTAATCACAGATGATCAATGTTGTCCAAAAATGCACAAAACATTATTATATTAAATCTTGATTAATTTGTTTCAGTTAAAAGAAAGCTAAGTACTAAAAATTAACTACAATCCTCAACCTTCCAAGGATCTTTCAATTTATATGATACATCAGTAGTACTTTAATTGACAAGCCATAGACAGCTGTTGTTTCAATAGTTCTAGGTGGTTAGAGAATAGCCAAGTCATGTGTCAATCATACCCTAAGGCTCAAGCTTAGTGAGTATGAACTCAATACTAGGTGTAGTAGTCCAACTCATGATAAAGATGTTATTTATTGATCAACGTAGCTATCTACCTGGTGTTTACATCACGGGCAAAAGGCCTACATCATGATTATAAATTGGTAATAATTTGAATGGTCAAAAATATGACAAAACTTGATAAAATTGTTGCTTTTCATAATTTTTGTTGCTGTGTGGTCAATCCATCTGGTTTGTGAGTAGTAAAGTCACTCTAGTTGCCATAACCTGGCCAACAGTAATTATGGCTGTTGGTTAAACCAGTAAACTTTAAGACTTTGACAAAATAATCATTACTTAGTTACGTAATTTTCAGGACTGTGTTTCCACTGCTTTGATCTAAGGAAAAAACACATTTAAGTGGAAGTTTCAAGTCCATTTTTAACATAGTGGTGGGTAATGGTCTGGCACATGAAACTAGAATTTTAAGGTGTGATCAAATGAAGGATGAAATGTATTGTTACGGACTTGCATTGTTATTTTCACAACTTTTTAGAATTCCTCAGTCTTGTGGAACACAGGTTTATAATTAAGTGTGAGTTTGAATATAGCATTTCTACTGTGATGATAGCACTGAGATAAATTTGGGCATTGTAAACTGTTTAATCATCCACGCTTTTTTTTTTGTACACAATTACTATATTTCCTTGGGTTCTTTTCTGATATTTGTTACAATGACTTTGTTTCACTCTAAGATTTTGTAAGCTGAAAGATTCTTAATACTATGTTTAAGTTGTCTACTTAAATTTAATTATATTAAATCTCAGCTTATACAAATGAAATAGATAATCCATCAGTAACTAGATTAAAGTTATATGAAGCATGAAATTGGTATATGTAGTCAAATGGCAAGGAACTAACCAATTGCTTCCGTCCTGTTAAAAAAGCTTGTTCCTATATTGCTAGTAGCGTTGATTTCTAAGAAGTACTGGTCATACACTGGTTGATCTGGAATTAGAATCACTTCAATGCACTGTATCTGTTTTATACAACTACTATTCACTTGATTAATCACATTCATTGATGAGTCACTCATTAGTCGTATGATATACATAAACTCCAATTCTGGACATAGTGTTGCTGGACACTAAAAACATATAAAATTGGTTATTTATTACTTCAATTTTTTATAACCATCACTGTTTAATGTATTACATAACCTGAACTCTATTGTACAAGAAAAAACTTTTTAGTTTGCATTAAAAATGTTACATATTTTTGAAAATCTTGTTTAATTATTTACTCAAATGCATTTACTGATAATAAACTTGTTAGCAACAAAATTCTAAATAATTTTTGACAATTGCCAACTTCAATTATTGGCGAGCGAGCGAAGCGAGCGAGCAACTCTAAGATGTAGTCTATGGAAATCCTGAATGCGATACGTCGTCGTTTAAACGCGCGCGCGCATTCCAGAACTTCGCTCACTCGCCCAACCAATGCTACACGAGCATTTTCTAGTTTTAAAACAAAGGCCACGTTATCATGACCTACAAGAAAGAATATAAACTAGGTATGAAATTTGTTTCAAATATTATTATCAAAAAGATTATAACAAAAGCTATAGTATCAGTGATCAAAAAATGAAAATTTGGATGTTGTTTATCAGGAAGTCACATGAAAATTTTGATAAAACCATAATATATTATAATACGTGCGTGCAGAGTTATTTTTTATCAGTATTTGGAAATAATACCATGAAAGTTATGAAACCAGCTAGAATTCTAACTAAAACCATCCTGCATAAATTATATGTATTTACATACTGGTTTGGATATATCTATTAAATCATGAATTCTTCAATCGTACTGCTCACTTGCAATAATTTTATGTTAATACTTACTAACGTCTTCAAAATAACAATGATTCTTGATATTCGTAAATCATGACCATATATTGGTTCCACTGATTCAATGTCAATAATTCCTAATTTAATATAATAATCATTAAATAAAAAGTCGCCAGTATAGAATGACAAAAACAAAAAGAATAATAAAATACTATACCTAGGTGAATACTCCTCATTATAGCTTAGTTGAATGACGTGCTGATACAAGCCATTGAGTTCAAAGGGGAATAACCTATAAATATTTTTATATTAGTTTTTTCTATAGTTAGTTTTTTGGTTTTTTTTTATTAATATTTTATTTACTAAATGATACTGCTATAACTAAATTAAAGTTTTGGCCTGTGGTGTCTTCCACAACCATAGCGGGAAGAGTCACAAGAACAGAAGATATTTTGTGTGTGCAGCCAGTAATCTTATCTTATCTATTATTCATCATTTTTGTAATTTGTGATATGTGCATTTCTTACCTCAGAGTGGTCATGGACTCTGGCATCATCCAGTCATTAACTTACCACATTTTTCCATGATTCAACTCTTTTTTCTATGTCATATTTTGTCAATACTGCAAGTTATTCTATATATAAGTGGCTGCTTGACTTTAATTCAAAACACACCAAAGGCCTTTCAAAAAATGTGAACAATTTTATGTTTTCAAATATTTTAGGTTTCATGCTTTATAAGCTTTAGTCTGATTAACAATACATTTAGTCTTTGATTTTTTTTAGTTATAAAACTGCAATTTTCATCATAGCACTAATTATAGTTTTTTTTTTATTGGTTATCTCGACCTACACAAATTTTACTACTTTAGTTAATATATACACTGCTATTGGCTTCAGTGGTTATGCAGCCGATGTGATCCCGCTTTACAATGTTTCATATTTTGTTTAAAGTCTAAAGGGTGAAGAGGTACAGGAATGTTACAGCATTTATTAGTGTTAACATAATTAACTCAAAATATTGAACAATTCTGATATTTGGCCAACAGCTAGCTATAATAGTAATAGACGTTGTATTTAGTGTTTTGCTTATGAGAAAGGGGTGGTAATATTCTCTGATAGACACTAATTATGAGTAATTTGTGAGTATGCTGAGAGAGCAAGTAATTATTGTTTCTAGATAAGGACTTTCCATAACTTTCTGATACTATGTGATTACTCAAAATAGATCCTATTCAGCATTGAATTAAACCTCCTCTGAAGTAATTTAAATTACTTGACAAAGTAGAATTAATATCAACAATAAGTGAGCCAGTAGCATTAAATAAAGTAATACTAACTGGAAAGTCAATTATATTAACAGTGAAATAGTCGCTTTTTCCAAATACATATTCAGCCACTGATGATTTATTTGTTAACATTTCAATAGGAACACATCCAGCAATACAAGTTAACTCAATGATAGCCAGACAAAATGATGCATTAAAATTAGAGAGCGAACTAATTTTTTTTTCAAGGCTGGACTACTTACCATTGCCTTCTACAACTGTAGAATAACTCAAAATAGAACCTCTTCCACAACGAATAGAAGCTTCTCTTAAGTGGCTGAAATTACTTGACAAAGTTGATACAATATCAATGGCTACAGAGCCAATAGCACTAACTATTGTAACATTAACTGGAGAAACCAATACATTCATAGGAAGCATGTGTCTTTGGTCATATACATATTGTGCCACTGATGATTCATTGATGAACCAATTAAACGCAATGGAAGCACGTCGACCAATACAAGTTAACTCAATGTTGCCTGGACAAAATGATCCATTAGAATTAGGTGGACTAACTTGTAATTCATAAGTTGCACTTTCACTACCTGAAATATGAAGGAAGAATAAAAAATTGAGATCATTGACTGGTTTTGCACTTATAAGAACTAGCAACATTGATTCTAATATAATCATAAATATTGAAACTTTACCGTTTAATTGTACACATTATGTAATGTTATAGCCTTTTCTTTTCAGTCTTGAAGTGAAATTTGATATGCTAACTATGCTAAGGGAGTTCTTCAAAATGACAGTAGAAATCCAATTAAAACATTTCTTTTCTATTAAGTTATAACTGCTAAGCTTGAATGCACAATATAAACACAATTTCAATAATGCTAATCAAGCCGATGATATTTACGACCCCTAGAGAATCTAAATTAGAGCTATTAAAGTGGTTGTCCACGATGTTATTGAGCTATTACTATGTTAAATAGGTATTTTCGCAAAAACTACTTTTATAGAGTTGGTCATATTTATCGTGAGTCTGATAGTTCCCCCCATTTATCAATAGTACATGACCAAGTTGTATTTTGAAGTTACAAAGCAGCATATACTTGATATTTTTTCCAGGGTCATTTCTAGAAATGTCAGTTGTGTGTAGCATAGGCAAAACTTTTATTATTATATATAATAATTATTATTATGATAAATATATTTATTCCACATTAGATATCTTCACAATGATATCTTAGGTACAAGACCCAGTGAAATAACTCATCATAGTTTCATGTTGTTATTTCACTCTACTGCTCAGGCTCATCACCCTTGTAGTTATAGCAACTGGCCAAACTTTTCAATTTTCTCAGGTTTTTACAGCTACATTCCTCTGGTGTACCCTACTCAACAGGGTTAGAGCAGCTACTAAAATATCAGCTGGGGGTGTGGGTAGCCCCTACAGCCAACCTTATCTGTGAGTTACCTTTCCTCTAGTACTAACTACAGTAGTAAAGATATCTAGTGTGGAATAAACCATGCACTTATTACACTTGTCAGAGTGATATGGTTAGATATTTCACTCTCAGGCTTTATTTTCACACACCTCTGGCTCTTGAAAATAATTAGCCTGCTCATAAAATATTTCGCCATATCACACTCTGACTCATATAATATTATATGTATGAGTAATAGCATGGGTAACCATGCTATTCGGGATTAATAGCATGAGTAACGTGATTGAAATAGTACGAGGTGAAGCCGAGTGCTATTTCAATTGCTTTACGAGTGCTATAAACCCCTAATAGCACAGGTTACCCGTGCTATCACTAGCTAATTGTAGGCCATTTTAAAAAAAAGTCATTTGCAATTGTAGCTATATTATATCGTTCACTCACTATCTCCTTATTCAGGATTAACTTCCGCTGGAACTTTGTTTTCAACGTGCAGCTCCTCCTGATCAGTTAAAAAACATTCCGTCTAATACGGGTAGAGTTTCTGTGGTAAAGAAGGACATCGTCTCCAACTAAAAACTACTCGAGCTGTATGTTTCCAAGGTTAACACTGCACGCGTGCGCACTTACCCGTACTATTTCACTTAGCTACCGAGGTATTTCACTTAGTTTCCACTTGGTTACCGAGGTATTTCAATTAGTTACGCGCTATTTCACTTTCCCTGTGCGATTTCAATTGAACAGCGATTTTTCCCATACATTTTTTAATGGGCAACTTATGTGCTGTATTATTAATAATAATATATGCATATTTATGTATTTGGCGAGCGAGCGTAGCGAGCGAGACACTTACAGGGGTAACACAATCTAAAATCGGGGATGTTTATTTATTTATTTATTTATTTATTTGTATATATGTATGGACGTATGTATGTCATTTTGTACTTTGACCCTCGCGTTTTTGTGTTAGTTATGTGGTCGACCCCGTCCCAAATTGCACTAAACAAAATCCTCTGGTTTATCGATCAGTACCCGTATCACCCTAGAAATTGAATTGTTACGTTTTGAATTCTTTTGCGGGTGCAGTTCAAACTTGAAAACTTAAGGGACTTCCATTTCTATTCGAGTTAGTGGCGGTGGTAAGTCAATGCGCTCTTTGTCATGGTTATAAGCCGTGCGCAACAGTATTTACTTGGAAATGCATTGTCCACTAGACTACTGCGAAGGTAAGTCTGTGTAGGTGCATGTCCAGTTGTGTCAAAGCATTGTGTGTTACAACCACTACTTAGCTAAAGAATATCACAAAGAAAACTTTTAAATTACGTGTATTGTTTGTTTTTTTTTGTTTTCCTTCCAAGCAATTGCAGAGAGTTGTTACTATGGCACTGAAATCCCTTTACCTTGTATGCTAAATTTAAAAACTGGACCTTATTTTCAGTAGCTTCAGTGTTAGAAGTCAAACTCATCCATATAAAAATAGTATAGTCTTTAGGCTCGCTCGCCATTTGTGCTCAAGCACATCACTAGTTATATACATATACATATATTTATATATTTCAATCAGCAAATGCCAACTAGTAGCTTGGTTTTAATATGGTATAAATAATAATATATAATTATAATAGAGCCATAATGTTAATATGTAATGGCCTTTACTATTACCTCACCCCTAGAAGAAATTGTTTTCATTCATCAGGAGTTACTAAACCTAATGTTTTGGGAACATCAAAATCATTACTTACCCAATATATTCATAGTTGCTACTATTATGCACGACATCATAAAAGTGTAGGACATCTACAATTACATGAAAGTTTTTTCAGCAACAGTAACAGTAAAAACAATACAAATGACTTTAATATACAACAAATGATATGAAAATGTCACACCATGAATGGCCTTTAATTAACCATACAAATGATTTTTTTTTAATTAAGTAAGAACCACATTCAAATTTTATTCCTTGAATAAGAAGTTATATAATATATACATTATATGTAATGGTGATTATACAGCTCTACTGAAACAAATGTGCAGTCTTGTCAAACTGTAATAACCAGTATAGGTCAAAGTATAGGATGAATGAAACAGGTCTTTGATTAATAAAAATCAGATTTGCAGTTAGCTATAAATAATTGCTTTTTTCAAATCTTGGATCAAACTTTGCATTAAGATAATCATGATGATGCTGACTTAACTCTTTTGTTCCCGAATTGTTTGGACGCGCGCGGAAAAATCTAATCTTCTACCGCGGAATAGAGCATTACCGTTTTATTTTTTAACTCGATGCTGGCTGGGAAAACCCCATAGCAACCATATCACTAAATAGACCAAGAGTTTGGGATTCCCCTCATTTTTTGATTGAGAAAATTGAATAATATTTAGGCTCTCTATTAAAACTTAAAAAAAAAAATTTTTTCCAAAAAAATTCCACTTTTCCCATCTATAAAAAAAAAAAAAAAAATAAATAAATAATATTGTTTGATGTGTTGTATACCAATATTATATAGTTCAACAATAAAATATGTTGTTTGTTGTGTTTGGTGCTGATTGTGATCATGTAGGAGACATCTATGAGTGTCTACAAGGAACATATGCCATCGCTCCACTACAAAACATTTTCATATACACAAAAACACAAACAACAAAGATATTTGTAATACAAACAACAAATTATTCATGAACCTATATAATTGCAACTTTATGATGTATTGTATGCGGTTTCATACAGGATTTTTTGTTTGGGATGGGGGTGGTGGGGCTTTGAGTGTACTTCGCCAGGTCCGGCATCTTCTCCTTCATCACTGGAAGACTCTACTCCTGTTGCCTCATCTGCGTCCTCTTCACAATCCCTCTTCACAATCGGGTCGGTGACTGCATACACATCTGGTCCTAGTAGTACATTCTGGTAAAAAGAATTAAATTTTTTTGAAAATTTGAAATTGTTCAACAAACCACAACCCACTTTCAAATCTCAAAACTCAATGAAATATATATATATATATTATAGCTAAACAGCTTTCTCTATCTCAATATAGCTATAAATAAGACAAGAGAAAGGCAAGCTTACATCGATCATCTTCTTGACTTCCATTGTCAGTATCAGAGTTGACGGGGTCTGGTCCACCAACCCTGATACAGGGCCTCCTATAGCCTTAGATGTCGTCTTCCTCCTCTCCGCTTGATCCTGAGTCGCTAGAGTCAGTATCAAGCAAGTCTAAAACTTCCACAGCACTGTAACTGGTAGACGCCATCTTTCCAAGCTGACTGCGAAAAAAAATTTTTTTTGCATAGTTACCTGAATCACACGACACGCTCACTTATTTTCCTATGATGTAATAAGCATTACCTAAGACTGTACGTAATGTGGAGGCCCCCAGTTGAACTGGCGATTTTATAAAAAAAAAGAAGACAGTAAGTCAAACCGCAAAGTCTTGGTCGGCAAAGAAGCAGTTGTTTCAATGTGTTATGGAAGGCTACTGGGATCAAGCAATTTTTCGCTGCTTCTACAAAGCTCTGGAGATGACTGGATCCATAAATGAAGCTGCTGTGAAGAAGGTAACTTTTTTTTAAATTCGACGGAGAACCGATGTTTTTTTTTTGCCGAGGAAGAAATAAACGCAACTGCTGTGAGGTACTGTCGAAGCAGCCCTGGCTGAAAGCTATTTTTTAGATGCTTCACCAATGCATTGGGCACCTGTGTATGCAATCTGAAGGTTCTAGCTATAAAGTAACTATTTTTTAAAATTCGGAGAATCCAACCGGTCTTCACTCGCTTCTAAGCGGGATTGGGAACGAAAGGGTTAAACACCATGTTTATACACATGTTCACATACGTAATGTAAAAACTTTTCCATGCATATGATTCCCAAACGTATTCTATTGCAACTAAAGTTATATACAAGCATTGAATCTGTTGTGTGTCTATAACGTATAAAAAAAAACAGAAAAAGTATAATTTAAAGACATTGTCTCAGAAAAAGGTAAAATATAAAATTGAGGTGAATAAACCAGATGTTTCTATAAATAGAAATAAGCACTCTGATAGAAACAAAGAGTCTTATTCTTATACACACCCTCACAGAGTCAGGTTATGTCTCCCATAGTGTGTGATTTTTACACTCTTAAAGCTTCAATGCCTTTGTATTTCACAGGTACCCCAGTAGCCTTTGCCTGACTGTCTTACTACCAATTAGTTGCTATCTATATAAATATACACACACTTCTTACATTTTATGGTACTTCAGCCCTGGGTAGTTGACGTGATGGCGAAAAGAGGGACGCAAAGTGAAGATGGTTCTCGATTCTGTTAATTGAGTTTCCAAAACGGTGATCGCTACCACTGTGTCACGTTAAATAGGCGGAGCTACAGACGTTCTATTTGTTGATCTGCTTATGGTTGTAGCGAAGTATGAACAGCAACCAAACTTGAGACACTACACTATTCACCTCCAATATTAGCATGTGTGACTAACTTTAAGGCCTTCTTTTTGATAGTATAGACCCCTTGCAGTAGGCGTGGTCAAATCTCGGGCCGCCTACGCGCCGCCGTATTGGTGCACCACAGAGCATAGTAGTCTCGCGAACCAGACTCTTTACCTAACACCGGCACGCGGAAAGGAAAGGGTCTGGTACAATGCTTAACCCAATCTCGTTCTGTTCCCCCAGATTCTGGGGGAAGTACTTCGCGTGTACAGCTTATGGAGTGGGCGTGGTTTAATAATGAAGCGTGGGTATGTTGGACATTTAGCGTGAATTATTGATGCGATGGTTCGACGGAGTAGTCTGCTAGCTATGACTGCGCAGTGCTGCAAGTGTTGCTCGAAAAATCAGCCTTAAAGGATCCTTCAATTTATATGATTATCCTACATCTGTAGTATTGTAATTGACAAGCCATAAACAGCTGCTTCAATGGTTCTAGGTAATTACAGAATAGCCAAGTCATGTATCTGTCAGACCCTAAGGCTTAAGCTTAGTGATTATGAATCCAAGCCAAGGTGTAGTAGTCCAAGTCATGATAAAGATGCTATTAATTGATCAATGAGCTATCTACCTGATGTTTAGTAGCTGTACCAACTCTAGTATCTGGTACTACAGAGACAAAAGAAGCAACAAACATGACCCCAGTGTTCCTATGCTTTTGTATACAATTGCATTATTACCTTGAGTAAACTTTCTGGCATTGGTGTTACATTGACTTTCTTTCACTCCTCAGATTTTGGAAACAAAAATATACTATATACATATGTAAAGGTATCAACTTAAATTTAATTATATTATCTCTCAACTTCAATGAAATAGATAATCCATTAGTAACTAGATTACAATTATCAAGCCTTAAATTGGTAAGAAAGGAACTAACCAATTGCTTCAGTCCTGTTAAAAAAGCTTGTTCCTATATTGCTAGTAGCATGATTTCTAAGTAGTACTGGTCCTACACTGGTTGGTATGGAACTGGAATCACTTCAATGCACTGTGTCTGATTTATACAACTACTATTCACTTGACTAATAACATTCATTGATGAGTCACTCATTAGTCGTATGATATACATAAACTCCAATTCTGGACATTGTGCTGCTGGACCCTAAAACAAATAGAATTGATTGTCAATCACTTCAATTTTTCATAACAAACACTGTTTTAATGCATCTCATAAATTGAATTCTATTGTAAAAAAATACTTTTTTGGTATGTATTACTTCAATTCAAACACTCAGTATCATACATTTTTTTGAAAATCTTGTTCAATTATTCACTCAAATCCATTTACTATAAAAATAATGAACTTGTTAGCTACAAAATTTAAATTTAAACTTGCTAAAGATTTTTTTGATAAATTGCCTACTTCAATTATTTTAAAATAACGGCCACGTTATCATGACATGCATGAAAGAATAAAAACTAGGATGGAATTAGTTTCAAATATAAAAATTTATAACGAAAGCTAGAATATATCAATATTCTGCAAACACACAAAAAAATGAAAATTTGGATGTTATTTATCTGAAAGTCATATGAAATTTTTATAAAAACCATATATATATTATAATATATATATAATGATGGCAGAGTTATTTTTACTGCTTTCAGTATAGGAAAATAGTACCATGAAACTTATGAAATCAGTTTGAATTATAAGTATGTGACTGGCTTGCATAAATTATATGTATTTACATACTGTTTGGAATATTTCTATCATGAATTTCGCGTTCATACTGTTCACTTACAATAACTTGATATGTTAATACTTACAAAAGTCTTCAAAATTACAATGATGCTTGTTCGTAAATCATGACCATAAATTGGTTTAACTGATTCAATGTCAATAATTCCTAATTTAATATAATAATCATTAATCAACAGTCCCTGTACAGAATGACAAAATCAATAATAAATTACTATAGCTAGGTGAATATTCCTTATTAGTTGAAGGCCAAAGGGAAAAAAACAATAAATATTTTTATTTTAATTATAGTTATAGTTTGTTTGTTTTTTTTACTAAATAAAGATACTGCTATGTTTTGGCCTGTGATATCTTCCACAACCATAGCTGAAGAGTCACAAGAACAGAGATATTTTTGTGTGTATCAATGCAACCAGTAATCTTATCTATTTCATGATTTGTGAATGGTGATGCGAACCTTAGAGTGGTCATGAACTTTGACGTCATCTAATGATTAACTTGTCCCATTTTTCCATGATTCAACTCTTTTTTTGATGTCATTTTTTGTTAATGCTGCAAGTGATTCTATATATAAGAGGCTGCTTTGCAGTATTTGGTGGATTTTCCTTTACTCTAGAAGTTCAAATACGTCAGTTAGTCCAATCTTACTGAGCTGAACGCAGGACTTCTTAGTGGCAGAGACTATCTGGCCATTCCTCATGAAGATGTCAGACAACCAGAATCCTGGTTGACTTGACTTTAATTGGCCATTAATTAAATGTGAACATTTTAATGTATTCTAATAATGATGGGTATCATGCTTTTTTAGCCTTAATTTTGATTAATATAATTATTATATTAAGTCTTTTACTGTTTACTGTACCATGAAAACTTAAGCTTTAGCTATAAACTACAATTTTGATCTTTGCAAATAATTATAGTTTTTGTTTTTGAGGTTAGCTCGACCTACACAAATGGTTACTATTTTAGTTATAAAAGCTTGGTACATAAGTTTCCCATTAAATAATGTATGGGAAAATCACTGCTCAATTGAAATCGCACAGGGAAAGTGAAATAACCTGTAACTAACTGAAATACCTCAGTAACTAAGTGGAAACTAAGTGAAATACTGCAGTAGCTAAGTCAAATAGTATTGGTAAGTGTGCACGCATGCAGAGTTAACTTTGGAAAAGTACAATTACTTTGAGTAGTTACTTTAACACAGAAGCTCTACCCATATTAAACGGAATTTTTTACCATTAAAAAAGCTGGCCTACTATTAGTGAATGATATCACAGGTAACCTGTGCTATTAGGGATCAGTAGCACTCCTAAAGCAATTGAAATAGCACTCGGCTTTGCCCCATGCTATTTCAATTGCATTTCTTGTGCTATTAATCCTGAATAGCATGGTTACCCGTGCTATTGTTCATACATTATGTTGCTATCGATTTCAGTATCTATGCTGCAGTAATCTTAATACTAAGTATTGTACTTGTGTAGTGATATTTTGATTAACTAAAACTATGAAGCCTGCACATCCAGGAACAATTTCTGCATTTTTAATAATAATCTATTTATTTCTCGTTATTTGTTTTGTCCCTTAGTTTGTTGAACATTCCTGTACCTCTTCACCCATTAGACTTTTAAAAATAATATGAAGCATTATAAAGTAGGATAGCATCCACCATAATTTATCAGTGTTAATATTAACTGATAAAATTGAACAATTCTGACATTTAATTAATGTTATCTAAGAGTTTTAACACACTTTTTGGCCAAAATAATAGATATTCTAATTATATTAACATGAAAAATTATCACTTTGTCCTAATACATATACAGTCACTGATAATTTATTGATTAACATTACAATTGAAACATATTGACCAATACAAGTCAACTAAAATGATGGCCAGACATAATGATGCATTAAAACTAGAGTGAAAGCTACAATTTTGTATAGACTAGACAACTTACCATAGCCTACTTAGTGATTTGCTTACGAGAAAGGGTGGCAAAATTCTCAGATAGACACCAATATGAGTAATTTGTGAGTGTGCTGAGAGAGCAAGTAATTATTGTTTCTGGACAACGACTTGCCATAACTTTCTAATACTATGTGATTACTCAAAATAGAACCTATTCCACATTGAATCAAACCTCCTCTTAATAGTCAGGTGGCTTAGTGAAAAAATGGGGACGAAGCGGACAAAAGCGCCAAATTTTTTTTGGTAACTCGTATGGCACCCAACACTAATTCTAGGGGGGGAGCCACCTCCAAATATGGTTGTGTTGGGTGTTATTAACTGATATACCCCTTAATTACTAGGGAAAAGGGCATAACCACGAAAATAGATATTTTCGTGCCACGAAAATAAAATTGAAAATTTAATAGAGACAAATCATTCTAATATAAAAATTTCAGGAAGTGGAGGAGTTCACACATCTATTTATCACAATAGCAACTACACAGTTCAGTGCACTTCCAGTGTGCCTTCTTGCAAGAACACCTTGCACCACAGCCTTTTGCACTTTTGCAGCCACACTTGACAAGTTCACTGCAGGCTTTCGATGACATAGGTAGTGCGGTCCATACAGGAAGCCACGAATTGGTTTCACTGTCCATTGTCCAGCCATGTCCTTCTGGAGTGGGTGCCTGCTGTTGAGCCAAATCACTGGTCGTCCAGATTCCAGCCTGATATACAACACGTTTGCAGTGCTGCAACAAAGCATTTTGTGTGGGTGGAATTGTTTCCATTGTTTTATTCTTTTGGCAGAACAACTCCCTTCTTGCCTCATTTACAAATTCTAAGTTGCTTACTTTGTCATAGAGAATAACAGTGAAGCGCTCTAGTAGACGAAAGCAGTTAGTGTCAATGGTAATTGGAGAGTAAGGGTGACTAGCCATATGCAGGAATGCTTCGTTCACTTTTGGGTAAGCCTTCCAGGCCTCCCATGCTGACTTCTTTCCTTTGCCATAAAAAGCTGAGGTGGTGTCACATCCAGTAAAACAGTGGAAAAAAGGTAATGCTACCGACTTGTCTCTCCCCAAGTCATTGCAGATGTCATTGATGTGAATATATTTGAAGTGCTTACCGGTGCCAAAAGCAATCCATATGTCTGCAGCTGGGTAGTTAGCAAGCAAAGCATGGAATTTACCAATGATGATGACAATGACATCAGTATCCACTGTGCGAACCAAGCATGTCGTAGAGCCCTTAGCAAGAGCGTCTTGAAGGTGAAGAAGCATCCTGGTATCTGCTTCTTCGTGGTCACATGATTCCATACGATGGTGTGTTCCTCTGGCAATCACTGTTGTACCTGCAGTGGTGAAAATCTGCTTGCCTTCTGAACATTCCATCAGCTCAATTTTGCTGGAGAGGAATGTGAACAGCTCTTGCTTGTTGACAGAGTCACGTAAGAAATCAGGCCAGTTGCTTGGTATTTTGTTTTTGCCTGCCACCTTCCTTCGTATACCTTTACCTCGCTTCTCCCTTGTTGACTCCTTGATGCTGCTACTCTTGTACGTGTCCCACACCACATCAACACGGTTAGATGTAGCTAACTGCTTTTTGATATGTGGAATGAAGACATCAGTAGCATACTCCTCAAAAGTAGTGATATTGGTGGCAGGCAGAAGGTGGACTATAGCTGCACCATCAAGTATTTTAACATCAAATGAAGTGGGAGTTTCATTTTCTGTCTCTTGAACTAGGATACCCAGCAGATCAGATTTTTGGGTTGATCGCATTTTTCCTCTGATCGATAAGGAGGGAGGATAAGGATGGTTTTCATGCCTGAAGAATGTACCCATGTCACCCTCTCTGTGCTGCATGACAATGTACAGACGGGAAAAGAGCTCGACATCATTCTTCAGCATTGAAATCTTCCCTGTCTGTTTGTTCTTGGTTTTGTGTGTTGGACATCGGAAGAGTGGTAATGAATTCTTCTTGATGGGGTCATGTATAGAGGATGTACGGTCCTTGATGACTGATTCTGTGTAGGCTTCGTATTTCTGCTTACCAAGTGCTTCCACAGTACGGACTGTATTCACTACAGATTCATTGATGATATTTCTTGTGTCCAGTGCCAGAAGTTCATCAGTTTCATCAAGGAATGGATTGCCCATCTCATTGATGGATTGAATGAGATTCTTTGCTTGTTCCTTGAACGTCTTTTGTGAGCTAAAGCCTTCTTCATGGTGTTTCTGTTGGTTTACAACTTCTGGGATGAATTCGTTTTCAAACTCCTGTAAAAGTCGTGCTTGCTCTGGTCCGGCTATCATCCACTTTCTGAATGCTGATGGATTCTCAGTAAGTCCCACAGCTCCTCCAGAACCTTTCACAAGTTCATTATTTTGTTCATGAGCTTGGTCGATTGGCATAGAAGAAAACCTGTTTGTTGTCTTTTGAATCACCCAGTGTCCGCACTCCTCAAATTCATGACGGATTGACGTATCCAGACTTTCCATGTCACGGATGTGAATAGGAATCCACCTAGCATAGTTCTGGTGGTCAAGGGCAAAGAACCAAGGTGCTAGACTCTTCAGTGACTCCACATAGAGAAAGAAATCACGCTCTCTGTGTGACCGGACAAAGATCAGACCAAGAATTTCCAGCCGAAGTACAGTATCCCAATACTGGAATGTTGGACTTTTGGCAATCATATCTTTTCTCCAGGCCTCTTGTGTGCTCTCATCATGTGGTCCCTCAGTCTGAAGAAAAGCATCCTGTTGCAGCTTACTCAGAGCGAGGGCACTTACTTGGTGGGCATGTCTTGTCCTGGTCAGGTGAGCAGCTTTGAGGAATGAATCAGCTGTACCTGAAGATGCAATACCTGCCTGTGTTAGTGCCGTAGTCCAGCCAGATAACTCCAAGTAATCTCCAAATGTGTTCCATATTGCCATTTCAGCATGGAGGCCTCCAAACATGACTACATACTTTGTTTCACCATGTGTATGAGGCCAATTCCATTGCACATATTTTGCCAAGGCATAGAGTGGTGCATCCAAGGCAATTACAGGAATCTGTCCAGGGTTCAGGAATTGTATCGCTTCCCTGATCACATCCATCCCATGCTTGACCATAGAAGCAGTTGCAGCCTTTTCATAGAACAATGGCAAGAGATATATATGTCATAGCTTACACTGAGACCCAACGCATGCAGCTCCATAATCAACTTCTTAGACCTTGTCTGTGTGTGAACATTCAGTCCAATGTAGAGGGGTAGAGGTGGCTCATACTCCAAGGAATGCCGACTCTTTCCAGTGGAAGTTCTCTTTTTGGCAGTAGTGGTGGCCTTTTTCTTGCAGTTGAAAAGAATAGTCTGTGCTACTGAGAGACATGCCTGTGAATCAGAAGAATCCTGGTCCACAATATCAGCTCCTCTGAGCAACATTGTAACTAGTAACTTGAGAGTCATAGGTAACGATCCTTTCTGACATGCTTGGGGAAATGAGGCATTGAAGTTGAAACCATTGAATGAAAAAATGTCATTACGAACTATTCTAGCAGCCTTCATCAAGATAAACATGTCTTCTTGAGAGTCACTTTCCATGGACTTCTTGAGAATTTGCTGCAACCCCTGGTCAAAAACAAGAATCACATTCTTTCCATCATTTTGCTCTTGTGCATTGGGAAAATGTAACAGAACTCGCTCTTTGAATCGAACTTTGTTGACCTCTTTACTGATACCAAGATCTCCCAGGCGGCTTTCATACATCTGGCGCAATGATGAAAACTTGAAACAGAAAGTGCCATCTGCCACGGCATCTTCAATGTGAGTAACAAGCTCAACGAAGGCTCTTGCTTCTATCTGGCTCTCTTCAAGATTGCTCCGGGAACTAAGCCTTTGCCTGAGGAAAGAGCGATGCCTATTTCTTAGTCCAGTCAAGCAGGCCAGATGGTACTTTGCCTCTAATGCTGTGAAGTCTCCACCCTCAATCCTGGTTAACAGTGTTGTCTCTTGTAGATCTGTAGCCATTTTCCTCACATTCTCATCTGCATCAAGAGTCTGAAACTCGTGGAGAAGCCCATCCTCCTCTCCGCAGAATATGCAGTTCATCTTGTTCAGAGGCTGGCGGAGTAAACGGGGTCTCTTATCTGTAGAACTACTGCTTGCGTTCTCACTTCTTCCTCTCTTCCTTGCCCTTTGAAGCTTGTCATGGTTGAATTTTAAGTAGCATGATTTGTGCCACTTGGCTTGTTTTTCAACAAGCTGGTCAACATTTATATCTTGTCCAAACTTGAGTGGCACTGGCAGTTGATTCAGGTCTGTGAATTCCTTGACATTCTGTAGGAATGTTGCATAAGCACTTGACTGGCCTCCTGAAGGCCCTGCATTCAAGGGACACTTAAGTGCCTCACGAGTTTTCTGCTGGCAGACTATGCACAAAGTCCAATCCATAACTTCAGTGAGTACTTGACAAGCAGCTGCTCATGAACTCCAGATAATGCACCACAAGGCAGTGCAGGAATTTGCATGCACAAGGCAGCTGCTAATGTATGCTAATTTGCCAAAGGAAAAAATAGCTTTCATGCATTTTTTAAAGTTTGAAGTGCTGAATCAGCAATTTTTATATCCCAAAATGTTTCAACAGCAAAAATAGCACATTTTATTCACACCCAGAGGTGGCTCCCCCCTCAGAATTGAAGCTAAGTACCATATGAGTTATCAAAAAAAAAATTGGTGCTTTTGTCCGCTTCGTCCCCATTTGACCAAAATATGACCCTAAGCCACCTGACTATAAGTTGTTTAAATTACTTGACAAAGTAGAATTAATATGAACAATAAATGAGCCAGTAGCATTATTAATTGGAAAGTCAATTATATTAACAGTGAAATTGTCGCTTTTTCCAAATACATATTCAGCCACTGATGAAACATTTCAATAGGAACACCTCCACCAATACAAGTTAACTCAATGATAGCCAGACAAAATGATGCATTAAAATTAGAGAGCAAGCTACATTTTTTATCAAGGCTGGACAACTTACCATTGCCTTCTACTACTGTAGAATGACTCATAAAAGAACCTCTTCCACAACGAATAGAAGCTCCTCTTAAGTAGCCGAAATTACTTGACAAAGTTGATACAATATCAATGGTAAATGAGCAAGTAACACTAACTATTGTAACATTAACTGGAGAAACCAATACATTCATAGGAAACATGTCTGTTTGGTCATCATATAAATATAGTACCACTGATGATTCATTGATGAACCAATTCAATGCAATAGGAACACCTCGACCAATACAAGTGAACTCAATGTTGCCTGGACAAAATGATCCATTAGAATTGGGTGGACTAACTTGTAATTCATAGGTTGCACTTTCACCTCCTGAAATAGAGGACAAAATAAAGCAAACTGATATTTTTTTTATGACTGGTTTGCACTTATAAGAACCAGCAACATTTCCAACATTATTCAAATATAATAATAATAATTGGAAATTTAATAGTTTAATATACATTTTGTATTACAGCTCTTTCATACACATACGAGCTGAAGGAAAGGGCCCGATCACTGTACCAACACATTATATATTATTAGAATGCACTGTATCTGCACTTATTAATTTTCTTTATTATATTGCAGGCTATAATATCAGTCTTGAAGCATATTTTGATATTATGTTAAGTGACTTCTACAAAATGTCAGTGGTATTCCTATTAAGATATTTAATTTCCTTTAAGTTATACCTATTAAGCTTGAATGCATATTATTAATGCAATTTCAATATGCTAATCAAGAAGATCCCTAGATCATTTAAATTGGAGCACTTAAAGGGGTCGTCCAGGATATTATTGAGCTAAAACAATTTTAATTAAAATATGTATTTTCGCAAAAAGTTACTTTTACAGAGTTAGTCTTACATATCATCTGTCTAACAGTTCCTCCAATTTATCAATGTATGGATGATGATGAAGTTGTTCCTTTAAGTTATAAGCATCTTATACCGGTACTTGATATTTTTGTCAGGGCTATATACATATATAGAAAAAATATTTCCTGGGGGAGAGTGGGTGGAGGTGGGGTCGAATGTTTAATGTCAGTTGTGTGTAGCATAGGCAAAATTTTTATAATGTGTTACTGATTTGATTGGTCATGGCAATCTCTTAACAACTTTGCCGCACTTTTATGCACTAGAATATACATTGGCAAATTCCTTGCCAACGCTATTTGAAGAAGGTGAGAGAAGTATGAATAATAGCTGAACCTAAATGAAAAAATCATTGACGAATATAACACAAGATTATGCTTTTCTTAACTGCTTAAATGAACTGTTGTCTTTGGCTATAGTATTAACATATTGGAAATCTGGTGGTATTCGAAAAAATAGCACTCACACTTTTCTATTATATCTCTATTATATAATACTTATTACATGAGTCAGTGTGTTATATGGCGAAATATTTGATGGAGCAGGCTTATTTATTTTCATGAGCTGGAGTCTGAGTGAAAATAGAGCCTGAGTGAAATATCTTACCATATCACTAAGTTTTTTTAATTCTAGTTAGATATCTTCAGTGATGTAGTTTGTACTGAGATCGGTAACTCACAAGCGTAAAGTTTGTTGTAGAACCTGGTTTGGATAGGCTACACCAGAGGAAGGCAGCTGTCAAAACCTGGAAATTGTATAAGCTAGGTGGTTACTATAATTACTACGGTAGTGAGTGTGCCAATACAACATTTCCTTAAAAATAACATTGTGAAGATATCTGGGGTGGAATAAATAGTTTATATAACTAAAAGCAACTGCCAAAAAGTAGATTTGTTTTAAAAGGTATAAATAATTTCTCCAGAGAACCAGATTGTTAACCAAACTCTTCACCACTGTGTATCTCAATAAAAATAAGAATGATAAAGCTTTGGCTGTGTGAAATTTGATGATTATGTGTTTTACTTAATCAGTCCTTTTTCTCATGGCTAAAAAACTCTGAATTAATTATTGTTAGTATTAAAGTCAACCCTGGTAATAAGAGAGGCATTCGATGTTTCATAATGTCTCATACTTGCATGCAACTATAAATTATTGCTTTGAATGTTAACTTTGGGCCATAACAATAGTAGTAGAACACCCACCACATTGAAATGACCAATTAGTTTACTTTGTTCATTCACCCCATGTGAACTCTTATATTGCTGAACAATATTCATTAGTAAATAAACAATAATTCACAAAAATAAACATTCTCATGCACTCAATAAAAGTTCACATTTATCCCTGTTCATGTTGTCATAATATTATCTCCTGTACCACTCATTCACTTATCTCTCAATTAAAACTTTTGTTTGTTCTTTTTCTGTTGATAGTTCTAATTGGGTCATAATATGATTAAGCTTAAATTACATCTGAGCTAACTATGCTGGGGCATTAATTCTTAGGTTTGATAGCTCTGTGATTGGTGAAGTATAGAGCCTGGTAGCTCAAGGTTTCTTTCCTTGGCACTAACTAGTTGTAGCTAGCCCAGTGATCCCTTGCCGAGAAAGATCAGGCTTTAAACTAATAATGTCAAGCACAGAGAACACATAACAAGTTGAAGGGAATAGGACATACAGAGAGACTGAACATCAACACTCACACACAAACATTTAAATTGTTCTTCAAACACAATCACAATTAACACATTCCATACCAATTACCACAATCAACACATAATTCAGTTCTCACACAAGATGACACATACATAAAAGTCTTTAATATTCTTCCTTGAAACTCCTCCCACTCATGTTATGCTCCTCCTCCTTCATCTCCAGCCCCACATCTTATGAAATTATTTAAAATTATACATACCCTAGATTAAATATCTAGTGTTGTTAATTTAGAAGTACGTTAGAATTACAAACACTGATAAAAGACGTTCTTTTATCAATGTTTGCAATTCTAACTTTAGGTTTGTGAACCACTAAATATTTAATCTAGGGTATTTATAATTTTAAATAATTTCATAAGATGTTATCAATTACCTCATCTTTATACCGAGTAACAGCCTCCAACATAAATTCACCCCTCATTTGATGACCTTCAGGTGCAAGACTTTTAATGGATGTAACATTCATGATAAAATACAAAAACATCTGTAATAACTAAACAGTTTTACTGAGTTGTTGAAAGGAAGTGCATTCATAACTGAATTAAGGAATACTGGCATGGGATTTGCATTACACTGTTCAATGAAGTATACTGTCATACCTTTCTCTTTAATTATAATTAGTTTTTATAGCAGAGGAAGCTAGAAAAGATTCTTTTTCTCAATGATTAAATGATTTCACACGGGCATAAACAAGTACTCTGGAAAGAAGGGCTTAAATAAAGTCACCACCCACACTTTTAATTATGATCATATTTTAAGTAGTTATCTCTAGGCTTGGACAAAACAACTCTGACGTTATAGATTAGACTTTGATGGACAAAATATAGTACAGAATGGACCACTGCTAGTATTATAATTCAACTTATAAGTTTTCCAGTTTTTCAAAAAGTTGTTCAAGAATTATATCTGTAAATACATGGAAAATTAAACAATTTTAAGCCACACTCCACCAGCCTACAGACATGTTGAAAGTTCAAGTTTTTAGTGCAATAGGTGAGTTTTGCTGGGCAAGAGATAAGGTATTACACTTGAGTATAAGTTTTGGGGTGGGTGGGGTACATGGTTGCTAGAATTGATGATCGTTTATTTAAAGGAAACATAATAATGAAAGAAAGGTGGAATAGAAATAAAGTTATGGTAAAATAGATTTTGATTGATGGGGGAAGAAATAAGACTAAACACCAGGGTTCTAGTTAGGTAAGAAAGAATATTCTTTTACATTTGCAGGGGAATGGCATTGAATTGAATATATGCTTCATTTTTCTTCTTATTTGTCAGTTCACTGTCCACATTTTGCTTCTCAGAATTAATTTGACCTGAAAATAGTATAATGTTAACTTAAAAGTAATTGTTGATTCGAGTGGAAAGATTCGATACCTTCGAATCAAGCTAATACCAAATCCAGTTACTACCTCGAGAAAAATATAGGATTATACAGATAATCAACTTTACAAGGTAAATACAGATACAGATGTAATAATATTGATAGAATTGAAACTGGATAAAATAGCTAGCAGATAGAGTTTGACGAAGATTGATATGTTGCCGTGAGTGAATTGCGTGAAGTATGAAATGTAGGCATGAAGTGCGAGCATAGAGTGCGCAGTGTTTAATTTCAGATGTTATGAAGCTTGAACAGTAATATTGATAATTTACCTACTTTATCAGTCCTATTATTATAGTGAGGTAGTGCAAATTAATGTTGATGCTTCCCATAACAACTAATAAATGTATATCAGTAACTACTGATGGCGTTTCAATGACATGCCAGTTGTCATTACAAGACACTCACTGCAATAGTCTACAGAAATCAATTATTAGTATTAAGCTTATTCAATACAATGTCATGAAGTTTGAAGTGTTATTTTTCAGTTCTATTCAGGTGGCTCTCACTCCTGCTGTGACTAATACATTACACATTGTTGTTGTAAAGTCAATGATGATGACAACTTGCTTTTCATGATATCATTCTTGCGACACTTGATCACACAAAGTTATTTATACCTGTTCTTACGGATGTATATGTGTTTTGATGTAATGCCTTCTCATATGGGGCTGGCACAGTACAACTATTGAGGAAAATTAACTGAGGAATAATATTCTTAATCTGCGGCCGTTACTGCAGCAACTATGGTATAAACATATATACCTAAATATCAATTGAGACTCATTAGTGAGAGTCTTGCTTTGCTTGCCCAGCTACATTTTTTAGACTACGGTAAATTCGATGAAACTAAAATTACCAGTGGAGTGGATGACAAAACTAAAACTGAGCAATCCTTATTGCAATCAATTCACCTTGAATCATGTTATTAATGAAGATATAAATTGACATAAATTTAAGTAAATTTTTCTAAATTATACAAAATATATACTTTGTTTATAATGATATATCTAACATTTGGTAGAAATATCTATTTTAGTTCTTTGGAAAGTATATGAACTATACTTATTCAAGGAGGCTCTTGAGAGACAGTACAAAATAACCATATTTGAGTTTATTCATAGTTAACTGCCTAAATCCTCTGCTTGTTATTTAAGAAAGATTGAAACTATCCAAATGTAAGCCTTCAAGATATTTTTAATGTGACTACTTTAAATTCAGAAAGTTTGGAATCTCTAAATCAAAACGATGGGCTCAGAAAATTTGGGATATTTTAACAAAAAAAATCAGGAAAACAAAAAGTTAATGAAAGATTGTATACAAAAAATTATATAAAATATATGTATACATACTGGTCTCACTTGTAACTAAGCTCTCCTTACCAAAAAAAAAACAAAAAAAAAACATAAAGTCTCTTCCCTCCCTTATCCCCTAGGTGTCCGCCAAAACAAACAATGTAATTGAAGGATTTATTAAGCTGGAGCTGAACTCAGAACTCACATTTTATGAGTGACATGTGACATCACTATAATTATGTATAACACCTTTCTTAGTGTATCCAACTTTATCATATGTAATCAAAGTTGTGGAGTAACAATTATATATACTGTAATGGTTATATCACATGATTAAGCATTTCTAAGACATCTTGCTACAATTAAGTCCAACAAGTATAAATAATAATAATTGATAGTCAGTCAACTGTCTAACTCAAACACTACTTTATGTCATAATAAATGCTATCCGCCTGATGAAATGACATATTTTCCTTATTGTGATGAATTGCATATGCTTCATTGGTCTTCATAGTTGTTGTTTCAGTGCTTATAGTTGGCCTCTTAGTATCATTTTGAACTATACAATAAAAAAATATAATAATATATAAATTACTAATAAATAACACGAAATAATACACACACATTTAAATGTATAAATGTACTGTTGTTCAGTCAGAACTACCTGTATTGAAGCAATGCAGGATGACGATTCCTCCAATGATAATTACTACATTGACATCAGTTACTACTGATGCAGCCTTCAATACAGCATCTGTTTTCATTATGTAAGACTGACCACAATATTCTGTGACAAAGATTTACCAATTCCTGACTCTACTGTAACATTATTATCTTACAAAATATATTATAGCTTTGTACTATCAGGAAATGTTCAGCAATTTTTACGAATTCTTAACTTTTTAAATGAATAAGCAAAATAGTATTTCATGTTTTTCCTTTATATTTTTCTTTCTTTGTTCACTACAGATATTATGACATGATTTGATTACTTACCAGAACTTAGTCCAGTTACAACACCAGCAGTTAGCCAAATGGTTAATGTTATTAAAAATGAAATGACTTCCACAATAATAAATATCTTGTTATATGCTTTACGGTGTGAGTGAGTCAAATCTTTCTCTGCAATAGTGTAAGGTAGTAATATTGGTGATCAATATTATTTTTGCTTACCTTTGTCTCTCCTTCCTTTTGCAAAAAGTCTTGAAATGGAATATCCAAATGAAATTAAGGCAAATATCATCAAAAATGAAAGTCTTGAGATAATATAAAATAAGTTAGTTGTATGATTAATTTCTCGAACTAAATAAATACATACATTAGATAATACAAATCAATGTGAGTTCAAACTTAAAAGTAAATTTTATTTAAAATAAGGTAAATATACAAAAGACAGGCTCATCACCCTTGTAGTTATAGCAACTGGCCAAACTTTTCAATTTTCTCAGGTTTTTACAGCTACATTCCTCTGGTGTACCCTACTCAACAGGGTTAGAGCAGCTACTAAAATATCAGCTGGGGGTGTGGGTAGCCCCTACAGCCAACCTTATCTGTGAGTTACCTTTCCTCTAGTACTAACTACAGTAGTAAAGATATCTAGTGTGGAATAAACCATGCACTTATTACACTTGTCAGAGTGATATGGTTAGATATTTCACTCTCAGGCTTTATTTTCACACACCTCTGGCTCTTGAAAATAATTAGCCTGCTCATAAAATATTTCGCCATATCACACTCTGACTCATATAATATTATATGTATGAGTAATAGCATGGGTAACCATGCTATTCGGGATTAATAGCATGAGTAACGTGATTGAAATAGTACGAGGTGAAGCCGAGTGCTATTTCAATTGCTTTACGAGTGCTATAAACCCCTAATAGCACAGGTTACCCGTGCTATCACTAGCTAATTGTAGGCCATTTTAAAAAAAAGTCATTTGCAATTGTAGCTATATTATATCGTTCACTCACTATCTCCTTATTCAGGATTAACTTCCGCTGGAACTTTGTTTTCAACGTGCAGCTCCTCCTGATCAGTTAAAAAACATTCCGTCTAATACAGGTAGAGTTTCTGTGGTAAAGAAGGACATCGTCTCCAACTAAAAACTACTCGAGCTGTATGTTTCCAAGGTTAACACTGCACGCGTGCGCACTTACCCGTACTATTTCACTTAGCTACCGAGGTATTTCACTTAGTTTCCACTTGGTTACCGAGGTATTTCAATTAGTTACGCGCTATTTCACTTTCCCTGTGCGATTTCAATTGAACAGCGATTTTTCCCATACATTTTTTAATGGGCAACTTATGTGCTGTATTATTAATAATAATATATGCATATTTATGTATTTGGCGAGCGAGCGTAGCGAGCGAGACACTTACAGGGGTAACACAATCTAAAATCGGGGATGTTTATTTATTTATTTATTTATTTATTTGTATATATGTATGGACGTATGTATGTCATTTTGTACTTTGACCCTCGCGTTTTTGTGTTAGTTATGTGGTCGACCCCGTCCCAAATTGCACTAAACAGAATCCTCTGGTTTATCGATCAGTACCCGTATCACCCTAGAAATTGAATTGTTTACCGTTTTGAATTCTTTTTGCGGGTGCAGTTCAAACTTGAAAACTTAAGGGACTTCCATTTCTATTCGAGTTAGTGGCGGTGGTAAGTCAATGCGCTCTTTGTCATGGTTATAAGCCGTGCGCAACAGTATTTACTTGGAAATGCATTGTCCACTAGACTACTGCGAAGGTAAGTCTGTGTAGGTGCATGTCCAGTTGTGTCAAAGCATTGTGTGTTACAACCACTACTTAGCTAAAGAATATCACAAAGAAAACTTTTAAATTACGTGTATTGTTTGTTTTTTTTTGTTTTCCTTCCAAGCAATTGCAGAGAGTTGTTACTATGGCACTGAAATCCCTTTACCTTGTATGCTAAATTTAAAAACTGGACCTTATTTTCAGTAGCTTCAGTGTTAGAAGTCAAACTCATCCATATAAAAATAGTATAGTCTTTAGGCTCGCTCGCCATTTGTGCTCAAGCACATCACTAGTTATATACATATACATATATTTATATATTTCAATCAGCAAATGCCAACTAGTAGCTTGGTTTTAATATGGTATAAATAATAATATATAATTATAATAGAGCCATAATGTTAATATGTAATGGCCTTTACTATTACCTCACCCCTAGAAGAAATTGTTTTCATTCATCAGGAGTTACTAAACCTAATGTTTTGGGAACATCAAAATCATTACTTACCCAATATATTCATAGTTGCTACTATTATGCACGACATCATAAAAGTGTAGGACATCTACAATTACATGAAAGTTTTTTCAGCAACAGTAACAGTAAAAACAATACAAATGACTTTAATATACAACAAATGATATGAAAATGTCACACCATGAATGGCCTTTAATTAACCATACAAATGATTTTTTTTTAATTAAGTAAGAACCACATTCAAATTTTATTCCTTGAATAAGAAGTTATATAATATATACATTATATGTAATGGTGATTATACAGCTCTACTGAAACAAATGTGCAGTCTTGTCAAACTGTAATAACCAGTATAGGTCAAAGTATAGGATGAATGAAACAGGTCTTTGATTAATAAAAATCAGATTTGCAGTTAGCTATAAATAATTGCTTTTTTCAAATCTTGGATCAAACTTTGCATTAAGATAATCATGATGATGCTGACTTAACTCTTTTGTTCCCGAATTGTTTGGACGCGCGCGGAAAAATCTAATCTTCTACCGCGGAATAGAGCATTACCGTTTTATTTTTTAACTCGATGCTGGCTGGGAAAACCCCATAGCAACCATATCACTAAATAGACCAAGAGTTTGGGATTCCCCTCATTTTTTGATTGAGAAAATTGAATAATATTTAGGCTCTCTATTAAAACTTAAAAAAAAAAAATTTTTCCAAAAAAATTCCACTTTTCCCATCTATAAAAAAAAAAAAAAAAATAAATAAATAATATTGTTTGATGTGTTGTATACCAATATTATATAGTTCAACAATAAAATATGTTGTTTGTTGTGTTTGGTGCTGATTGTGATCATGTAGGAGACATCTATGAGTGTCTACAAGGAACATATGCCATCGCTCCACTACAAAACATTTTCATATACACAAAAACACAAACAACAAAGATATTTGTAATACAAACAACAAATTATTCATGAACCTATATAATTGCAACTTTATGATGTATTGTATGCGGTTTCATACAGGATTTTTTGTTTGGGATGGGGGTGGTGGGGCTTTGAGTGTACTTCGCCAGGTCCGGCATCTTCTCCTTCATCACTGGAAGACTCTACTCCTGTTGCCTCATCTGCGTCCTCTTCACAATCCCTCTTCACAATCGGGTCGGTGACTGCATACACATCTGGTCCTAGTAGTACATTCTGGTAAAAAGAATTAAATTTTTTTGAAAATTTGAAATTGTTCAACAAACCACAACCCACTTTCAAATCTCAAAACTCAATGAAATATATATATATATATTATAGCTAAACAGCTTTCTCTATCTCAATATAGCTATAAATAAGACAAGAGAAAGGCAAGCTTACATCGATCATCTTCTTGACTTCCATTGTCAGTATCAGAGTTGACGGGGTCTGGTCCACCAACCCTGATACAGGGCCTCCTATAGCCTTAGATGTCGTCTTCCTCCTCTCCGCTTGATCCTGAGTCGCTAGAGTCAGTATCAAGCAAGTCTAAAACTTCCACAGCACTGTAACTGGTAGACGCCATCTTTCCAAGCTGACTGCGAAAAAAAATTTTTTTTGCATAGTTACCTGAATCACACGACACGCTCACTTATTTTCCTATGATGTAATAAGCATTACCTAAGACTGTACGTAATGTGGAGGCCCCCAGTTGAACTGGCGATTTTATAAAAAAAAAGAAGACAGTAAGTCAAACCGCAAAGTCTTGGTCGGCAAAGAAGCAGTTGTTTCAATGTGTTATGGAAGGCTACTGGGATCAAGCAATTTTTCGCTGCTTCTACAAAGCTCTGGAGATGACTGGATCCATAAATGAAGCTGCTGTGAAGAAGGTAACTTTTTTTTAAATTCGACGGAGAACCGATGTTTTTTTTTTGCCGAGGAAGAAATAAACGCAACTGCTGTGAGGTACTGTCGAAGCAGCCCTGGCTGAAAGCTATTTTTTAGATGCTTCACCAATGCATTGGGCACCTGTGTATGCAATCTGAAGGTTCTAGCTATAAAGTAACTATTTTTTAAAATTCGGAGAATCCAACCGGTCTTCACTCGCTTCTAAGCGGGATTGGGAACGAAAGGGTTAAACACCATGTTTATACACATGTTCACATACGTAATGTAAAAACTTTTCCATGCATATGATTCCCAAACGTATTCTATTGCAACTAAAGTTATATACAAGCATTGAATCTGTTGTGTGTCTATAACGTATAAAAAAAAACAGAAAAAGTATAATTTAAAGACATTGTCTCAGAAAAAGGTAAAATATAAAATTGAGGTGAATAAACCAGATGTTTCTATAAATAGAAATAAGCACTCTGATAGAAACAAAGAGTCTTATTCTTATACACACCCTCACAGAGTCAGGTTATGTCTCCCATAGTGTGTGATTTTTACACTCTTAAAGCTTCAATGCCTTTGTATTTCACAGGTACCCCAGTAGCCTTTGCCTGACTGTCTTACTACCAATTAGTTGCTATCTATATAAATATACACACACTTCTTACATTTTATGGTACTTCAGCCCTGGGTAGTTGACGTGATGGCGAAAAGAGGGACGCAAAGTGAAGATGGTTCTCGATTCTGTTAATTGAGTTTCCAAAACGGTGATCGCTACCACTGTGTCACGTTAAATAGGCGGAGCTACAGACGTTCTATTTGTTGATCTGCTTATGGTTGTAGCGAAGTATGAACAGCAACCAAACTTGAGACACTACACTATTCACCTCCAATATTAGCATGTGTGACTAACTTTAAGGCCTTCTTTTTGATAGTATAGACCCCTTGCAGTAGGCGTGGTCAAATCTCGGGCCGCCTACGCGCCGCCGTATTGGTGCACCACAGAGCATAGTAGTCTCGCGAACCAGACTCTTTACCTAACACCGGCACGCGGAAAGGAAAGGGTCTGGTACAATGCTTAACCCAATCTCGTTCTGTTCCCCCAGATTCTGGGGGAAGTACTTCGCGTGTACAGCTTATGGAGTGGGCGTGGTTTAATAATGAAGCGTGGGTATGTTGGACATTTAGCGTGAATTATTGATGCGATGGTTCGACGGAGTAGTCTGCTAGCTATGACTGCGCAGTGCTGCAAGTGTTGCTCGAAAAATCAGCCTTAAAGGATCCTTCAATTTATATGATTATCCTACATCTGTAGTATTGTAATTGACAAGCCATAAACAGCTGCTTCAATGGTTCTAGGTAATTACAGAATAGCCAAGTCATGTATCTGTCAGACCCTAAGGCTTAAGCTTAGTGATTATGAATCCAAGCCAAGGTGTAGTAGTCCAAGTCATGATAAAGATGCTATTAATTGATCAATGAGCTATCTACCTGATGTTTAGTAGCTGTACCAACTCTAGTATCTGGTACTACAGAGACAAAAGAAGCAACAAACATGACCCCAGTGTTCCTATGCTTTTGTATACAATTGCATTATTACCTTGAGTAAACTTTCTGGCATTGGTGTTACATTGACTTTCTTTCACTCCTCAGATTTTGGAAACAAAAATATACTATATACATATGTAAAGGTATCAACTTAAATTTAATTATATTATCTCTCAACTTCAATGAAATAGATAATCCATTAGTAACTAGATTACAATTATCAAGCCTTAAATTGGTAAGAAAGGAACTAACCAATTGCTTCAGTCCTGTTAAAAAAGCTTGTTCCTATATTGCTAGTAGCATGATTTCTAAGTAGTACTGGTCCTACACTGGTTGGTATGGAACTGGAATCACTTCAATGCACTGTGTCTGATTTATACAACTACTATTCACTTGACTAATAACATTCATTGATGAGTCACTCATTAGTCGTATGATATACATAAACTCCAATTCTGGACATTGTGCTGCTGGACCCTAAAACAAATAGAATTGATTGTCAATCACTTCAATTTTTCATAACAAACACTGTTTTAATGCATCTCATAAATTGAATTCTATTGTAAAAAAATACTTTTTTGGTATGTATTACTTCAATTCAAACACTCAGTATCATACATTTTTTTGAAAATCTTGTTCAATTATTCACTCAAATCCATTTACTATAAAAATAATGAACTTGTTAGCTACAAAATTTAAATTTAAACTTGCTAAAGATTTTTTTGATAAATTGCCTACTTCAATTATTTTAAAATAACGGCCACGTTATCATGACATGCATGAAAGAATAAAAACTAGGATGGAATTAGTTTCAAATATAAAAATTTATAACGAAAGCTAGAATATATCAATATTCTGCAAACACACAAAAAAATGAAAATTTGGATGTTATTTATCTGAAAGTCATATGAAATTTTTATAAAAACCATATATATATTATAATATATATATAATGATGGCAGAGTTATTTTTACTGCTTTCAGTATAGGAAAATAGTACCATGAAACTTATGAAATCAGTTTGAATTATAAGTATGTGACTGGCTTGCATAAATTATATGTATTTACATACTGTTTGGAATATTTCTATCATGAATTTCGCGTTCATACTGTTCACTTACAATAACTTGATATGTTAATACTTACAAAAGTCTTCAAAATTACAATGATGCTTGTTCGTAAATCATGACCATAAATTGGTTTAACTGATTCAATGTCAATAATTCCTAATTTAATATAATAATCATTAATCAACAGTCCCTGTACAGAATGACAAAATCAATAATAAATTACTATAGCTAGGTGAATATTCCTTATTAGTTGAAGGCCAAAGGGAAAAAAACAATAAATATTTTTATTTTAATTATAGTTATAGTTTGTTTTTTTTTTTTACTAAATAAAGATACTGCTATGTTTTGGCCTGTGATATCTTCCACAACCATAGCTGAAGAGTCACAAGAACAGAGATATTTTTGTGTGTATCAATGCAACCAGTAATCTTATCTATTTCATGATTTGTGAATGGTGATGCGAACCTTAGAGTGGTCATGAACTTTGACGTCATCTAATGATTAACTTGTCCCATTTTTCCATGATTCAACTCTTTTTTTGATGTCATTTTTTGTTAATGCTGCAAGTGATTCTATATATAAGAGGCTGCTTTGCAGTATTTGGTGGATTTTCCTTTACTCTAGAAGTTCAAATACGTCAGTTAGTCCAATCTTACTGAGCTGAACGCAGGACTTCTTAGTGGCAGAGACTATCTGGCCATTCCTCATGAAGATGTCAGACAACCAGAATCCTGGTTGACTTGACTTTAATTGGCCATTAATTAAATGTGAACATTTTAATGTATTCTAATAATGATGGGTATCATGCTTTTTTAGCCTTAATTTTGATTAATATAATTATTATATTAAGTCTTTTACTGTTTACTGTACCATGAAAACTTAAGCTTTAGCTATAAACTACAATTTTGATCTTTGCAAATAATTATAGTTTTTGTTTTTGAGGTTAGCTCGACCTACACAAATGGTTACTATTTTAGTTATAAAAGCTTGGTACATAAGTTTCCCATTAAATAATGTATGGGTAAATCACTGCTCAATTGAAATCGCACAGGGAAAGTGAAATAACCTGTAACTAACTGAAATACCTCAGTAAGTAAGTGGAAACTAAGTGAAATACTGCAGTAGCTAAGTCAAATAGTATTGGTAAGTGTGCACGCATGCAGAGTTAACTTTGGAAAAGTACAATTACTTTGAGTAGTTACTTTAACACAGAAGCTCTACCCATATTAAACGGAATTTTTTACCATTAAAAAAGCTGGCCTACTATTAGTGAATGATATCACAGGTAACCTGTGCTATTAGGGATCAGTAGCACTCCTAAAGCAATTGAAATAGCACTCGGCTTTGCCCCATGCTATTTCAATTGCATTTCTTGTGCTATTAATCCTGAATAGCATGGTTACCCGTGCTATTGTTCATACATTATGTTGCTATCGATTTCAGTATCTATGCTGCAGTAATCTTAATACTAAGTATTGTACTTGTGTAGTGATATTTTGATTAACTAAAACTATGAAGCCTGCACATCCAGGAACAATTTCTGCATTTTTAATAATAATCTATTTATTTCTCGTTATTTGTTTTGTCCCTTAGTTTGTTGAACATTCCTGTACCTCTTCACCCATTAGACTTTTAAAAATAATATGAAGCATTATAAAGTAGGATAGCATCCACCATAATTTATCAGTGTTAATATTAACTGATAAAATTGAACAATTCTGACATTTAATTAATGTTATCTAAGAGTTTTAACACACTTTTTGGCCAAAATAATAGATATTCTAATTATATTAACATGAAAAATTATCACTTTGTCCTAATACATATACAGTCACTGATAATTTATTGATTAACATTACAATTGAAACATATTGACCAATACAAGTCAACTAAAATGATGGCCAGACATAATGATGCATTAAAACTAGAGTGAAAGCTACAATTTTGTATAGACTAGACAACTTACCATAGCCTACTTAGTGATTTGCTTACGAGAAAGGGTGGCAAAATTCTCAGATAGACACCAATATGAGTAATTTGTGAGTGTGCTGAGAGAGCAAGTAATTATTGTTTCTGGACAACGACTTGCCATAACTTTCTAATACTATGTGATTACTCAAAATAGAACCTATTCCACATTGAATCAAACCTCCTCTTAATAGTCAGGTGGCTTAGTGAAAAAATGGGGACGAAGCGGACAAAAGCGCCAAATTTTTTTTGGTAACTCGTATGGCACCCAACACTAATTCTAGGGGGGGAGCCACCTCCAAATATGGTTGTGTTGGGTGTTATTAACTGATATACCCCTTAATTACTAGGGAAGAGGGCATAACCACGAAAATAGATATTTTCGTGCCACGAAAATAAAATTGAAAATTTAATAGAGACAAATCATTCTAATATAAAAATTTCAGGAAGTGGAGGAGTTCACACATCTATTTATCACAATAGCAACTACACAGTTCAGTGCACTTCCAGTGTGCCTTCTTGCAAGAACACCTTGCACCACAGCCTTTTGCACTTTTGCAGCCACACTTGACAAGTTCACTGCAGGCTTTCGATGACATAGGTAGTGCGGTCCATACAGGAAGCCACGAATTGGTTTCACTGTCCATTGTCCAGCCATGTCCTTCTGGAGTGGGTGCCTGCTGTTGAGCCAAATCACTGGTCGTCCAGATTCCAGCCTGATATACAACACGTTTGCAGTGCTGCAACAAAGCATTTTGTGTGGGTGGAATTGTTTCCATTGTTTTATTCTTTTGGCAGAACAACTCCCTTCTTGCCTCATTTACAAATTCTAAGTTGCTTACTTTGTCATAGAGAATAACAGTGAAGCGCTCTAGTAGACGAAAGCAGTTAGTGTCAATGGTAATTGGAGAGTAAGGGTGACTAGCCATATGCAGGAATGCTTCGTTCACTTTTGGGTAAGCCTTCCAGGCCTCCCATGCTGACTTCTTTCCTTTGCCATAAAAAGCTGAGGTGGTGTCACATCCAGTAAAACAGTGGAAAAAAGGTAATGCTACCGACTTGTCTCTCCCCAAGTCATTGCAGATGTCATTGATGTGAATATATTTGAAGTGCTTACCGGTGCCAAAAGCAATCCATATGTCTGCAGCTGGGTAGTTAGCAAGCAAAGCATGGAATTTACCAATGATGATGACAATGACATCAGTATCCACTGTGCGAACCAAGCATGTCGTAGAGCCCTTAGCAAGAGCGTCTTGAAGGTGAAGAAGCATCCTGGTATCTGCTTCTTCGTGGTCACATGATTCCATACGATGGTGTGTTCCTCTGGCAATCACTGTTGTACCTGCAGTGGTGAAAATCTGCTTGCCTTCTGAACATTCCATCAGCTCAATTTTGCTGGAGAGGAATGTGAACAGCTCTTGCTTGTTGACAGAGTCACGTAAGAAATCAGGCCAGTTGCTTGGTATTTTGTTTTTGCCTGCCACCTTCCTTCGTATTCGCTTCTCCCTTGTTGACTCCTTGATGCTGCTACTCTTGTACGTGTCCCACACCACATCAACACGGTTAGATGTAGCTAACTGCTTTTTGATATGTGGAATGAAGACATCAGTAGCATACTCCTCAAAAGTAGTGATATTGGTGGCAGGCAGAAGGTGGACTATAGCTGCACCATCAAGTATTTTAACATCAAATGAAGTGGGAGTTTCATTTTCTGTCTCTTGAACTAGGATACCCAGCAGATCAGATTTTTGGGTTGATCGCATTTTTCCTCTGATCGATAAGGAGGGAGGATAAGGATGGTTTTCATGCCTGAAGAATGTACCCATGTCACCCTCTCTGTGCTGCATGACAATGTACAGACGGGAAAAGAGCTCGACATCATTCTTCAGCATTGAAATCTTCCCTGTCTGTTTGTTCTTGGTTTTGTGTGTTGGACATCGGAAGAGTGGTAATGAATTCTTCTTGATGGGGTCATGTATAGAGGATGTACGGTCCTTGATGACTGATTCTGTGTAGGCTTCGTATTTCTGCTTACCAAGTGCTTCCACAGTACGGACTGTATTCACTACAGATTCATTGATGATATTTCTTGTGTCCAGTGCCAGAAGTTCATCAGTTTCATCAAGGAATGGATTGCCCATCTCATTGATGGATTGAATGAGATTCTTTGCTTGTTCCTTGAACGTCTTTTGTGAGCTAAAGCCTTCTTCATGGTGTTTCTGTTGGTTTACAACTTCTGGGATGAATTCGTTTTCAAACTCCTGTAAAAGTCGTGCTTGCTCTGGTCCGGCTATCATCCACTTTCTGAATGCTGATGGATTCTCAGTAAGTCCCACAGCTCCTCCAGAACCTTTCACAAGTTCATTATTTTGTTCATGAGCTTGGTCGATTGGCATAGAAGAAAACCTGTTTGTTGTCTTTTGAATCACCCAGTGTCCGCACTCCTCAAATTCATGACGGATTGACGTATCCAGACTTTCCATGTCACGGATGTGAATAGGAATCCACCTAGCATAGTTCTGGTGGTCAAGGGCAAAGAACCAAGGTGCTAGACTCTTCAGTGACTCCACATAGAGAAAGAAATCACGCTCTCTGTGTGACCGGACAAAGATCAGACCAAGAATTTCCAGCCGAAGTACAGTATCCCAATACTGGAATGTTGGACTTTTGGCAATCATATCTTTTCTCCAGGCCTCTTGTGTGCTCTCATCATGTGGTCCCTCAGTCTGAAGAAAAGCATCCTGTTGCAGCTTACTCAGAGCGAGGGCACTTACTTGGTGGGCATGTCTTGTCCTGGTCAGGTGAGCAGCTTTGAGGAATGAATCAGCTGTACCTGAAGATGCAATACCTGCCTGTGTTAGTGCCGTAGTCCAGCCAGATAACTCCAAGTAATCTCCAAATGTGTTCCATATTGCCATTTCAGCATGGAGGCCTCCAAACATGACTACATACTTTGTTTCACCATGTGTATGAGGCCAATTCCATTGCACATATTTTGCCAAGGCATAGAGTGGTGCATCCAAGGCAATTACAGGAATCTGTCCAGGGTTCAGGAATTGTATCGCTTCCCTGATCACATCCATCCCATGCTTGACCATAGAAGCAGTTGCAGCCTTTTCATAGAACAATGGCAAGAGATATATATGTCATAGCTTACACTGAGACCCAACGCATGCAGCTCCATAATCAACTTCTTAGACCTTGTCTGTGTGTGAACATTCAGTCCAATGTAGAGGGGTAGAGGTGGCTCATACTCCAAGGAATGCCGACTCTTTCCAGTGGAAGTTCTCTTTTTGGCAGTAGTGGTGGCCTTTTTCTTGCAGTTGAAAAGAATAGTCTGTGCTACTGAGAGACATGCCTGTGAATCAGAAGAATCCTGGTCCACAATATCAGCTCCTCTGAGCAACATTGTAACTAGTAACTTGAGAGTCATAGGTAACGATCCTTTCTGACATGCTTGGGGAAATGAGGCATTGAATTTGAAACCATTGAATGAAAAAATGTCATTACGAACTATTCTAGCAGCCTTCATCAAGATAAACATGTCTTCTTGAGAGTCACTTTCCATGGACTTCTTGAGAATTTGCTGCAACCCCTGGTCAAAAACAAGAATCACATTCTTTCCATCATTTTGCTCTTGTGCATTGGGAAAATGTAACAGAACTCGCTCTTTGAATCGAACTTTGTTGACCTCTTTACTGATACCAAGATCTCCCAGGCGGCTTTCATACATCTGGCGCAATGATGAAAACTTGAAACAGAAAGTGCCATCTGCCACGGCATCTTCAATGTGAGTAACAAGCTCAACGAAGGCTCTTGCTTCTATCTGGCTCTCTTCAAGATTGCTCCGGGAACTAAGCCTTTGCCTGAGGAAAGAGCGATGCCTATTTCTTAGTCCAGTCAAGCAGGCCAGATGGTACTTTGCCTCTAATGCTGTGAAGTCTCCACCCTCAATCCTGGTTAACAGTGTTGTCTCTTGTAGATCTGTAGCCATTTTCCTCACATTCTCATCTGCATCAAGAGTCTGAAACTCGTGGAGAAGCCCATCCTCCTCTCCGCAGAATATGCAGTTCATCTTGTTCAGAGGCTGGCGGAGTAAACGGGGTCTCTTATCTGTAGAACTACTGCTTGCGTTCTCACTTCTTCCTCTCTTCCTTGCCCTTTGAAGCTTGTCATGGTTGAATTTTAAGTAGCATGATTTGTGCCACTTGGCTTGTTTTTCAACAAGCTGGTCAACATTTATATCTTGTCCAAACTTGAGTGGCACTGGCAGTTGATTCAGGTCTGTGAATTCCTTGACATTCTGTAGGAATGTTGCATAAGCACTTGACTGGCCTCCTGAAGGCCCTGCATTCAAGGGACACTTAAGTGCCTCACGAGTTTTCTGCTGGCAGACTATGCACAAAGTCCAATCCATAACTTCAGTGAGTACTTGACAAG